>JGI24770J26754_10000525_pt1 | contig 27176 bp, 26 predicted proteins | sample LakOneMetagenome_FD_26754 | JGI IMG/M metagenome (IMG submission 26754) | reverse complement strand
CCCCCGCCTGTCTGGCCTGCCATAGCACGCCAGCGGCGGCACCGGCTTCGCTGACCGCAAAATATGGCAGCACCAACGGCTTTGGCTGGCAGCACAATGAAATCGTTGGCGCGCAGATCATCTCCATCCCCACCGGCCTGGCCGAACAGAATGCTCACCATGCCTTCTGGTCCTTTACTGCGGTCCTTGGCGGGGTATTCGTCATACTTTTCATGACGATCAACATCATGCTCTCGCGCCTCGTCGTGGCGCCGATCAAACGCATCGCAGCGTTGAGCGACGAAATCAGCCGGGGGAACCTTGACCTGCCTGAATTCGAAGAAAGCGGCGCCGACGAAATTCGGGATCTGCAAACTGCCTTCAACCGCATGCGCCGGAGCATAGAAAAGGCCATCAAGGTCGTGCAGTTGCAAAAGGACTTGCTGAAAAAATCGTGACAGAACAATTAGGCGCTCCTCAATCAGCCACCGTGATTGCCATCAGCCTTAACGCTCGCGGCGACCTTGCACGAAGTCGCTTTACCGACCTGCTCAGCAGCGTGCTGGCGCACGCCTGCCACATTCAGCCAGCCACAGGCCAGAACAACGAACTCGCTTATACCGCGATCGTGCCCGACAGCACGCAAATACTCTCCCTGCTTCGCCGCCTGCTGAGCCTTCAAGCCGAATTCGGTCGCATCCATCCCGATTGTGCCGCCCGCTTCATGGTCCATCACGGCATCATTTTTCCAAGCGCCAACAACTTTCTCGGGGCCGCCCTGCGTTCTGCCCACAGCCGTCTGGCTCGCCTACCGGCCAATATTCCTTCAGCCGCCACCGAAGATTTCGCAAACTACGCCGCCACCTGGGCCAGCAGCCCTGTCATTTTCAGCAAGCTATTTACCGGCAACGCCACCCCGACCTTGCTCGCCTTCTCAATTGTACCCAGTTCAACCAAAGTGAAGACCGCCAGCCGCGCTCACGAAGAGGCCCTCCTGCATCATCTGACCAATTGCCTGGCCAGCCATATCGGACCCTTTGCCGAAGTCCTTGTTGATGCCGCGAAGCGTTCAAGTACCAGCACCGATCAGCTGATTGAAGAACTCGCCAGCGAAATCAGCACACCAAACGCTCGGGAAAAATTTCGCAGCGATGCACTCGCCTATGCCACGAAGCATCCCCGTTAACACCACGCCAATCTGAAGCATCGGCTAACTCCAGGCCATGTATGTCAAACATGCGAGAGCAGATCATTCACCTTCATAGCAGGGCGCCAGCCAAACCTGCCGAAGGACTGCCGTGCAACGGATGTGGAGTTTGTTGCGCACTTGAAACCTGCCCGGCAGCGCGTGTGCGTTTCATGCGGGCCAACGGCCCCTGCCCGGCCCTCGAATGGTCCGAAGCAGATGCTCGTTACTACTGCGGCCTGCTCACCAACGCAACGAAACATCTCGGCTGGATTGCCGTCGCGGGGAAACNATTGACCACAAGACTCTTATCCCGCTGGATCGCCGCCGGCAAGGGGTGCGACTGNCAGGCAGACGTTCAACCCTGAGCGACCGCTGCGGTCAACGCGATTTCCAGCCGATATTTCGAATTTGCCAGCTTTGCCTGCACGCAGGCACGTGGCGGCGCACAACCATCCGGCAGCCAGGCATCCCAAACCAGATTCATGGCGTCGTAATCCGTCATATCGGCGAGATAAATGGTCGCCATCAACAGACGGGATTTGTTGCTCCCTGCCTGCAGCAGCAGGCGATCGACACTGGCCAGCAGATTTTCGGCCTGGGCCGTGATGTCCCCACCCAGGTTGGAGGGCACTTCAACCAGATAAACGGTATTGCCATAGATGGCGCTATCTGAGTATCGGCGGGTCACGCCGTGACGTTGTATGGACATTGGACACCTGAAAGCGTGAAGCCCATGCGTTTCAGGCATGGGCTTCTGATACTGCAACCCCGGCTCATTCGGCTGGGGCAATCGGCTATTCGCCGTTAAGGAGTACTACACAGTCATCTCAAGAATACCTCTATCGAAAACAGCCATATACTCTCCAGCAGCGTAGCAGGTAAGACCACTGAGAACCGGGCTCGCTACAAACCACAGCACGGCTTCAGCTTATCACTCCGGCAGAAAAAAGCCAGCGAGTTATCGCTTGAGGATCACATTGGTGCCAGGCGGCACTTTGGACAGCGGCACGTACCCTATTGCCCCGGGTGTTGCTGCGATGAACTTTATCACTTCATCTACGCTACCCAGTTCCTTGGGTGATGAACCTTTCCCTACATAGCGCCTGACCAGCCAATAGCCCGTGTACTGCTCCTCATTCTGCTCCATCACCCATTGCAGAAATTCGTCACGTGCCGGAGCCCCCGTAGGAAGATTGATCGGCACCACCGACTGCTGATTGATGGAAACAATACGTCCCGTATAGAGACGCTGCAGCGTGACCCGATCGGTTTTCGGCACGGACGCGTGAGCAATCACCACAATGTCTTCGCCGGTAGCCCCACTCGCCAAGCCGCCAACAAGCAGCAAGTGCAGAACAAGGAGGAGGCTAGATCGACTCATAGCGCTCAGAAAATAAAACTGTAGGAAAGCGAAAAAACATCAAGGCGCTGGTGAGCACTATCGCCACCGGAAGGAGCGTCAATGAAACTGGAGACATCGCCCGTACGAACCTGGGATATCTCGGCCTTGATCAGGCTCGTTGGCGTCAGACGATACGAGGTACCGATGGCGAAGGTCGCCTGATCATAAGGCGCCACGACATCAGCCAGAAATTTCTGGCGATTGGTCAGTGAAACCGATGGCAGGGTATTCCCATTAATTCTCTTATATTTTTCGATCGACGAATCGGTCGACTTCATCTTCGCGATATACGCATAAGGTGTCCAAGCGCCGAATCGCTTGGACAGCGCAAGATATGCCCCCCAACGACTCAAGCCTTCAGTAACGCTATCAACACGCATGTTGGCGTATTCGCCGGTGACTCTGAACTCGGCGGGAAGAAGTACACTCGCACCCAGCGTAAAGACAGGAACAGTCACTTTATCGCTTCCACCGTTCCCCACACTATAGACTACGTAGCCACCGCCAATCGGGGTAGCAATAATGGGGGCACCGATCTTGGCACCATCTCTCGAGGCTTCGACTTCGTGGAAACCAATTCTGAAAACGTTGTCCAAGCTACGCGCAGTCAGCACAACCCCGGTACTGGTAATATTGATCGGCAAAAACCAGCTTCCAGCCTGAGGTCGATCAACACTCGATTCGCGGTTGTAGAATCGCCACTGCGTTTTCGCTGTACCGGAGTAGCCCTCGAGAATCCAGTCTACGCTGTCACCCACCCAAGTCTTGCTGATGCCCAAACCGACGATATCGGTCATCGGCGAAATCGAGTACACCTCCTGAGGCAGGCGGGCAAAATCGAACGTAGCACCCACATCATTATTTTCAGTGTTGAGCATCAGAGGAAGGCGAATCTTTCCTGCCCTGATCAGCCAGTCATCCGCAGGGCGCCACGAAACGAATGCCCAGGCCATTGAGGCCTGATAATTGCTGTCAGAATGATCTGAAGGAGCGAGTTTTCCCTGAAAGGTAGCACCCCATTCTGGCGAAAACCTTACATCCAACTGGGCGCCAAGAATGCTGTCGCGCTTGAACGTACCGCTGTTGTTAATAAACCGCTGGTACTTCGCTGCGCTATCGGATTGGGCATAGCCTGCTGTACCAAACCCTGACCATGTAAAGTCAACTGCCAGCGCTGGTAACGCTACGAGCAAAGCTAGCGACCAGGCTTTTAGCAAGGTGAGAGTCATTCCCCCGAGGAAATTCGCGTTCATATTTTGCATAACGGTTCATTCATCAGCTAACTTGATAGCGATTTCCAAAAAAGAACTTTCAAGCGCGACAAAAGCATCAATCAACAACGGATCAAAATGCTTCCCTCGGCCTTCAAGCAAAATATCAACCGCTTCTGAATGGCTGAACGCCGGCTTGTAGGGGCGGCGGGAGCGCAGCGCATCATATACATCCGCTACTGCCATGAGTCTTGCCGGAAGCGGAATCGCCTCTCCAGAGAGGCCATCCGGATACCCTCGGCCATCCCACCGCTCATGATGGCTGCGTGCAATCTGACCGGCATAGAGCAGCATCAGATTCTCATCGCCAAGTTCCCGCTGGGACTGCAACAACATGCTTTCGCCCTTGACCGAATGGGTCTTCATGATTTCAAATTCTTCGGGCGTATGCTTGCCAGCCTTGAGCAGGATATGGTCCGGAATGGCGATTTTGCCAATATCATGTAGCGGCGAAGCCTTTGCGATCTGGTCGATCTTCTCTGGCGTCAGTGTTTCGCGATCGCGCTCCTGCTTGCTCAGATATTCGGCAAGAAGGCGCACGTAGTCCTGAGTTCGACGAATATGGTTGCCGGTACATTCGTCACGAAATTCGGCCAATGAGACCATGACACGGATAGACGCCTCCTGAAGATGGACAATCTCATTGACCCGTCGCTCCACCTCCGCTTGCAGCCAGGCACTCTTGTCCTCGAGAAATGTTTGCCAGGTCTTGATCTGCAGATGTATTCGAACCCGCGCCAGAACGACCGAGGGTGCTATCGGCTTGTGAATGAAATCGACCGCCCCCAATGCCAAGCCGAACTCCTCATCCTCTGCACCGACCTTTGCCGTTAGAAAAATGATTGGTACGCCTGCGGTTTCTGGTAATGCCTTCAGTCTCCGAAAAACTTCGTACCCATCCATATCCGGCATCATGATGTCGAGCAAAATCAAATCCGGTGGCGCACTGATTGCCAGCTCCAGGCCCCTGGCGCCACTGTTGGCAAGCCTGACGCGATAATGCGTACGCAACAACTGATTCAGCAGGCTGAGATTTGCCGGGGTATCGTCGATTACCAGAATGCTTGCGTTGCCGTCTCTCGTCACTGTCCGCCCCCTCCGTGATTACCCTGCGCCAGGATGACCAGAGCCTCATCAAAATTCCATTGTCCGATAGCCCGGTCAATGCCCGCAATCTGTCGGGGAGAATAAAAACCAGCCAAGCGCCCTTTGTTAAGACGCCAAACTTCTTCAACCTCACCGTCTCCTTCGACCAACAGCGCATTCAGTCGCGCCAGCACGACATCAACTGGGCTCGCGTCGTTGTCCGTATCCGCTTCAGAGAGATCAGTGGGCAACCGTTCAAGTCCTGCCAGCAGCGGCTGCAATTGGACGTCGACCTCTGCTATTTCGCCAAAAGGCTCGACAACACCACCTCTGATGGCATTCTCAAGATGATAAAGTGCTGCCTGCAAACGCTTCATGGCAAAAGTACCGGCAAGCCCTTTAAGGGTATGCACTTGCCGGTGAGCCGTCTCAAGATCCCCAGATGCCAGGGTCTCACCCAGACGCTCCGACCAGTTTTGACAATCAACACTGAATTGTCGCAAGGTATGCGCCAAAAAAGGAAGGCGTCCTGCAAACCTGCGGAGTAAAACCACCGAATCGATCTCCAGAACGGAATCTACGGCCGCAATAAACGCCTGCTCATTTTCTTTCTCCGGCACTGTTTCAATTGGCGACATTAGCTGCCCTGCCGGCGCACGCCAATAGGGTTGCACCATCGCCAATAACTCATCGGGTTCGAATGGCTTGGCAATGTAGCCGCTGACCCCCATTGCCAAGCCGTCTTTCATTCCATGCCCGGCCACATGTGCGGTCATTGCGATTATCGGCAAATCACGGAAACGTTCATCGTTCCGCAATCGCTGCGTTGCCTCCCGGCCATCCATCACCGGCATTTCTATATCCATCAACACCAGCGCAAACCTGTCCGGTGCCTGCGAAGACAGCATATCGAGAGCGATCCGTCCGTTGGCCGCAATCTCAACGCTGGCCCCCCAGCCTTTGAGTATTTCGCCGGCAACCTGCTGGTTAACCTCGTTATCTTCCACCAGTAAGATCGGCATGCCTTGCAGGCAACCTGGCCGAGGAATCGAAGACTCCAATCTGGCCTGATAGTCATTGCCACCAATGTCGAAAATTCGCCGCAGTACGTTGGGCAATAAAGGCTTCTGAACCACTTCGGCAATTTCCGGCTGATTGGCCTCGTGCCGCAACAAGACCGCATCCGCTGAAGAGACAACCACCACTTTTGGTGGCAGTGCAATCCCTCGCGCCCTGAGCACGTCGATCAGCTCCCCCCCCGACATATTGGGCATCAGCCAGTCTAGTAGCAGAAGGTCATAGGGATGCTCCTTTTCCGCGGCAGCAGCCGTCAGCCTGACCAATGCATCCTCACCACCAGGAGACTGATCGACCGAAGGACACCCCATTGCGACGAGCATTGCTGCCATGCTTTCGCGAACAACTGGATAGTCGGCAACCACCAGCCCACGCCGACAGGCGATTTGCGGCTTTTCATCGGCTAGTGCCGCGCTACCCGGGGCAAGTGGCAGTTGCAACGAAAAATGGAAAACGCTGCCGCGATCCACTTCGCTTTCGACCAAAATTTCACTATTCATTGCGGACAGCAAACGCTTCGAAATGGCCAGCCCAAGCCCCGTTCCACCGTATTTCCTGGTGGTTGCCCCGTCCGCTTGGGAAAACTCCTGAAACAGGCGACCAACCTGCTCCGATGTCATGCCGATCCCCGTGTCCTCGACACGAAAGGCAATGGTTGCAGTTTCTCCGTCCGACGCCAGTTGTCTGACGCTCAGGCGAACGTGACCGGTCTCGGTAAATTTGACTGCATTGGATAGCAGATTGATCAAGATCTGCCCGAGACGCAACGGATCACCCACCAGATGATGCACACTGATACTGGGCTCAAAATCAACAATCAGCTCGATCAGCTTCCCTTCCGCCTTTTGTTGCACCATGAACAGCGCATTCTGTACCACCTGCTCAAGGTCGAAAGGCACCGTTTCCAGCGCGACTTTTCCAGCCTCAATTTTCGAAAAGTCGAGAATATCGTTGAGTATCCCGAGCAGCGAGCGCGCAGCGGCGTGTATCTTGGATACATAGTCATGCTGTCGCGGCGGCAGGCCTGATTTGAGCGCGAGATAGGCCATACCGAGGATGGCATTCATCGGAGTGCGAATTTCGTGGCTCATGTTGGCCAGGAAAATTGACTTTGCATCGGCTGCCACCTCGGCCCTTGCTCGAGCCTGGCGCAAGGCACGCTGGACCAGTTCGCGTTGCTCGATATCCGCCTCGATTGCAGCCGCCATGCTGTTGATTGTCGTCGCAAGCGCTTTCACTTCCTCAACGCCTTGCAAGTCGACCACTCGCTCACTGAACGATTTTTCGGCCAGCGCCATGGCAGTTTTGTGCAAAGCCGTCAGCGGTGCCAGAAGGTGCTTTTTCAGGTAGTTATAACTCAGGATCAGCACAATGCCCGCGGCCAGCAGCAGCAGCAATGCGGTCACAATCCAGCGGTGCAGCAGCTCGCTGGCATGCGTCAGGTCGTTGGTCGTCCGCTGGTCGACCAGGTCGGTCAGCTCCTCGACGGCCAATGCCAGATCAGAACGCAGTTTCAGATAATGGGCATCATGGAGCGAAGCATTGGCAAATTCGGGCTGCGGTGCGGCTTCTGAGACAAATTCCTGTTTTTTGGGATCGTAGAGCCCTTGTGTCGCGGCAAAGGCTATCTGTTCGACCTGCTTCATCTGATCAGAGATTTGAAAAATGCGCCGCAGGACAGCCTGTTCGGCCGAATCGAAACCCAACTGATTGGTTCGCTCGGTAAGCGCCACGCCGGGCTTGGCTGGCGGCGGCACGTAAGCGATTGCACCGCCGATGACCTGCTCCCAATAGGTATCCGACACGCCATCCGGGGCGGGCTTGACGCCCTCTCGAATACTCAGGATATCGTAGTAGTAAATCAGAAAGCGGGGATTGGCCGTACTGACGTAGGAACTGACCAGACGACTCAGCAGGTCGACCTCGTGGCGGACGGCATTCATCAGCACCATCGACTCCTGGCGATGCTTGGCCGCCTCATACGCATCGTTATATGCTTTCAAGGCACCCAAGGTCACACCGCCGATCAGAACCAGAACGCCGGCAAACGCCACCAATACACTAAAAAACGCCTTCCGCAGACTCATGGGTCAGCAGGCAGAAGAGGATCGCTCAGTTCGCCTCAATAGGCCGAGACACAGACGTCAGCGACTGAAACACTCTCTGAATGCCCTCCTCCTGCCTGTGAATTTATGTANTTTGAATCATATGTCAATTTGAACACTTTTGTCCTATGCGATTTTGCCTTCTTTGTACGCATTGATTGGCCAAAAACCCTTGATCAGTCAAAATAGGCACATTCCCCCAACCCTGCTGGCCTCATGGACAACCTGATCAAGGATAGCGCAACGTTGGAGCTTTTTTGCTGGCTCGAGCCGGATGCCGAGTTACCCGGTTGGGACATCCTCAAAGGCAGTCCATTCGGTGCCACGCTGGCTGCTCCCGAAGGGGGCGCCCCTATGCCCGGCGACCAGTTGCTGTCGGTACAGAACTATTTTGCCGAATACCATCTGGAATATTTCCGCCAGCGTCGCTACAACCATTTCCCAAGCCGCCTGCACGCCATGCTGCAATTCGCCACGCGCACCGATGCCATGACCTTTCGTACCAAGCATCCGCAGCGCGTCTTCGGCAAAAATCTCGTTTGCGCCCGGACGACAGGGGCGTATATCTGCTCCTTTCACGATGCCAGCTGGCTTGACTACCTGCGACTGCCGCACAGCCTGTCACTGAGTGCGCTGGACGAAGTCGCCGAGCACTACTGGTCGGGCCGTACCGTCGAGGAAATCGGGCTGACCTTCATGAATGAACCCTGGCAGGAACCCCCCGTCATCGAGGCGCTTTATCAGGGTGCCCTTGAGCCCGCCCCCAGCCACGCCCAATCCGGCTGGCTACCCGGCTTTCGATAGGAAAGATCATGCGTCGCATTGCCATCGTCGTTGTCATCCTCGCCCTTCTTGGCGGGGGACTGTTCTGGATCACCCGCCCCAAGCCAATCCCGGTCGTTCTCAAGGAAGTCGCCGAAGGCAAGGTTGAGGCGACGTTGGCCAACACCCGTGCCGGCACTATCGAAGCCTGCCAGCGCACCAAGCTGTCGACCATCATCGGCGGTCGCATCGAATACCTCGGCGTCAAAGAGGGCGACAAGGTCAAGAAGGGCCAGCTGCTACTCAAGCTCTGGAACGACGATCAGCAGGCCAATACCGCCCTCGCTCAGGCGCAGATTACGCTGAGCAGCAAACGGGTCGACGAAGCCTGCATTGCTGCGGTCAACGCGGAAAAAGAGGCCAAACGGCAAAGTGAGTTGCGCGCCAAGGGGTTCGTGTCGACCAGCAAGGAAGAGGCGGCCCGTACTGATGCCGAGGTTCGCCGCGCCTCATGCAACACCGCCAAGGCCGATGTTGGGCAGGCCGAAGCCAAACTCAAGGCCACCCGCGTCGAGCAGGGCCGCGTCGCCTTGTATGCTCCGTTCGACGGCACCGTGGCCAAGATCGTCGGGGAACTGGGTGAATACTCGACGCCCTCGCCACCGGGCGTGCCGACACCGCCGGCCATCGACCTGATCGACGAGTCCTGCCTTTACGTCAAGGCGCCGATGGATGAGGTCGATGCACCCAAAATCCAGGTGGGCCAACCGGTCCGTGTCACGCTCGACGCGCTGCCGGGGCGAACGCTGCCGGGCAAGGTTCGCCGTGTGGCGCCCTACGTTTCGGCGGTCGAGAAGCAGGCCCGGACCGTGGACATCGAAGTCAACCTCGACAAGCCGGATGAGGCGGGACGGCTGCTCGTCGGTTATAGCGCAGACGTCGAGATCATTCTCGCCGGCCGTGACAAGGTGCTGCGCATCCCGACCGCTGCGATTCAGGAAGGCGGCAAGGTGCTGGTGTTCAATCCGGACACTAGCAAACTGGAAGACCGCCCGATCAAGGCCGGCCTCGCCAACTGGGAATACACCGAAATTCTCGAGGGCCTCAAGGCCGGCGAGCGCATCGTCACCTCGCTCGACAAGGAGGGCGTCAAGGCCGGCGCCAAGGTGGTGCCGGACGAAAAATCCCAAGCCAAGGCAAAGTAGGCGCATGGCGCTGATCGAACTTTCCGGCATCGAACGCCGCTTCCTGCTCGGCGACACCACGGTCCATGCGCTGGCCGGGTTGAATCTGCAGATAGCTGCTGGCGAATACGTCGCCGTGATGGGGCCCTCCGGCTCCGGCAAATCCACGTTGCTGAATCTGCTCGGGCTGCTTGATCGCCCGAACGAAGGCACCTACCAACTCGAAGGCCGCGACGTGACAACCTTGTCGCCCGACGAGCAAGCCACCGTGCGCAGCACGCGCATCGGCTTCGTTTTCCAGAGCTTCCACCTCGTACCGCGCCTGACGGCAGCCGAGAACATCGCGCTGCCGATGACGCTGGCCGGCATTCCGGTGGCCGAGCGCAACAAGCGCGTCACGCAGGCGCTCAAGGATTTCGGCCTCGACCAGCGTGCCGACCACAAACCGGATCAACTCTCCGGCGGCCAGCGCCAGCGGGTCGCCATCGCCCGCGCCACCATCATGCAACCGGCCCTGATCCTGGCCGATGAGCCGACCGGCAATCTCGACCGGCATACCGGCGACGAAGTGGTCAATCTGCTCGAAGCCCTCAACGCCAGGGGCGTCACGCTGATCGTCGTCACCCACGACCAGAGCATGGGCGCCCGCGCCCGGCGCCAGCTGGTCATGGAGGATGGCCGGCTGAAATCGGATTCTCATAGCAACGGCATTTCAAATTTGGCCGATTTTTCGGGTTGACCGTGGGAATCCATCTTTTCCTGCCGACGAGCCATCCATGCGCCTGAGCGACACCCTGCGTTTCGCCCGCGACGCCGCCACCGGCTATCCGATGCGCACGACGCTGTCGGTGCTCGCCATGTCGATCGGCGTCGCCGCCGTCGTCATTTTGACGGCGCTCGGCGATGGCGCCCGGCGCTATGTCGTCGGCCAGTTCTCCTCGCTTGGCACCAACCTCGTCATCGTGCTGCCCGGCCGCTCCGGCACGGGCGGCTTCAATCCGGCCAATGCCATCACGTCGACACCGCGCGACCTGACCATTGACGACGCCGCCAGCCTGCGCCGCCTGCCAGGCGCCCGGCGCGTCGCGCCGCTCGCCGTCGGCACCTCGGAGATCAGCTACGGCGGCAAGCTACGTGAAGTGATGGTCGCCGGCTCGACCGCCGAATTCATTCCCATCCGCAACTTTGAGATCGCGCAAGGTCAATCGCTGCCGGAGGAAGACTGGAATCGCGGCTCGTCGGTCGCCATCATCGGCGCCAAGATTCGTGAGGAAATGTTTGGCAGCACCCCGGCGGTCGGCCAACTCGTCCGCGTCGGCGATCGCCGGCTGCGCATCGTCGGGGTGCTGAAATCGACCGGCCAGGGGCTGGGCATGAATACCGACGAACTGGTCATCGTGCCGGTATCGCTGGCGCAAGCCATGTTCAATTCGAACACCCTGTTCCGCATCATGATCGAGGCCAACACCCGCGACACAATTCCCGGAACCAAGGATCAGGTGCTCGAAACCCTCAAGCAGCGCCACCGCGGCGAGGAGGACGTCACGGTCATCACGCAGGATGCCGTGCTCGCCACCTTCGACAAGCTGCTCGGCGCCCTGACNCTCGCCGTTGCCGGGATCGCCGCGATCAGCCTGGCCGTCGCCGGNATNCTGGTGATGAACGTCATGCTCGTCGCCGTCACCCAGCGTACTGGCGAAATCGGCCTGCTCAAGGCGCTGGGCGCCACCGCCAAAACCATCCGCCTCGCCTTCCTGGCCGAAGCCGCCATGCTCTCGGCCGTCGGCGCCTTAATTGGCTACCTGCTCGGTCAGCTCGGCGCCTTCGCGCTGCGCCAGTTCTTCCCGGTCTTTCCGGCCTACCCGCCCGACTGGGCCGTGATCGCCGGCCTCGGCACCGCGCTCGCCACCGGCCTGATCTTCGGCGTCATGCCGGCCCGCCGCGCGGCCCGGCTCGACCCGGTGCAAGCCTTGATGAAGCACTAGCCATGCTGCTGGCCGACTCCCTTCAACTCGCCGTCCGTGCCATCACCGCCCAGCGCCTGCGCAGTTTCCTGACGCTGCTNGGCATCGCCGTCGGCATCGCGGCAGTNATCCTGCTCACNTCGATCGGCGAAGGCATCCACCGCTTCGTGCTGGGCGAATTCACCCAGTTCGGCACCAACGTCATTTCCATCGTTCCCGGCAAGACGAAAACCGGCGGTACGCCCTCCGGCCTGCCGTCCAGCGCCCGTCCACTGTCGCTGGACGATACCAAATCCCTCGAACGCCTGCCGCACGTCGTTGCCGTCACGCCGAATGTACGCGGCAATGCCGAAGTCGAAGGCAATGGCCGGACACGGCGCACGCTGATCTACGGTGTGAATTCCAAATTACCGCAAATTTTCCGGTCGACCGTGCAAAGTGGCCAGTTCCTGCCCGCCGACGACGAAGGCAGCGCCCGCGCCTTCGTCGTCCTCGGTTCCAAGCTGAAAGCCGAGCTGTTCGGCAGTGAAAACCCGCTCGGCCAGCGTCTGCGGGTCGGCGGCCTGCATTTTCGGATCATCGGCGTGCTGGCCCCGAAGGGTCAGTTTCTCGGCATCGACCTCGACGATACCGCCTTCATACCCACCGCCCGCGCCCAGGAATTGTTCAACCGCGAAGGCGTCGATGAAATCAATGTGGCCGCCGAGGAAGGCATCCCGTCTGCCCTCATCGCCAGCCGTATCAAGGCACACCTGATCGAGCGCCACAGTCGCGAGGATTTCACCATCGTGACGCAGGAAGACATGTTGAAAACNCTGTCNAACATCCTCAACGTGCTGACCATGGCCGTCGGCGCNCTGGGCGGCATTTCACTGCTGGTTGGCGGCGTTGGCATCGTCACCATCATGACCATCGCNGTCACCGAGCGCACCGGCGAAATCGGCCTGCTCGTCGCCCTCGGTGCACCGCGGCGCACCATCCTGCTGCTCTTTCTGGGCGAAGCCGTTGCGCTCTCGGCGCTCGGCGGCATAGTCGGGCTGGCGCTCGGCTTTGGCCTGGCACAAGTTATCCATTTCGCCCTGCCCGCGCTCCCCGTCCACACGCCAATCAGCTTTGTCCTGCTGGCCGAAGGCATTGCCATCGCCATTGGCCTGCTGGCCGGGGTGCTGCCGGCGCGCAATGCCGCCCGTCTCGACCCGGTCGAGGCCCTGCGTGCCGAATAAGCAAGAGCGCACCACCATACGCTGACGTATGCTAGAGTTCGCATTCCAATTTCAATAACCTAACGAGGAGTTCAGCATGGCCTATTACATCGACCAACTGCAACCCGGCATGTCTGCCAGCACATCCAAGACCGTCACCGAAGCCGACATTATCCTGTTCGCCGGCATCTCCACCGACGTCAATCCTGCCCACCTCGACGAGGAATACGCCAAAGGAACGATGTTCGGCACACGCATTGCCCACGGCATGCTGTCGGCCGGTTTCATCTCGGCCACGCTGGCCAACAAGCTGCCCGGCCCCGGCACCATTTACATGTCNCANACCTTGAAATTCAAGGCCCCGGTCAAGCCTGGCGACACCGTCACCGCCACCGTNACTGTCCGTGAAGTCAATCTGGAAAAGAACCGGGTCATTCTCGACACCGTATGCACCGTCGCCGGCAAAACCGTCATCGACGGCGAATGCATGATGATGCCGCCGGTTCGTCCGAAGTCTGACGCGGCCTGATACCGACAAGCCCCATCAAAACGCCGGCCCGGTTAAAAACCGGCCGGCGTTTTTGTCTTTCTGGCAACCGCGCAGGCGCCCGCGGTCAACCGGAAAAAACAGCCAAAATCAAAACGATTCGTCCGCCCGCAAAAATCGCCACTGACCAATTTCCAGCTCACCCAGCTTGACGCGGCCAATGCGGACCCGCTTCAGCCCGATCACGCGCAAACCGACCAGCTCGCACATCCGGCGAATCTGACGCTTCTTGCCTTCCTTCAGAATGAAGTGCAGTTGATCCTCATTCAGTTGCTTGACCCGCGCCGGTTTCAGCGCCTGACCATCCAGCGCCAGACCGTGGTTCAACAAGGCCAGACCACCCTTGATCATTTCACCGGCCACGCGCACCAGGTATTCCTTCTCGACCGGGCTGTCTTCGCCAATCAGCTTCTTGGCCACGCGGCCATCCTGCGTCAGGACCAGCAAGCCGGTCGAATCGATGTCCAGCCGGCCGGACGGCGCCAGACTGCGCAACATCCACGGCTTGAACTCCGGATCGCCGGACTGCCGCACCTGATTGTCCGGCGTGATCAAGGTAATCGCCGGCGTAAAGCCCGGCTCCGGCTGACCCGAGACATAGCCGACCGGCTTGTTGAGCAGCACCGTCACCTGCTTGGCCTGATCGAACTTGGCTTCTTTAGAGATCGCCACCTCGGCGTTCGGATCAATGCGCGAACCAAGTTCGCTGACCCGCTCGCCATCGACAAAGACCCAGCCGCGCTCGATCCACAAATCTGCCTCGCGCCGCGAACACATGCCGCGCTCCGACATCACCTTGGAAAGACGCACCCCTTCCGGCGGCGGACCGTCACGCACCACCGGCACCTTGGGCGCGGGGGCCGGCCTGGCGGCACGTTCCGGGCGATCCGCCTTGACGCTCCACTCGGCCGGTGCAGCCGGAGCAACCGGCGCCGCCTTTGGCGCCGACGGCTTGCGCAGCGAAGAACCCCCACGCAACGGCTTTTTGTTGATCGCCCGCGGCGAAGGCGTCGCCGAGCGACGAACGCCCAGCGTGCCTTCCGGCAGGGCCGGCGCTTCGTCGTTCACTTCAGTCGGCGCTTCGGCGCGCTCAGATCGCACCGGAGCAGCCTCGAACGATTTCGTTTTTGGCCGTTTTTCCGGGTTGACCGTGGCATCGCGCTGAAACGCATTTTTCGGCTCGGCTTCAGCCGCCGGGGCATCCGGCTTGCGCCATTTCGCCCACGGGTCGTCGGAAACAGTGTCGTTCGACGGCCGCTTCGGACGGGAATCCCGATCAGAACCGCTCATCGCAGACCGAGGAGTTCAACCTCGAAAACCAGCGTTGCATTCGGCGGAATGACGCCACCCGCGCCGCGCGCGCCATAACCGAGATGCGGCGGAATGGTCAGCTTGCGCGTGCCGCCGATCTTCATGCCCTGGACGCCTTCGTCCCAGCCGCCAATCACCTGGCGCATGCCGAGCGAAAACTCGAACGGGTCGTTGCGATCCTTGCTCGAGTCGAACTTGCTGCCATTGGTCAGCCAGCCCGTGTAATGCACGGTGACCTGCTGGCCGGCCTTGGCCTCGGCGCCTTCGCCGACAACGGTATCTTCATAGACCAGCCCGGAGGCGGTGGTGATTTCAGCCATGGGAACTCCTTTTTTCAAAGACCGGCAGTTTACCACAGCGCCTCGACAAGGCTTTGACTTGTCAGCGAATTTCCGTATAATGCGCGGTTCTTTGTAGCACCCTTTAGATTTATTTTCGGAGTCCAACCCATGTATGCGGTCATAAAAACCGGCGGTAAGCAGTATCGCGTTACCAACGGTCTAAAACTTAAAGTAGAACAGATACCGGCAGACGTTGGCGCAGAAGTTACTCTCGACCAGGTCCTGATGGCAGGCGAAGGCGAGTCGGTAAAGATCGGCGCTCCCTTCCTTGCTGGCGCCACCGTCAAAGCCACCGTGATTTCCCACGGCCGCCACGACAAGGTCAAGATTTTCAAGATGCGTCGTCGTAAGCACTACCAGAAGCATCAAGGCCATCGTCAGAACTACACCGAATTGCGCATCGACGCGATTGCGGCNTAAGTTCAAGGAGCTCATAAATGGCACACAAGAAAGCAGGCGGCAGTTCACGTAACGGCCGCGACTCACAAGCCCAACGACTGGGCGTCAAGCGCTACGGCGGTCAATTCGTCCTGGCTGGCAACATCATNGTTCGCCAGCGCGGCACCGAATTCCACCCGGGCGACAACGTCGGCTGCGGCAAGGATCACACCCTGTTCGCACTCAAGGACGGCGTGATTCAGTTCTCCATCAAGGGCTTGAAAAAGCGCCGCGTGGTGACCATCGTTCCGGCTGCCGAATAAATCGGCCTGGCGGAAGCAAAAGCCCCGTCCGCTGGATGGGGCTTTTTAGTTTATGCCATCAGATTTTCTGGTGGCCGGATGTAGAGGCGGAAAAAAATGAAGTTCATCGACGAAGCCAAGATTTATGTAAAAGCCGGTGACGGCGGCAACGGCGCCGCAACTTTCCGCCGCGAAAAATACATCCCGATGGGTGGCCCCAACGGTGGCGACGGCGGCCGTGGCGGCAGCATCTACGTGGTCGCCGACTGCAACATCAACACGCTGGTCGACTACCGCTACACCCGCAAATTCATCGGCAAGCGCGGTGAAAACGGCGGTGGCGCGGACTGCTACGGCGCCGGCGGCGACGACATCGTGCTGCGCATGCCCGTCGGCACCGTCATCTCCGACCTGAACACCGGCGAAATCCTGGCCGACCTTGATGTCAACGAAAAGAAAGTCCTGATCGCCAAAGGCGGCAAGGGCGGCCTCGGCAACATCCACTTCAAGTCCTCGACCAACCGCGCGCCGCGCCAGAAAACCAATGGCGATCAGGGCGAAGAGCACGAACTGACCCTCGAACTGCGCGTCCTCGCCGACGTCGGCCTGCTCGGCCTGCCCAACGCCGGCAAGAGCACCCTGATCCGCGCTGTGTCCTCGGCCCGCCCGAAGGTCGCCGACTACCCGTTCACGACGCTGCACCCCAACCTCGGCGTCGTTCGCGTCGATGCCGAAAAAAGCTTCGTGATGGCCGACGTACCAGGCCTGATCGAAGGCGCCGCCGATGGCGCCGGCCTTGGCATTCGCTTCCTCAAGCACCTGCAGCGCACCCGCATCCTGCTCCATCTCGTCGACATCGCGCCGATCGACCCGGATGCCGACCCCGTGCGTGACGCCAAGGCCATCGTCGGCGAACTGATCAAGCACGACCCGGCGCTCGCCGACAAACCGCGCTGGCTGATCCTCAACAAGCTCGACCTGATCCCCGAAGAAGACCGCGAAAAGGCCGTCAAGGATTTCGTCAAAGCCTACAAGAAGGCCACCAAGTATGACGGCCCGGTTTTCCCGATCACCGCCATCAGCGGCGACGGAACCAAACCGCTGATCTACGCGATCCAGGAAGCGCTCGAGCACATGGCTCGCCCGGAAATCCCCGACGACGACGACGAAGAAATCAGCACGGACGAATGATGAGCAAGACCCGCCTCGCCAACGCCAAACGCCTCGTCGTCAAAGTCGGCTCGGCGCTCGTCACCAACAATGGCGCGGGGCTGGACCTCGCCGCCATCGAAGACTGGGCCCGCCAGATCGCCGTCTTGCGCGACAAGGGGCGCGAGATCGTCCTCGTCTCATCGGGCGCCGTCGCCTGCGGCGTGCAGCGCCTGGGCTGGGGCCGCCGACCGAAGACAGTCCATGAAAAGCAGGCCGCTGCCGCCGTCGGACAAGCCGGGCTGGTCGAAGCGTACGAAGCCGCCTTCGCCAAGCACGGTCTGCACACCGCGCAGATCCTGCTCACCCACGACGACCTTGCTGACCGCAAACGTTACCTCAACGCCCGCTCGACCCTGACCACGCTGCTCGCGCTGGGCGTCGTACCGATCATCAACGAGAACGATACGGTCGTCACCGACGAAATCAAATTTGGCGACAACGACACACTGGGCGCCCTCGTGGCCAACCTGATCGAAGCCGACGCGCTGATCATCCTGACCGACCAGATCGGTCTGTTTACTGCCGATCCGCGTAAAGACCCCGGCGCCACGCTGATCAGCGAAGCCACAGCTGGCGACGAGTCGCTCGAAGCGATGGCCGGCGGTGCTGGCACCCGCATCGGTACCGGCGGCATGATCACCAAGGTGATTGCCGCCAAGCGTGCAGCGCGCAGCGGGGCGCACACCGCCATTGCCAGCGGCCGGGAAATTGATCCGATCATCCGACTGGCCGCCGGTGAACCAGTGGGTACCCTGCTGGTTTCTGAAACCCAGCCGCTGGCTGCCCGCAAACAGTGGCTGGCGGATCACCTGCAACTCGCCGGCCGCCTGATACTCGACAACGGTGCAGTCAATGCGCTAAAAGCCGGCAAAAGTCTGCTGCCCATCGGCGTCATCGCCGCCGAAGGGGAATTTGAACGCGGTGCCGCGGTGGCCTGCATNTCCGGCGACGGCCATGAAATCGCCCGCGGCCTGACCAATTACGGCAGCGGTGAGGCNCGACTGATCACGCGCAAATCGACAACCGACATCGAAAACATTCTGGGCTACGTCGACGAACCGGAATTCATTCATCGCGACAATCTGATCCTGATCGGCTGATTGGACCAAAGATTCCGCACAACAAAACGGGCGCCGAGGCGCCCGTTTTTATAACTACACGCTGGCTAAACAATAGATTCAGTCAACGAAAAACGGGAGCCGAAGCTCCCGTTTTGTTTCCAACTGATTTAACTCAGATTAGAACATGTGACGCAGGCCAACTGCGTAGGTGTTGGTGTCGGCGTTCAGGACTTGCGAACGCTTGGCAACGAAGCCAGCGTAAGCGGTCGTGCGCTTGGACATGGCGTAGGTGGTGGCCAAAGTGCCGACCTTGACGTCGTCATTAGCAGCGGTGGAATCGGCGCTCAAAGAAGCGTATTCACCGATAACGGCAAGCTTGGCACCGATCGGCACAGTAGCGGAAACAACCCACTTCTTGTCCTTGCCAACGTAGGTAACTGCGTCATCAGACTTGGCTTGCTGGTAGGTAGCTTGCAGCTTGACGACCTTGAAGTCGTAACCAGCGCGCAGACCCCATTCCTTCAAGTTGTCAGAAGGAACGGTCGTCGGATTGGTGACCTTGGTGTAGATTGCACCAGCGCTGATCGGGCCATTGTCGTAGCTAACGGAAACCAGGTCGCCATGAGCATCGGTCGTGTTGGAGGCCAGGGCGTTTTCGGTTACGCGAGCGTGGTTGTAAGCAACGACCACACCACCGAAGGACGGCGAAACGTAGGCAACGGCATTGTTCTGACGACCATAGAGGCCGGTAATCAGCTGTTGACCGTTAATCAGGCCAGTGCCGGTAGCAACGTTGGTGGCGCCCAGCGGAGCCGAACCGCCCAGAGCGGAACCAGCAACCGTGAAGTCCAGACCGGTGGTTTGCAGACGACCAGCGATAACAGTACCGAAACCGCCGGTCAGACCGACGAACTGCTGACGTGCAATGTTGGTACCAGTACCGATACCGGTATTGTCGTCAATCGCCAGACCGTATTCCAGGGTGAACAGAGCCTTCAGGCCGTTGCCCAGATCTTCAACGCCCTTGAAACCGATGCGGGAAGTAGAGAGGGTGCCAGAGTTGACCTTGAAACCGGTTTGGCCAGTGGTGGCGCCCAGGTTGGTGGTGGCAGACACGCTGGCATCAGCGATACCGTAGATGGTCACGTTGGTTTGTGCGAAAGCGGCGGTAGAGGCCAGAGCAGCAACAGCCAGAGCAATAATCTTCTTTTGCATCAGAAAATCTCCTTAGTGGTTAGTTTTTAATCTGGCGCTGGCGCCGGATTAAGCTTTACCTCTCGGATCGAGAAGTTGGCGATGATTGTCGCAAAGAGCGAAAGACCCTAGCAACCAGTGATTGGCATCTTCTGACATTTCTGTTGAATTATGTTGTTTTGACGCAACATAAAATCAGGCAAAGAGCCGTGCAAGCTCCAAACCTGGCTCCGGCGCACGCATGAAGGCTTCGCCAACCAGAAAGCTCTGGACCGTGTTGGCGCGCATCCGTGCAACATCTTCCGGCGTCAGGATGCCGCTTTCGGTAACCACGATCTTGTCGCCAGGAATGCGGGCGAGCAGGCCGAGTGTGGTCTCGAGGGTCACGTCGAAGGTGCGCAGGTTGCGATTGTTGATACCGAGCAGCGGGGTTTTCAGTTGCAGGGCCGCATCGAGTTCCTCGCCGTTGTGCACTTCCACCAGCACTGCCATGCCGTAGCCGTGCGCCTGCGCTTCAAGTTGTTGCATTTCCGCAAGACTGAGCGCGGCGGCGATGAGCAGGATGGCGTCCGCCCCCATGGCACGCGCTTCGGCAACCTGATAGCGATCAACCATGAAATCCTTGCGCAGCACCGGGAGGGTGCAGGCGGCGCGGGCAGCCTGCAGGTATTCCGGGCAGCCCTGAAAGTATTGGCGATCGGTGAGCACGGACAGGCAGGCGGCGCCGTGCTGCGCGTAGCTGCGGGCAATGTCCGCCGGGTGGAAATCGGGACGGATGACGCCTTTGGATGGGCTGGCCTTTTTGATTTCGGCGATGATTGCCGGTTGACCGTGGGAAAGCTTGTGGCGGATGGCACCGACAAAATCGCGGGGGGCTGCCTGTGCTGCAGCCTCNGCNTCGACAGCCGCCAGCGACTTGGTCGCCAGCGCAGCGGCGACTTCTTCGTGCTTGGTGGCGATGATTTTGTTGAGTATATCGCTCATTTGGCTGCCAACTGCCGGGTGCATTCGATGAACTGGGAAAGCTTGGCAGACGCCGCGCCGGAGGCGATTGCTTCGCGCGCTTTGGCGATGCCGTCGCCAATGCTGTCAGCGACGTTGGCAACATACAGGGCGGCACCCGCGTTCAGGCAGACAATTTCGCGGGCGGCCCCCGGTTTGTTCGCGAGGGCGCCGAGCAGCATGGACTTGGACTCTTCGGCGCTACCGACACGCAGGTTGCGCAAGGACATCATCTGCAAGCCGAAATCTTCCGGGTGAACTTCATACTCCGTTACTTCACCGTCTTTCAACTCCCCGATCAGGGTGGCCGCACCGAGTGAAATCTCGTCCAGATTGTCGCGACCATGCACGACCAGCACCCGTTCAGCCCCCAATCGCTGCATGACACGAACCTGAATGCCGACAAGATCCGGATGAAAGACGCCCATCAGCGTATTCGGCGCGCTGGCCGGATTGGTCAGCGGGCCAAGAATGTTGAATAGCGTCCGGATGCCCATTTCGCGGCGTACCGGCGCAACGTGCTTCATGGCACTGTGATGGTTGGGTGCGAACATGAAACCGATGCCGGTTTGTTCGACGCAGGCAGCCACCTGCTCGGGCGACAGCATGATGTTGGCCCCGAGCGCTTCGAGCACGTCTGCACTGCCGGAACTGGACGACACGCTGCGCCCGCCGTGCTTGGCGACTTTGGCGCCAGCAGCAGCAGCGACAAAAATCGAGGCGGTGGAAATATTGAAGGTGTGCGCCGAATCACCNCCGGTTCCGACAATATCGACAAACCGATGGTCATAAGGCACGTGGACCTTNGTCGACAACTCGCGCATGACGGTNGCCGCCGCAGCGATTTCGCCGATNGTNTCCTTCTTGACCCGCAGGCCGGTGATGATGGCGGCGATCATGACCGGCGTGACTTCGCCACTCATGATCTGCTGCATCAGGGAAATCATTTCNTCATGAAAAATCTCGCGGTGTTCGATGACACGCTGCAGGGCGGCTTGCGGGGTCATTGCTTGAATTCGTCCAGAAAGTTCTTGAGCAGGTCGTGACCGCGTTCGGTCAAAATGGATTCGGGGTGGAACTGCACGCCTTCAACGGCCAGCGTCTTGTGGCGGACCCCCATGATTTCGCCGTCGTCGGTCCACGCGGTGACATCCAGGCAATCGGGCAGCGATTCACGTTCGATGGCCAGCGAGTGGTAACGGGTGCAGGTCAGCGGGTTGGGCAAGCCCTTGAAAACGCCAACATTCTTGTGGTGGACAGGCGAAACCTTGCCATGCATCAACTGTTTGGCATGCACGATCCTGCCGCCAAAGGCTTCGCCGATGGCCTGGTGACCAAGGCAAACGCCGAGCAGCGGAATCTTGCCGGCAAACGCCTTGATCGCGGCCAGCGAAATGCCGGCCTGCGCCGGCGCGCAGGGGCCCGGCGAAATCACCAGATACGCAGGATTCAGGCGAACAATTTCGTCTACCGTAATTTCGTCATTGCGGAAAACCTTCACATCCTGACCCAGTTCACCGAGGTACTGGACGATGTTGTAGGTAAAGCTGTCGTAGTTATCGATCATCAGCAGCATGCTGTTGATTCCTGGTTGGTTCGCAAGCCCACGATTTTACATTAAACGTCGACGCTGGCTTTTCGATTAAAATGCTTTCTTTCCCGCCGGATTCGCCCATGAGCACCGAACTCTCCATCCCGCCGCACAGCCTTTCCATCGTCGTCCCGTTTTATAACGAGGAAGACAATATTGCACCGCTGGTCAAGCGCGTGCATGAAGCGCTGGTCGGCTACGATTATCCGTGGGAGCTGGTGCTGGTCGATGATGGCAGCAGCGATGCGACGGTGGATCGCGCCATTGCGTGCTCGCGCGAATATGGCCCGCACGTCCGCGTCGTCGAACTGACCCGCAATTTCAAGCAGACCGCCGCCATGCAGGCGGGGATCGACGCGGCGCGGGGTGACGTGATCGTGACCATGGACGGCGATCTGCAGAACGATCCGATCGACATTCCGCGCATGGTTGCGCGCCTGATCAACGAAGATCTCGACCTGGTCGCCGGCTGGCGCCAGAACCGCCAGGACGGCCTGTTCCTGCGCAAGATTCCGTCGAAGATCGCTAACAAGCTGATCGCCCGGATGACCGGCGTCCATCTGCGTGACTACGGCTGCAGCCTCAAGGCTTTCCGCGGCAGCGTGATCAAGAGCGTGCGCCTGTACGGCGAAATGCACCGCTTCATTCCGGCCTGGCTGGCGACGGTGACCACGCCGCGCCGCATCGCGCAGGAGCCGACGACGCACCACGCACGCACGGCTGGCGTATCGAAATACGGCATTTCACGCACCTTCCGCGTCATTCTCGACTTGATNGCGGTGTATTTCTTCATGCGGTTCCGNGCNCGTCCCGGCCATTTCTTCGGCGGCATCGGCCTGGGTCTGACGGCGCTGTCCGGCCTGATCATGACCTGGCTGGCCTGGGTCAAATTCGGTCTGGGCGAAAACATCGGCGGCCGTCCGCTGCTGATCGTCGGCATCGGTATGCTGATTGCCGGCATTCACTTCATCACGACCGGCGTGCTGTCCGAGCTGCTGGCTCGCATCTATTTTGAGTCCGGCACGATTCGCTCGTACTCGGCACGGCCGGAGCGCGTGCTGTCGGCCGACGAAGGTTGGCACAAATCGGCGTGAGTNTTNCGGTCAACGGCAAAAACAGCCTGACATGGCTGTTTGGCCTGACGGCTGCCCTGCTCGCCTGGCGCTTCTGGCTACTCNCCAATCTCGGCATCACGCTTTACGTCGACGAGGCCCAGTACTGGACCTGGGCGCAACANCTTGACTGGGGTTATTTCTCCAAGCCGCCCGGCGTTGCCGCGCTGATCTGGTTATCGACGGCCTTGTTCGGCGACGGCATGGTCGGGGTCAAGGCACTCTCCATGCTCTGCTACCCGCTGGCCGCTGCCGCGTGCTGGGCAATTGCCCGCCGCCTGTACGACGATCGCACGGCTTTCTGGTCGGCGGTGGCCGTCCTCACCTTGCCGATATTTTCCTGGCTGGGTCTGTTTGTCTCCACGGATGCCTTGCTGACCCTGTTCTGGGCACTGGCGTTGTGGGCTTACCTGCGGGCATTGGACTCCGATGCCTGGCGCGACTGGCTGTTGCTCGGCGCCATCTGCGGCCTGGGTCTGCTTTCCAAATACACGATGGCCGCCTGGCTGGGCGCCGCCTTCCTCCACCTGCTGGTCTTTCAACGGGCCCGCCTGGCCACGGCCAAGCCCTGGCTGGCCGCGGGGCTGGCGCTGCTGATGCTGTCTCCGAACATCGTCTGGAATTTCACCCACGACTTTCCAACCCTGAAGCACACCGCCGACATCACCTTGAACCGGACATCCGGTGGCGGCCTGGCGTCGCTCGGCGAATTCTGGGCCGCCCAGTGGATTGCCTTCGGCCCGGTGCTGGGTAGCGTCTTCGCGTTGCTGCTGGTTCGCGCACGGGAGAGCTGGCGCGACGACAGCACCCGCCTGTTGCTCTGGTTTGCCCTGCCGCTGTGGGCGGTTGTTTCGATGCAGGCGATGAAGAGCAGCGCCAACGCCAACTGGGCGGCACCGGCTTTTGCGCCTGCGGTGATTGCCGTGGTGGCCTGGCTGCTGCAGCGCGAGAAGAAAAAGCTGCTGATCGCCGGCCTTGCCATCAATCTGGCCATCGTCGGGCTGGTCTATCACTGGCCGCAGCTGATTGCCACGGTCAACCCGGAAAAACAGGCAAAATTGAATCCTTTCAAGCGCGCCATGGGCTGGGATGCGCTGGGCCGTCAGCTGAAACCGATTCTGCTGGCACACAGCGACAGCGTGCTGATCGCCGACAACCGCACCTTGCTTGCCCACATGCTCTACGAGCTGCGCGACATCAAGCCGGCAGCAGCGAGCTGGAATCCGTCCGGGGTGGCGAGCGATCATTACAAGCTGACGACCGACCTGCGCCCCTATGTCGGCAAGAATGCCCTGCTGATTACCGACACGGCGCCGGGTGCCGACGTCGCCCCCCGCTTTGCCCACATCGAAAAGCTCGCCACGCTGAAAGCGCCGCTCGACGCGACAACCAGCCGCGACATGGATGTTTACCTGCTGCATGACTTCAAGGGCTATTGAGCTGCGCATCGCCGGCGTCGTCTTTGCGCTGCTGGCGGTGCTCTTCGTCGCCTTTCCGGAGATCGACCTGGCCGCCAGCCGGGTTTTTTACCACGACGGCACATGGGCGTTTTCCGGCGGCAACTGGCCGCTGTTCGAACTGATCTACCGCGGCACGCCGCGGGTCGGACAGGCGCTGTTGATCATCCTCGCCAGCGGCCTGCTGCTGGGCAATGTCAAGCGGTTGCGCTGGCTGCATGCGCGGCGGGCGACCTTCGGCTTCCTGCTTGCTGCCGCGCTGCTCGGGCCAGTGCTGCTTGTCGATGCGACGCTCAAGGATGGCTGGCACCGGGCGCGTCCGGCNACGGTGACTGAATTCGGCGGGCCGCTCGAATTCACGCCGGCCTTCGTGCCGACCAACCAGTGCGAGAAGAATTGNTCCTTCGTCAGCGGCCATGTGGCCACCGCCGCCTTCGTCATGGCTTTCGGCTGGCTGGGCGCACCGGCGGTCCGCCGGCGCTGGCTGCTGGCCAGCCTGGCCACCGGCACGCTGCTCGCCGTGGTGCGCTTGACCGCCGGTGGGCATTTCCTGTCCGATACCATCTTCGCGTGGTTCGCGACCTATTTCAGCCTGTGGCTGACCGAATGGCTTTTCCGCCGCATGGGATGGCTGCCGACACCGGACCCCAATCCGATCACCTGAGGCGAAGCCGCCCCTTTGGGCATCGCTCAACAATCCTGCTGGCCATGAATGGCAGGCCCAACGCTCGGCATGACGCTGCAGGGACGACCGGGTGCTGCCAGCTTGGTTCGACCGCTCGGAACGCCGATGGCCAAGACCAACCGAACGTCGGCGACCCGTCAAACGCGCACGGACAGCCAACAACAAACCCAACAAAATCAGTCAGATAAAAATTCCAGCATAGCCAGAAGCGCTGGCACGCCACGTGCCTATAGGACATGGCGAAACCGACGACCGGTTTCATCGATACCCAGACAAGGAGAAACCATGAAACGTCTTATTTCCCGCTGCCTGCTGCTGACTGTCTGCTTTTTTGCGACGTTGCCAGCTTTCGCCGACAAGCCCCACGTGGTTGTCCTCGCTACCGGTGGGACGATTGCCGGCGCCGGCGCAGACGCCGCCAAGAGTGCGACCTACCAGGCCGCCAAGGTGCCAGTGGACAAGCTGATCGCCGGGCTTCCCGCCTTGGGCGACATCGCGGAGGTACGCGGTGAGCAAGTCTTCCAGATCGCATCGGAAAGCTTTACCAACGAGCATCTGGTCACCCTCGGCAAGCGTGTCGCTGCACTGGCCAAACAAGCTGACGTGGACGGTATCGTCATCACCCACGGCACCGATACGCTGGAAGAAACCGCCTATTTCCTGAATCTGGTTATCCATACCGACAAGCCTGTCGTCGTCGTGGGATCGATGCGCCCGGGCACAGCGCTCTCGGCGGATGGCATGCTCAACCTGTCGAACGCAGTCAGCGTTGCCGCCAGCCAGGATGCACGCGGCAAGGGCGTACTGGTCACGATGAACGACGAGCTGAACAGCGGTCGCGACGTCTCCAAGATGATCAACATCAAGACCGAAGCCTTCAAGAGCCCGTGGGGCGCGTTGGGCATGGTGGTCGAAGGCAAGAACTACTGGTTCCGCCTGCCGGCCAAGCGCCACACCACGAATTCTGAATTCGACATCGACAAAATCAACGTGCTGGCCCCGGTTGAAATTGCCTATGGCTACGGCAACGTGACCGACACGGCCGCCAAGGCGCTGGCTGACAAGGGCGCCAAGGCCATCGTCTATGCCGGCACCGGCAACGGCTCGGTCGCCGCCCGCGTTGTCCCGGCCCTGCGCGAACTACGCGCCAAGGGCATCCAGATCATCCGCTCCTCGCACGTCAATGCCGGCGGTTTCGTGCTGCGCAATGCCGAGCAACCGGACGACCAGTACGACTGGGTCGTCGCCCACGACCTGAACCCGCAGAAGGCCCGCATCCTGGCCGCTGTCGCCCTGACCCAGACCAGCGACAGCAAGGAACTCCAGCGCATCTTCTGGGAATACTGAGCCAGCCTAGCTTGACTCGCTAATCCAGCGGCGGGCATTGCGCCCGCCCAGCCTCCCCCGTTTCAGACAAGACACCGATGCCGCATCGCCGATGCCGGCAGGGACCCACTTATCCTCGAATCCAGGATTGCACCATGAAAAAACTCGTACTCGCCATGACCGCCGCCGGCCTCTGCTCGGCCTTCGCCCCCGCCCAGGCCGGCGAACTCGACGACATGAAAGCCGCCATGCAAAAAATGCAGGAGCGCATCGCCCAGCTTGAGGCCCAGGCCAAGGCTGCGCCGGCCCCCGCTCCGGCCAGCACGGCCCCCGTTCTCTCCAACTCGTCGCTGGGCGCCAACGCCAACGTCACGGTCTACGGCAAAATCGACCTGTTTACCGAATACAACAGCGGCGGCGGCAAGGGCGACCGCCT
>JGI24770J26754_10000513_pt1 | contig 27446 bp, 13 predicted proteins | sample LakOneMetagenome_FD_26754 | JGI IMG/M metagenome (IMG submission 26754) | reverse complement strand
GGTAAGGTTATATCCAGTATCATTTACTATCAAAGGTGCTAATGGTGTTTGATTGCTAATACCTGTATCCAGGATACCGATGATTGGCAACTCTTCACCTGCATTACTAATTCCAAAACCATAAGTACGCTGTGGTAAATTCAGTTCCGAAGGGCTAATTACTGTGGCCAATGAAGATGTTACATTTAGTACAATATCAAAATTTTGAACTATCTCTACAATCTGGGCATCTGTTGCATTTACTACTTCTATATTTTTTGATTCTTCAACAAAAGTGAAAAGTATAGCATTATCATTCAGATACTTTTGTAATGCTGTAAGTATGCCTTGAAATATTGCTTTACCTAACGGCAAATCATCCACTAAACGAAAGTTCATCAAATCACCAGCTTGTCTGAATTGTATTACATCTGCAGTTGTCAGTAATTTAAACTCTTTGATATAAATAATTTTAGGTGAATACTTTGCATCTGCATCTTCACCCAATTCTTTTTTTATAAAATTGTCTATATTGTCGATGAAGACCTGAAATTTATCTTTATTAGCAATTGAAAAAAGCACCTCATTATTAAACTTAGAAAAATGAATACCCAATAAGCCAAATTCATTGAACCATTGGCTATAAAATTCTGAAATGACGAACTGTGACTGAAATAGAATTTGAATATATTCTATATGGACAGGTACTTGAATTTGAGGATTTCTTTGAGCAACACGAATTTGATAGTCATTATTAAAACGAGTTAGGTAACCACGGAATGCCTGTGCCATCGGATAATAATTTTTTAACTCGTCATCCTTAGGCTCATCTTCTTCTCCAAACCCGTAATTAAATTTCAGTTTAATTGGTTGCTCTTTCTGTTCTTTTGTATTAAGCTTTACATGAGGTTTGATTGCCATTGCTGTTAGTATTGCCGGTAAAAAATAATTAATTAACAAATTTACTCATTTTAATTAAGCATTAAGTATCGCTGGCTAACTGGCTCTAATTTGCCTCTGCTTTGATGCGTGGCATACGAAAGCTTATTAGTCCCAGTTTTGGTTCTTAATATTTAACTTTATCAAAAAACAAGGCAGCACTTTCGGCGGGAAGGATTCTAATTCCCCAACATCGACAATACTTTAGCGTTAGCGGTCACACAAAGGACGACACCCCAATAAGAAGAAACCAGTATAAAAATGTCGCTTAAACGAGAACTGATATACATAGACGACCAGGACGTTACCGATAAAATTGAAAAATATTCTTATAAAGGCGACCGATGTGTTGTTGTTTTTAAAAACAGCAACAAGGAATTTTCTTATAGCAGGAACAGGGCAAAAATTGTACGGACGGCGGTAAGTGGCGACAAAGCATTTAATGTTTTCAATTACTTAAAAGAGATTGCAGACACTGTTGGGCTTAAAACCGAGGAAGGTAATAATATACTTGCAGGAAGTTATGAAAGCATTTCTGAAATCCCCGAAGACTGCATTCTTGCAAGTCTTTTAAAAGGCTCATTACCGGCAGGGAAAAGCAAGCCGGCAAGTGCTGATTTTTTTCCATTCGGATTTAACCTGAGCCAGCAAAATGCGGTTAATAAGGCATTTACTAACAACTTAAGTGTAATTGAAGGGCCACCAGGCACAGGTAAAACGCAAACCATCCTGAATATTATCGCTAACACTGTTTTAAATGGTGAAAGTGTTGCTGTTGTTTCAAGTAATAATTCTGCAACAAAAAATGTGTATGAAAAACTTGAAAAGAACGGCGTTGAATTTATAGCCGCCCTTCTTGGAAACTCCCAGAACAAACAGGCGTTCATCGGCTCACAAAAAGAAATCCCCGATCTATCGGCATTCCATTTAACTGATACAGAAAAAGACAGTTTGAAAAACAAAACAGTAAAGCTTGTTAGTGAACTATCGGAGAATCTTGACAAGAAAAACAGATCAGCCTTACTTAAATTACAACTTGACAACCTTGAAACGGAATATGAACATTTTAAAGAAACCTATAAAAACAAACCAGTAAAGAATACAGTACTAAAAAGAAACATCACAGCTGCAAAAATCCTGGAATTGTGGATCTCTCTTGAAGCACTCTCAAAAGCAGGAAAAAGACCGGGCCTGGTAAGAAGGCTTATTTACCGGCTGAAATACGGGCTTACCGACAGATCATTCTTCACCCATTCTCCCGGCGACATGATCTTCATCTGCCAGGCAAAATATTATGCTACCAAAATCGGAGAACTGAAAGGCAGCGTTGACCTGTTGCAACAGGCCTTAGACAATTTTGCATTTGACGACAAAATGAAAGACTACACAGCCATGTCGATGCAATTGCTTAAAGCAGCATTGTGTGAAAGGTATCATCAACAAAAGCGGGAACCTTATACCATTGCAGAACTCCGGTATAAATCAAACGAGTTCATCAAAGACTATCCTGTTATCATGAGTACCACCTACTCGTTAAGACAGAGCCTTAGTGACAAATTTCTTTATGACTATGTTATTATTGATGAGGCTTCGCAGGTTGACCTGGCAACGGGTGCGCTTGCTTTGTCTTGTGCAAAACGTGCGGTAATTGTTGGCGATATTAAGCAGTTGCCAAATGTAGTAAATGATGATATGCAAATAAAGACGGACATGGTTTTTAATGCCTACAACCTCAAACAACCCTATCGCTATTCAAATCATAGCCTGTTATCATCGGTTATTGAATTATTTCCGGATATTCCCAAAACACTTTTAAGAGAACATTATCGCTGCCACCCGAAGATCATAGGATTCTGTAATCAGAAATTTTATGATAACCAGCTTATAGTTCACACAGGCTATACAAATAACCGCCAACCGCTTATTGTTTATAAAACGGTACAGGGAAATCACGCAAGAGAGCGGATGAATCAGCGGCAAATTGACATGATAAAACAGGAGATCATCCCGAACGAAAAACTTGAAGATGTGGACCTGGGTATTGTTACACCATACCGTAACCAGACTAAAGCATTACAAAGTACATTCCAGGGAACGTCTGTAAAAGCAGACACGGTTGATAAATTTCAAGGCAGGGAAAACGAAGTCATCATACTGTCAACGGTTGACAATGAAATTTCTGACTTCACAGACAACCCCAACCGGTTAAATGTAGCAGTTTCAAGAGCAGTTGAGCAATTGATATTGGTTGTAAACGGGAACGAACATGAGCAGGATAACAATATTGCAGACCTGGTAAAATACATTGAGTACAACAACTTTTCTGTTATCCAAAGTGAGTTACATTCAATCTTCGATTTGCTATATAAAGGTTATGAGGAAGAACGGGCAAAGATCATCAGAAAATCCGGCAAGGTGTCGGCTTTTGACAGTGAAAATCTGATGTCAGGGCTAATCAAACAGGTTTTAGAAGACGAAAGGTTTTTGAAATATGGAGTTCTTATGCATTTCCCTGTCAGGCAACTTATAAAAGACTTTTCCAGGTTGGATGAACAGGAAACCAAATATGCATCACACCCATTGACACATATAGACTTTTTGATCTACAATAAACTTGGAAAAGTTCCGGTTCTTGCGATAGAAGTGGACGGTTTTGAATTTCACAAACAGGGAACCCAGCAGGCGGAGAGAGATAAAATGAAGGACAAAATTTTAGAAAAATATAATTTCCCTTTGTTGCGGTTCAGGACAAATGAGAGCAAGGAAAAAGAAAGGTTGATAGAAAAATTAAATGAACTCTCCGGAGTGAATATGTCAATTGGCAAATGAATGATTGTGTATGCTTGACCATTAGGTTTCCTCTCACTGGTCCATAGCTTATTATTGCAATAATAGTTCTACCGGTTTGATCGCTGGGCACTTAGGCCCCAGATCCAGCTAAACGCATCTAAATTATAATTCCTATTTTTAGGTAGATGAAATTTTACCTGGGTGTAACAGATAATAATTGGTTTAATTACCTCGCTACTATAAATCCGGAAGACGTAAACTTCTGGCAGCCTGGGGGCAATTCGACATTTAAAGTGCTTACTCCCGGCTCTCCTTTTTTGTTTAAACTGAAAAGCCCGATAAATGCAATCGGAGGGATTGGTTTCTTTTCAAGTCATACCTTTTTACCCGTTTCAATAGCCTGGGATACTTTCGGAAAAAATAATGGCTGTAATTCTTTCCAGGAATTGCAAAGAATGATTTTGCAGTACCGGCAAAATAGGGTTGATATAAATCCTACCATCGGGTGTATTGTTTTAACTAATCCTATTTTCTTTGAGAAGGAAGATTGGATAACCTTGCCGGAAGATTGGAGTAAAAGTATTGTACAGGGTAAATCTTATTCAACGGAAACTGAGATTGGCAACAATCTGTGGATGCAGGTTGAAAATTTACTGCAGAAATATTTATACCCTGTAGCTGATGAGTTCAAGAGCCAGTTGATATTAGAAGATCCGGAAGCCAGGTATGGAAATGCTGTTCTAACAAAAGTAAGGCTGGGCCAAGGTGCATTCCGAGTGCTAGTGACTGATGCTTATAACAGAAAATGTGCCATTTCCGGGGAGAAAACATTACCGGTGTTGGAAGCTGCACATATAAAACCCTATGCAGAATCAGGGCCACATTTTATTTCAAATGCATTGCTACTACGTTCGGATCTACATAAGCTATTCGACACCGGATATTTAACCATTACTGAAGAACTCAAAGTAGAAGTTAGTAAAAGAATAAAAGAAGAGTATCAAAATGGGAAGGAATATTACAGGTTTCATGGGAACCAGCTTTTCACGCTTCCCAATAGATCAAAAGACAATCCTGAAAGCCGGTTTATTCAATGGCATAATGAAAATGTTTTCAAAGGATGAATTTTCCGCATTACTATGATTACTGGAACCCGACTCTTGCATACTACTCATTGAGAAAAAAATGTCTTTCATGAAAAATTTATCTTATTATAAAAATTCGTAAATTTCAATTGCGCTTCAAACAATTTGAATTGTAGAAAATTAAAGTCTTGATTTTCCAGGTGATTCATTTTGGATAGATAGCGAGTAATAACATCATTAAAAATGTTGCCTGCTAATTTAAACGAACGCCGCTATGACAGAATCTGCTCAACTTGATGAACTAATTGAAAAGCTTGAAGAGATGGTTCGTATAGCTGCGAGACCAATTATTGGTGATACTTCCAAAGCACAATGGGACGACATCTTTGAGTTGATGCCAGTAATACAAGACAACTTTAAGTCAGTCCGTTATCCTCAAAAATTTGACCGAGAACAAGCATGGGTAAAATTCAATGATATAAGAAACAAAGCATTTCAATCAAAAAAGGAACAATTCGAAGAGAAATCAAAATTTCACTATAAAGAATTATGGGAACAACTTAATAATGCAGATTATAATTGGAGGCTTGATAGTATTGCAAAGGATGTTTTATGGGGCGAATTTAAAGTTACTATTGAAACGATGAAAGATAGAGGCGCAATGTTAAAGGAAGCAGGAAATTATTTTAAAGAAAATAAATTCGAAATGACGAAGCAGCATAAAAATGAAATCCATGAAAAATATACAGAAGTTAAAGAAGCACACGATGTTTTTTGGGGTAGAGTCAGAGAGTATCGGGAAGAAAAAAAACAAGCGTGGGAAGAGAGGCAGGCAAAAAGTCATGAAATAAAAGAGCGACTGATTACAAACAGAGAAAAACTTCAAACTACTCTTAGTAATACGGAAGATTACAAATCAAAAGTAGAAGATCAAATCAGAACCCTGGAAGAAAAAATCGACAATGCCTACAGCGATAGTTACAGAGAAAAGCATGAAGAATTTCTTTCTGAAAGACAAGACAAATTAAGAGAAGTAGAAGAACAAATTGATAAAATAAAAGGTTGGATCAAAGAAATCGACGACAAGTTGGATAATTGGACATGAACAAGCTTTGAAGGACTAAAACACCAAGCAATATTGAGGTTGCTACAAGCCCTGGTTGCCCATAGGAGTAATGCTCATCTTATCCCTTTATACAAAGAACCCGCTCGGACTAAAATATTTGTGCCAGCCACTTCTAAAACAATCATGAATACCTTTTACATAAAAACTTCCTCGAGAGGTACAGCAGCTGAAATTGAGTCTGTTGTAAACATGTTGCCTCGATACACGAAAGACTTAAATGAAATCAATCATGTATTGATTTTTGTTCGCAGGTTAAAGGAAATCACCTTCAGCGAAAATAACGACAGCATTACCCATGGATTGCTTGAAATTGAAAAGCAAGGTATTTTGAATCACTTCCTTATAATATGTTTACTAGACTTCCTGGTTGTTTATAAAAATTCCTTGTCGGCTATTCATTTATGGGACGAATTACACAGTTTACGACAAGGATACCTTTTAATACATGAGGCGTTAAAAACCTATAACGGTCATAACAAGTCTCTTAAAGAATTAGCTTCCAAAACATCCCCAGAAGCTGAATCATTATTTTATTCCTTATCTGGTGAAATAAAAAGATTTAAAGAAGACTTTAAATATCATAGTTTAATTGCTGACTTGCGAAATAATACTATTGCCCACATCGAAAAAGACACTGTTAATTTTTTTGATAAGATGAGTAAATTTGATACCGATGTGGCTTTTGCCGCATTAAAAGCATTCCCTTTGATTTTAGGAAGGATGTTAAAGTTATCAGATCTAATTTTCAAGGCTTACACAAAAACTATTATTAAACAGATTTCATTTGATGACCTTATTCGTGGTGAGAATTCGGTTCAAGTTGAAAAGCTTTTAGATTTGATAGAACCTGATTGGCGTAAACAGTAGCCCCCCTCCACTGATGCCGAGTGTTGCCGCGGGCCTGCATTGAAGATGACTGCCTGGCTTCGGAGTTTGATAATTTCTTTTATGACAGCACCCGGATACATCATGCGGGGAGCGGTATCATTCCTTTTTACCAATCTTTCGCTGATCTTACAGAAGCCAGGAAGATCACGGATCATGTGCCGGTGTACCTGCGGTTTTGGGTTAAGGAGTGAGATCTCGTCCCGGCAGAGTTTTGTACCTGCAATGAAGATCATGGCATGCAGCCATCAGTCATCAGTCATCAATAAATAATTTCCACCAGAAATCAATTGAAATAAGGTTGCCGTTCAACCGGCTATTCCTGGCCTGTGTGTACCATTCACCGGAAACACTGATCCTGTAGTTAGGGGCGTTGTATGATAAGGCCAGGTATTTGATGCCCATCAGGTCGCGGGTACCCAGCCCCTTCCAGTAAAATAAAGATGTGCCCACTGAAATTTTATTCCGCGTTGCAAAACCCAGGTAAACCGGAAAATACACGGGGTTCCGCTTTGAGTGCTCGTGTGTGAAAGCTCCGGTAACCGGATCAGTTAAAACGGTATCAAAAACATGGGCCTTACTAAAAATAAATCCTGATTCAACCACCAGGTTAATATAGTACTGCCTGAAGGGCCTGGGATCGTGAATATGGATCGGGTAGTCGTACCGGAACAAAGCCTGCAAGCCAACAGAACTTTTGTCGGTGGTATAAAAAGACTTAGGGCCATACATAATACTGCCCCTGATCAGTTTGATACCAAAACCAATTTCGGGTTGGGGCCGCTCCTCGTAATACTGTGCATGCAGGCAAGGGCCAATGCTAAGCCATATCATTAAAAACAGGAGCCTGGGATAAACAGCGCGGGCAGGCGCAAAAGCAGGTCTTTGTTGCATCAGTTAAGCTGGCAGTTTTGTAAATAAACCAGTAAGGAGTAGAATTAGTGCAGGCGCTGATGCTTTTGTTCCGTTAAGATAGGTAATTATTTCCGGAAAGGGGCATTGTGTAATTTGTTTGGTACCTATTTCGTCCCGGCGGGGTTTTCACTACTTGTTTTGTAAATAATGATGCCCTTTTACACAACATGGAATGCTGCGCATGCATAAATCTCACCTGGTTAATGCTCACTATGTTTCAAAGTTTGACCGTGAGGAAACTTTGCTGATGACCGATGGAAGGCAACTTATTATTTCCAAGGGAAGGAAAGAATGCTGATGAGTAAGCTGAAGCAGCACCAGGATCAATAATCCGTTAGCATCATGATACAATTTATCAGTCAGCCATTTACAATTGGTATTTTGTGTTATATTACATCCCGTATTTACTAAACAGAAACATTTTCGTGTATTCGTAATGACAGCATTACATGACAAACCAACGCATTCAACACCCGAAGAAGCAGTTCCGCTGCTGCAATTGTTCAATTATTTACACCCCATCAGCAAGGCAACAGAAAAGTATATTACAGAAAATACTTTTCCTGAAAAATTAAGCAAGGGCCAAAGCCTGCATGATGCAGGAACCATATGCGATGCCATTTATTTTATAAAAAAAGGAGCTGTACGTGGCTATATCATGGATGGCGGCAAAGACAAAACCACCTGGATATCGGTTGAGAATGAAGTGGTATCTTCTATTTACAGTTTTGTAAAGCAGGTGCCCAGTATAGAAAATATGCAGGCTATAGAAGACTGCGAATTTTTAAGAATGGACCAGGTTGACCTGGAAAAGCTGTACGAAATATCGCCCGATTTTAACATTGCCGCCCGGCGTGTTTATGAAAGATATTATGCCGATGCAGAAGTAAGGGCACTAACGGTGCGCCTCAGCAATGCCGAAAAAAAATACGAATTCTTTTTGCAAACATACGACCACCTGGCAAACCGGGTACAACTTACTTACATCGCTTCTTTTTTAGGCATGACCCTGGAAACACTGAGCCGGGTGAGGGCAAAATTTAAAGCGGCTAAAAAGTAGCATTTGACAAATGTCAAATAATTGCACAGCACGGCCATTTTCTTAAAAAAGCCAATACCTTAGTGCTGTGTTCGGTGTTTATAATCTTTAACCTCTAACCAGTCTTACCAAAATAAGTGAGCCCTGTTTTGTAGCAGGCCTTAGTACTTAACCAAGAGGCGTAGCAGCTAAGTATGACTTTTTAGAACCTTGCATACTGCTTTAACCAGATCGCTTAACTAACCAGGAAATATTAAACCAGCAAGGTGAGCATCAATAACCTGCTCCTGAAATAAACTGCTTTTATGAATTGTATTACTATCCGGTCTGTAAAATTTATCACCTCCCTTTTTCTGCTGCTGTGCTGCTGTAAACAAGTAAAGTCGCAAGCAGCCACCGGGTTAAATTTTGATGGCATCAATGACTATGTGAGTGTACCAGACCCACTGTTGGGCACATCTGATCTTACTTTGGAAGCCTATGTAAAATCCACTAGTTTTTTAACCCCCATTATATCTACCCGTACTTCCGAATCCACCAATGCCGGTAAATGGTTTACCGTTTCCACCACTGCAGATGGAAGGCTTACCTGGGAACTGGCAGATAATAATTCAAGCTATACCGTTTTTACAGGCACTACTTTAATGGCACTTAATGCCTGGTACCATATTGCCATTGTGCGCCAGGGCACCGCCATTCGTTTTTACATTAACGGTAGTGCAGATGGCAATTTTACCGACCCCGTGATACGTGACCTTACAACCGGCAACAATGCCTTCAGGCTGGGTGCAATGGTAGAACGTAATGCCTGGTACAAGGGTGATATGGATGAGATACGCACCTGGAAAAGAGCTTTATGCCAGGCCGAACTGCAGAACAACAACAGCTGCGAACTAGCACTTCCTCAAAGCGACCTGTATGAATATTATAAACTGAACCAGGGTACGGTTAATGCAAATAATACTGCTATAACCACGGCTACAGATAATAGTGGTAACGGCCGCAACGCTACCCTGGTTAATTTTGGTTTAACCGGCGCCACATCTAACTGGAGCACTGGTATAGCAAGTGGTACCTGCGCTACTTTTGTAACGGCTACGCCGGCATCGCAAACAAGTTGTTCCGGTTCTGCCATCACTAACATTATACTCAGCAATGCTACCAGCTGGACAAGGGACAATACGGCAACCGTAACCGGTATTGCCGCCAGCGGCACCGGCAATATCAGTGGTACGCTTACCAACACGACTAGTTCACCTGTAACAGTAACGTTTACTATAACAGCTACCTGCTCTGGTTTGCCCATAACGGCAACTGTAACGGTTAACCCGTTACCAACAGTGAATGCTGTAAGCAACCAGGTGGTTTGCAACAATGGCAGCACAACCGCTGTAAACTTCAGCAGCAATCTGCCGGGCGGCATTATTTGTGCCACCGCCAATGAAGGTTCAAATGCGGTATTAACAGCACCGGCAGGTACCGTAATAACAGCTATTACATTTGCCAGCTTTGGAACCCCCAATGGCAGCTGCGGAAACTTCAGCATCGGCACCTGCCATGCAGCCAATAGTATATCCGTGGTTTCTGGGCTGGCTGTTGGCCAGAATACAGTGAGCATACCGGTAAGCAATGCAACATTTGGAGGAGACCCCTGCAACGGTACTGCAAAAAGGTTGTACATACAGGCTACTTATTCGCCAGTATATACCTGGGTTAATAATACCCCATCTATTGGCCTGGCAGCAAATGGCACAGGTAACATACCAGCCTTTAACGCTGCTAATACGGGCACAGCACCGGTTACAGCCACTATAACAGTAACACAAAGTTTTACCAATGCAGGTACAACCTGCACCGGTGCAGCAACTACCTTTACAATAACTGTAAACCCAACAGCAGCTGTAAACCAACCTGTAAACCAGGTGGTTTGCAACAATGGCAGCACAACCGCTGTAAACTTCAGCAGTAATTTGCCGGGGGGCATTATTTGCGCCACCGCCAATGAAGGTTCTAATGCAGTATTAACAGCACCTGCAGGCACCGTAATAACAGCCATTACATTTGCCAGTTATGGCACCCCAAATGGCAGCTGCGGAAACTTTACCACCGGCGCCTGTAATGCAACCAATAGTGTATTTGTGGTTTCGGCTTTGGCCCTTGGCCAGAATACGGTAACCATACCGGCAAGTAATACAACATTTAGCGGAGACCCCTGCAACGGTACAGCAAAAAGGCTGTACATACAGGCTACTTATTCGCCGGTATTCAACTGGACGAATGATAATACATCCATCGGCCTGGCTGCCAGTGGCACAGGTAACATCGCATCATTTAATGCTGTTAATACAGGCACGGCACCGGTTACAGCCACCATAACAGTAACACAAACTTTCACCAATGCAGGTGTAACCTGTAACGGTACTGCCAAAACATTTACCATAACGGTCAATCCAACGGCAACAGTAAATGCGATAGCTAACCAAACTGTATGCAGCAATACTACCTTAACCGGAATCAGTTTCAGTAGCCCCACTACCGGAGGAAGCATTGTTTACAGTTGGGCGAATAGCAATACGTCCATTGGCCTTGCCGCCAGTGGTACAGGAAACATCGCATCATTTAATGCTGTTAATACAGGCACTACACCGATTACAGCTACTATAACTGTTACACCAACTTATACAAATGGCGGCAGCACCTGTAACGGTACTGCCAGAACATTTACCATAACCGTTAACCGTAATCCAACTGTGAATCCGATTGGCCAAAGAATATGTAATGGCGATTCGGTACATGTTATTTTTAATGGTGTCGTTGCGGGTACGGTGTATAACTGGACAAATAACAATACGGCTATTGGCCTGGCGGCCAGTGGTACAGGAAACATCCCGGCATTTGTGAGCACCAATGCAACCAATATGCCTTTACATGCCAGGATTATAACAATACCATCTTATACTAATGCTGGTGCCACCTGCATTGGCAAGGCTGATACATCTTATATTTCAGTTAAACCAGCAGCTGTTGTGGATATGGCTAACCAGGGTGCTTGCAATAATAATATAACAGCAGTTAATTTTACCGGCATTACTGTACCCGGCACTACTTATACCTGGACAAATAGTAATACTTCTATTGGCCTGGCAGCAAGTGGAACCGGCAACCTGAATTTTACAGCAACCAATACAACCAATGCACCAGTTACAGCCACCATTACAGTATCGCCACATGCTACTGTTCCTTACGGCAGAGATACGTTGGTTTATATTCCTAATGCAGGTTCAAACAACGTATCTGTAATTAATATGGCTACTAATGCTGTTTTTGATTCAATACCTGTTGGAACATTGCCGAGGGGTATAACAGTAACTAATAACGGGGGTTTTTATGTGTCAAATTCAGGCTCAAACAGTGTATCTACATCCGGTGGAATTCAGATCCCTGTTGGTTCAAGTCCCATTGGCCTTTGCGCCCACCCTACTGCCAACCGGGTATATGTAGCCAATAGCAGTTCCAATACGGTATCGGTTATCAATTCGGGAGTTGTTGTTGCTACGATTCCTGTGGGCCAATATCCGCTTGGAGTATGTGTAAGCCCCGATGGTAACCGGGTATATGTAACTAATTACGGTACTAATACTACTTCTGACAAAACTGTATCTGTTATCAATGCCAATACCAATACGGTAGTTGCTACCATCACAGTTGGTAATAAACCTACCGGTGTATGCATAAGCCCCGATGGCAGCCGCTTATATGTGGCCAGTTGGCTTGACGAAACCATATCCATTATTAATACAGCTGATAATACTGTAATTGGTACAGTAGACCTGGACGGAACACAAAATTACAGACAAGACCCTTACGGTATTTGTGTTAGCCCGGACGGCAGCTGGTTATATGTGGCGGATAATTACAGAAATGAGGTTATTACGATGAATACAGCTGATAATGCACTTGGTTATTTAAGCCTTGATCCTGGAAATACTACAGTCTCAACAGCCTATGGCATATCAGTAACTCCCGGGGGCAGCCGCTTGTATGTTTCATCTGTAGATGGAAATAAAGTATATGCTGTTAATACAGCTACCAATACAGTAGTTGCTACGGTTGGGGTAGGTAGCGCACCCTTTGCTTTTGGTAATTTTATCGGCGTTGACACAACAGCAGCCTGCCAGCCTTTATCTAAAACCTTTACCATAACTGTTAACCCTACTGCAACAGTAAATACAATAGCTAACCAAACCGTATGCAATGGAGCAGCCACAACAGCTATCACATTCAGCAGCCCTGCCACAGGTGGCAACATCGTTTACAACTGGACCAATAACAACACATCTATTGGCCTGGCAGCCAGCGGAACAGGCAATATAACTTCTTTTACGGCAACCAATACATCAAGCGCTCCGGTAACTGCCACCATAACAATAATACCAGCCTATACTAATGCAGGCACAACTTGTAACGGTACAGCCCGAACCTTTACCATAACCGTTAACCCAGCCGCAGTAGTAAATACAATCGATGACCAGGTAGTATGCAATGGTACATCCACAACAGCTATCAGTTTCAGCAGCCCCACAACAGGGGGAAGTATCGTTTATAACTGGACCAATAACAACACATCCATCGGCCTGGCAGCAAGCGGTACAGGCGATATCACTTCTTTTACGGCAGCCAATACAACAAATGCCCCGATAATTGCCACTATAACCGTAACACTTACCTATACCAATGCAGGCAGTACCTGTAACGGTACAGCCCGAACATTTACCATAACCGTTAACCCAACGGCAACGGTAAATACAATAGCAAACCAAACCGTATGCAATGGGAGATCTGCTACAGCCATCAGTTTCAGCAGCCCTACCACGGGCGGCAGCATTGTTTACAATTGGACAAATAGTAACCCTTCTATCGGCCTTGCTACCAGTGGTACGAGCAGTATAGCAGCATTTACAGCTACAAATACAGGTACAGCGCCCGTAACCGCCATCATAACAGTAACTCCTTCTTATACGAATGGCAATATTACCTGTATCGGCACAGCCAAAAGCTTTACGATAACTGTTAACCCAACTGCAACAGTGAATACAATTGCCAACAAAGTGGTATGCGGTGGAACATCCACAACAGCTATCAGCTTCAATAGCCCCACAACAGGGGGAAGTATCGTTTATAACTGGACCAATAACAACACATCCATCGGCCTGGCAGCCAATGGTACCGGCAATATCCCGGTTTTTACGGCAGCCAATACAACAAACGCCCCAATAACTGCCACCATAACTGTTACACCAGCTTATACCAATGGCGACAGCACCTGTACCGGCACTGTCGCAACATTTACCATTACCGTTAACCCAATTCCAGCTGTACTTGCAGTGGCCAACCAGGTTGTTTGTAACAACAGCTTAACAAATGCAGTAAACTTTAGTGGTAACATGTCCGGTACCATTTGTGCAACAGTCAACCAAGGCTCAAATGCTGTTTTAACAGCTCCATCCGGAACTGTGATATCTGCTATTACATTTGCCAGTTATGGTAACCCCAACGGCAGTTGTGGAAATTTCTCTGTTGGCAGCTGCCATGCAGACACCAGTGTATCGGTGGTTTCGGGACTGGCTCTTGGCCAGAATACAGTAAGCATACCGGCAACCAATGCAGTATTTGGTGGCGACCCCTGTAACGGTACAGGAAAAAGGTTATACATACAGGCCACTTATTCGTCGGTGCCAGTAATATACAACTGGACGAATAATAACCCCTCCATCGGACTGGTTGCCAGTGACACAGGAAACATCGCGGCTTTTACAGCAACCAATGTAACCGGCAGCCCGGTAACAGCCACCATAACAGTAACGCCAGCTTATACCAATGCGGGTATCACCTGTAATGGTACACCCCAGACTTTTACAATAATCGTTAATCCGGTTTCAACTATTAATGCAGTAGCCAACCAAACCGTATGCAATGGAACATCTACAACAGCCATCAGTTTCAGCAGCCCGGCTACAGGTGGCAGTATCGTTTACAACTGGACGAATAATAAAACATCCATCGGCCTGGCTGCCACTGGTACGGGCAATATAGCAGCTTTTACCGCCACCAATACTGGCACCGCCCCGGTAACTGCCACCATAACAGTTACGGCAGTTTATACCAACAACGGCATTACCTGTACCGACACGGCCAGAACATTTACCATAACTGTTAATCCTGTACCTACCGTAAATGCAGTTGCTAACCAGGTATTATGTAACGGTACTTCCACAACAGCGGTTAACTTCAGCGGTGGGTTTGCCGGCACTGCTTATAACTGGACGAATAATAATACCTCCATCGGCCTGGCTGCCAGTGGCACGGGTAATATTGCGGCATTTACTGCCACGAATACCGGTGCATTTCCGATAACCGCTACCATAACGGTAATGCCTTCTTTTACAAATGCAGGCATAACCTGCACAGGTACCTCTAAAACATTTACCATAACGGTTAACCCAAGTGGAACCATGAATGCAGTAGGAAACTATTCGGCATGTAGCGGCAATTTTATACCAATGATTGGGTTCAGCAGCTCGGCTGCCGGTGCTGTTTATAACTGGACGAATAATAATACTTCTATTGGCCTGGCTGCCAGCGGTACAGGTAATATACCCGCATTTGCTGCCAGCAATACCAGCAATGCACCGGTAACTGCAACTATAACCGTAAGTGCCTGCAGTACACCCACAACATTTACCATAACCGTTAACCCAATACCAGGTGTAAATACGGTCAATAACCAAAACATATGTAATGGCGATTTAACAAATGCGGTTATTTTTAGTGGCCCCGTTTCGGGTACTGTTTATAACTGGACAAATAATAATACGGCTATTGGCCTGGCAGCCAGCGGTACGGGCAATATCCCGGCATTTACTGCCGTAAATACCGGAGCTACCACGGTAAGTGCTTTGATAGCAGTAATACCAACTTATACAAATGATGGTATAACCTGTGAAGGTTCGCCAATATCTTTTGAAATAGCAGTTAAGCCAACGCCAACACTAAATGCAGTGGCCGACCAGGTTGTTTGTAACAACAGTTTAACAGATGCAATAATCTTTAGCGGCAACCAATCATCCGGTACCATTTGTGCAACAGCCAACCAAGGCTCAACTGCTGTTTTAACGGCTCCCACAGGAACAGTTATATCAGTCATTACATTTGCCAGCTATGGTAACCCCAACGGCAGTTGCGGCAATTTTGCTACCGGTACCTGCCATGCAGCCAATAGTGTATCGGTTGTTTCGGGGCTGGCCCTTGGCCGGCGTTCAGTAGGCATACCGGCAACCAATGCAACATTTGGTGGCGACCCCTGTAGCGGTACCGCAAAAAGACTGTACATACAGGCTACTTATTCGCCGGTGTACAACTGGACGAATAATAACCCCTCCATCGGCCTGGCTGCCAGTGGTACAGGTAACATAGCGGCTTTTACGGCAACCAACGCAAGCAGCAGCCCGGCAAGCGCAAACATTACAGTAACACCTGTTTATAATGATGGAGTAAGTGCAGCGTGTACCGGTGCTTCCAGAACATTTACCATAACGGTTAACCCAACACCAACTGCAGTTGCAAGCCCTGCTTCGCAAAATATTATTTCCACCAATGCCATTATACCCATTGTATTGAACGGCAGCAATGTTTCCGGTACTGTATATAACTGGACAAGGGATAACATGGCCACCGCAACCGGTATTGCCGCCAGTGGCAGCGGTGATATCAGCGGCAGCTTAACCAATACAACCACTTCGCCGGTAACAGTAACTTTTACCATAACCCCAACCTATACCAATGCAGGTACCACCTGCACGGGTACGCCCATAACGGCTGTAGTAACAATAGATGCATTGAACGTATGGACGGGTGGCGGAACAACAGATATGAACCTATCCAATAACTGGAGTTTAAATACCACGCCATCGGCAACGCTGAATGCAATTGTGCCGGCGGGCAATACACCTTATCCCATATCAACAGCCGATATTACTGTTAAGAATTTAAGCATCGGCACGGGCGCTACGGTTACTATTGGTGATGGCAAAACACTTACCGTTAATGCAGCGGTAACCGGTGCAGGCAACATTGGCGGTTCATCTACCTCCAACCTGGTTATAGCAGGTGCAGCCGGCACGCTTAACTTTACAAGCGGTGCATCATTAAATAACCTTACGCTTACTGCATCTGCAAATGCAACGTTAGGCACCGCACTTAATGTGTATGGAACCATTGCATTAAACACTGCCACATTAAACCTTAATGGCCAGAACCTGGTACTAAAATCAAATGCAGCCGGTACAGCACGCATTGCTAACCTTACAGGAAGCACATTAAGCGGTGCTACCAATGTTACCATGGAGCGCTTTATTAAATTACGTACACCGGGCACAGGCCCCGGTGCTGCCAACTATGGCAGGGCTTACCGTTTGATTTGCCCCACGGTTAATACAGCCACATCTATTAGGTTCAACTGGATGAATAATGAGATGAATACAGCTGTTGGCAGCAATGTAAATATTGCTGCGCCAAATTACGGTACACAAATTTCCGGCCCCGGTGGTAATGCCAATGGTTTTGATGTTACACAAACCAATCAATCATCTTTATACAATACCGCCAATGCTATTGTGCCAACCTACACAGCCATTACAAATACGAGTGGAAATTTAAATGCCCTCACCGGTTATTTTTTATACCTGCGTGGCGATAGAAGTGTGAGTATGCAGGTTCCATTAGGTCCCAATATGCCAACAACCAGTACTACTTTACGTGCTACAGGAACAGTTGTTACCGGACCCGTAAGCAGCTTTACCAATGCATTTACCGGCGGAGGAACGCTGAACCTTGTTACCAATCCTTACCCATCGCCTATTGACTGGCAGGCTGTACGTGCTGCCAGTACAGGCATCACGGACTATTACACTTACTGGGATCCCAATTACGGAACCCGTGGGGGGTTTGTTACGGTAAGTTCTGCCGAAACCGGTCCGCTTCGTTATATACAATCGGGCCAGGCATTTTTTGTAGAGAGCAATGGTGTGGGTACGCCGGTGGTAAATATGCTGGAAAGCCATAAAGCTGCAGGTAATAACAATGATGTATTCTTAGTACCGCCGCCACCGGCAGAGGCATTTGCTGTTCAATTGTATTTTACCGAGCCCAGCGGATACAGACGACTCAGTGATGAAGCAGATGCCTGGTATGGCAGCAATTATAGTGCTGCAGTTGATGAAGCAGATGCCCGGGAGATCAATAACTGGGATGAAAATATTTCCATTGCACGTGAAGGCAAACACCTGGCCATTGAGCAGCGGCCGGTGATCGTGTTGCGGGATACCCTGCCTCTTTTTATGAACAATATGAAACAGCAGGGATATGAATTTGAGTTCAGGCCGCAGGCCTTTACCAACCCTGCTTTAACTGCCGAGCTTATCGACCATTTCCTGGGTGTACGCAGGCCACTCAGTGTTACCGATCCTACCATTGTTTCGTTCCAGGTAACAGCCGATGCGGCTTCATCTGCCAGCGATCGTTTTATGGTGGTGTTTGGACCAGGCAGGCCGCTTGCCATTGATGCCATCAGCATTACTGCCCGAGCAAAGAACCAGGGTGTGCAGGTTGACTGGCAGGCGAAGACAGAAACCGATATGGATAAGTATGAAGTAGAGAAATCAACTGACGGCGCAAACTTCAGCAAACAAAATACCACTGCGGCCATTGGTAACAGCACGGTTCCGGTAAACTATGGCTGGTTTGATGCGACACCTGTAAAAGGGAATAATTTTTACCGGGTAAAGGCTTTCGATAAGATCGGAACCATCAAATATACTTCCATTGTAAAAGTAAATATTGGCAGTGCACAGCCGTCAATCAGCGTGGTACCAAACCCCGTTACTACCAGCAACTTCGGGCTGCTATTAACTGATCTCGATAAAGGTGTTTATACATTGATACTGTACAACAGCATCGGTCAGCAGGTTTATAGCAGCAAGCTGCAGCATGATGGCGGAACGGTGTTAAAACAAATACAGCCGGGGATTGCGCTGGCAAACGGAAACTACCGTTTGTTGTTACTGGGAGATAACAATACCAGGTTTACTGTAAGTATTATTAAAAACTAACCGGATGCCCATTAAGAAGAAATACAAAATTACAAGCAGCAAAATATTACCGGTATTACTGATGTTGGTATGCATTGCTTTGCCGGTAATTACCCTGGCACAGGGGCCACCTGATCCGGAAGACACTCCCATAGATGGCGGATTGAGCCTGTTGCTTGCTGCAGGTGCTGCCTATGGAATAAAAAAATACCATAACTACAAAACAACTGATAAAGATGAAACAGCAGCAAAATAATTGAGCTGTTTTACAAACCTATACTTTTAACTCCCTCAAAAAGAGAAGATGCCCTAACGGCATCTTTTTTATTTTCAACCAAAAGTGTTTTCGTTCACTAATTAATATTTCAAAAATCATTTCTCCTTACATTTGTCATAATCAAGTTCCTGCTTAATCTTCCTGCATGACGAATAAACAATACAGCCTGCTCTCCCTTCCGGTAATTGTTGCGGCACTTGGTTTTTTTGTGGATGTGTTTGACCTGTTGCTGTTTGGTATTGTACGTAAACCCAGTTTCCGGGAACTTGGTTTATCCCCGGCAGATATCTTATCAAAAGGAGAATTAACGGTAAGCATTCAGCTGACCGGCATGGTCATCGGCGGCATTATCTGGGGCATCATCGGCGATAAATATGGCAGGCTGAAGGTTTTGTTTGGTTCTATACTGTTGTACTCGCTGGCCAATATTGCCAACGGTTTTGTGCATGATATTAACTGGTATATCATCATCCGGTTTATTGCAGGCCTGGGCCTGGCGGGCGAACTGGGTGCAGGCATTACCTTAACTGCCGAAATATTACCCAAAGAAAAAAGAGGGCTTGCCGGAACCATCATTGCCGTATGTGGTGTACTGGGCGGCATCAGTGCTGCATTGCTGTCTAAAGTGATCAGCGACTGGAGAACCCTGTATTTTATTGGTGGCGGCATTGGCCTGGTGCTGCTGGCTTTAAGGGTATCTGTTGCAGAAAGCAGCATGTTTACATCGCTGGAAAAAACAAAAACAACACGTGGCAATTACCTGCTGTTCCTCAATAACAAAGACCGTTTTTTCCGTTACCTGAAAGGTATGCTGATAGGTATGCCGGTTTGGTATTGCATTGGCCTGCTTATATTTTTTGCTGATGAATTTGCCAGGCAGATGGGCATCAGCGGCGTTACACCCGGTAATGCTATTTTGTACCAGTATATTGGTTTGGGATTGGGAGATATGAGTGCGGGGCTTATCAGCCAGGCTTTACAAAGCAGGAAAAAAGCGCTGTATATTTTTTATGGCATCTTTATCATTTTTCTTTACCTCTTCTTTACACAACAAAACAGTTCGCCTGCCTGGTTCTATTTTATTTGCAGCGGTTTAGGATTTGGCACCGGCATTTCTGTATTGTATATCATCACCAGTGCCGAGCAGTTTGGTACCAACCTGCGGGCATCGGCCTCTACTTCTATCACCAATTTTGTAAGGGGCTTTGCGCCTTTGCTGTTGCTGATATTTAAACCACTCCGGGATTATAATAACCTGGGTTATATTAAAGCAGCCTGGGTCATCGGCATTGCCGTGATGCTTATTTCAACAGCCGCTTTATATTTTACCAAAGAAAGCTTTGGTAAAGACCTTGACTTTACAGAATAACAGTTGGCTACCTGATGAGCATCACGGCTGTCTGCCTGTCGATCACATTTCCGCGGTAATCTACTCCGCTTGCGATAACAACATATACACCGCTGCTTTGTGCTTTCCCTTTAAAGGTACCATCCCAGCCTTTGTTTATATCGGCTGAGTAAAATACCAGCTGTCCGTAGCGATTATAAATTTTCAGGTACCTGAATTCTTTTATGCCTATGGGCATACCCCTGTAGATATTATTAACGCCACCCGGTGCAAAGGCATTGGGTAAATAAATTTCGGGGGCCTGGTACACCTGTATCTTAATGTCATCAAAGCTTTCGCAGCCCAGGGGAGTGTATGCTCTCAATGTATATATATATACCTGTGTGCCTGTTAGTGTGGCAACGGGGTTTGCAATAAAAGGATTGCTGAGCCCGGTTGCAGGTATCCACTCATAACTGATACCACCACTACCCTGCAGTTGCAATGGCCTGCCCGATGCAGTAATGGTGTCGTTACCTGCAAACGCCCGGGTACTGTAAATGATGATATTTTTCTGCAGCGAATCGCTGTAGCAGCCATTGGATGCGCTGGCATATAATTTAACCGGGTAAGTACCGCCGGCAGTATAAACATGTTGTGTATCTTTTGCATTTGCGATGGCACCATCTCCAAAAGCCCATTTCCAGCTGGTTACGGTACCGGAATTATCTGTTGCAGAAAAATGTACCACATCATTTTTACAGGCATCGGTAAAACTAAAACTCACATTGGGTGTTGGCAGCACAGTAAAGCTTTTGGTTGCCGTATCGCTCACACAGCCATCATTACTGGTTGCGGTAAGCTTAACTGTTTGCGGCCCTGCTGCAAAAGAACGGGAAGGGTTTTGCTGTGTGCTCCATTCGGTTCCGTTATATATCCAGCTCCATTGTGTAGCTGCACCTCCTGCAACCAGGGTTGAGTCGGAGAACTGTACCGGCAGGCCTGTACAGGTTGGCGTACTGAAACCAAAATTGGCAACAGGCTTTGCTGATATGTTGATGGTTTTTGTAAGTGTATCAGAAATACAGCCTTTGGCATTGACAGCAACATGCTTTACCGTGACCGGACCCGATATATTATAAATGGTTGAAGGATTCTGTTGTGTTGAGAATTGGGTATTGCCCAAATTCCACCACCAGCCATTTACCGGAACGCCATCGGTTGTGTAAGAAGAATCGGTAAGTGTGGCTGATGATGATTGGCAGATGGTATTGTTCTTAAAAAAAGCGATGGGTTTATCTACCACAAAAATATTTTTGCTTACCACACCCAGGCAACCGGCACTGCCATTGCTGGTTGCTGTTAATGTAACCGTATGCAGGCCTGGTGTTGAGAAACTAAAACTGGTATTTTGTGTATTGGCTGTGGCAGCTCCAAAATTCCATAGCCAGTCGGTTACCGGATCGGAGCCGGATACAAACAATCCTGAAAAGTTAACGCTGGTATTCAGGCAAACAGAATCGGTAAAACTAAAATCAATTACGGGCCTGGAATAAATATGAATAGTTTTAAATAAGGTATCTGATTCGCAACCTTCCAGTGATTTTACAGCCAGCTTCACTATTTTATTTCCTGCGGTTGCATAAGTAGTTGATGGATTCTGCAATACCGATGTGAGTGTGTTATCAAAATCCCAGTACCAGTTATTGATAGTGCCTACCGTGGCCGATGAATTATTGCTGAACTGTATGGTATTTACCACACAGCTATCGTTGTGCGTAAAGTCCGCTATGGGCTTGCTTCCGATCCTCACCACCTGTGTGTTGGTTGCTTCGCAGCCATCGGCACCACGCACTTTTTGTATAACGGTATAGTCGCCTGCAACTGTATATATGTGCGTGGGATTCAGGTTAACAGAATCAAGCGGACTGCCATCGCCAAAATCCCACCAGAATTTTGCCAGTGGTGTAAAAGTGATGGTTGAGTCAATAAAAGTGATGGGTTCATTTACACATCTTTTTTGTGCGGGGCTAAAATGAAAAGAAGGGTTTAGTGCTGTTCTAAACCTCTGTAAATTAAAAAGCCCTCCTGTACTGCCGGTAAACCCCCAGTAAACCATTGGATTACCGCCAAAAACAGTTGCTACAAAATCTCTTACAGTAGTTAAACGTAAGCTGCCATCTACATAGGTAGTTAATGTTTTTGTTGCTGCATCCCACACAATACGCAAAGAATGCCAGGTGCCATCTTCAATATTATTATTGCCGTTGATAATGGTAACAGGACCAGCAATATTGTTGGCAGTAGCATGGTTTAAATCGCCATTTAACTGGTAAGCAAGATGATCGTAAGCCGGGTCATTATCAGGTGAACTATTTTGATAAGTATCTAAAGTAACCCCAACTGCAGGTGAAATACCCAGGTAACCCAAGCCACTGCCGGTTCCACCAACACTGGTGCTTATTGGCTGCAATACAAATGCAATACCATCTGCACCTTCAACAGTTGTTTCAGGGTCGCCTAAATAAACATCAAAATTAAAATCAAAAGATTGAGTAAGATCGATCTTATTATTATTCCATACAGAGCCGTGTCGGCCACCATTATTAGGTGTTAGCGTGTACTGGTTGCAGGAATTCTGCGAAGCATCTCCATTAACGGTGTATTGTGCCCGGAGCATTTGGCTGCATAATAACAATACAATTGAACTTACAATTCTTTTCATGTTTACCATTATCTGCCTAGGTTAATTTAGTTTAACCATATAGCTGCAATCTTAAAGTTGTGAAGGTTTTGAAAGGGTAAGTACAGGGGCGTTCAGTTTTACAAAATGCATGTATCCGGGAAGACCTGTTTTGCTAAAATACAAAAATAGCATGACTTTACATGCTCATACAGCAATAAGAGATATTTTACTCCTTCTTCATTACGATCTTTTCATTTACATCAGCCATTACCTGTTTTTTAAAATCAAGCAATTTTGGGTAGTCGGCTGCTTTTACCTGCCTTTGTTTTATCTGCAGCAGGGCTACGGATGTAAGCGTATGCGTGGCTGCATCCCAGCTGTAGCTGCAGCTGTATGCCGCAAAGGGATATTGCACCGATTTGTTCTTTGGTATGCTCTCGGCAATAAAGCCTGCAGGAAATTTATACAAAGTAGTATCGGCTGACTGGTACGGATATGTAAAATAATAATCGCTGGCTCTTTTGCTGTTTTCAGGAATTTCTTCATCAAAAATGGGATAGAGCCGGGGTTCAAAAAAAAGTTTATTGCCTGCGTTAAACGTATATACTTTCTCGTACTGCATTTCTGATTGTACCTGGTAAGGATTGTCTTTGTTTTTAGATGTGGTAATAGTAAACACATCAGGGAGTTTCCATTCCCTGGCCGTGATCATAAATTTCTTTTTCTCGTCTTCCTTCAGGTCGTGAAAACGCATCAGTGTTTTATCCCTTTCTTCTCCATACAATGTGTACACGGATCTTAGTTTGGCTCCTCCTTCCGCATCTACCTCTATTACCGTATTGGTTGCTGTTGTATTGGTTGCATAATTACTGGCCGGCGTATTTACCAGCACACCGCCGCCATCGGTTATCAGCACTGCTTTCCTGTCGAGGGTTGTTTCATCCAGCATGGCAAACGGAAGTGTGGTGCTGGTGCATTCCAGCCAGGTGCTGTCGGATTTACCGGGGATACAGAGTATTACGTGGTTAAAATCGTTCATCGGAAATTTTTCATCAACGATCTTGGCTTTATAATCACGATATATGATAACCAGGTTTGAACGGATGCCTACGGCATCCAAAGTGGTTTTAAGATAATTGCTTAGCGCTTTACAATCTCCGTATTTTTTATCATCCACAAAACTGGCAGGAAAGGGCCTCCATCCTCCAATGCCCAGCTGTATGCTTACATAGCGCATATTATTCTGCAGGTAGTTATAGAGTATAGCTGCTTTTTCTTTATCGGTGGCTGCATCCTTTACCATATTGCGGTAAAACTGTTTTTTATCTTCGGGCAATCCCGATACTTTGGCATAGAGGTCGTTGATCCATAAACCATAGTTCTTCCAGCTGGTCATATCGCCATCATATTCATCCAGCTGAAATTTATTGGGCGCCACTAAAACCAGCGGCAGGTAATTATCGGGCTGGCCGCTGCGTTTTTCAACATTAAAGGCCGGCTGCCCTTTTAGTTCCCAATGATAAATATCTTTACTACCGCTATTGCTGATCAGCGGTTTTTTATCGGTATTTAAGAGCTTATACCGCACACCCAAATCTGAAGGAACTTCTACTTCAAAAACCGACTGCTGTACCGATTCCCTGGCCGTTTGTAATTTGTAAGCCGGAAAACCCAGGATGCCTTTGAATTTTATGCTGTAATTAAACTCAACAGTAACGGGGTAAGATGCTGCATTCACATCAAAAAAAGTGTACTTGCCTTCCGGCACCAGTTCATCACCATATTTACCGGAGTTCATCTCTTTTTTTGACCAGCTGTTCTTTTTATTTCCCAGCAGGTCGTAAATCCTGATCTCTGCATCATCCAGTACATGAAATTTATCTGAGTACTGTACAAAACTAAGGGCCTGTTTCGCATTCTCGTTCAGTACCGTAAATACTTTGTGTACATCATACCAGGCTGTATTCTTATCTTTTACCGAAAGCTTTATAGTTTCTTCCCTGATGACCAGGTCAGCATCTTTTCTTAAGGAATCGGGAATGGTTAGTGCCGAGTAAATATTCAGCTGTGCATGAGCGCAGCAGGCTATCATTACAGTAAATAAAACAGCAGTGTATTTTTTCATCCGGGTTTATTTTTTCTTCAATGCGATCCTTTCATCGAGGATGGCATACATTTTTTTAAAAAATTCTTTTATGTAAGGATAGCCTTCTGCAGTATAGTCGGCATACAACAGATCAAGCGTTATCCTGAATGAAATTACATTACCACTCTCTTGTATCATACGGGTTAGTATAATGCTGGTATCGGGCATGATGAGCTTTGTATTTTTAGGCAGCTCATTTATTACAAACTCTTCCGGAAGATAAAAAGTGCCTGTTACCACATAAGTTTTAGGGAAATTGAAATCAATGGCCATTACCCGATCCTCTTCCACAAATGGGTTTTTACCCAGGCCTGTAAACAGGTTGCAGGGCAGCAGAAAATAACCACCTCCTTCCTGCATGGTGCCGCTGAAATCAACTACCTGTTCAAAAGGCTGCAATTCATCCTCCTCATTTTTTACCGTAAAGGAATCTACTTTAATGCTGATGCCTTCATTATCCTCTATCATATCCTTCAGCTTGTTCTTCTTAAAAGTGCTCATGCGAATGTTCCTGGAATACCCTGCGTTCTTTAATGTAGCCTGGCCGCTGATTTTTCCATCGGGCTCCACACTGCTGGTAAGAAATACATTATTTACAAACTTATCGGTGCCATTGATCAGCATCAGGGTTTGAACAGATCTATCAACCAGCAAGGCATTGGTGTTTATTACATCGTAAGGCACCAGGTTATACGGATTGTATTTATCGGCGGCATTCATAATATACTCCCTGTCGCCATCTTTTACATAGGCCAGTACCGCATTAAAACGTTTTAAAAAAGGATACAACGCACTTACGGCACCATGGTCTTTTGTGCTTACCAGCAGTGGCTTTGCTTCTATGCCGGCTTCCTTCAGCATGTTTATTAAAATGAAATTAATGTCGGCAATGCCGGCATTTTTTTTGTCCCAGGCTTCTTTGATTCCCTTGTCTGAATAAATGCCATAGTCTGAATTCCATTGCATATTACGCTGAACATAATTATAGATCGCCCGTATCCTGTCGCTGGTTTGCGGCATGGACATGACTATTCTCTGAATATCATCAATACCCTTCAGGTTCTTTTTAAGTGCCAGTCCAAAATCCTCATCTTCCTGCAATTCGCTGATGAGTTTGGGCCAGGTTGTTCTGATCTCTTCATAATAACCCGGTGCATTGATACTTGCCAGCTGAAAGTCTATCCTTTGTATGTAATCGATCTTGCCGGAGCTGAAGGGTTCATCTTTAAGCCCTTTTATGTTGCGCATGATATACCAGGTACCATCCTTGATGCCGTTGCTTGGTTTTTTTTCAAGGTCCTGGCGCTTTGATACCAGTGCTGTAAACTGGAAATATTCCGGTATCATCACATTGTAAGCACTGTATCGTACTGGGATGGTTTGTTGGAAATTCCAGCCGGGTATATAGCTATAAGATTTGCGTTGCATTTTGTATTTATACTCAAATACGGTTCCTGCTTTTACATTGGGCAGGGCAAAAGATACTTCGGAATAATCTTTATCAATGGCTTTATTATAAATGCTGTTACTCTCCAGTTTCGATTCTGCTATATTGCCATTTGCATCCAGGTTGTATGAAATGCCGCTGATATTGGTAACTTCTTCCCTCCTGTTCACTGCATAATACCTGAGTTTGATCTCACTCCGGCCTACAGCACTTTCTTTCAATATCTTTATCCTGATGCGGTAACTGGTTTCTGATACCCATCCGCTGCCCTGGAAATAATCAAACCCTATTTCGCCCATATCGAGTAATACCATAGCTTCGGCACCGGGGTCAAAACTGCAGTCCTTCATTTCCAGGTCGGCTTTATCAATAGTGCCAAAGGCAGGAATTTTGTCCTGTGCGGATAATATAAGTGCTGAAAGAAGCAGGGCGAAAACAAGAGAGATATGTTTCATTGTGCCGGATTTATCAGGATTGAATATGGAAATTAATAATTTTCTTTTAATTCATGATATAATTTATACATATTGAAAATAAAAAAGCCACCCTGCAAAGCAGGATGGCTTTTAATTTTTTTAACCTTAATTACCAGGCTTTTTTAGCAACTCCGTCTTTCACGGCTTGTAAAGCATTTGCTTCACTAAGCATGGTGGTCATTTT
>JGI24770J26754_10000508_pt1 | contig 27553 bp, 32 predicted proteins | sample LakOneMetagenome_FD_26754 | JGI IMG/M metagenome (IMG submission 26754) | reverse complement strand
GTCATCCGCTGTCGGGACCGTCCGCGACATGGATGTCGCGGCCGGAGCCCCCATGGATGGGTTCATGGCGTTCCCGACAGCGGATGACGCCGCGTGACGACGCGCTGCTTCACATGAGTGACGCAAGCATGCGGCCGAGCGGTTACTTCTTCCCGCCTTCCTTCTTTGCGTCCTTGCCTTCGGCCTTGGCGCCCTCTTCCTTCTTCGCGCCCGCCGCAGCGGCCGCACCTTCGGCGCCAGCGACTGCGCCCTCGCCCTCGGTCGCCGCGGCTGCGGTTTCCTCGGTCGGTTCCGGCTCGGCCACGCGCGGCGCATGGATCGAGACGACCGGCGGATTGGCGCCGTGCGCCAGTCCCGAGATCGTCACGCCTGGAGGCACCTTGATGTCGGCAAGATAAAGAGTGTCGTTGAGGTTCATCGCCGAAAGATCGAGCTCGATGTGTTCGGGCAGGTCTTTCGGCAGGCAGACCACTTCCATGTCGGCCATGTGGTGCGAGACCACGCCGCCCTGCGTCTTGACGCCGGGCGCCGCCGCTTCGCCCTTGAAGTGGATCGGCAAATGCAGGCGGATCTTCTCGTTCTCGAGCACGCGCTGCAGGTCGAGGTGCGTCACGGCATTGCGCGCCGGATGCATCTGCACGTCCTTGACGATGACCGGCTGCTTCTGCGCGCCGACGTTGACGCTGATGATCGAGGAATAGAATTTCTCGTCCGCGACCAGCGGCAGCAGCTTGTGATGCTCGAGCGAAAGCCGCACCGGCTCCGCGTGAGCGCCGTAGAGAATGGCGGGGACCTTGCCGGAATGACGCAGGCGGCGGCTCGCACCTTTGCCCTGGTCATTGCGGGGTTCCGCGCTGAGTTCGAAAGCAATACGCATTTGAATGCTCCAGTTATTTGACAACAAAGACCGGCATCGCGACCAAGGCCGATCCACCCAAAAAAACTTCAGTCGATGTACAGCGAGCTGACGGATTCCTCGTCGCGGATGCGGCGGATCGTCTCCGCCAGCAACGCCGCCACCGACAGCTGCCGGATGCGACCGCAGGCGCGCGCGGCTTCGCTCAGCGGAATCGTGTCGGTCACGACCAGCTCATCGAGCGCGGATTTCGCGATGCGCTCGACCGCGCCGCCCGACAGCACCGCGTGCGTGATGTACGCCACGACGCGCACTGCGCCTTCGTCCTTCAATGCCTGCGCCGCCAGGCACAGCGTGCCGGCGGTGTCGACCATGTCATCGATCAGCACGCAGCTCTTGCCGCGCACTTCACCGATGATGTTCATGACCTTCGATTCGTTCGGGCGCGGACGACGCTTGTCGATGATCGCCAGGTCCGCGTCGTCGAGCCGCTTGGCGAAGGCCCGCGCGCGCACCACGCCGCCGACGTCGGGCGAGACGACGATCAGGTCGGGATAGGCCTGGCGCCACACATCGCCCAGCAGCACCGGCGAGCCGTACACGTTGTCGACCGGAATGCCGAAGAATCCCTGGATCTGCTCCGCGTGCAGGTCCAGCGTCAGCACGCGCTCGACGCCCGCGCCGCAGATCATGTCGGCGACGAGCTTCGCGGTGATCGCGGCGCGCGTCGCGCGCGGGCGGCGATCCTGGCGTGCGTATCCAAAATAAGGAATCACCGCGGTGATGCTGCCGGCCGAGGCGCGCCGGCAGGCATCCGCCATGACCAGCAGCTCCATCAGGTTTTCGTTCACCGGCGGGCAGGTCGATTGCAGCAGGAACACGTCGCGGCCGCGCACGTTTTCCATCAGCTCGAGGTTCACTTCGCCATCGCTGAAGCGCGTCACCGAGGCACGGCCCATCGGCAGCATCAGGTGCCGCGCGATGTCGTGGGCCAGCGCCGGATTGGCGTTGCCGGTGAACAGTGTGATCGACTGCGAATCCACGCTAAATCTCGTCTTCTAGTCCGAAATTATACGCAAAGTCAGTGGGTTACAGGCACCCAGGCCGCCACCAGGCCAGAGGTGCCTGGAAAGGGCCGCGGATGATACACGATCGGCCAAACCAAGGCCTTACTTGGCTTGCGCGCGAGTCTGCCCGGTGCGAGGATGTTTTTTCCGGTCCAAGGGCCTACGCGGTGCCGGTCATGTTGTCGTCAGAGCTCGTGCGCAGCGTGCTCGATTCCGCTCCCGACGCAATGATCATCATTGACGGGAATGGCCGGATTCTCTTTGCAAATCATCAGGTCACGACACTGTTCGGGCACCCGCTCGANTCGATTGTCGGGCAGCCCGTCGAGGCGTTGCTGCCCGAACGGTTCCGGGACCGCCACGTCGGCCATCGTCGCAGTTATGCCGAAAGCCTCCGGCTGAGGCCGATGGGTATCGGCCTCGACCTGTTCGCGCGGCGCAAGGATGGCAGCGAATTTCCGGTCGAGATCAGCCTGAGTCCGATCCGGGCCGGCGAGGCGATGCTCGTCGCCGCCGCGATCCGCGATGTCACGGACCGCATGCAAGCGCAACGGGAATTGAAGGATGCGCATGCGGCCGCCGATCGCGCCAACCAGGCGAAGAGCCGCTTCCTCGCCACGGCCAGCCACGATCTGCGCCAGCCGCTGCAGACGCTGGCATTGCTGAATGGAGCGATGCGCAGGTTGTCCGCCGACACGGAAGTGCTCGAAGCGCTGGAGCACCAGGACCAGGCCATCAGCGCCATGTCGCGCCTGCTCAACGCCCTGCTCGATATCAGCAAGCTCGAATCCGGCGCGATCAAGCCGGAAATCACGGACTTCAAGGTGGCGGCCTTGCTCGAAGAGCTGCGCACCGAGTTTGCCAACCTGGCGCACACCAAGGGACTCGAACTCGCCATCGAGCCGTGCTCCGAATGCGCGCATTCCGATCCGGCGCTGGTCGGGCAGGTGCTGCGCAACCTGGTTTCGAACGCGATCAAGTACACGCAGCATGGATTCGTGCAGATACGCGCACACCGCACCGACGACAGGGTGCGCATCGAGATCGCCGACAGCGGCGTGGGCATCGCACCCAATGAACTCACGCATATCTACGACGAGTTCTACCAGGTGGGCGTGTCGACCAATGCGTCGCGCGATGGTTACGGCCTGGGACTCAGCATCGTGCAGCGCGTGGTCAAGTTGCTCGATGCGGGTATCGACGTCGTCTCGCAACTGGGCAAGGGTTCCACGTTCTCGCTGGTGTTGCCCGCATGCGTTGCAGGGGCCGGGCCCGCGTTGCGGCCCCTGCGCCGCAGCAGCGACAGCGCCCCGAGCCCTGCGGCGCAGCGGCACGTGCTGCTGGTCGAGGACGATCCCGGTGTCCGCAACGCCACGCGCCTGTTCCTGAAAGTGGCGGGCTATCGCGTGGCGGTCGCGGCGACATTGGCCGAAGCACTCGAGCACACNCGACACACACGGGACATCGACCTGTTGGTGACCGACTACCATCTGGATGAAGGCCACACCGGCCTTGAAGTCATCGCCGCCCTGCGCGAGGAATTGGGCGTGGATCTTGGGGCGATCCTCGTCACCGGTGACACGTCATCGGCGGTGCGTGAGTTGCATCGCGACGCCCGCCTGCGCCTGGCGAGCAAGCCCATCGATTCCGAAGAGCTGCTCGGCGTGATGGCCGACCTGCTGGCGGCTAGGTAGTTTTGCGGAGCCGTTAAGCGCAGCTACGAATCGTGGACGGCTTCGCACCGGAGCAGCATCCATTCCGAAGGCGCGGCATCCTGCCGCACTCATGTGGAGACGGTCCATGCGCACAATTCGTCGCATCCTGGTTGCGATCAAGGATCCGCATTCCAGGTCCCTGCCCACCGTCATGAAAGCCGCGCAGTTGGCACGAGCGTTCGGCGCGGAGCTGGAACTGTTCCACGGACTCGACACGCCGCTCTACGCCGATACGGCATTCACGGCGGACGAAGGGTATCGCGGTGTCGCGCGCGAGATGCGCGCGAGGAGCCTGGGCAGGCTGGAGCTGATCGCCGATCGCATCCGCGTGCACAGCGTGAAAGTGACCACTGCGGCGGAGTGGGATTTCCCCATTTTTGAATCCATCGTTCGTCGCGCCGTGCGCACCGGCGCCGATCTGATCGTCACCGGATGCCGTTCCGGCCGACGCGTGGCGCCCATGCTGCTGCGCCTGACCGATTGGGAGCTGCTGCGGCTGAGCCCGATCCCGGTCCTGGTGGTCAAGAACCCGCATCCCTACCGCCACCCCAACATTCTCGCTGCGATCGATCCGACGCACGTTCACGCCAAGCCGTCCAAGCTCGACAACGAGATCTTGCAGGCGGGCGCGCGGTTCCAGTCGGCGCTGCGCGGCAAGTTGCATGCGGTGCATGGCTACGCACCCGTGTTGCCGGTGGGCACTCCTTACGGCTCGATCGTCACTGCCGGGCTGATGGACCGGCTGGTCTCGGACATCGAGAAGAATGCGGAAACCGGCTTCGATCGCGTCTTGCGGAAGACTGCCATTCCCAAAAAGAGACGCCATCTCGTCAATCGCCCGCCGCGAGAGGCGATCGAAGGCGTCGCGCGCGAGACGAAGAGCGCAATTGTCGTGATGGGCGCGGTATCCCGCTCCGGGCTGAAGCGCATGTTCATCGGCAATACCGCTGAAAGCCTGCTCGACGCCCTCAGCTGCGATGTGCTCGTCGTGAAGCCGGCGCATTTCGCCAATCGCGTGCCGCGCGCCAGGCGCGGCATACTGCTGCTGGCTGCAGAGCCCGCACTGGTTTACTGACGCCATCGCCGACCGCGAGCCCGGCAATCCGAGCGATCGGCTGCGGGGCCGCGCGGCTACCGGGCGCGCCGCCTATTCACACACTACAGGCGACCGGGCATTCAGCGCGCCCCAGCATGCCATCGATGTCGCTTTCCGCAGCGAGCCAGTCGTCGAGCTCGTGCCCCGGCTCGAAACCTCGATGTTCGGCCCGGAAATAAGCGGCCTCTGCGATCAGCATGCATCGCCGTTCCGGCTCGATGAAGGACACCGGCGCTTTCTTCATCGGCTTTCGGGCGCTTGCTTGCATCTGGACAGCCATACAACCTCCTCGCTTGATGGGCAGGCCGGCAAGCCGAGCCCGCCCGTTAGGCACTCATTGCACCTTGATCTCGGTCGCCTTCCGCGGTTGGGTCTTGGTCTTCGGCACGTGCACGGTCAGCACGCCGTCCTGGGTCTCGGCACGGATCGCCGCGCTGTCCACGTTGTCAGGCAGTGAGAAACTGCGAGAGAACTTGCCGTAGAAGGTCTCGACGCGATGGAACTTCTCTCCCTTGTCCTCCTTCTTCTGCCTGCGCTCACCGCTCACCGTGATCGTCCCGTCGTCAAACGTGACATGCACGTCTTCTTTCTTGACGGCCGGCAGTTCGGCGCGAATCATGAATTCGGCGTCGGTCTCGCTGATGTCGACCGACGGCGCCCACTCCTGGCGTGGCTGGCCATTCGCATCGAGCATGCGCGGAAAGCGATCGAACAAGCCCGGCATGCGCCCGAACGCATCTTCGATCGATCGAAACGGTTCCCAGCGGACAATGTTCATGGCAATTCCCCTGTTTGTGATGAGTCACCCGATGGAGCCGAGACTACTCTCGCATCCGCGCGCGCGCGATTCGTCTGATTTCGTAGCGCCTATGGAAATCTACGTAAGTGCTGCGACTGCGTAGTAGCCCCGATGAAGCGCCGCTGCGCGCAGCGCATATTGACCGCGCGCTTCGCGAACTGCGATGCGTTGGAGGTACCTCGATGCATCCCTATCCACACACGTATCGGGTCGGCGCGGCAGGCAGCCAGGACGGCACCGTGACCGTCACCGCCGCCGGATTGCCCAGCCTTGAAACGGCCGCGCCACCGGAATTCGACGGCCCGGGCGGCGTCTGGTCGCCTGAAAGTCTCTTGTGCGCCGCAGCGGCTGATTGCTTCATCCTGACGTTTCGCAGCATCAGCCGCGTCGCTCGCGTTCCATGGCTCAAAATCGAATGCCAGGTTGAAGGAACCTTGCAGCGCGTCGATGGCGTGGCCCAGTTCACGCATTTCGCCACCCGCGCGACGCTCACCGTCCCTGAAGGCGCGGACGCCGCGAAAGCCCACGCCTTGCTCGAACGCGCCGAGCGCGGTTGCCTGGTATCGAATTCGCTGCGAGGGTCGCGAGCGCTCGACGCCCACGTGGTGGTTGCACCCTAGCCTTTCGCGGCGCGGCACAGCCGCCGGGTCACGTCGACGGCATCCCCATCAGTTCGCNGCATGCTTCAACGTGGAGACGTGNGGGACCGGCGTGCCCCGCACCCATTCAAGGACGGCTTCGGGAGCGAACTCGCACCACTCCATTCCAAGGCCGTCGGCTTCCTGCCGCACGACGAAAGCGTGGATCCCCTGCGTCTCACCGCTGGCCCGCCGATCGAACTGGGGATCGACGGCCACGCGCGCGAGCAGCGGCAACGAAAGATCGGTCTCCACGAAGGCGCCGCTCAGGCTGACATCGCGCAGCGTGCCCGCGCCAATCGCGCCCGGCCAGGCGACGAGCCGCACCTTGGTGCCCATCGGCTTTCTTCCGCCCCAACGATGTTCCATCGCCCACTCCGATGCTCAGGGGTCCTTGCGAGTGTTGCGGCGCATGAGCTGGGCGCACCCGAGCGCGCACAGCGCGAGGCCCGCGGCAATGCAGCTGGTCGCAAGCACCCGATGCGTGTCCCAGAACGCCATCAGGATGGCGGACACGGCAAACCCCGCCGCGGCGCACACAAAGAATGCCGCGGCCAACGCCAGTGCAAACTGGGCCGCCACGCGACGCAGTTCCAGGCGATACGCGGCGACGGCGCGCGCAGTGCCGTCTTCGACGACAGACGCCACCGCACCGCTCAGGCGGCCCAGTGCGGCCAGCAACGCCGCTGCGTGTTCGCGTATCGATGATTCATGCGATGACATGACGGTTGCCCTTCAGTCGCGACGTGAAACGAAAGCACCCATCAGGAAGGCCACGGCGGCCGTGATGCCGAGCGAACGCCACGGGTTTTCCTTGACGTAGTCGTCGGCGGTCCTTGCCCCGCTGCGTACGCGCCCACGCAACTCCTGCTCGAGCCCTCGAACCTTGTCGGCCGCCTGCTCGAACCGCTCGCGAACATTGTCCTTCGCTGCATCGGCACGCTCGCCAGCCATGTCGGCGGTGTCCTTCGCCAGTGCCTCGAGCTCGACCACCGCGTCCTTGATGGCGTTCAAGACCCTTTCCGCTTCGCTGTTCATGGCCAGCCCTCTCGATGTCCCTTCCGTTTGAGGTTGAGACATGCCGCCGCCGAAGGGAATGCGCACAAACTCGCACGGCATCCGTAGGATTGCGGATGCCGCGCTTCCTTCAAACCCTCGAAACTGTCGCGTCAATACCGACCGGTCGGCTCGAAGAACGGCTCCGTGCACCACGACGATCCCACAACGCCCGGNAACAGCCGGATGCCCACGTGAATCGCCGCGCGGTACGGATCGCGGCNACCGTCGCCGCGTTGGGCCTGTTGCTGCCCGGCGCATTNCTGGCATGGCGCGCGAGACCCATTGCCGTCGAGGTCGTGCTGCCGACCCGAGGTCCGGCCGTGGATGCCATCTATGCGACGGGCACCGTCGAGCCCTCGGTGCTGGTGCCGGTGGCGCCTCGCGTCGCCGGTCATCTTCGCGAGCTGCTGGTCGACGAAGGTGCGCGGGTGCGCAAGGGCCAGGTGCTCGCGCGCCTCGATGATACGGACCTGCAGAGCGCCGTTGCCGAGCTCGCCGCCCACGAACGCTACGCACGCGATCAGTACGATCGCACGCAGGAACTCGCGCGCCGCGGTGTCGTCGCCGTCGTCGAGCTCGTTCGCACCCGGTCCGAATGGGAAGCCGCGCAGGCGGCGCGCATGCACGCCGAATCCCAGCGTGCCTTCGCGAATCTTGTCTCGCCCGCCGATGGCACCGTCATCCGGCGCGATGGGGAAGTCGGCCAGCTGATCAGCGTTGGCCAGGCCTTGTTTGACCTGGCTTGTTGCGCGCCGCTGCGCGTGACCGCCGAGGTNGACGAGGAGGACTACTCGCGCGTCCATGTCGGCCAGGCNGTGCTGCTACGGCTGGACGCCCTGCCCGATCGGATCCTCGATGGCGACGTCAGCGAGATCACGCCCAAGGGCGATCCGGTGGCGCGCAGCTACCGGGTGCGCATCCATGTCGCCGATCCGACCCCGCTTGCCATTGGCATGACCGCGGACGCCAACCTGATCGTCAGCAAGCACGACAACGCCCTGTTGATTCCCACCAGCGCAGTCCAGGGCGGCGCGGTCTGGACCGTACAGGACGGTCGACTGCACCGCCAGGCGATCGACATCGGCATCCGCTCGCTGACCCAAACCGAAGTCTTGCGGGGACTCGAGCCGCGCTCCTCGGTCGTCGTGTCGCCCCCGGATGCGCTGCGTGACGGCCAACGCGCCCGCGTGCACGCCGCCACCGGATCGAACGCCACGAGCGGATCGTAGATGGGCATCCAGCTCGACATCGCCCTGACCCATCTCAGGAGCCGCACGCGACAGACGCTGGTCTCGCTGTCGGGCATCGTGCTCGGCGTGGCGTTCTTCCTCGCCGTGTCTTCGTTGATGAGCGGCTCCGAGCGGGATTTCCTGAAGCGGCTCGTCGACAACAGTCCGCACATTACCGTCTCGGACGAGTTCCGGACCGCCGCCGTCCAGCCGGCCGTGCTGCGCTGGCCGCACGGCGCCGTATCGATCCGCCACATCAAGCCGCAGTCGGAAACGCGCGGCATCCGCGGCTATCGCGAGAAACTCGAGTTCGTCGAATCGCTGCCGGGCGTGCGCGTGGCACCGGTGCTCACCGGCTCCGCGGTGCTCACGTTTGCCGGTCGCGTGCAGGGCGTGACGCTGTCGGGAATCCTGCCCGACAAGATGAAGGGCGTTTCGACGATCGACGAGAAGATCGTCGCCGGATCGCTCGATGCGCTCGCCGCCGATCCAAACGGCCTGGTGATCGGCACGGGACTGGCCGGGAAATTCGGATTGCGGCTCGGCGGCACGGTGAGCGTCGTGGCGCCCAACGGCGCCAATCGCGTCATGCGAATCGTCGGGCTCTTCCATACCGGCAACGCCGGCTACGATGAAGGACAGGCGTTCTCGGTGCTCAAGCGCGCGCAACTGCTGCTGGGGCGGCCCAATCGCGTCAATCGCTTCATCATCCAGCTCGGCGACCCTTATGCGGCCCGCAACGTGGCCATGCGCATCGAGCAGGCACTCGGCTACAAGTCCGTCTCGTGGATCGAAGCGTCAGAGGACATCCTGAGCCTGCTGCGGGTGCGCCAGATCATCATGTACAGCGTGGTGTCGGCCATTCTCGTGGTGGCGGCCTTCGGCATCTACAACACGATCTCGACCATTGCGCTCGAGAAGACACGCGACATCGCGATCCTGAAATCCATGGGGTTTCGGGCGCGCGACCTGCGGCGCATCTTTCTCATCCAGGGCACCCTGCTCGGCCTGGCCGGCAGCACTACCGGCCTCTTGTGCGGGCTGTTGCTGATGCGGGCCCTGTCGCACGTGCAGCTCAAGATTCCTGGCGTGACCGAGACCACCTACCTGCCGCTCGACTGGAGCGCGACGCAATATGCGTTGGCGGCCGGCTTCGCGATGGGTGCTTCGATCATTGCGGCCTACCTGCCGGCGCGCCGCGCGGGCCGGGTGCATCCGGTCGACATCCTGCGGGGCGCGGCGTGAGCGCCGTGCTGCGCGCCGAGCACCTGGTCCGTCGCCTGTCGGGCGAAGTGCCCGTCACGCTCGTCGATGACGTGAGCCTCGAGATCGATCGAGGCCAGTTCGTCTCCATCGCCGGCCCCTCGGGCTCGGGCAAGTCTTCGCTGCTCTATCTGCTCGGATTGCTCGACGTGCCGACCGCGGGCGCCGTGTGGCTCGACGGCGAGGAGACGGCGCACCTGAGCGACGACCAGCTGGCGCAACGGCGCCTCGAAAAGCTCGGCTTCGTATTCCAGTTTCATTTCCTGCTCGCGGAGTTCACGGCGCTCCAGAACGTGATGTTGCCGATCAAGCGGCTGGGCAGGCTGGGCGAAACCGATGCCCAGGCGCGCGCTCGGCTGCTGCTCGACCAGCTTGGATTGGGCGCCCATGCGTCGCGGTATCCCCATCAACTCTCCGGCGGCGAGCGGCAACGCGTGGCGGTGGCGCGGGCGCTCGCCAATGATCCGCTGGTGGTGTTGGCCGACGAACCGACAGGCAATCTCGACTCGGCATCGAGCGCGAAGGTGCAGGGCATCCTGCGCGGCCTGGCCCACGACCTGGGCAAGACCGTGGTGGCGGTCACCCATGATCCGGTGTTCGCCGCCAACGCCGACCGGCGCATCGCAATCGTGGACGGCCGGATCGATCCGCGCGCTGTTGCCTAGGTATTTCTGCGTGTGGCTTGCGCGCTAGCGCGTATGGGAAAGCGCAACAGGCCCATCGATCATGGCGACCACTTCACCCCCGGGGTACGTTGCCATGCTACTGAGCGAATTCTGCACGACCGACGTGGCCTGCTGCACGCGCGATACCACGATCACCGAAGCGGCGCGCCTCATGCGCCGGAAGCACATGGGCGCCCTGGTGATCGTCGACGATCCGGAGGACGAGCCGCAGCCGGTTGGCCTCGTCACGGACCGGGATATCGTGATCAAGGTGCTGGGTAACGAGCTGGATCCCGCCACGACGCGGGTTGGCGACATCATGAGCAAGCCGGTCGTCATGGCCACCGAGTCCGAGGATTCGAACGTTGCGACCTCCCGCATGCGGGAACACGGCATTCGGCGCCTGCCGGTCACCGACAGCCACGGCAAGCTGGTCGGCATCGTGACGCTCGACGACCTGCTGACAGGCCTGCGCCACACCGTGAATTCGCTGATCGAGGTCGTCGCCAAGGAACAGGACAAGGAGAGGCGGCTCAGTCGCTGAGGCAGCTGGCGGAATGCGGTCATGAGACGACTTGCGGTTCTAACCAGTGGTGGTGACGCGCCCGGCATGAATGCGGCCATCCGCGCGGTCGTCCGCGGAGGCATCGCGGAAGGCTTCGAGATGTTTGGCGTGCGCAATGGGTATTCCGGGCTCATGGGCGATGACCTGCGGCCGCTGGGACAACGCGATGTCGGTGGAATCATCGATCGCGGCGGCACGCTGCTGGGCAGCTCGCGCTGCCAGGCCATGCACGAGGCCAGCGGGCAGCAGGCCGCGATCGAGTGCCTGCGCAAGCGTGCGATCGATGGCCTGGTCGTCATCGGTGGCAATGGCTCGCAGGCCGGCGCATTGGAGCTGTCCCGCCGTGGTTATCCCGTCGTCGGCATCACCTCGACGATCGACAACGACCTGGCCGGCACCGACGTCAGCATCGGCGCAACGACGGCACTGGAAGTCGCCGTAGAGGCCATCGATCGACTGCGCGTGACCGCGGCTTCGCATCGTCGTGCGTTCCTGGTCGAGGTCATGGGAAGGAAATGCGGATATCTCGCGCTGCTGGCCGGCATTGCCTCGGGCGCGGAGGTGACCGTCATTCCTGAAGTGCCGATGGGCATGGAAGACATCGCGCAGGAACTGCTCGACGCGGAACTTCGGGGAAAGAAGCACGCGATCGTCGTGGTGGCCGAAGGTGCGTTCAGCGATGCCGACGGCATCGCAAAGTGGTTCGGCCAGCATCACGATCGGCTTGGGTTCGAACTGCGCGTGAGTCGGCTCGGGCATATCCAGCGCGGCGGATCCCCGTGTGTCTTCGATCGCATGATCGCCACGCAACTCGGGGCCGCGGCCGTGGCGGAGTTCGCACGGGGCCGCAGCGGGCTCCTGCTCGGCCTGAGGCAGGGACACCCCTTCGCCTCACCGCTCGCCATCGCAACGGAGGAGAAAGACCTCGACCTCGACCTCGTGGCGCTTGCGAGGGCGATGAGTCGCTGACTCACGATATGACACAGCCCGTCGATGAGGAATCCCAGCGACTGCCGGAGCGCATGATCCAGGTGGCGAGGTTCGCCACGATGGGCGAGATGGCCGCCGGAATCGCCCACGAGATCAACCAGCCCCTGACGGCCATCGTGAACTACGCCCGCGCCGGCGAACGCTTCCTGGCCGCGGCCGAACCGGACCTGGAAGAAGTGCGCTCCGCCCTGGGCGAGATCGCCGCCGAAGCGCTGCGCGCCGGGGAGATCATTCGCCGGCTGCGGCAACTCGTCGGCAGGCAGCCCAGCGAGCGAGCGGCCACCGACCCGAACGAGCTGGTCGAAGAACTGCGCGTGCTGGTGGTGGCCGACGCCCGCATGCACAACACCCGCGTGCAGTTCGAGCTGGCGCCAGGGCTGCCGCGGATCTATGTCGATCGCATGCAGATCCAGCACGTGGTGCTGAACCTGCTGCACAACGCGTTCGAGGCTTTGCGGGAGGCCGGCGCCGGGGAGGTCACGATCCGCACATCCTGTACGGACCAGGGTGAAGTCGAGATCAGCATTTGCGACAATGGGCCAGGACCTGCGCAGGGTATCCTCGATCGCATGTTCGATCCNTTCACGACGACGAAGGAGATGGGCACCGGTTTGGGGCTGCCTGTCAGTCGCACGATCGTCAGGGCGCATGGCGGCCAGATCGAATACCGGCCTGCGAATCTTTCCGGTGCCTGCTTTCACCTTCGCATTCCTCGGCTCGAGGTCGAATGACATGAAAGAGCGAGAACCGATGATTTTCATCGTGGACGACGACGACGGCGTGCGCGCAAGCCTCCGGGTCCTGCTGAAATCCGTCGGCATCGCCGCCACGCCGCTCGCCTCGGCCCAGGAGTTCCTGGCGAGCTACCAGCCTTCGCAGCCCGGTTGCCTGCTGCTGGATATCCGCATGCCGGGCATGAGCGGGCTGGAGCTGCAGGCCGAGCTCAACGTGCGGGGCGTCATCATCCCGGTGATTTTCATAACCGGGCACGGGGATGTGCCGATGGCGGTCGAAGCCATGCAGCACGGCGCGTTCGATTTCCTGCAGAAGCCGTTCCGCGACCAGGACGTAATCGACCGCGTGCAGAAGGCGCTGGCACGCGATCGCGAGAATCGCGACGCGCTGCAGAGCCACGAGCGCATCCGCGCGCTTTTGAAATCGCTGACGCCACGCGAACGCGAAGTACTCGATCTCATGGCGAGCGGCAAGGCGAACAAGGTCATGGCCACGGAACTGGGCTTGAGCCCGCGCACCGTCGAGATCCACCGCGCGCACGTCATGGAGAAGATGGCGGCGCACTCCGTGGCCCAGCTCGTGCGCATGATGATGGAAGTCGAGCCGCAATCGTTCGCACACTGACCCCGGTCGGTGGACGAATGTGGAACTCCAGGCCCTCATCCGCAAGCACCAGCGCGCCGTGGCGGCGAGCCTCGACGCGCTTTCGCGACGCAGCAGTCCGCAACGCGTGCATCGGGCGCGCGTCGCGATTCGACGCCTACGCACGCTGCTGTCGGCCGCGTCGCCACCGCTGCCGGCTTCGCTCGTCGACCAGCTCCGCAGCAACCTGAAGAACATCGGCAATGACCTGGGCGCTGCGCGCGAAGCGGACGTGCGCTGCGAACTCCTGCGACCGATCCTGCAGGCCCTGCATCACACCGACCCCGCCACCGCCACCGCCATTGCGGAGCGCATCCAGGCTGGACGCACGCGTGCACGACGGCAATTGCGAGCGCGCCTGCGCTCCGCATCGCTTCGCCAACGGCTCCGGGCCTTGCATCGCCTGGTCAATGGCCGCGACTTGCCGAAGTTGCAGGCAGGCCAGGCCGACGAATTGATCGACCGCGCATTGCGGCAGCGATTGAAGAAAGTGGTTCGCGGCCTGCGAAAGGATCCGGACACGCCGGCCAGGCTTCACGCCCTGCGCATCCAGGTCAAGAAGTGTCGATATCTGCTCGAGATGCCCGGCGCCCGGAACAGGAACGGTGACAGCGCCAGGATCTACGCCACATTGCGGCGTTTGCAGGATTGCCTGGGAGAACTGAACGATCTCGTGGAAACCCGCCGCTCGCTCGCGAGCCTGCGCCTGCAGGCGCCAGCGGAATCGGCCATGGAGAAACCGCTTCGTGCCAGCGAGAAGGCGGCCCGGAAACGCCTCGAGAGTCTACGCAGGAAATCGCGCGGCTCGCGCCTGGATCTCAAGCCTCAGTGATCGGTGCGTGCCGCCGCCGCGTCGCCCCATGGAGAGCGGGAGAGGAAATCAGCCAGGCCGACGAAGTCGTCGCGCTCGAGCCGGGCGAGCATTCTNACGTGGCTGCGGGAAAAATTGGGCCGGCGGTTTTCGACCGCGTCGTGCATCTGTCGCAGCAGATACTNGAAGTGCTGGCCCGCGATGCGCGGAACACCCNCGTTTGCGTCGCCCTCGCCCGCCTTGCCGTGGCAGGCAGCACAACCCGCCGCATAGACCCGGGCACCGTGCGCCACGAGATCACCGTTGCCGACGCCCGGCGGCACTTGCGCATCGAGCTGGCTCACCCACGCGGCCACATCCGCGATCGCCTGCGGATTGGCCAGCAGGTCACGGGCGGCAACGTGTTCCATGCGGATGTCCCAGCGCGTGCCATGCCGGTAGTTGACCAGCTGCTCGACGAGCACGCGTCGATGCTGGCCTGCGATGCGTGGAATGCTGCCGTCTTGCCGACCCTCGCCGGTCGTTCCATGGCAGGCCACGCAGTTCTGGAACAGTGCTTCGCCATGCTGGAGATCGGGCTGGCTGTGCATGGCGGCCTGGTAGTCCTGCCGCGTGGCCTCGACCGCCCGGCTCATCGCCGGCAAGAGCGCCAGGCACAACGCGATGACTGGAATTTGCCGCATGGCCGCATGCCTCAAGAGCAAGTGCATGCAATAGTCTAGCCCGATGCAGCCATGTCCAGTACTGCCGCGCCTTCGACGCGGCCCTGGCGCAGCTTCTCGAGCGCCTGGTTCGCATCGGCCAGCGCGAACCGTTCGACATTCACATCGAGCCGCACGTCCGTGGCGACCTTCATGAACTCCAGGCCGTCCGCCCGCGTGAGATTGGCGACGGATCGAATGGAGCGCTCGCCCCAGAGCAGGCTGTACGGAAACGACGGTATGTCGCTCATGTGGATGCCTGCGCACACGACGCTGCCGCCTTTCCGCGTTGCAGCGAGTGCGGCGGGAACCAGCGCTCCGGTGGGCGCAAAAATGATCGCGGCGTCCAGCAGCTCCGGCGGTCGCTGGTCGGATCCGCCGGCCCACGAGGCTCCAAGCCGACGCGCGAATTCCTGTGCGGCGACGTCGTCGGGACGGGTCAGTGCAAAGACCCTGCGTCCCTGTGCGCGGCAGATCTGTGCAATGAGGTGCGCGGCCGCGCCGAAGCCGTAGAGCCCGATGTCCTGCGCGTCACCGGCCGCACGCAGTGCGCGGTAGCCGATCAGCCCGGCACAGAGCAGCGGAGCCGCTTGCGCGTTCGAGTAGTGCCCGGGAATCGGCAGGCAGAATCGTGCGTCCGCAACGGCCCACTGCGCGTAGCCGCCATCGCACGAATAGCCGGTGAAACGCGCCTGCTCGCACAGGTTTTCCTGGCCCTTCCTGCAGTACGCACAGGCGCCGCACGTGAAACCCAGCCAGGGAACGCCGACACGGCTGCCCACTTCCAAACCCCGCACCGCTCGACCACATTCCACGACGCGGCCGACGATCTCGTGCCCGGGAATGATCGGATAGGCGATGTGCGGCAGTTCCCCATCGAGCAGATGCAGGTCGGTGCGACAGACGCCGCAGCACAGGACCTCGATCAGCACCTGTTGCTCTCCGGGTCGTGGTGTCGGCAATTCAACCGCGGCCAGCGGCCCACCGGGCTGTTGCAGGCGCATCGCTTTCATGTCGAAGCCTCCTCGAACGGAAATGGGCGCTTGCGCAGGTTCGCGGCAGGTTGTGACCCCGTTTGGGACAGCGGCCCGCCGTTGCGATAGCATCGGCTGCGCAACGGTGGGGGCTTATGTCGGATTCGAGCGATTTCCAGGCTGGTTTGCGCACTTCGCGGCGCACGTTCCTGCGCTATTCCATGTATGCGACGGCGGCTTTGGCAGCGCCCGCGGCGCTCGCTCGCCCGATCGAGCAGCGCACGCTGACCTTTGTCCACACGCATACCGGCGAGACGCTCGTGGCCCCCTATTTCCAGGCAGGCTGCTACCAGGACGATTGCCTGGCGCGAGTCAACCATCTGTTGCGCGACTTTCGCACGGACGAGGTCCATGCAATCGATCCGGCCCTGCTCGATGTGCTGTTCGACCTGCAGGTGCTGGCCGACCGCGATGCGACGTTCGAGGTCATCTCGGGTTATCGCTCCCCGGCGACCAATGCGCAGCTGCGTCGGAAATCGACAGGAGTCGCCTCGCACAGCCAGCACATGCAAGGCAAGGCGATCGACATTCGCCTGAGCGGCTTCCCGACCGACAAGCTCCGCGACCATGCGCTGTCCCTCAAGCGAGGCGGCGTCGGGTACTACGCCGCATCCGATTTCGTGCACGTGGACACCGGTCCCGTGCGTTTCTGGTAGCGCGAACCTCACCGCGTTCCCAGCGCACGCGCCAATCGCGCATCGTTCCCATACAGGTCGTCGAAGAAATAGACGAGTCCCTTCTCGGTCGCCACGGCGGTGCCGTAGACGATCAGCACCCGGATCGCCTGCTTCAGGTCGACGCGTTGCGTATCCGGGGCCTGCATCGCGGCGATGATCCGCTCGCGGGTCCATTCCGCTGGAGCCTGGCGCAAGACGTATTCCGCCAGCGCGACCGGATCGCTCACGCGGATGCAGCCATGGCTGAATGCGCGGCGCGAAGCCTTGAACAACTCGTTGGCGGGCGTCGAGTGCAGGTAGACGTTGTAGGGGTTGGGCAGCACGAACTTCACCGGCCCCAGCGCATTCTGCGCGCCGGGGCGCTGGCGCAACCGTGATTTCCCGGCCGCGAGTTCGGCGAGCTGCAGGGCCGTCGGATCCTGCGTCAGCGATCCGCCGGCTTCGACGATCTCGAAATCGTGGGTCGCCAGGTAATTCGGGTGGCTTCGTATCAGCGGCAGCAATTCGCGGGACATGATGCCGTAGGGCACATCCCAATACGGCTGGAACTCGACGAACCGGAGGCCGGCGGCGAAGACCGGCGTGCGCGTTCGCGGATAGGTCTGGCCGACGATGACATCCATCGTCACCATCTGCGCCTCGCGATCGCTCGCGGACGGGAACGCGAACAGCCGAAACTGCGGGATGTTCACGATGATCGTCGGCGCATCCAGGGCCGGCAACCAGCGCCAGCGCTCGAGCGTCAACTCGATCTGCCGTACGCGGGTGTTCATCGGAACAGTCAACGCCGCGTAGGTCTGCCGGCCGAGGGCGCCGTCCTGCTTGAGCCCGTGGCGAAACTGAAAGCGGCGAAGCGCTGCGACCAGCTGCGGATCGAGCGAGCGATCCGCATCGGAAGCTCGCTGGGCCGCGGCGAGGTCTCCCAACGCAACGAGCAAGGCGCGCAGCGCCGGCGCCCCCGAATAGGGTTCGCCGGCGGCAATGGAGCGCGGCTTGAACGCCGGCAACTGCGTGAGCCCGGGTTCCGTGGCCAGCGCGCGATACTTCGCGAGCTGCGCCTTGAGAAAAGCGTAGTGCTGAAATGGGGGTTCGACGGAGGCCAATACGCCTTGCGTATCGCGCGTGACGGCCAGCTGCTTCAGCACCTGCTGCGCATCGAATGTGTCGGCACGCGAGGGCATGTCGAAGCCCACGGTCCTCGGGTCGACGCGCCCATAGTGCAGGTGCGCAAGGAATCGGGACGCCGCCGCGGAAAGTCTTGCGTTCAGCTGCGCGCGGCGTGCCGGAGAATTCGCCGAGCGCGACTCGGACAGGATCGCCACCGCGCCGTAGTCGCGTGGATCAAGCCCCCACTCCGCGGCCCGGCCCATCGCATCGAGCAGATCGAGGGCCGGTTGGCCCAAGGCCGATTCGGCGAACCAGTCGATCGAAGGATTCGGCTGCGTGGCCGCGGCTGCCTGCTGCGGCACCGACAGCATCGGCAGCACCGACAGCAGGACCAGCGCCGCCGCGCTGCGCAGCGCATGGCCGAGCCGTGCAGCCGCGATCAGATTTGGCGCGATCAGATTTGGCTGGGGTGGAAGGATTCGAACCTCCGAATGGCGGGATCAAAACCCGCTGCCTTACCACTTGGCGACACCCCAAATTCCGCGCTCAGGCAATTATCGCCAACGCGGCTTCGAGCGGCGACCGATTTACGCCGCGTGCCACGAAGCTTCGCCACTCATCCGGGACGCGCGCCGCGACGCGTTCCGCGGCGGCGCTGCTGGCAAACGCCTTGAACACGCACGAACCGGTTCCACTCAATCGCGCGCCTTCGCCCAGCCAGTCGAGCGCCGCGGCGACCTGCGGATGGCGTTTGCGCACCACCGGTTCGCAGTCGTTGCGGCCGACCCCCGGCGAAAAGTCGCGCATTGTGACGACGGGAGAATTTCGTGTCAATTCAGGGGCCTGGAATATGCTTGCCGTGCTGATGGACACCGCGGGGTGCACGATCAAATACCAGTTTTCCGGCAGCTCCAGCGCCGTCAGCGCTTCGCCCCGGCCCGAACCCCAAGCCGATGACCCCCCGAGGAAAACGGGCACATCGGATCCGAGTGCGAGGCCGATCAGATTGAGGTCACCCTGATCCAGGCGAGCGTCCCAAAGCAGGTTCAGCACCCTCAGGACCGTCGCCGCATCGCTGCTGCCGCCGCCCAGCCCGCCGCCGACTGGAACGCGTTTCCGCAGGTGGATGCGGGTTCCGCGCCGAATGCCACTCGCCTGCTGCAGCGCCCGCGCCGCGCGCACCGTCAGGTCGTGTTCGGGTGCAATCGAGTCGGGTCCCGCGATGCGCTCGATGCGCGCGTCATCGGTGCACTCGATGCCGATCTCGTCGCCCCAGTCGAGCAGCTGGAACACCGTCTGCAGGTCATGGTAACCGTCGGCGCGCCGACCCGTGACGTGCAGGAACAGATTGAGCTTGGCCGGCGCAGGCCACCAGCGCATCGACTGCAGCGGCGGTTTGCGATGCGTCACGGCTGCTGCCAGTTCGACACCCGCAACTTCAGTCGCAGCGCGCCGCGTTGCACGGCGATGCGGCGCGGCAACGTGCGTTCGCCGCTCTGCATGTACTCGCCGTAGTCGATTTGCCAGTCGCCCTGCTGCAGCCGCGCGAGTCGTTGCGCGTCGTCGAGTGTTTCGATGGCGCCGGGTTCGTGCGGATCGGGCGCGCCGAGGAGCCAGTAACGCAGGCTCGCAAGCGGCGGTTCGAATCCCAGCAGTCGCACCAGCTCCGCATGGGCCGCGTCTCCCTCGAGCTGCGAGCCGTCGCTTGCCGTGATCCGCAGTGCGTCGCCGGCCAGCACGATGTGTGCGCCGCCGACACCCAGCGGCGCGCGCAGCAACAGGTCACTGGCCCCGCCTTGCTGCTGCCAGCGGAGCGATGCGCTGAATCCTTCGGTGGCCGTCGCCGCCGCGAGCTGTGCGTTGAACTGGAATGCATCGATCGCCTGCAACGCGGCGCGGCGCTCGATCCACGGCATGATGGCCGTGGACCGCGACGACGGCACGGGTGCGAGCGTGTGGCAGGCCGCCAGCGACAGCAGCACGAGGCAGGCAAGCAGTGCACGCATGGTCGCTCGCCCTGCCCCGAGGCCTCAGATCGCGGTGCGCGGCGCGGGCTCGAGCGCCGGGGGCGGCTTCGGCGCCTTCAAGCCCGGCGCAAACTTCCGCACGGTCTTGCCGAGCAGCACATTGTCAGGATCGGCGGCCAACGCGCGCTGCCACGCCGCATGCGCTTCTTCTTTCTGTCCCGCCGCCCACAGCACTTCGCCCCAGTGCGCACCGATATCGCCGTCATGCAGCAGGCGGAATGCGCGCGCGAGCGGCGCGACGGCCGCGGCATTTTGCCCGCGCCGGTACAGCACCCACCCCAGGCTGTCGAGCAGCGCCGGATTGTCCGGTTGCGTCGCCAGCGCGGCCCGCACCAGTTGTTCGGCGCGCGGGAGGTCGCGCTTGTGGTCGGCGAGCGTATAGCCGAGCGCATTCGTGACGGCGGCATCGAGCGGACGCACCTTGTGGAGCGCTTCGAGTTCGGCGATCGCGGCATCGACGCGGCCGGCGCGTTCGAGCAGCACGGCCCGCTGGTAGGCGATCTCCGGGTTTCCCGGCGAACGCTTCACGGCGCTGTCGATGCGGCTGATCGCTTCCTCGACGGCGCCGGACGTGGAGAGCAGGTCGGCGGCGGCCAGTTCTCCGCGAATGCGCTCTTCCGGATCGGCGTCGCGCGCGGCATTGAGCACGCGCACCGCGGTGTCCCGCTCGCCCGCGCGGTACAGCATGACGGCCACGCGGCGCCGGCCCTGCGGTTCGAAGCTGGTGCCCGCCAGCAACGAGTAATCGCGCCGCGCGGCGGCGTCATCGCCGCGCCGTTCGGCGATGAGGCCGAGGTAATACACGGCCAGTGGCGCGGAATTCGCATCGCTGATCAACGCCTGGCAGCGCTGCTCGGCCACCGCGTAGTCGCCCCGCTCCATCGCAAACTGCGCCAGCAATCGCGAAGCGCCGCCGCCGACGTCCGCGTCGGTGCGCAATCGTTGCAGTTCGCGCAATGCGCCGGCGTCGTCGCCGAGCACCAGCAAGGCTTCGGCCAGCGTCAATTTGCCGTTGGGCGCGGCGGCCGCCTGCCGCGCGGCCGCTTCCGCGCCGGCGGCATTGCCGAGGATCGCTTCGGCGCGCGCGATCATCACCGCGGCCGCGGGCGCGGGCGCGCCGGCGGCCTTCGCCGCCTGCGCATAGCGGATGGCGAGCGTTGCATCCCACGCATCGAGGGCGAGGCCGGCGAGTTCAAGCTGCGCATCGGCGCCACGCAGTTGCGGCGCATCGAGGTCGCGCACCATCGCGAGCGCGGGTTCGCTCCCCGAGCGTTGTGCAACGGCGTCGATCGACTCCGACACTTTTTTATCCGCGCCCGGGCCCATGTCGTCCAGCAGCTCGCGGAAATGCTTGCGCGCCTCGACGATCTGGTAGTTACCGAGCTCGGCCTGCGTCAGCGTCAACACGGCGCCCGTGTCGCCCGGCGAAAATTTCAGCCACGCCTCGGCGATCGCATGCGCCGCTGCGTACTGGCCGCAGCCCAGGGCCACCGCGCTGGCATGCGCCGCCAGTTCGGGTTGCTCGAGTGCCTGGCTCGCCTGCCGGTACAGGCGGCTCGCCGCGCCGCAGTCACCCCGCTGCAACGCCTGCTCGGCACTTGCAACGGCGGCATTCGCATCGATCGGCGCGAGGGCATCCCTGGGCGCCGTCACCGGTGCGGCGACAGGCGCGGCGGCGGCCGCAAATGTTGCGGACAGCGCAGCCATTGCGACGAAAGCCGGAAGGCGATGGCAAAGCGGCATGATCATGCGACTATAGCAGGGCAATGAAGGATTCGATCCGGCAAAAGCTGGAAAAGTCAGCGGAACGGTGCGAGGAAGTGGGCCGTCTGCTCGCCGACCCGCAGGTGCATGCGCGCGCCGACCAGTTCCGCGAACTGTCGGTCGAATACGCGCGCCTGCAACCGACGGCGGCCGCGTTCAACGAGTATCGGCAGCTCGAGACGGAGCTCGCCTCGGCCGAAGCGCTCAAGGGCGACGCCGATGCGGGCATGCGTGCGCTGGGCGAGGAAGAAGCGGCGCGGCTGAAGGGCGAACTCGCCGCACGGCTCGATGCGCTGCAACGGCTGCTGTTGCCGCGCGATCCGCATGATGAAGGGAACATCTACCTCGAGATTCGCGCCGGCACCGGCGGCGATGAGGCTGCGATCTTCGCCGGCGACCTGTTGCGCATGTACAGCCGCTACGCCGAGACGCGCGGCTGGCAGATCGAATTGCTGAGCGAGAGCAGCGGCGAGCATGGCGGATACCGCGAAGTGATCTGCCGTGTCGTCGGCCGCGGCGCGTACTCGCGGCTGAAGTTCGAATCCGGCACGCATCGCGTGCAGCGCGTGCCGGCGACCGAGGCGCAGGGCCGCATCCACACGTCGGCCTGCACCGTGGCGATATTGCCGGAGCTCGCCGAGATCGATCGCATCGACATCAATCCGGCCGACCTGCGCATCGACACGTACCGGTCATCGGGCGCCGGCGGCCAGCACGTCAACAAGACCGAATCGGCGATCCGCATCACGCACATTCCCACCGGCGTCGTGGTCGAATGCCAGGACGAGCGTTCGCAGCACAAGAACCGCGCGCGCGCGATGTCGCTGCTGCAGGCGCGGCTGCTGGCGGCGGAGCAGGAAAGACGCACCAGCGCGCAGGCGCAGACGCGCAAGCTGCAGGTCGGCAGCGGCGATCGCTCGGAGCGCATCCGCACCTACAATTTTCCGCAAGGGCGGATGACCGATCACCGCATCAACCTGACGCTCTACAAGCTCGCGGCGATCATGAACGGCGACCTCGACGAACTGCTCGAGGCGCTGCAGCGCGAGTATCAGGCCGAGGAGCTGGCCACCGAGTAGAGCACCAGCCAGAGCGCGTTGAAGTACACCAGCGCGATCGCGTCGATGCCGAGCTGGCAGGCCGCCGAAAAAGCCTGGAACGCCGCCGCCTGCACACCGGACGCCGTCACGATGGCGTGCACGATGCCGAGGCAGGCGCCGGCGGCGATCGTGCACACGAAGAAGATCAACAGCGCAATGACCGCAGCCGCCAGCACTTTGGTCCACATCGGCCGCACCAGCCGCACGCAACGCACCAGGGCCTGCACGGGGCCAACGGGCTCGAANAGCACGACCGGCCGCAATATCAACAGGCAGACGCACAGATAGATGCCCGGGATGACGAGCAGCAGGAATCCGCCGAAGATCACGATCGTCTCGAGCACATACGTCGCGACCAGCAACGGCCAGCGCTGCAACGCCGCGGCGGATTCGCGGCTGAAGTCGGGCGCGCCGCCGTCCATCATCGCGCGCTGGCGCAGCATGACGATGGCGGCCAGCCACTGGTAGCAGACCAGCCCCACGACTGCGAACATCCAGAACCGGGGGTCGAGCGGCGGATGGCGGAAATCGAGCACCTTGCCGGTCGTCATCAGGTACATGCCGGCCAGGCCCGCCACCAGCATCGCGAACAGCGCGGCGGGCAGCGCCTTGGCGAGCGTCGCGCGGAACACGACGGTTGCGGCATCCAGCAGGTCGCTGACCGAAGCGGTGCGCGGCGGCAGCTTGAACTGGGACATGCGAAACTCCTGCTGGAACTTAGGGTCGGCAGGCGCGCAATCTATCATTACCGACATGGATGCAGGGCAATCACCTTTGAGCGGAACGTCGTCCAGCGCACCGCCATTGACCATCGCAGCCGCGCTGGCGCGCGCGACCGCGCAGCTGCAGCGCGATGGCGACGCCACCAGCGCCTCGCTCGATGCGCAGCTGCTGCTTGCCGCTGCACTCTCGCTGCCGCGTAGCGCACTGCTCGCGCGCGATGCGGACCGGCTGCACCCCGGGCACGCTGCCGCGCTGGAAGAACTGCTCGCGCGGCGGGCACGCGGCGAACCGATCGCCTACATCACCGGCCGCAAGGAGTTCTGGTCGCTGTCATTGCGCGTCACGCCCGACGTGCTGGTGCCCCGCCCCGAAACGGAGCTGCTGGTCGAACGGGCGCTGGAACTGCTGCCGGCGCATGCAGCGCGCGTCGCGGACCTGGGCACCGGTTCAGGCGCGATCGCACTCGCGCTGGCGAGCGAGCGGCCCCGCTGGCGCATCACCGCGACGGACCGGTCGGCCGCCGCGCTGGCGGTGGCCGAAGGCAACGCCCGTGCGCTGGGCCTGGCCAACGTGCGGTTCGTCGCAGGCGACTGGTTCGAACCGCTCCTGCGTGAACAATTCGATCTCATCGCCAGCAACCCGCCCTACATTGGCGCGGGCGACCGCGCGCTGGCTTCGCCCACGCTGCGCCATGAACCGCCGTTGGCCTTGAGCAGCGGCGCGACCGGCCTCGAGGCGCTGGCCACGCTGGTCACCGAGGCCGGCGCGCACCTGGCCACGAACGGCTGGCTGCTGCTCGAGCACGGCTCCGGCCAGCAGGCTGAAGTCGCGGATTTGCTTGTCGCGCAGGGGTTCCGTCACGTACGCTGCCATGCCGACCTGGCCGGATTGCCGCGCATGACGGAAGCGCAATGGGAGACGCACACATGATTCGTTTTGAAACCACGCACGGCGGCTTCACGGTCGAACTGTTCGAAAAGGAAGCGCCGCTGACGGTCGCAAACTTTCGCCAGTACGTCGATGACGGATTCTTCGACGGCACGATCTTCCATCGCATCGTCCCCGGCTTCGTCATCCAGGGCGGCGGCCTGACACCCGACTTCTCGCAGAAGAGCACGCGCCCGCCGGTGAAGAACGAAGCCAGCAACGGCTTGCAGAACGAGCGCGGCTCGCTGTCGATGGCGCGCACCGATTCGCCGCACAGCGCCACCTCGCAGTTCTTCGTCAACCTGAAGGACAACGACTTCCTCGATCACCGTCCGGGACAGCACGGCTATGCCGTGTTCGGCCGCGTCGTCGAAGGGCTCGATGTCATCGACAAGATCGCGGCCGTGCGCACCGGGCGCCGCCAGGGCTACACCGATGCGCCGATGGAAGACGTCATCATCAACAGCGCGCGCCAGGTCAAGGACTAGGGCCTGGGCTTGACGGGGAAACCCGCGGAATGGCTGCGCCGCCTGGTCCGCTGGCTGTTCGAATCACTGCTCGTTCTTGTCGCGCTGGTCGTCGTGCTGGTGGTCTCGCTGCGCTGGATCAACCCCTGGACCAGCGCGTTCATGGTGAACGCCCGACTCACGGCGTTCTTCACCGGCGACCATCGCTACTCGACACATTACCAATGGGTCGACCTGGAGCAGATCTCGCCGCAGGCCGCGCTCGCGGTCATCGCATCCGAGGACCAGCAGTTCCCCTTCCATGCGGGCTTCGATTTCAAGTCGATCCGCGAGGCCGTGCGCCACAACGCCGTCAGCCGCCACAAGCGCGGCGCCAGCACGATCTCGCAACAGGTCGCGAAGAACATGTTCCTGTGGTCGGGCGGCGGCTACTTCCGCAAGGGCCTCGAGGCCGGCTTCACGCTGCTGATCGAATGGTGCTGGCCGAAGGAACGCATCCTCGAGGTCTACCTGAACATCGCGCAGTTCGGTCGCGACATCTACGGCGTGCAGGCGGCGGCGCAACGCTACTTCCACAAGGACGCGCGGCGATTGAACCGCGCCGACAGCGCGCTGCTCGCGGCGGTGCTGCCGAATCCTGTGCGCATGCGGGTCGAGGCACCCTCGAGTTACGTCCTGTCCCGCAGGGACTGGATCTCCCGCCAGATGGTCGACCTCGGCGGCACCTCATACCTCGATCTCGTCGANGCGGATGCCAACCGCAAGCCCTGACGTCGCGCTCCAAGGCGACAGCGAACCACCCATGACACCGAAAACCGAACGACAGTACCGCTACTACGACCTGATCATGGCCGCGTACGTGTGCATCCTGCTGTGCGCGAACCTGATCGGTCCGTCCAAGGCCGCGACCGTGCACTTGCCGCTGGTCGGCAACGTCACTTTCGTGGCGGGCGTGTTGTTCTTCCCGATTTCCTATTTCTTTGGCGACATCCTGACCGAAGTGTACGGCTACGCCCGCGACCGGCGTTGCGTGTGGGCCGGATTCGCGGCGCTGGCCTTCGCCGCGGTGATGGCGTCGATCATCGTGGCGTTGCCGCCCGCCGAGGAGTGGCGCGACAAGCAGGTGCACGTCGCGGCGATCTTCGGCTCCACATGGCGCATCGTCGCGGCGTCGATCACGGCATTCTGGTGCGGCTCGCTCGTCAACAGTTTCGTGCTGGCGAAGATGAAGATCATGACGCAGGGCCGCTGGCTGTGGACGCGCACGATCGGATCAACGATCTGCGGCGAGGCCGTGGACTCGGGCTTGTTCTACACGCTGGCCTTCTACGGTGTCTGGGAAGGCGCGTTCCTGCTGAAGGTCATGGTCACGCAGTACGTGCTGAAGACGCTGTGGGAAGTGGTGAGCACGCCGCTCACGTACAAGATGGTGGCGTTCCTGAAGCGCGCCGAGCGCGAGGACTACTACGACACGGACACCAATTTCACGCCGTTCTCGCTGCAGGCCTAGTTGAGCGGTCCGCGCTCGCCTGCGCCGCGCGGCAGCGCCTCGCTCGCGAACAGCTGCTCGACATCGACCGCATCGTAGCGGTAGCTGCGGCCGCAGAACTCGCAGGTCACCGCCAGCACGCCCTCATCGGCCAGCGCCGCGCGTGCTTCATCCGGCCCCAGTGCGCGCACGAGTCCGGCGACACGCTCGTCGCTGCAGCGGCAGGCAAAGCTCACCGGCGTCGCGCCGAACAGGCGGCAGTCATGCTCACCGCCCACGCGCAGCACGACGCTCGCGGCCGGACCCGCAAGCAGCAATTCAGGCGCGAGCGATTCGAGGCCGCGCTGCAGGTCTTCCCACGCGCCTTGCACCAGCGCACCTTCGCCCTCGCCTTCCGCGACGCCTGCGGCACCCGTGGGGAGCCGCTGCAACAACATGCCACCGGCGCGGGCATGATCGGCCACCAGTTTCAACCGCGTCGGCAACTGCTCGGAACCCTCGAAATATCGCTGCAGGCACTCACCGAGCGTGCCGCCCTCGAGCGGCACGATGCCCTGGTAATTCGTGGCGCTCGTGTCGGACTGCACCGTGACGACAAGGTTTCCTGAGCCGACCAGCTCATCGAATTCGGCGGGCTCGCCGTCGGCCAGGTCGTGGTGCGCGATGGCGCGCAGCCGGAAATCATCGGTGCATTGCGCAACGAGCAAGCGCACGCGCCCGCTGCCGGCGAACTGCATCGTCAGCGTGCCTGCGAATTTCAGGGTCGCGGCCAGCAGCACGACGGCGGCGGCGGCCTCGCCGAGCAGCGATTCGACAATCGGTGGATACGCGCGACGCGACCTCAACTCATGCCACGCCGCGCCGAGGCTCACCCAGTGCCCGCGCAGCGGATGCCCCTCGACCAGGAAGCGGCGCAGTTCGCCGGCTTCCGTGCCTTCAGCCACTGAGTTTCTGCTTGAGCAGTTCGTTCAGGCGCGCTGGATTCGCCTTGCCCTGCGTCACCTTCATGACCTGGCCGACGAAGAAGCCGAACAGTTTGTCCTTGCCGGCGCGGTAATCGGCGAGCTGGCCGGGATTCGCGGCCATGACCGCGGCGATCGCCGCCTCGATCGGGCCGTCGTCGGTGATCTGGCGCAGGCCCTTGGCGGCAATGATCGCGTCGGCCGACTGCTGTTCGTCCCACATCGCCTCGAACACATCTTTCGCGATCTTGCCGGAGATCGTGTTGTCGCCGATGCGCTTGAGGAGCAGCGCAAGCGCGTCCGCACTGACGCGGCTCGCCGTGATCTCCAGCCCGTCGCGGTTCAGGAACGCCGCCAGGTCGCCGCCGACCCAGTTCGCGGCGAGCTTCGGGCTGCCGCCGAAGCCGCGCACGACGGCCTCGTAGAAATCGGCCAGCTCGCCGCT
>JGI24770J26754_10000507_pt1 | contig 27557 bp, 32 predicted proteins | sample LakOneMetagenome_FD_26754 | JGI IMG/M metagenome (IMG submission 26754) | reverse complement strand
GGTGGCCGCCTGTACGTCGTCCAGGTCTTCGCCGGCTGATCCACCGGCCGGTTCGGACTCACGAACCACCCCCCGCTACACACGACGAGGGGCCGACCCACTGGGTCGGCCCCTCGTTCGCGTTCGGTGTGCAGTCGCCTGTCAGCGAGCGCCGACCGTGCCGACCGCCACGCTCCGACAGCCTCCTGCAGAGCTGGCGTACGACCCGTCCGGCTGTTCGGTCCGGCGAGTCGCCGAGCCGAACGCAGCCGGAGGTGGATCAGCGCATCTCGCCGCGACGGACGATCACGTGGTCGATGATCCCGTAGTCCATGGCGCCTTCGGCGGTGAACCATCGGTCGCGGTCGGAGTCGATGTTGATCTGCTCCTTGGTCTGACCGGTGTGGAAGGCAATCCGCTCCGCGAGCAGGTCCTTGATGTACTTGAGCTGCTCGGCCTGGATGGCGATGTCGGACGCCTGGCCCTGCATGCCCGCCGACGGCTGGTGCATCATGATCCGAGCGTGCGGGAGGGCGTAGCGCTTGCCAGCAGCGCCAGCGGCCAGGAGGAACTGGCCCATCGATGCGCACAGACCCATGCAGATCGTGCCGACGTCGGGGGTGACGAACTGCATCGTGTCGTAGATGGCCATGCCAGCGGTGACCGAGCCACCCGGCGAGTTGATGTACAGCCAGATGTCCTTGTCGGGATCTTCGCCGTCGAGCAGCAACAGCTGTGCGGTGATGAAGTTGGCGACGGTGTCGTTCACCTCGGAACCCAGGTAGACGATGCGGTTCTTGAGGAGGCGGCTGTAGATGTCTGCCGAGGGCTCCATGCCGTTGCCCATCTGCATGAGGGCGGGGTCCGCGGCGAGCTGCGGGGGAAGGTCAGTGGGTGCGATCGACTGCATGGCCGTGGAGGCTAACGCGGCCCACCGACGTTGCCGCACCTCCCACTCCGGCTCGCCCGCACGGCTTCGCCTGCGCGGACGCCTCCCGTTCGGGCTGCCCCGCACGGGGCGATACCGTCTGTCGGTCACGCGGACGTGGCGGAACTGGCAGACGCGCTGGGTTTAGGTCCCAGTGCCCGAAAGGGTGTGGGGGTTCGAGTCCCCCCGTCCGCACCACTCACACGAGCGCGCTCGCACAGGTTTCGCCCGCAGCGCACGGTCGGGACGCGCTCAGGGCGAAGCCTCCTCGGTAGCCTTCGTCTGGTGGCCCCGACCGCTGTGCTCCTCCTGTCCTGCCCCGACCGCACCGGCGTCGTCGCCGCCGTTGCGGACTTCGTGTGGCGCCACGGCGGCAACATCGTCGACGCCGAGCAGCACACCGACGAGGTCGACGGCGAGTTCTTTCAGCGGGTCGAGTTCGAGCTGGATGGGTTCGCGTTCGATCGGGCCGACCTGTCCAAGGCGTTCTGGCCGATCGCCGAGCGCTTCGACATGTCGGTGCGGGTCCACTTCAGCGATGAACGACCACGCCTCGCCATCCTGGCGTCGAAGGCGCCGCACTGCCTCGAGGACCTGCTGGGTCGATGGAGAGCAGGCGAGCTGCCAGCAGACGTCGCCCTGGTCGCCTCGAACCACCCGGACCACCGGGCGCTCGCCGAGTTCTCGGGCGTGGAGTACCTCCACGTGCCGGTCGACGGTGAGGGCCCCCAGGCCGCAGCGGCACAAGAGGCCGCCATGCTGGCTGCGCTGGCCGACGCACAGGTCGAGCGGGTCGTGCTCGCTCGCTACATGCGGATCCTGTCACCCGCGTTCGTCGGGCAGTACCCCAACCGGATCATCAACATCCACCACTCGTTCCTGCCCGCGTTCGTGGGCGCTCAGCCGTACCGCCAGGCACACGAGCGCGGCGTGAAGGTCATCGGCGCCACTGCGCACTTCGTCACCGCGGACCTGGACCAGGGCCCGATCATCGATCAGGACGTCGCCCGGGTGAGTCACCGCGACGACGTGGCGGAACTCGCCCGCAAGGGCCGCGACCTGGAGGTCGCTGTCCTCGCACGGGCCGTCCGCGCCGATCTGGAGCACCGCGTCCTGCCCTTCGGCAATCGCACCGTCGTCTTCCACTGACGCGACCGGGCTCCCCGACCGCCTCGATCGAGCCGAGCGGCGACAGGACTACGGTCCGACCGTGCACGTGAACGACCTGCCCACACCGTCGCTGGTGATCGACATCGACCTGCTCGACGCGAACATCGACGCCATGGCCGCCGTCCGGCCCGGAGCGACGTTGCGCCCGCACGTGAAGGCGTTCAAGTCGACCGCACTCGCCCGTCACGTCGCGGATCGAGGCAAGCATCGAGCGTTCTGCTGCGCGACCTTGCGAGAGATGGAAGGGATGGCCGACGCCGGCCTCGGCGACGACCTGCTGCTCGCCAACGAGACGCTCGACGCAGCTCGACTCCGGGCACTCGTCGACCGCGGTGACGCCCGGATCACCGTTGCGGTCGATTCGCCGGAGACGGTCGAGGTCGCAGCGATGGCCGGTGCCGACGTGCTCGTCGACGTCGATGTCGGACTCCCCCGCTGCGGCTGTCGACCCGAGGACGCCGGTCGGATCGCCGAGCTCAGCCGCGCCCGAGGGCTGCAAGTCCGGGGCGTGATGGGCTACGAGGGCCACGTCGTCGGCAACCCGGACCGAGCGGCCCGCTCCGAGAAGGTGGCCGAAGCAATGGCGCTGCTGCGCCGGGCACACGACGACGTCGGCGGCGACATCACCTCGGCCGGTGGGACCGGCACCTTCGACCTGCACGACTGGGCCATCGAGGTGCAGGCCGGGTCGTACCTGCTGATGGACACCCACTACGGACAGCTGGGTCTGCCGTTCCAGCAGGCGCTGACTCTCGCGGTCACGGTCCTGTCGACGTCGCCAACCAAAGGATGGGGCGTGGTGGACTGCGGGTTGAAGTCGCTCGGGATGGACCACGGCAACCCAGAGCTTCCCGGCTGGAACGTGTTCTTCTGCTCCGATGAGCACACGACGTTCCTCCCCCGGTCGATCGACGACGGGGGCAGTGGCGTCGGGGGCCTGCCCTCGGTCGGCGATCGGCTGCGTGCCGTGCCCGCTCACGTCGATCCGACCGTCGCGTACCACGAGCGGCTGCACGTCTTGCAGAGCGACGAGGTCATCGATGTCTGGGACGTCGACCTCCGAGGTTGGTGACAGGCCCGCTCAGGTCGTGAGCGCCGACAGCTGAGGAGCGAGCGCTCGCAGCGCTCGACCGCGGTGTGAGATCGCCGCCTTCTCCTCACCGGTCATCTGCGCGAATGTGCGACCGGATGGCTCGTCGTTCGGAACGAAGACCGGGTCGTAGCCGAACCCGGCCTCGCCATGGCGCTCGGCGACGATCACCCCTTCGACGGCGGCTTCCGCGACCAGCTCGGTGACCGGAGCGCCGCTGGGATCGGGTGGGCTCTGCACCACGATGCAGCAGCGGAACCGGGCGGTCCGCTGGGCCGGTTCGACGGCGCCCGCCTGTTCCAGCTGGCTCAGCAGCAGCTCGACGTTGTCGGAGTCGGTGGCCGACTCGCCTGCGAAGCGAGCGGAACGAACACCGGGTGCGCCGTCGAGCGCGTCGACCTCCAACCCAGAGTCATCGGCGAGGGCCCACTCCCCCGTCGCCGCAGCGATGGCCGCCGCCTTGAGTCGGGCGTTGCCCAGGAAGTCGGGCGCGTCCTCGACGACGTCGGCGATCCCGGCGGGCCGAGGCACGACCTGGAGGGCGAGTCCGCTCGATTGCAGCAGGGCCTGGAGCTCCGCCACCTTCTTGGGGTTGGCCGACGCCAACACGATGCGATCCATCCCAAGCCCTCCCGACATCGGTTCCGACCGAGACCAGCCGACCTCAGCGACCGATGGGTCGCGGCGACGGTGCAACGGACAGGTACTCGCGCTGCATCGAGTGGATCTGGCGGATGCCGCCCTCGGCCAGACCGAGCAGCGAGTCGAGCTCGTCGCGGGAGAACGGTGCGCCTTCGGCGGTGCCCTGCACCTCGACGAACAGGCCCTTGCCGGTCATCACGACGTTCATGTCGGTCTCTGCGGTGGAGTCCTCGGAGTACGGCAGGTCCAGGACCGGTGCGCCGTTCACCACGCCAACGGAGATGGCGGCGAGCTCGTCGTAGAGCGGAACCGTGTCGAGCAGCCCGGCCTGCACCACCCGGGTGAGGCAGTCGTGCAACGCGAGGTAGGCACCGCTGATCGACGCGGTGCGGGTGCCGCCGTCGGCTTGGAGCACGTCGCAGTCGATCAGGATCTGGCGCTCGCCGAGGCCCTTCATGTCGCACACCGAACGCAACGCACGGCCGATCAGCCGCTGGATCTCCTGCGTGCGACCCTTGGGACCCTTGGTCTCACGACGGATCCGCTCGGGGGAGCTACCCGGCAGCATCGAGTACTCAGCGGTGACCCACCCCTTGCCGGAGTTGCGCATCCAGCGGGGCACGTCCTCATCGACCATCGCGGTGCACAGCACCTTGGTCTCGCCGCACGTGACGAGCACCGATCCCTGCGCGTAGGCGGTGAAGTCGCGCTCGAACGTGATCGGTCGCAGCTCATCGGGGGCGCGTCCATCGGGTCTCATCGGTAGCTCCTGTGCGTTGGGAAGTTCGGGGTTCACGCCGTGGTGACGTGATGTGTCGTGACGTGATGGCGCCCGGACCACGATCGGGTCCGATTCGACGTTCACGCCAGATACGTGTGGTGGATCCGTGCCGGATCGACCGGAGCACCATAGGCCTCGGACGCCTCGGCCACGGCCAGCGACACCGATCCGGTCGGCGGCACGTGGGTGATGACGAGCCGGGCCACGCCGTCCTGGCGCGCCAGACGCCCCGCTTGCTCCGCCGACATGTGGAGGTCGTCGACATCGAAGCCGTCCGACGCGAGCCACGTGGCCTCGCAGATGCCCAGATCGATCCCGTCGCCCAGCCGCCCGAGCGACCAGGCCGGTCCGGTGTCTGCCGAGTACGCGATCGATCGTCGGTCCGCGCCGTCGCCGAGGTCCACTCGGATCCCGAGCGTCTCTGGCGGGTGAGCAGTGCGCGACGTGCGGATGCGGAGGGCGCCGACGGTGAAGTCCGCGCCGTCGGCGATGGCATGCAACCGAAAAGCGCCGCCGACGCCGTCGTGGAAGACGCCCTCGAGCAGGCCCAGGGTCTCTCGGGTGCTGTACAGGTCCATGCCACCGTGGCCGAGCACGTAGTGCAGCGCGTTGCGCAGGATCGGGAGGTCGCCCCAGTGGTCCGGATGCGAGTGGCTGACGACGATCGCGTCGAGCTCGGTCGGCGCCATGTGCGACTGCAGGCTGGAGAGCACCCCGGGCCCGCAATCGAGCAGCACCGCAGTCCCGCCGCCTCGGACGAGGTAGCCGGAACACGCGTTGTCGGGACCGGCGAACGTGCCGCCGCTGCCGAGCACCGTGACGGCGAGCTCCGCCGGGTCCGGAACCTCGTCGGGGTCGAGCGTTCGGCGCCCGTCGACGCTCACCACGTCAACTGCTCCGCTCGCTCGAGCTCCGGGCCGAGCAGCTTGCGGCCGAGCTCCTCGAACCAGTTGACGTCACCGGTCGTCACGAACGTCGCCACGGCGGCGCGGTCGGGTGCGTCTACAGAGCCGGGTGATGCCGAAGGGACCGGCGACGCTGGGCGTTGCATGTCCAGCTCTATCAGCGCCCGGCGCACCTCGAACGCCGTCTCGTCAGCAGACGACACCAGCACCACGTCGCGGCCCATCACGTCGTTGAGGGTACGGGCCAGGTACGGGTAATGGGTGCAGCCGAGCAGCAGAGCGTCGACCTTGGCCTCCTTGGCGGGTTCGAGCAGCGCAGCGGCGAGCACGTGGACCTGTTCGGAGTCGAACTCGCCACGTTCGACGAACTCGACGAAGCCCGGGCACGCAACGGCGACGAGCTCGACGTCGTTCGACTCGATCCCGACCGCTCGCTGGTAGGCGCCGGAGTTGATCGTGCCAACGGTGCCGATGACGCCGACCCGACCGGTGTTCGTCGCCTGCACCAGGGCCGTAACGCCCGGTTCGATCACGCCGATGACGGGGACGTCGAAGCGGTCACGCAACGACTCGAGCGCTGCTGCCGACGCCGTGTTGCACGCGACGACGAGGACCTTGACGCCGCGGCGCTCGACGAGCTCCTCTGCGATCTGGTGCGCGAAGCGGGCAACCTCGTCGAGCGGGCGGGGACCGTACGGGTAGCGACCCGTGTCGCCGAGGTAGACGAGGTCCTCGTGCGGGAGCAGGTCGATGACGGCCCGGGCGACGGTCAACCCGCCGAAACCGGAGTCGAACATCCCGATGGGGCCGTCACGCACGCTGCAACGCTACCCACGCACCCGCTGCAGGGACAGCACTTCGCAGTAGCGACGGGTCGTCACTCGGTGCGTCAACGGGTCGTCAGAAGTAGATGACCTTCTCGGCGTTCGATGCAGCCTCGTCGAGGTCCAACGTCCACGCGCCGGTCGACAGGTACTTCCAGCCGTAGTCGCTGACCACGAACACGATGGTGCCCGAGTCGATGCGCCCGGCCACCTTGATCGCACCAGCGAGCGCCGCTCCCGCAGAGATGCCGGCGAAGATGCCGACGTCCGCGAGCTTGCGGGTGTATTCGAGCGACTCCCGGGGCCGAACGATCGACTTGCCGTCGAGCAGGTCGTAGCCGCCCCACTTCTCGAACACCGGCGGGATGTAGCCGTCGTCGAGGGAACGCAGCCCTTCGACCTGCTCCCCCGACGGCGGTTCCACCGCGAAGAGCTTGACGTTCGGGTTCTGCTCTTTGAAGTAGGTACCGCAACCGAGCAGCGTGCCCGACGTGCCCAGGCCCGCCACGAAGTGGGTCAGCTCGGGGACGTCGGCCCAGATCTCGGGACCGGTCGTGCGGTAGTGAGCCCTGGGGTTCGCCTCGTTGCCGTATTGGTAGAGGAAGACCCATTCGGGGTGCTCTGCTGCGAGGGCTTGGGCCCGGCGGACCGCACCGTTGGAGCCCTCCTCACCAGGCGACGGAATGATCTCGGCGCCGTAGACCTCGAGCAGCTGACGGCGCTCGATCGAGACGTTCTCGGGCAGCACGATCTTGAGGCGGTAGCCGCGGATGCGGCTGATCATGGCGAGCGCGATGCCCGTGTTGCCGGAGCTCGGCTCCAGGATCGTGTCGCCCGGCTGCAACGTCCCGTCCGCCTCGGCCTCCTCGATCATCGACAGCGCGATGCGGTCCTTGACCGATCCGCCCGGGTTCTGGCCTTCCATCTTGGCCAGGATGCGGACGTCGGGATTTGGGCTGAGTTGGCTGACGTCGACGATCGGTGTGTTGCCGATGAGATCGAGGACGGACGAGTAGACGGTCATGCGTGGGGGCCTCCGAAACCTGACCCACATGGTAGGGATTCAGCGACGGGACAACCACTCACCGGTCCGACGGACCAACGAGCTCGACTCGCTCCTCCGCGATGGTGCCGTCCACGATCAGGTACGACCGCAGCATCGGTTCGTCGTCGCGGAGCGACACGATGACGTAGTGCCAGCTCGGATCAGGAGCCGACGCGACGTCGGTCGGCGACGGGTAGGCGTCGGTCCTGGTGTGGCTGTGGACCACGCCGACGATCGCCAGCCCCTCGTCCTCGGCTGCGCGGTCGGCCTTGAGGTGATCGACCGGGTGCACCGTGTAGACCAGCGCGCTCTCGGCGGCGTTGCGGCACGGCACGAAGCGCTGAACGGCGCCGTCCTCGGCCGACGGGTTCCCGACGAGCAGGCCGCACGCCTCCAAGGGAAGGCCTCGTAGCGAGTGGGCGAGCATCTCCGTGTGGAGCTCGGGGGTGATCCGCAGCACCGCCGAAGCGTAGTGATGTTCGTGGAGCACTCGAGAGCACTGCCGGTAGCGTGGCCAGCCTGATGAAGCCGACCGGTACCCAGATCGTCGCGAGCAATCGCCAGGCGCGTCGCAACTACACGCTCACCGACACGTTCGAGGCCGGTCTGGTCCTGCTCGGCAGCGAGGTGAAGTCGCTGCGCGAGTCGAAGGTGCAGCTGACCGAGGCGTGGGCGTCGATCGAGGGCCACGAGGCGTGGCTGAACCAGTTGCACATCGCGCCGTACTCCCACGCGCAGGCCTACTCGGGACACAACCCCGTCCGACGCCGCAAGCTGCTCATGCACCGCGTCGAGATCGACCGCATCAACATGAAGATGCAGACCGAACGCCTTGCCCTGGTGCCGCTGTCGCTGTACTTCAAGGACGGCCGGGTGAAGGTCGAGCTCGCGCTCGGCAAGGGCAAGAACACCGTCGACAAGCGTCAGGACATCGCCAAGCGCGACGCGGACCGGGAAGCCGCCCGTGAGATGTCCCGCGCCCGCCGGGGCGAGTAGGCCGAGCGTCGAGCTCAGCCCTTTTGGGCGCCCTTGGCGATCAGCCACACCGCGAGCGACATCTCCCACACGGCCACGGGGATCGCTCCAAACGCGGCATACGGCGACGTCTGCTCGTACAGACCGAAGAGCACCGCGATCGACGACGCCAGGACCATCGGTCCTCCGACGAGGCCCACCAAGGTGATCCAGAGCGGAGCGAGCGAACCCTTCCGGACGACGAAGGCCAGGACGAACGTGTTGATGCCGATGATCAATCCGGGCCCCAGCAGGAACGTCGCGTCGTGGGTCGCCACCTGAGACCCGGCCGCGGCGACGAGCCCGCCCGGATCGGCCCCCGACCGCGTGAGCGATGGGACGTCCGCGCGCATCGCGACCGTGCTGAGCACCGAGACCATGCCCACGGCGATGACGGCTGCCTCCAGGATCCGCCCGCACATGTATGCGAGCGAGAGGCTCTCGTCGACCCGCCGCAGGACCGGATGCACCGAGACGCCGGTGCCGATGACCGTGACGACGAGCACCAGCTCAGCGAGCACGCCGAGCTGCGCCGGAAGGTCCGGTCCCGATCCGAGGATGTAGCGACCGTCGGTGAGGAGTGGTTGATAGAGCCCGAGTCCGATGATCGAGGAGACCGCAGCGACGACGAAGCACACGCCGGCGGCGACGGCGTGTGAACGAGTCCAGTGAACAGGCGTCGAGGATGTTCCGGGAAGGTGTCGCCGCCGTTCGAGCAGATCGGTGCGCATCTCGGCGTGCTGGAGGTCTGAGGTCATCGCTGCTCCTGAAGATCGTGCTCGGGATCAACCGAGGGAGTGTCGAGGTGTACGGCGTACACCGGCACCGACGACCGTAAGGTGGACGGCGTACACCTGTCAATGGCACGAGCAGGAGCGCTCCCCTATGCCGTCAGCTGCCGACAAAGGCTCGACTCCGCCCGCAGATCGCCGACAGCAACGAGCGCGCCTGAACCGCGACCGCGTGCTCGCTGCAGCGGTGGCGCTCGCCGATGCCGAAGGCCTCGAGGCCGTCAGCATGCGACGCCTGGCCGATCACCTCGACGTCGTGCCGATGGCCCTGTACAAGCACGTGGCTAACAAGGAGGAGCTCATCGACGGGATGGTCGATGCCATCGTGTTGGACTTCGACGCTCCCGAACTCGCCCTGGTGGCGGAATGGCGAATGCGGTTCCGCTCCCGGCTCCTCGCCGCCCGTGCCGTCCTCCTCCGTCACCCGTGGGCGCGCCAGGCGCTGGAGTCGAGGACGCACCGAAGCCCCGTCGTCCTGGACCACCTCGAATCGCTCACCGGCGACCTGCTCGCCGGCGGATGCTCACCCGAGCTCGCGCACCACGCCATGCACGCGATCGGCGCTCGTGCGTGGGGCTTCAGCCCCGAACTGTTCGACGATCGCCGAAGTGTCGGGGCTCGAGCAGTGGACCCGGACGAGCAGCGCCACGCACTCGCTGCTGCGGCGGTGCGCTACCCGAGCATCGCCGCAGTCTCACTCCGCGCCATCGACGCAGCAGGAGCGGCAGCACCCTTCGCCTGCGACGAGCAGTTCGAGTTCGAGTTCGCCGCCGATCTGCTGCTCAACGGCATCGAGCGTCTCCGCGACAGCGACTGGGCGCCTCCCGAACATTGACCCGCCGAGCGATTCTGTCGAGCCGTGACGACAGGCCACTCTGCGGAGTCGCAGTTCTCGGTCGGGCAAGCGCAGTCCGGCCGCGGCGAAACTCGCTCACGGGTGTCGCACCCCATCCGGTACGCTGGTCGGCGCAACGGGGCTGACTGGTTTCGACGTTGGGACCTGGAAGTCGAGTTTGCGACCCGAGTTGTCTCGGACTCGTAAAACAGGGACACACAATGAACCGCCAAGAATGAGCAGTTCGCTCTCGCCGCCTGATCTGATCAGTTGACGAGAGGAAAATCGTGACCAGCGATGGCGCACGGGGCCGGACCCCCACAGCCCGGCAACAGAAGTGGGGGTGGACCGCAGGGAAAGACCGCTGACGGCGAGAAAGACCGCTGACGCCAGGGAAAGACCTGGCAGTGGACCCTTCGGGGTCAGCCGACCCGCCGGTTCAGCTGCTGTGAGCTGAAGAGACGGGAATGGTCGTAGCAGGTTCGGTGACCACCTGGCGGACGGGGGTTCGATTCCCCCCAGCTCCACGAGCGCTCGAGCGCAGGTTCGAGCGTTGTTGGAGCTGACAGGTCAGCCGTCGTAGAGAGTCCGGAATTCGTAGAGAATGAGGGCCAACCACTCGGTGCCCCGGCAAGACCCGGTCAGCGAAACGGCAGGTAGCGGACCTGACCGGTCCACTCATCGTCGAGACTCGCTTCGGCGAGCAGGGCGAGGTCTTCGATCGCGTCGCCAATCGCCATCGTCGCCGGCACGATGAAGACCCCCGCCATCGCGTCACCGCGGCAATCCGACCGTGAGCGAAGTCGGGAATCGTCGCGGCGTCATGGGTCAGGAGCACCCGACTGTGGTCGGCTGCCCAGGTCAACACCGCGGGATCATCCGCGCTGAGAAGACCGACGTCCTGTACTCGAACGAGGTCGAGATCGCTAACGCGCCGCACAAGTCCAGTCACGATCCGGCGGTTGAAGTTCTCGTCGGCGAGGAACCCGACTGTCACCGGGCGAGCAACCGCGCACGCAACCCGTCTGGCGGGAACTCACTCTCAGCCCGAGCCTGGACCTCCACACCGAGTCGCGTTCTCTCGTCGAGGTAGGACTGCACCAGCTCACGGTGACGTACGAAGTACGTCAGCACGGCGTACACATCACCGAGCGCGACGGTTGGGTACTGCTCGTGGATCTCCTCCGCCGTGTCACCACGATCGAACGCTGCGACGACCGTCTCCAGCGTCACCCGAGTGCCACCGACGCGCCACGCACCGTGCTCGTCTTCGACGAGCGGCACCGGCTCCGGTTCGACTGCGAGCGACATGCTGACCACCTCGCCCAAGAGCCTACCGACAGTTCGACGACGCGGGCCTAGCGATGCGGACGGCGTCCGCTACACGGATGCCGCTTGGCTGAGGACGAACCCACACCTCGAGGTTCTCGGCCCGGCTGTCGTCCTTGACGCCGATGAGCGAAGAACTGTCTCGTCGTCGCGTAGACAGCGACCCAACAGATCCTTCATGAGGAGGACGTGCTCGAACACATGCGGGGTGTGTCCGATGTGATCATGGCCTACCGGTAGACGTCGCTGCGGTGATCGATCGCGATGACCGTCACGACCGACTGCCGAGCATCGATCTCGTAGATGACGCGGAAGTCACCGCGTCTGGCGCTGTGCTTGCCGTCGAGTTCGAACCGAAGCGCTCGGCCGACGCGCTGCGGGTTCTCGGCGAGGCCGCCGTAAACGAACTCGACGCACGCGGTCGCAATCTTCTCGGGCAGCCGGTCAACAGACCGCAGGGCACTCGCCGTCCACTCGATCTCGTACCGAGACGCGCTCACTCCTTGGCGAGGCGGGCGAGCATCTCGTGGCGGGTCAAGCGCTTCGTCCGCTTCTCGACCACGTCATCTTCGCCAGACCGAATCGAATCCATCAGCGCACGGCTGCTCAGGATCTCGAGCGTCTCCTCGAGCGACTCCAGATCGTCGACGTTCATCATCACTACCGCCGGGCGTCCGTGTTTGGTGACCACCACCCGACCGTGCTCTCGCTCGAGCGAGTCCACGACCTCCGACAGCCTGTTCTTCACATCCGCAAGTGAGAGATGCTCGCTCAGCGACATAGCCAGAAGTATGGCTATATATCTCCAAGGCGTCAACGGCGAGCCCGAGTCAGCACCCGGATGCCAGCACACTGACGCCTCAATTGCTTCACGGCTTCGCGAAGCCCGGTGACATCCGCACGTCGACCCAACTTGTCGACGATCGAACCGAGGGGTCCTCCGCCCGCAATCTTCATTCCGCGAAGTAGGCGGCCGATACGTCACGGATGCGCGAAGGCCTGCTCGCCCTCGTCCCGCTCCTGCTCGTGGCAGCGTCGTGCCGCGTCGGCGTCGCGATGTGGGGCTCGTGCTCGGTGCCGCCAGGCGGCGACTCGACCGGCACCGATGGCACCTACGTCCTCGTCTGCCGCGGCGGCATTTGGGAACCGACCATGACGAACCGCGAGCTCCTGGCACTCGCGCAGGGCAAGCGTGTCACCATCGCACCACTCCCGAAGCGCCCCACGACGTCCCCGACAACCCCACCGCCGACAACGACACCGCAGACGACCGCTACTCCGAGCACAACAACGCCGACGAGCACCACCACGACGACCACACCGCCGGTGCCCGACTCACTGATAGCCACCGGCTTCGGCTTCTCGTGCGCGGCCAGCGACGGCGCCGCCAAGTGCTGGGGTGCCAACAACTACGGCCAGCTCGGCGCTGCAATCCCTGGGTCGGAGACGCACGTGCCCACCCAGGTCCAGGGGCTCACCGGCGGCGTCACCGCCATCGCTGCCGGATACAGCCATGCCTGTGCCGTGGTCGACGGTGCTGCCAAGTGTTGGGGTGACAACCAGTTCGGCCAGCTCGGCGCGACCACCCCAGGATCGCAGACCCCGGTGCCGACCCAGGTCCAGGGCCTCACCACCGGCGTCACCGCCATCAGCGCCGGCCGCTCCTTCACGTGTGCTGTCGTCGACGGCGCCGCCGAGTGCTGGGGTCGGAACGACTTGGGCCAACTCGGCAGCGGTACGGCAGTGGCGAGCACGTTGCCGACCCAGGTCCAAGGACTCACCACCGGTGTCACCGCCATCGCTGCCGGCGACGACCATGCCTGTGCGGTGGTCGGCGGCGCCGCGAAGTGCTGGGGCTTCAACGACGCGGGCCAACTCGGCGATGGCGCCGCAGGGCACAGCACCAACGTGCCGACCCAGGTCCACGGCCTCACCACCGGTGTCACCGCCATCGCTACCGGTACCAGCCACTCGTGTGCCGTGGTCGCCGGTGCCGCCAAGTGCTGGGGGCAGGACGACCTCGGTGAGCTCGGTGATGACACGGTGCGGAGCGCCACGGATGTGCCGTCCCAGGTCCACGGCCTCACGAGCGACGTCACCGCCATCTCGGCCGGCGACCACACCAGCTGCGCCGTCGTTGCCGGTGCAGCGAAGTGCTGGGGATGGAACTACGACGGCCAACTCGGCAATGCCGCCGAGGTTGTCGGGTACTCCGACTCCCCGGTTCAGGTGACCGGGCTGCTCGCCGGTGTCACCTCGGTCAGCACCGGGCCCGTGGGACACTTCCCCATCGGAGCCCACACGTGCGCAGTCGTCGACCGTGGCATCAGATGTTGGGGACTCAACGACACCGGCCAGCTCGGCGCACCGAGCGTCATCTACAACAGCGCGGATCCGATCGTCGTGCCGCTGACGTGAAAGAGGCTGGCTTGCCGGTGTCGTCCAACCGTTCCACGATCGAGCGGGCCGCAACGTCCGGTGGCGACCGAGCCCCTCGACCGTGACGCTGCCAGCCGGTCGAATGTGACAGATCCACGGCCCCGTGCGAGGACGGGGCGCGTCGAAGCCGACTAGAACACCAGGATCGACGAGCCAGCCCAGACCTCACATTCCGGAGCCGCTGACGCTCCGACGGCGCTGGTCAGTCGACCCGACAGCGCGGCGGCCGCCTCACCGCCTGCTCCCCGGCTCAGCTACCACCCGCCGCTCGACGGCCTGCGCGGCCTGGCCCTGCTGGCGATCATCGTCTACCACACGAGCACCACCGCAGTGCCGGGTGCGTTCCTCAGCGTGTCGACCTTCTTCACCTTGTCCGGGTTCCTGATCGGACGTGTGCTGCTCGAGGAGCACCACACGAGCGGCACCGTCTCGCTGCGATCGTTCTGGTCGCGACGCCTCCGTCGTCTCCTTCCGGCAGCCCTGGCCGCGATCGCCGCGATCACGGTCGCCTCGATCTGGTTGGCGGACGCGACCCAGTGGCTTCGACTCCGCGACGATGCCCTCGCGTCACTCGCGTACGTCGCCAACTTCCGATTCATCGCGACCGGCGACCAGTACGGCGCGAACTTCGCCAGCGCATCGCCGTTCACCCACTTCTGGACGCTGTCGATCGAGGAGCAGTTCTACGTCGTGCTCCCGGTCGTCCTCCTGGCCGTGATCGCCGTGTCGAAGGGCTCACGTCGCTGGATCGGGGGCGTCGTGTGCGCGCTCATCGTCGGGTCGGTCATCTGGTCCAACTGGTTGGTGAGCTCTGGGGCGCCGGTCGATCGCTTGTACTTCGGCACCGACGTGCGGTTCCCCGAGATACTCGCCGGTGTGCTGCTCGCCCTCTGGTGGACACCCCGGCGGGATCCACTCGGTCCCGGCGGTGAACGGGCGGTCGCATGGCTCGGTGCCATCGCTCTCATCGCTGCAGTCGCGCTCTGGGCGACCGCCGACCTCAACGACACGATCTTCTACCGGGGAGGACTGCTCGGCTACTCGGCGCTGACCCTGGCCATCATCGTCGCCGCGATGCAGGCCCGCGGGCCCGTCGCCAAGGTCCTCGCTTGGCGCCCGTTGGTCTGGGTCGGGCTCCTCTCCTACGCCGCCTATCTCGTCCACTACCCCATCTTGTTGTGGCTGCATCAGTACACCGGCCTCGGCTTCGTCGCCAGGCTCGGAATCGGGCTGGTGGCCAGCTTCACCATCGCGGCGATCAGCGCTCGCCTCCTCGAGCGTCCGATCAGAGCGGGCGCCATCCGAGCGCCGGGCAGGGCGCCGATCGTTGCCGGCGTCTCGGTGCTGGCCTGCCTCGCGCTGATCTTCGCTACCACGTCGATCGCCGATCCGCACTCCGCGATCGACCTCGAGCGGGCAGCGCAGTGGCAGCGCTACGTCAAGGCGACCGCAGCGCAGGACGCGTCCGACGCTCCTCGCGTCTCGCTCTACGGAGATTCCACAGCGGTGATGACAGGACGGGGGCTCAGCGAGGTCAGCCGCACGCACCCCGATGACTTCGTCGTGTCACAGGGTTGGGCCGAGCTCGGATGCGGACTCAACACCGGCGTCGATCGCAGGGTCCGGGGCCAGGTCGAACCCCCGCCGGAGATGTGTGCTGACTGGTTGGCGAAGTGGGGACAGACATCAAAGGAGCACCCTGCCGACGTCGCGCTCGTCCAGCTCGGCCCTTGGGAGGTGACCGACCAGGAGCTCGGACACGGCGGCAAGTTCACCAACATCGGCGACCCGGCGCTCGACGAGCTCCTCACATCGCAACTGACGAAGGGCATCGACACGCTCCTGACACACAACGGGATGGTCGTGCTCGTACTCCCTCCCGATGTCGAGTTCGGACGCATCGACGGGCAGTCGCCCGAGTCACCGGCACCGGAGTCAGATCCCGATCGAATGACGCGGTTCCGGGAGATCATCGAATCCGTGGCGGCGACGTCGGACCGGGTCCGGGTCGTCGATCTCAACGCATGGATCGGCACGCGACACGACGACCGGTCGCTACGCCCCGACGGGATCCACTTCACCGACAAGGGAGCCGAGACCGTAGGCGCATGGCTCGGTCCGCAGATCACCGACGCGTTCACAGCGACGACAGGTCACACGACCACCCAGGTCCGCTGACACTCGTCACCGAGGTCGGGTGACGCAGGCAGCGGCGTCCATGGTGCAGCCCAGCTTCCGGCAAGCGGTGCCGTCGTGGGCACACCCTTGCGCCACGCCGATCGGTCGCCCAGTTCGACCGCCCCGCTGGACCTCGACGCACGACGACTGCAGTCGAACAGATACCCTATGGGGTATGAGCGATCACGCGTCAGATCCCGCGAGCGACATCGGGTCCCAGCCCAGAGCAGCCGCCACGATCGAGGTGTTCGCCGAGGTGGGTTGTCCCTTCACCCACGTGGGACTTCGCAGGTTGATCGACTACAGGGCCGCTGTCGGACGCGAGGACGTCCGGTTCCGAGTCCGAGCCTGGCCCCTGGAGCTCGTCAACGGCACGCCGCTCGAAGCGGCATTCATCGCCGAAGAGGTCGAAGAGATCCGACCGCAGGTCGCTCCCGACCTGTTCTCGGGGTTCAGCGCTGCGGCGTTCCCGACGACGTCGCTGCCGGCAATGGCGCTCGAATCAGCGGCATACGCGACGGATCCCGTGATCGGTGAGCGGGTCAGCGTGGAGCTGCGGGATCGGCTCTTCGAGCGAGGTGACGACATCTCCTCGCCTGCGGTCCTGGCCGACATCGCCGCAGCCCACGGTGTCACCTATGACCCCGACGACGTGAGTGCACCGCGGCGGGATCACCTCGAGGGTGTCGAGCGGGGCGTCATCGGATCACCTCACTTCTTCACCCCGTCAGGATCGTTCTTCTGCCCGGCGCTCGACGTGAGCCGCAACGCGGAGGGCCACCTGGTCGTCACTGCCGACCCAGACGGCTTCGACTCGTTCCTGGCGTCCTGCTTCACCTGAGGCGCGCCGCACACCACATTCGGTGACCCAGCCCGCCGCCGGGGCATAGGGTCGACGGCAACGACCGGCGGCGGTCACCGCTGCTGCCGGAGAACCAGGAGTGCTCCGATGACGACGCTCTCGAACCAGCGCGTCGAATCGGCGCAGCACGCCACACAGCCGGACGCGACTCCGCTCGAGCGCATCGACGCCGGCCGATCGGCCCGACGTGGCTGACGCCTCCGCACTGCCACCGGACGAGACCGGCCCGTTCGAGGACCGACTCGACCGCCACGAGCGCCAAGGGATGCTCGACGGTCGGATCGTCGTCAGCGACTGGGCCGGCGGCATCGCCGAGGAACGAGCAGAGGTGCCGTCGCTGCGGATCGGTCGGCGGTGGTGGACCACGCTGTGGCTGATCCCGATCGCCGCGGTCGGCCTGGTCCTTGCGGTCGCCGTTGCCCGCGAGGTCCGCCAGTACGACTGGATGCGTTCGTTCATCGAGCGGTACCCGGGAACGTCGGCGGACTACGTGCCTGACGTGACCGACGGGTTCCCGTGGTGGCTGCGCTGGCAGCACTTCTTCAACCTGCTGTTCATGATGTTCATCATCCGAGCGGGTCTCCAGATCCTCGCGGATCACCCTCGCCTGTACTTCAGATCCGGGTGCGAACCGGGAACCGAGTGGTTGAGGATGCGTGGACCTGTCCCACCCGATCGTCAAGACCCTCGGAACCCCACAGCGGCGTGGACAGCCAAGGACGATTCCGTGGCGCTGCCACGCTGGCTCGGCCTTCCTGGGTTCCGCCATTCGATCGGCCTGGCACGGTGGTGGCACTTCGGCTTCGATCTCCTCTGGCTGGTCAACGGCGCGATCTTCTTCGTTCTGTTGTTCAGCACCGGTCAGTGGGAACGCCTGGTCCCGCGTTCGCTCGCGGTGTTCCCGAACGCCGCGTCGACAGCGGTGCAGTACTTGTCGCTCCAGTTCCCCGTCGACCGGGGCTTCACCGCGTACAACGGTCTGCAGATCCTCGCCTACTTCCTCACGGTGTTCGTGGCAGCGCCACTCGCGTTCGCCACCGGCCTTCTCCAGGCGCCGGCGATCGCGGCGAAGCTCGGCACCGGTCACGGCGCTCTCAACCGTCAGATCGCGAGGTCGGTCCACTTCGGCGTGCTCGTGTGGATGGTCGTGTTCATCGCGATGCACACGCTGATGGTGTTCACCACAGGTGCCGTCAGGAACCTGAACCACATCACCCTCGGCACCGACACCGAGTCCTACTGGGCGCTCGCCATCGCTGCGGCCGCCACGATCGTGGTCGTGGTCCTCTGGGTCCGAGCATCGCCGTTCACCATTACCCACCCCCGTGTCGTGCAGCGCGTGGGAGCACGAACGGTCGGCTGGATCGCCGCACTCATGGAATGGGGCCACCCGACCGCCACGTATGGCGAACGCGACATCTCGCCGTTCCTCTGGCCCAACGGACACCTGCCGGACTCGGAGCGTTACCGGGCGCTCCGCGATGCCGACTGGGACGGATTCAGCCTTCGGATCGAGGGCCTGGTGGAGAAGCCGACGGACCTGTCACTCGCCGCGATCAAGGCATTGCCGAAGCACGAGCAGATCACGCAGCACTACTGCATCCAGGGTTGGTCGGGGATCGCCAAGTGGGGAGGCGCGTCGATGTCGGACATCCTCGATCTGGTGCAGCCGCTCCCCGAGGCGAAGTGGGTGGTCTTCTACTCATTCGGCGAAGGACCTGAGACACCGGGAACGGGTCTGTATTACGACTGCCACCGAATCGAGCACATGCGCCACGAGCAGTCGATCCTCGCCTACGAGATGAACGATGAGCCGCTGCTCGAAGTCCACGGCGCCCCGCTCCGGCTGCGCAACGAGCTTGAGCTCGGCTTCAAGCAGGTCAAGTGGGTCCAGGCCATCGAGCTGGTGGCCAGCTTCGAGCACCTCGGCGCCGGCCAGGGCGGCTACAACGAAGACCAGGAGTTCTTCGGGTACCGAGTGCCGATCTGAGAGCGCCACGAGCACCCATCGTTGATGACGTCGTCCGATCTCAGCCGAGCAGCTCGATCGACACGTCCAGGAGACGGTACGTGCCCTGTGCTCGTCGATCTCGGGTGGCGAGCGGCAGACCCGCCGACCGCGCCGCGAGTGCGACCAACCCGTCGTAGGTGGCCCCGCCCGACACACCGGCGGCGGCGAGCACGGCGGGGCTCGAACGAACGGACCGGGAGTCGAGGACCACCGGTGATTCGAATCGCGCCCTCATCAGTCGAACCGCGTCGCTGGGGGCGAGTCGTGCGTCACCCGGCAGCCGCGTGAGGACCGCGTACGTCTCGTGGAGCGCGTGCCCTGCAAGCGCAGCCGACCGATCCCCGATCGCCGCGCTCACGGCCCGATGAGCGACATGGGACATCACGAGCAACGGAACGGCGACGCTGGTGTCCAGGACCAGGTCGGTCATCGTCGGCCGGCATCGACGAGCGCCAGCACGTCGTCATCAGTCACCGGCGTCTCCGCGACAGCGACGAGCCGCCCATCGCGCTCCTCGAGTCGAGCGGTGCGACTCACCGGGGTGACGTGCAGCCCATCGCCGTACTCGCTCACATCGACCTTCGTACCCGGCGTGAGGTGCAACCGGTCCCGCAGTGCCTTGGGTATGACGATCCGGCCGACCCCGTCAACGGTGGCTTCCATGGGAACACGCTACCAGTTGATTCCCAGTCAGAGCCCGGCATCGGCGTTCGACGCCCTCGACCCGGTGCATCCGCTTCCTCAGGAGAGACCGGGTCCCGCGTGCCGATCTGAGATCGCCACGAGCCCATCGCCGGCCACGACATGGCGCACCATGTGCGCGACACGCGACAGACTCCCCGGGTGGTCGAGCGAGACGAACCAACGCGGACGACGACGTTGGAGCTCGTTCCATCGGATCCCCGATGGCCGCAGCAGTTCACGGAGGTGCGTGCGGTGCTCCTCGACGTGTTCGGCGATGACGCGCTGCGCGTCGAGCACATCGGCAGCACCGCCGTTCCGGGTCTGCTCGCCAAGCCGACGATCGACGTGCTCGTCGTCGTGGCCGACACCGACGCGGCGCTCGACCGGGTCCCGCTGCTCGCTGAGCACGGCTTCGATCATCGACCCTCGGCCTGGCCGGACCCGGCACGTCACGTGTTCTTCCAGCGCGTCATCGACGGCCGCCGAACCCATCACCTCCACGTGGTGCCGGACGGCTCCCACGAGATCGACGACTACCTCGCGATCCGCGACTACCTGCGAGCGCACCCCGCAGAGGTCGACGCCTACGGCACACAAAAGCTGTCGCTGCTCCGAGCCCATGACGGCGACCGCGCCGCGTACGTCGCCGCCAAGCCCGCATTTGTCGAACAGCTCCTGGCACGGGCGACGTCCTGGACAGAAGGGCGACCCTGAACGGACGTCGAGTGCCGACACTCCCACACTTCCCAGAACTCCCGCGCTCCCCGGCTCTGGCGCACATCCCGGCTCTGACGCATCGACGCAGCGAGCAACGGTTACTTTTCGTCCGGTGAGGATGGAACGCACGACCGAGTTCGGTGTTCGTTCGCGAGCGACGAGGGTCGCGGGTCGGGCGATCATCGCCGTCGTCTTGATGGCCACGACGATGATCGCCTGTTCGAACGACGGCACCGTGGTCGACGCCGGCAGCAGCTCCCCCGACCCCGCGCTGAACGAGCCCGGCGTCCACAACCTCGCTCCCTTCCCGCTGTCGCCCAGGTTCAGCTACGCCAGCGTCTGGACCGGCAAGCAGCTGCTGGTCTGGGGCGGGCAGTGGGAGGACGGCAAGGAGCCGTCCGGGCGACTCCTCGGTGACGGCGCCGCACTCGACCTGTCTGCCAACAAGTGGATCGAGGTCGCACACTCCCCCTTCCCCCACGGCCTCTACCAACCGGTCGGCGCATGGGATGGGACCGAGGTGGTCGTCGTCGGCACGGACTGCGACGCCGTCGTCCCGCTCACCACCGATGGTTCACCGCCACCGTGCAGCGCTCCCGCGGCACTCGCGTGGAACCCCGGAGCGAACACGTGGCGCCGACTTCCGGTGCCACCGATCCCACTCGAACGCTTCTCTCGAGAACCGATCATGGGGCAATCGGTCGCCGTGGGCGGCGACGGGAGCGCGTCGTTCTCGACCACCGACGGCGGCGCCATGGTCTGGAACCGGGCAGGCGCGACGTGGACCACCGTCGCCCTGCCGGTTGTGCAGGCGAGCCCAACCCCGTCAGACCCGCCACCCGTCGGCATCTGCGCCGACCACGTGGCCTCGACGTTGATCGCCGCGACGTTCTCCAGCTGGGGCGGAAGCGCTGCGCCCGAGTCGGACATGTGGGTGCTCGACCCCGAAGCACATGAGTGGAAGCCGCCCGTGCGCTCTCAGGTTCCTGTCCGTCTAACCCCGACCTGCGGTGCCGGGCACCTCGTGGCGGTCGGTTCGACGCCGTTGGGACATGCCGGTCGATTCACCGACGCCGGGTACCTGGTCGACGTCACGACCGGCGCCGCCGAGGAGCTCTACCGCGACTTCCCCGAACCGCCCAGACCGGAGTTGAACCACGTCACGATCATCGGACCGTGGGTGATGCGCTCGACAATGACGGTCGACGGAACTCTCACGGGACAGAGCGTTCCGACGACCACGAGCGCCACCAGCGCGCCGCTGTCCGCCACGCCGTCTGGTGCCGCGTCATCCGGTGATGCGACTGCGCCCACCATCGTCACGCCGGTGAACGTCCACCTGGCACGGCTCGTCGAGCGCGCGGGTTGGGAGCCAATGGGGTTCGACCCGAACCAGATCAGCCCCGTCGGCGGCCAGTTCGTCGGCAGCGGAATCGTGAACCTGAGCCTGTCGGAACGCGATGCGGGGGCCGTGTTCTGGCGGGCCCCAGCGACGCTGACACCCTGAGCCCCGCTTCGGTCAACGCGCCGCCACTTCCGGTCCGTCCGACCTACGCCACTCACCCACCGTGGGATTTCACCTCATTTGCTCTCACCCTTTGTGGTTGTTGGATGGAGTGACCAGCCGGAAATCCGATCCGGCGCCACAAGGGGGTAGGACATGAGCGCACGAGCCGTCGAGATGCACATCGGCACGACAGGGCCGGGCACTGCACGTCTGGAGATCGTGTCGATCGACGACCACGGCGACCAGTTCGTGATCGACCTGGTCGGACCCGAGGCAGACGTTCGAGCCGAAGCCGCGTTCCTCGCCGACCAGTACCACCTGGCCGCAACCGCCTGACCACCCTGCCGGAGGGCACCTCGACGCCTGAGCGAGCCCGGTCCTTGCTCGTCGATGACCGAGTCGGCGCGGTCTGTCACGCACGCTGAGGCTGTCGGGGACTCGGGCCGAGCAGTCTGCACACGACCACAGTGTCCGAGCTCGCCCGTAGGGTGCGGACATGGCTGACATCCGACGCTTCGACCACATCGGCATCACGGTGTCCGACCTCCATGCCGCGACCACGTTCTTCGAATCGCTCGGCCTGGAGGTCGAAGGCAGGGCGATCATCGAGGGCGACTTCATCGACACCGTCCTCGGGATGTCCGGCGCCCGGTCCGAGATGGTGATGCTGCGCCCGCCCGACGATGGCACGCGGCTGGAGCTGTCCACCTTCCTGCGGCCCGACCCGCTACCCATCGAGCCGCCCGGTCCCGTCAACGCGCTCGGGCTGCGCAACGTGGCGTTCGAGGTCCACGATCTGCGTGCCGTGGTCGAACGACTCGCAGGCGACGGCTACGGACTCGTCGGCGGGATCGGCGAATACGAGGGGTCCTGGCTCATGGCCTATGTACTGGGACCCGAAGGGATCATCGTGTCGTTGGCCCAACCCATCGGTTGAGGTGCTGAGCCGTTTGCCGGAGTGGCCGGCAGAGGGACCGCCCATGACGCCCGTTCGCGATGACCGCGGACGAACCCGTCTGTTCACACCTCGGCGAGCGTCCAATCGGGCCGGACCCAGTGGCACGTGTAGCCCTGTGGGTATTTCTGCAGGTAGTCCTGATGCTCAGGTTCCGCTTCCCAGAAGTCACCCGCCGGCTCGACCTCGGTGACGACGTCGCCCGGCCACCGTCCCGACTGATCGACCGCAGCAATCGTGTCGAGTGCAACCTGCTGCTGAGCGTCGCTCGTGAAGAAGATCGCAGACCGGTAGCTCCTGCCGATGTCGTTGCCCTGACGGTTCGAGGTCGTCGGGTCGTGGATCTGGAAGAAGAACTCGAGCAGTCGCCGGTAGCTCAGGACTTCCGGGTCGAAGATCACCTCGACCGCTTCGGCATGGTCGCCATGGCGTCGGTAGGTGGCGTTCGGCGTGTTCGGGTCGCCCGAATAGCCCGTGCGGGTGGAAACCACGCCCGGCAGGTTCCGCAGCAGCTCCTGGGACCCCCAGAAGCAGCCGTTGGCGAGGATCGCCCGTTCGGTCGTCATCGTTCCTCCTCAAGGACGGGTCGCTCCCGTCCACCACTGCAACACCGATGTGCCCGCAGGTCATCCCGCATCCTTGTGCAGGCCGTGGCTCGGGCGACCGAATCAGACGCGGGCGATCGCCCGATGGCCACGGGATCAGCTCGGAACGTGACAGACGGCTTCGACGTTGTTGCCGTCGGGATCGCGCACGAACGCACCGAAGTAGCCCGGGTGGTAGATCGGCCACTCCTTCGGTGCGTGCAGCACCTCCGCACCGGCGGCCACCGCTGCGTCGAAGAACGCCTGCACAGCGGCTCGAGACTCGGCAACGAAGGCGATGTGGTCCTCGCGCCAGCCCGTCGCGTCGTCGGACACCGGGCCCAGCCAGAAGTTCGCCACCGGCGCGATGCCGTAGCCGATGACGCCGGGGTGCGGCTCCATGAGCCGTTGCCCGCCGAGCGGGGCGAGAACGGCGTCGTAGAACGCAGCGCTCACCGCAACGTCGTTGCACTGGATGCCCAAGTGATCGATCATCAGCTCATCCTGTCATGAGGTTCGCTGCGCCCTCGTCGCTACTCACCACCGGTCGCCTCCCACAGGGGTCACCTACCCGCCACGGGTCGCCACGCACCACCGGTCGGTGCGGTGGGCGTGGATTCAGCCAGCTCGACCGCCGCCCGCTCGACACGTGCGTCAGGCCGCGACCTCGACACGTTCCGGCTGATCTCGTCGGCTGATCGCCAGGTAGGACACGACACCCAGGATCGCAGCGAGGAACAGGAAACTCGTGACGGTCGTTCCGAGTCCCAATCCACCGTCGGCGACGGGCTGGCTCAGGTAGTCGCCGAGGGAGGCGCCGAGCGGCCGCGTGAGGATGTAGGCGGCCCAGAACGCGACGACCTCGTTGAGGTGCAACAAGAAGTAGGCCGCAGCGACCAAGGCGATGAGGCTCACGAACAGCAGCGCCGACTTCCAGTAGCCCAGGTTGAACGTCTCGGCGATCAGGTCGCCCGCAGCGGTGCCGAGCGCGAACGTGAACAGGATCGTCAGCCAGTAGAAGGCCTCACGGCGTGTCGTCGTGATCGAGTGGATCGACAGCGTGCGCTCGCTCGAATACCACGCGGCGAACGTCGCGCCCAGGGCGACGGCGAACACCAGCGTCGTGAGCTGGAGTGGGATGCCCATCTTGTCGGTCAGGTTGTCGGTGAGCAGGGTGCCGACGACGCTGATCAGCACCACGGACAACCAGTAGATCCCCGGCACGTAGCGACGCGACCGGAACTGGAACACCAGTGCCACGATCAACAGCACGCTCATCACGGCCGTCGTGGCGCTGAGGCCCAGGCCGAGGTTCACGTTCAGGTAGTCGGCGGCCGTCTCGCCGACGGTGGTCGCGAGCACCTTGATGATCCAGAAGAACGCGGTGACTTCCGGGACCTTGTTCAACATCTGACGCGCGGGTGATCGTCGCGTGGCGCTCGTCGTCGAGATGTGCAGGTCATGTGGTTGTGTCACAGGTGGACTCCTGGTGATGCGGGTGGAACCACCGTGACGGGAGGCGGGTGAAGTGGGAGTCAGTGCAACAACAGCGCACGGTAAGAAGTACGGCGGCGCCATGACAGCACGGCCAGCAGCACCGCCAGCCACGCGATCGCGACGGCCCACCCTGCGATCACGTCGGAGAGCCAGTGCACGCCCAGGTAGACGCGGCTCGCTCCGATCAGCACGGCGATCACCGCTCCAGCGGCCAGGACCACCACGGCGACCCACGTGCGCCGGATCGTCACAGCGAACAGGAGCGCGAGTGCGAGGTAGGCCGCAGCGGCCTGCCCGGCATGACCGGAGGGAAACGACCATCCCGATGCCGTCACGAGCCGAACGGATTGGGGCGGCCTCGGTCGGTGCACCATCAGCTTCATCGTGTTCACCACCACCCACGTCCCGACGGATGACGCGACGAGGACCGCGGCAAGGTCTCTGCGTCCTCGCCACATCAGCAGCGCGGCGCTGATCACGATCAGCGGGATCACGGCACGCACGTCGCCGAGCGCAGTGATCATGCGGAACGCCGAGGTGAGCAGCGCGCTGCGGTGCTCCAACACCCAACGCAGCGTCGACTCATCGGTCGAACGAGCCCACCCGCTCCGACCGATCGCCCACCTCAGGCCGACGACCATCGCCGCAGCGACACCGGCGGCGAGCAACAGCGGCCTCGCTGCGACGGGTTCTTCGGGCTCTCGTGATGCCGGCTCCGAGTTCACCCGTCGATGATCCAAGCGAACACCAGCGGAGAGCGAGGCGCGTCGGTGAGCACACGGCAAAACATCGCCGCAGCGGTGACCGATCCCCGACGCTCCGCCGGCTCCCACCACCGATGAATTCCGGTCATCGACGCGCCGAACGCGCCACACTGGTCGGAACGCACTGCAGACCAGCGACGGTGAGGTCGCCCATGTCGTTCATCTGGCTGATCGGCCACAACGTGTGGTCCAAGAAGGTCCGGTCGATGCTGACCGCTTCGGCGGTCGCCGTCGGCGTGCTGGTCGTGGTCGTCCTGGGCATCGTGACCGACAGCATCCGCACCACAGCAGCGGGCGTCCTCAAGGTCGGCGCGGCCGACTTCACGATCTCCCAGAAGGGCCTCAACGACATCTTGGAGAGCGCGCTGACCGAGCAGCAGCTCCAGCGAGTGCAACAGGACCCAGGCGTGTCGAGCGCGATCGGCGTGCTGCTCGACACCGAGTCGCTCGACAAGGAACACCCCCTCGTGGTCGAGGTCGGCATCAAGCCCGAGGACCTTGCGCCCTTCGGCGTTCGCATCGCCGATGGGCGAGCGTTCACCGCCGACAGCAACGACGAGGTGATGATCGGCGTGAGGTTGGCCCAGGACCTCGGCGTCGGACCGGGCGACGAGATCAACATCGCCGGCGGCAAGAAGAAGATCGTCGGCGTGTTCAACACCGGCAACACCTTCGGCGACAGCGCGGTCATGGTGCCGCTCGTCCCCTTCCAAGGGTACGAACGCCAGCCTGGCGGCCTGTCGCTCTTCTTCGTGAAGGTGCACAAGGGCACACCGGTCAAGACGGTCGAAGCACGGATCGAGGAGCAGAACCCGATCCTGATCGGTATCAAGAACCTGCTCGAGTTCGGACGTGCCGATCGCAGCTACCAGCTGATCAGCGGCGCCGACCGGGCGGCAACGATCGTGGCCATCGTCGTCGGTGCCATCGTCGTCGCAAACGCGATGCTGCTGTCGCTGGTGGAGCGCTACCGGGAGTTCGGCGTGCTCAGAGCGATCGGTTGGTCCCGTCGCCGCCTCGTCGCGCTGATCTTCGGCGAGGCGGCGATCATCGCGTTCGTCGGCGCGTGCCTGGGCGTCGGCCTGGCGTTCGTCGGGGTCTGGTTGCTCGCCGACCTGCCCGACCTGGCCGGCATCCTGAAGCCGACGTTCGAAGGCTGGATCTTCGGTCGGGCGCTCGTCACCGCCACCGCCGTGACCGCGATCGGCGCCCTCTACCCGGCGTTGCGGGCCGCTCGGCTCTCACCACAGGAGGCGATGCGTCGTGAGTGATACCCCGAAGCTGGCTGAGTCTGCAGCAGCGAGCGGCGCCTCCGCTGCATCACTGACAGGCTCGACCGCGACGGCGGCACGCGAGCCCGCCATCGAAGCGGTCGACGTCCGAAAGACCTTCGACCGCGGCGTCGTCACCGCACTCGACGGACTCACCATGCGCATCGAGGCCGGCGAGTACGTCGCGATCACCGGCCGTTCCGGTTGCGGCAAGTCGACGCTCCTGCACCTGCTCGCCGCGCTCGACCACCCCGACAGCGGCTCATTGCACGTCAACGGCCACGACATCACACACCCCGACCACGTGAACCGGTACCGCCGCAACGAGGTCGGCTTGGTCTTCCAGATGCACAACTTGCTCCCGCACCTCGACGCGTTGGCGAACATCGGCGTCGCCATGCTCGGCACCAACAGCAGTCGTGCGGAACGAAAGACCCGCGCACAGGAGCTGCTCGAGCTCGTCGACCTCGGCGAGCTGGGACACCGACGCCCGCCACAGCTCTCGGGTGGCGAACGTCAACGCGTCGCGATCGCGCGGGCGTTGGCCAACCGACCCAGCCTGCTGCTCGCCGACGAACCCACCGGATCGCTCGACAGCCATGCGGTCGATCTGGTGCTGCGGGTGATGTCGCAGCTGCGCGACGAGGAAGCCGTCACCGTGGTCGTCGTCACCCACGACGACCACGTCGCTGCTGCGGCCGACCGGATCATCGCGATGGGCGACGGCCGCGTCCTCGACCCCACCACCAGCAACG
>JGI24770J26754_10000496_pt1 | contig 27753 bp, 19 predicted proteins | sample LakOneMetagenome_FD_26754 | JGI IMG/M metagenome (IMG submission 26754) | reverse complement strand
GGATTTGGGCTGAGAAGAATTTAGCTCAAATTTAACCTGACAGGCACAATAAAAAATGGGTAACTGTCAGATCAGGTTTGAGCTAGTACAATTAAACTGCCATTACCCTTTATCACAAATTGATAAAGCTTTGTACGCTTACTAATTAGAAATTCGCGAAATACCTGTTCTTGCATATTTGCATCATACACTTCACTTCCAGTGAAAAAACCCTTTTCAATTCCTTCTTTAAGAGTATAGTAGGTTGTTTGATATTTGCCTGTCGCAAATAAACGATCTCTATCATTACCATCTTTTGCTTCTGCATTATCAATAATTTGCCGAATAGTCTTACTAGTTACAGTGCCTTTTCCAGGATTTCTAAATGAATAACCAACCTTGTCACCTTTAACATTTTTCGTTCCTGAATTATAAGATTCATAATTACCTTCACCATGAGAGATAACACTACCCAACTGTCTAATCAAATCTTCTAACGAACTATCATTTAAATTAGGATTTTTATTAGGGGAAACAACTATCCCAGAACATCCTAATATTTTATTAGCATTCACATCTGCTTTAAATAAATTTATTAGATAATTTCCATTTAGCCCGTCTTTAGTAGTGCTAAATAATTTTTCAATCTTATATTCTTGATCAAATTCCCGAACATCTAAGTGTACCCATGTTGTAGCACTATCTGAGAGACGCTCTAAACCAAATTTATTTGGAGACCATCCAAGACTTGTATTAAGATATTTACAAAACCATTCTTTTCTTACTTTATCCTCTAGCTCATTATCCCGAATAGTTTGATTGTTTTTATCTTTAATAACAATATCCAATGCACATCCCATATGATTAGTTGTTGGACGCCTTTTTTTCCAGTTATTATCGATACAACGATATCCAGATGAAATACTTACAATTTTATATCCAGCAGGGTTATTCATTTTTTTAAAATAAAATAGCATTGCTTTTAATCCCCAAATTAGACTTCTATGCATCCCCTTATATTCATTAGCAAATTGAGAGACTTTAATATATTGTTTTGTACTTTTTTTATAACGCTCAAAATTGAAATATCCGCTTCTAGCACTACCAAAACCTGAGCAAACCCCACAAGGACATTTCATTGAATCAAAGAAGGGAGCTATTCCATATTCATCTCTAAACTTATCTAAAGCAGCTAAAACAGAACCACAAATTTTCCCTGTTTCAGGGACTCCCATATAATCCCTTTGGAATTGCTTAATACATTTTGCAGTTAGTTCGGTAAACTCATCCGTAGGTAAAGCTCCACCAAAGCCAGCCAAACGAATATTTACTTCTCGGATCAGCTCACTCTTACCACTTGAAATACATTGTGGGTTAGTTTTACATAAATTTGGTGCATCTACTTTAGGTGTCCCGCCATCCTGACTGCGATCGTCAACTGTCAATATCTTGGAAGCAACGTTTGTAGCTTCATTCAGCGTTTTTTTACCTTCTTCATAAAGCTCATTTACTTGATCTAAGATTTTACTGCCAAAATTTGCTCCAAAAATTCCTTCTTCCTGCTTTTTCTGAGGTGTTGTACTAGAAGGCTTTACAGGTGGAGTCTGTGATGGTTTTTGTTTAGTAGTAGCCGAAGGTTGTGTTCTCTGCTGAGTAGCTGGTTTAGACTTTTCTTGATGTGAATTATTTCCAGTTGCAGGAATATTTACTGGTAACTTAATAACTTGGCCAATATTAATCTTATTTGGATCGTCTATTTTATTTAACCGTTCTAGCGCTCGTACAGTTGTGTGATTTTTCTGCGCTATTTTAAATAGAGTTTCACCGTTTTTCACAATATGGGTTTTTCTTTTATATTGTCCATTATTCCCTTGAGTTGTTAATGTTTTTAAATCCAACATTACCTTTGGGCTTATAATTTTTACAAGCATGCGATCTCTAGACATTACAAAAGTTTGTACCTTGACCATCAAGCCATTAAACATACTTTTAATATAAACATCTAAAGCCGTACCTTTATCTCGGCTAATTTCGACGATACAACCTGAAGAATTTGTCGCTCCAGCAGCAATAACTTGCCCTGTTCTCTGATTCTTTACTTCATATTGGGCTTTTGAAATTGGACTACCAAATAAGTCTAAGATTTGTATGGTAACTAATGATTTTTTATTCATTTCCAATCCCTACCTTCTACATTATCTGTTTCTGAATCATTTACATTTTGATCGGTCAAAAAATCATCTTCATCAAAACTGTCAATGACTAATCCCCATTCATCATTAGAGCCAACTAGAACTTGAACCTTTGTTGGGTCTGGGGTACTAATTTTCCCTGTACGCCCATGTTCATCTATTGATCCCGAAGTAAATGAGTTTGTTCCCGGAACAAAAGCTTTATAACTAAGCTGACTAAAATCACTTTCCCAAAATAAATCGTAAATATCTAAACGATTACTAAAAGTTGGTGTGTTAGGTAATTCAGGAACTTCATATGAAACTTTAGCGCCACTTATAAATAGATGCTGCCCAGCTTTACTTTCAAACTTACCACCTGTGGTTGAAAATACACCATCTGCATTAATTTTGAGCTGAGAGCCCCCTGCTGTAAGTACAATCTCTTTCGGACTGGTAATTTCAATCTTTTCCTCAGTAGAAATCAGTTTAATGACTTTCCTGGCAATCGCCTCAATCGCATCATCTTGTGCTTGTAGCTCGAGCTTCCCTTTTGCTGCATAAGCGCGGAGCCCCTTTTGTGCAGCAAACAGGCTGATTTTGTCCTGTGCATGTCCAATAATATTCTTCTGCGCACTCAGGTTAATTGAACCACTGGCACTCTCGGCAATATCCTGAGAGGCCTGCAAAACAATATTTTCAGGTGTCGTTAAAGCAATACCATTTGGTGAAGCTAATAACATCAATGCCTGTCTAAAAATTTTGCCCTGCTCTTGCTGCTTAGTATCGGGACTACTTTCTAAACCTTGGGTATAGCCTTCCATAAAGCCTTGTAACGAACTCAATGCTTTAGAAGGAGTGATTTGCAGCTTGCTACCTTTACTAAAGGTTCCACATACGCTCATTAGGTCAAAGTCTTTCATATCTACATTTGCCAAGACTTTTCCCACTTCTTTAATACTTTCAAATGGGTTCTGCTGAATCTGGTCTTTAATACTGGCAAGCTTGCCTTTTACAATATCAGCACCATGCTCCTCAACATTTTCAATAAACTCTTTTAAGTTCTCCACTGCATCTTTAGCATCAGTAAAAAATGTATTGAATTCATCTATAACCCCTTTCACATCACCGCCTAAAGAACCTATTTCTTCAATAAACCCGCCACAATCTTTTAGTGCATGGATTGGATCATTGCTCATGCTTTCTTTAAATAAGTTCAGTGTGCTGTTTAACGCCTGCCCTGTAGTTTTTAGTTCAAGTGACTGGATAAGTTTTGGTAAGCGGTTAATCACATTTAATGCATCAGTCTGCTGTTTGGTAGCAATTTCGCTTAGCATCTTCATGCTTTCATAGCCTTCCGACAGTAAAGACTGGGCTTGTGTAGCTTCCAGATGGTCAGCTATGGCCTGTTCCTGTGGATAGGTACTGATTAGCATTCCTTTACCAGCACGTAATGCTCCCCAAGCATCGGTTCTAAGTTCAAAACCTTCACCTCGGCTATTGCTAACCGCTTTGTCTTTAGGATGACTAAGATTTCCCAAATTCAATTGTGTCGCTGCATGGCTACTTTGTAGCTGGGTACTAATCTGACCCGTGGTATCGTCAAATCGTAGTTGGTTAAAACCACTACCATTAACTTCCTGACTACGAATACCACTAAGTTTTTTGGTATCAGGTAGTTGCCCCTTAATATCGAAACGGGTCGGATAACGCTCTGCCTCATGAATACGCCCTATAATAAATGGGCGATCTACATTGCCGTCAAAAAAATCGATCACCACCAATTCACCAACACGAGGTAAAAAGCGGGCCCCATATCCNTCTCCCGCCCATGGTGTGAGTACATCTACCCAGGCTGAGTCAGTATCATTATTATTACTGCCGGCNCCTCCATCATGGCTATGGTCATCTACCCTAGTAAACAGAAACCGGACTTTAATACGGCCCCACTGGTCTACATGAATACTTTCGCCTTCTGGCCCGACTACACGAGCACGTTGTGGATAGGCAGGTGGACGATGGACCAGCGGCTGGTATTCAGGAACGACTTTTACCTGACGGCGTATCAGGACCAGTTCATTGGCCTGTCGCTCATCGTTTGAAGATAACCAGTCTTTAATACTGATCAAGTGGTCAATCTGGCTTTGTATATCTTTAGGTAAATTGTTCTGGTTATAAAAGGTTTTTTCATAAATCAGGAACTGTTTGTCAGCTCCAGTATGCTGGTCAATTTCAGGATGCCCATTTAACTCAAACCAGTAGCCGACCTGTGCATCCCGTACACTACTGCTTGCCTTAAAATATTTAGCCTGACTATCTTGGTACTGGTTAAAGATAGAATTCAGCTTCTCTAGCTGTGCTGAACCTGAAACGGTTGACTGGTCTGCACCATTCAAGTCACCAATCCATGCTGGACTGGTTGACCAGGCCTGTTCAAGACTCAGACTTTCATTGGCATATTGTTCGCTGTGCTGATGTGTACTTAGTACCGAACCGTTCCCTTCATCCTGACTTAAACTATCTGCCTGCCAGCGTTGTACATGGGTAGCCGTTGACTGAAGATTACGATAGGCCGTCAGATTGGTGATACTGTCAAAACGCTCAGTCGCATGACTACGATGAAAATTTATCAAGCCACGTTTAAGCGCTGTATAATACACATTGTCATCAATCAAACGTAATTTCTGTGGCTGAATTTCCTGTAACTGGTGTGCAACCAGATAGCTTTGCTCATCGACCAGCCAGTTAATGCCCTCACTACGCCACAAACGGGTTATAAACTCATAATCAGTCTCGTTGGCCTGCATTACAAAAGGACGTACGTCATAGTTTTGGGATAGACCACTTAAATCCAGACTCAAACTAGCTGTAAATAATGGACTTTTGGCTTGCCATTCCTTGAATAGAATTTCACTGATTTCAGGCACACTCTTATTCATAAACACCCGACTGTTGCGACGTTTATGCCAGAGAACAGTGCCATCTTCCAAGACAAGTTTATAAACGCTGAGCGCTCCATCACTTTGACCTTGACTGGCTTGGGTAATGATGCCCGAATTGCGGCTGAGTTGCCCGGTATCAGTCACTTGGTCAACTGCTACCTGACAACCAATAAATTGCTTTAACGGAAGATGTGCATTGGTTGAGAGGCAAATTAATTCTATTTTTAAACCATGATTGATACGATGCTGCCCATCAATACGTTGCAGAAAAACCTGCTGGTTAAGTTCAGGAAGAGAAAACTGGACATGCAGGGCCCGTTTTAATGCGCCTAGCCCCATCTGCTCAAAAAGAGAATAAATATTCTTCAGCATGGTTGCCTTCTTTTTAATTATTGATGTTATAAATTGGGCGCATTTTAATGCAAGATCGCCGTAATCGTCCAGCTTTGGGGTTAAAGTCTTTTTTATTGAATAATAAAAAAGGAGCCGAAGCTCCTTGAATTTATTTAAAGTTAAAAAGGAATTCGTTTATAGCGACGATATTCCGGTTTCCAGAAGTTCTCTTCAATACACTTCTGTAAGAGCTCATCATTAATGAGAGGAGCAACTTCAGCTTCCATAGCTGCTTTCGCAACTTTAAAAGCAATAATTTTAGAGACCTTTTGAATCTCATCAATACTCGGCAATAAGTCTGCCTCTGGATCAATTAACATAGGTGAACAATCTGCCAGGGCATTACTCGAAGCCATAAGCATGCTATCTGTAATCCGGGTGGCGCCACAGGCAATTACACCTAAACCAATACCTGGAAAAATATATGAGTTATTACACTGGGAAATCTCATAAATTTTNCCATGATANTTGACCGGTGCAAACGGGCTACCGGTTGCAATTAAAGCTTTNCCCTCCGTCCACTGGATAATATCGGCGGGTACAGCCTCAACCTGAGAAGTCGGATTAGAAAGTGGCATTACAATTGGACGNTCACAATGCGCATGCATAGTTTTAATAATTTCTTCAGTAAATAGTCCGGGCTGCCCAGATACTCCAATCAATACACTTGGCTGAGCATTCCTGACCACATCCAGCAGAGAGATAACTTCACCCATATCAGCCCAGTCGGCAATGACATCTGCACGCTGAGCCAGTTTACGCTGGAAATCCCGCAGGTTTGGCTGGTTTTCAGTAATCAGGCCAAAACGGTCGACCATATAAACACGTGCTCGTGCTTCGGTATCAGTTAAACCTTCCGCAACCATTTGTGCCACAATCTGCTCAGCAATACCGCAACCAGCTGAGCCTGCACCCAGGAATGCCACAACTTGATCCTTAAGCTGCTTGCCGGCAGCACGGCTGGCTGCTATCAGGCTTCCTACTGATACTGCTGCAGTTCCTTGAATATCGTCATTAAAACAGCAGATTTTGTTGCGGTAAGTCTGCAATATTGGCATTGCATTATTCTGGGCAAAGTCTTCAAACTGAATTAAGGCTTTTGGCCAGCGGCGTTTAATGGCATTAATCACCTGATCAATAAAGGCATAATACTCATCACCAGTAATACGTGGCTGTCGCCATCCCATATAAATCGGGTCATTTAAGAGTTGCTGGTTATTGGTACCCACATCAATGGTAATAGGCAAGGTATAAGCCGGGCTGATTCCGCCACATGCGGTATATAAAGAGAGCTTGCCAATAGGAATCCCCATTCCGCCAATACCCTGATCTCCTAAGCCCAGAATACGTTCGCCATCTGTAATAACGATAACTTTTACATTCTTTTTGCTGACATTCTGCAAGATGTCATCAATATGTTCACGGTCCGGATAAGAAATAAAAATTCCCCGGTGTCGACGATATATGTCAGAAAAACGCTGACAGGCCTCACCCACTGTCGGTGTATAAATTATCGGCATCATCTCACTTAGATGATTCTCGATCAGATGGTAAAACAAGGTTTCATTGGTGTCTTGGATATTTCGTAAATAAATATGTTTATTGATTGCATCATTAAAAGAAGAGTACTGTTGATAAGAGCGCTGGCTCTGTTCTTCGATACTTTCAATAATATGCGGAATTAAACCGTGCAGATTAAATGTACTGCGTTCTTCTTCGGTAAAGGCAGAACCTTTGTTTAATAGCGGGAGTTCTAATAGGGTGTAGCCAGCATACGGAATATATAATGGATGCTTGCTTTGCTCTGTGGTCATTTATCTCATACCTATAGACTTGGTCCAGATTGACTAAAATGTAAGGATCTGTCCAGTCTTCAACTTTCATTCACTTGATTTAACCCTTAGCTTAAGCGCTTTTNATATAAAATGGGTATTTCGAACAGTGATACTGATATGGAGAGTATTTACATAGAGAATAAGAAAGTTGTCAAAGACTGGATCTGGTTTTATATTGTCCTGAACAGGATTCTGATGAAATTTTATTTTGTTATACTTCTGTGCTATTTAACTCTCTGAAAATAATAATGACTAATAATAAAGCTCTACTTTTTGATTTTATTGTTGATTAGTATTTTTCTGGCTGCAGATGGCAACTATTGAGCCATTTTAAAAATAAGGGAAGATTTAAGCTCTGTTTTAAACATAAAAAAAGAATTATTAAATTTTAGCCCAAAGGCATAGTAGATATTCATAAAATCACTCTCAGTCTATTGGGACAGCTCAGTGACACATTCTGAAGAATCCAGCAGGTTTATATAAAAAAGAGAAAGTTTACATTCTTCAAAATAAACCTGAGCAAAATTATATTTTATCTTTTGAATTCAATGGTCAGATAGCTTATCAAAAGCTGGCTTTCTATTTGTAGGAGCAGCAGTGAATAAGTCTAGACTAATAAACTAGAGATTAGACAGATCCGGCTCTTCTCTTACCCGACAATAAAAACTGCCAATCCTTTTGCGCTTTATCATCTTCCAGAAGCGGAATATGTTCAAACAAAAGTCCAAAATAATAAAAATTAATAAAGTCTACTATTCCCGCAACCTTTATACCTTTCATCTTAACCACGCTGAACTGCTAGAAAAACCACTGACCGCACGGAATTAATTAACGCTGAGGTGGAGATGGCGGGGTCATATCAACTAACAGGCCGGCTATACGGCGTACCAGTGGCAACAGGATCAGTACCGCTGGAAATGCAGCCAGCCAAGATAACATCCAGGCACTAAACCAGAGATGAAAGAAATTTTCGACCCAACCTAAACTGCGTAAAAGATTAATCATGGAAATTATTCCACTCATCAGACAGGATAAAATAAGAGGTATTATCCAGACAGCGCATGCTGCCGGTAGCTTCGGGATACTGCCGATAATGGTCGCACGCGTTTGGTTCATGATATAACTCTAGGTTTTTAATATAAAATTATAAAATATTTTTCAGATTTCTTGAGGAAAATAAGCAGCATTATAGCATTTCCTGTAATGAAACGGCCAAAGCGCTTTTAATCCCTGTAAATGCACTCCCCCAAGCTGCTGGAAATTTGTTATATTTGCTCTCTTTCCGCGATACTTATTTTTCGACTGATTATGAATACGGCAATACAAGCAGCTCTTGATCATGCAGTACAATCCCTTCAGAACCAAGGGGTACTCACTACTGAGTGGACCAACAACAGTAGCCTGGCCCGAACCAAAGACCGCAGTCATGGCGACTTCGCATCTAATATTGCCATGATCGGGGCAAAAGCTGCTGGTATGAAGCCGCGTGATCTGGCTGAAAAAATTCTGGCGAACCTGCCTGAAGTGGCTGACATTAGCAAAGCTGAAATTGCTGGTCCGGGCTTTATCAATTTCTTTTTAAATGCTGACCAGCGCTTTGCGGTACTCGACCAGATTCAGGCTCAAAAAGACCAATATGGTCGCACGCAGGTTAATGCTGCGAAAAAAATTCAGGTTGAGTTTGTCTCTGCCAATCCGACATCTAGCCTGCATGTAGGTCATGGCCGTGGTGCTGCTTATGGCATGACTGTCGCTACTTTGCTTGAGGCGACAGGTGCAAAGGTTGATCGCGAATATTATGTCAATGATGCTGGCCGTCAAATGGATATTCTGGCGACCTCTACTTACCTGCGTTATCTTGAACTGTTAGGACAAGATTTAGTTTTTCCTAAAAATGCCTACCAAGGTGACTATGTCAAGGAAATCGCACAGGGCATTATCGACCTGAAAGGTAAAACTTATGTACACCTAGTCGCTGATGTCTATAAAGATGTTCCGGAAGATGTTCAATATGCTGCTGAGCCAGACAGTGAAGGTAATAAAGTCGTTCTCTCTGGTGATAAAGAAAAGCATATTGATGGCCTGATTTTTAATGCCCAGCACTTACTGGGTGAAGGTTATCGAGTGTTTCACCAGGCAGCGCTTAAAGCCATTCTAGATGATATTAAAGATGATCTGGGCGAGTTCGGTGTAACGTTTAATGAATGGTTTAGTGAAGCTTCGCTCACTGAAAAAATTGATGAAGCCCTACAAACCTTGGATCAACGCGGCTTTTTATATGAAAAAGATGGCAACATCTGGTTTAAATCAACCGAATTTGGTGATGAAAAAGACCGTGTGGTAAAACGCCGTAATGGCCAGACCACTTATTTTGCCTCGGATATTGCCTATCATCTCAATAAACTGCAACGCGGTTATACCGACCTGATTGATATCTGGGGTTCAGATCACCATGGTTATATCTCGCGGGTAAAAGCTGCAATTGAGGCAATGGGNTATGACTCAAAGAAACTGACTGTTTTACTGGTACAGTTTGTGAGTTTATGGCGTAGTGGTGAAATGGTTCAGATGTCTTCGCGTTCCGGACAGTTTGTAACCTTGCGTGACCTGCGTAAAGAAGTTGGCAATGACGCAGCACGTTTTTATTATGTAATGCGTAAATCTGAACAGCATATTGACTTTGACCTTGACCTTGCAGTCTCGCAAAGTAAAGATAATGCCGTATATTATATCCAGTATGCGCATGCACGTATCTGCCGTATGCTAGAAAAAGCCGCGAGTAATGGTATTGTTTTGAATGTCTCTACAGCACGTAGCCATGCACCGCGCNTGGAACTTGATGCAGAAACNGAACTGCTGGCCAAGCTGGCNGCTTACCCGGATATTGTGATTCGTGCAGCCAATGTTTATGAGCCGCATCAGGTCGGTAACTACCTGAAGGAATTGGCAGCGCTTTTCCACGGTTGGTATAATGAACACAAAGTACTTGGTGATGATGCTGAACTGACTCAGGCCCGTCTACTACTTTCTGTGAATGTTCAGCAAGTACTTCGTAATGGCCTGGAACTGCTCGGTGTGTCTGCACCGACTACCATGTAAAATAACAAGAGAGGTTTCCACGTGTTTGGAAAAACGCAACGCGGTGTATCTGAACGGTCAACCAAGCCAAAGCAGCCCCTGATTCCGAAATGGTTGGGGACGCTGGTCGCTATACTGGCTGTACTCTGCCTGGCAGTTATATTGATGCTCTGGAAACCGTGGGAACCGGTTAAACCGAAAAACCAGATTACCTCCGAGCACTACCAGGAAGAAACCAACAAGGATTACCGTTTCTATGACTTACTGCCACAACAGCAGGTTACACCGATCCCTGAACAGGCTATTCCTGAAACCACTAAAGATACTGCACCTGTAGTAATCGTAGAAGCACCTGAACCAGTACAACCTGCCACGCCGGCAGATGCAGTACCAGCAGATGGTAGCCTGGATGTGACTGAAGCGCCTGTACCACGTCAGCCATCGTTTATTTTACAGGTACGCAGTTTTCCAGATCCTGACAGTGCTGATGCACGCCGTGCCGAAATTATCCTGAATGGTCTTTCTGCTGATGTCATCAAAACCACTGAAAATGGACAAACCTGGTATCGGGTCATTTCTGGGCCGTATGATTCGCAGGAAGCTGCTGTCATTGCACAGCAGACTTTACAACATAGTGGTATTGATTCAATTGTGGTAAAACGTTAGTCCTGAAAAAATAGAAAAGGATGCGGTCGCATCCTTTTTTATTTATACCTGATAAATAATAAATACCATTATACTTGAGCCTGTTCCGGGTCCCGTGCCTTAGCCTGCTGATAAGCGGGACGCACATGAATTCGGGCTAAATATTTCTGTATATTGGGATAATGTCCTTGTAGACGTGTTGCCATCGCCTCAAGCGGAAAACTCATCTGGATATCGGCAAAACTGAATTGACCCGCGACATACTCATGCTGGCCCAAATACTGCTCCAGAAAAGCAATATGATCTTTCAAGCGTGGCTGAACAAATCCGGCCCGGATACCATCCGTAATCTTATTGGCAAGCGGACGAATCAGAAAAGGGACCCGCTCTCCTACTTTTGAAATCACCAGTTGAAACACCAGTAAAGGCATCAGTGAACCTTCGGCATAATGCATCCAGTAAATATAATCACGCAGAGCAGCAGGATCGGTCGGCTTAAAATGTGATTCTTGATCATACTGGCTTTGCAGGTATTCCAGGATTGCACCAGACTCAGCCAGTACATGACCGTCATCTGTTAAGATAGGGGCTTTACCCAATGGATGAATGGCCTTTAAACTATCTGGGCCGGTATAATCTGGCTGACGGCGATAAAATTCAATCTGATAATCTAGACCTAACTCTTCTAGAGCCCAAAGAATACGGAACGAACGGGATTGTTCCAGATGATGTAGAGTTAGCATGGTTTTATTCCTGAGTTTATTGTGTTTATAAAAATCAAATTATCAAAACAACAGCAGCTAGCCTATTATTTTATATACTATCACCAGTCATTAGGGGACTTATTTGGCAGGACGCATTTGTCCGGGAACAGGAGGCGCTTCAAGTCGCGGTCCAGCATGACCCTCAACGTTTCCAAAACGGTGATCATGTTTCTCCCATTGCTCACGCGCCTGTCTTATTTCTTCAGAAGTTCGTGCAACCAGATTCCACCACAGGACTATTGGCGTTTCAAATGGTGCGCCGCCTATCAATAAAAGACGGGCATCTTTATTTAATTCAAGTTCAATCTCTTCCAGACCAGGGGGCAATACCAGCATATTTTGTTTATGTAATTCATGGCCGTTCACTTGTGCATTGCCTTCCAGAACAAGAAAACCATATTCAAATTGTGGATTTAAAGTAAAAACCTGCCGACTATCTTCTCTAGCTTTTAAATCAACACCGAGCAACGGACTATAAACCTGTACCGGAGAAGACTGTCCTAGAAATTCACCGACCAGTACAGTACATTGTAGCTGATCCTTTTCGACAACTGGCAACTGAGGATAATGTTCAAATTTAGGTAACATGTTGCGCTGCTCATCAGGTAAGGCAATCCAGAGCTGAGCAGCATGCATCCTGGTTTCTGACTCAGGAGAAACTTCGGTATGGGTAATTCCATATCCTGCTGTCATCAGATTGACTTGTCCCGGCTCAATGAGCTGTTCAGAGCCGATACTGTCCCGGTGCATTACCGTTCCTTCAATCATCCAGGTAAAAGTTTGCAGTCCGATATGAGGATGCGGTCCCACCTTCATGCCCTGCCCCGGTTTAAATGTGGCTGGTCCCGCATGATCCAGGAAACACCATGCACCAATCATACGTTTATAACGGCTGGGCAGAGCCCGCTGAATTACAGTGCCCTGTCCAATTTCAGCGGTACGGGTAGGTATTTCCTGTAATTGAGTTGCATGCGGCAGTATATGCTCTGCCGGCTCTATAGTTCTGGTCCCTGATTTATTCATCTTTATACTCTTATCATGTTTTATATAAAATCTGCTTGATCTGATTCGGTTATAACGTAAATTTTCTGCATAAAAAAGGACGCAAAAGCGTCCTTTTTAATAAGGGATATTTTAAGCCAGCTAACTAGAGCATTTTAAAACTGATTCATAGAAAACCCTAATAAAATGCTTCAACCTGTAAATAGCCTGTTTATTCCCATTCAATCGTAGCAGGTGGTTTAGATGACACATCATATACCACACGTGATACATCTTTAATTTCATTCATGATACGGGTAGATATACGGTCTACCAGGTCATAAGGCAAATGAGCGAAACGTGCTGTCATAAAGTCAACTGTCTCCACAGCACGCAGTGCAATCACCCATGCATAACGACGGCCATCCCCTACTACACCCACAGATTTGACAGGCTGGAATACAGCAAATGCTTGGGCAGTCTTGTCATACCAGCCACTGGCACGTAATTCCTGCATGAAAATATCATCAGCAAGACGCAGAATATCAGCATATTCCTTTTTCACTTCACCCAGAATACGCACACCAAGGCCCGGGCCCGGGAATGGATGACGATAGATCATGCTATGTGGCAAGCCTAAGGTCGTACCCAGTTTACGTACTTCATCCTTAAACAGGTCACGTAACGGTTCAACCAGTTCAAAAGCCAGGTCATCTGGTAAACCGCCTACATTATGATGCGATTTAATCACATGGGCCTTGCCCTGTTTGCTGGCAGCAGATTCAATCACATCTGGATAAATCGTACCTTGTGCCAGGAATTTTACACCGTCGAGCTTACGTGCTTCTTCAGCAAAAACTTCAATAAACTCACGCCCGATAATTTTACGTTTTTTCTCTGGATCAACTTCGCCTGCCAATGCGCCAAGGAAGCGCTCTTCAGCAGCAGCACGGATTACACGGATTCCCATATTCTGCGCAAACATCTGCATAACCTGATCGCCTTCATTCAGACGTAAAAGGCCATTGTCGACAAATACGCAAGTTAGCTGGTCTCCAATCGCTTTATGCAACAATGCTGCTACAACAGATGAATCTACGCCACCTGAAAGTCCCAGCAATACTTTTTCATTACCAATCTGTTCACGTAACTGTTCTACACGCAAATCNATAATATGTTCTGGAGTCCATAGNCCACGACAGCCACAGATCTGATGTACAAAATTGGAAAGTAACTCTGCACCTTTAGAGGTATGTGTTACTTCTGGATGAAACTGGATGCCATAGAAGCGGCGTTCTTCATCAGAAACCATAGCAATTGGACAGCTTGGCGTACTGGCAGTCACACTAAAACCGGCTGGTAGCTGACTCACTTTGTCACCATGACTCATCCAGACATGCAGCTGGTTTTCACGGTCTTGTAGCTGTCCGATCAGACCATCGCGAATCAGGATATCTACTTCGGCATAACCGAATTCATGCACCACACCAGGCTCTACCTTGCCACCCAGCTGTTCGCACATGGTTTGTAGACCATAGCAGATTCCCANTACCGGCACCCCTAGCTCAAAAACCAGTTGTGGTGCACGCGGACTNCCTTCTACGTGGACACTTTCAGGACCACCAGANAGAATAATTCCGTTCGGGTTAAAAGCACGAATGTCTTCTTCAGACATGTCATAAGCATACATTTCAGAATATACGCCTGCTTCACGAACACGGCGTGCAATGAGCTGGCTATATTGAGAACCGAAATCCAGAATCAGAATACGGTCTTCAGTAATTTGGGTATTGGTAGTCATGACAAACAACTATGAAAGGCAATCGAAGTAAGCGCGCTATTCTAGCATTTTTTGATGTATTAAGCACATTATTCAGACATATCAATTTTTTAAAATTTTTTGATGATGGGCTTTTTTCATAGCGGAAAAAACAGAAAATAGTCCTTAATCTGTTTTTCAAGGATTTATATTGAATGACTCTTCTCTTTCCTCAAGAGTTTATTGATATTTTTGAACTCCCTATATAAATGTATTTTTTTATATTTTGCTGCTGACTTTCAGCATAGGCACTGCTAGGATTTGGTCACCCCGTATGCTTGTTTTTTCCCCATGGAACTCCTCGATTTTATCTTACACGTTGACCAGCATTTACTCGAATTTGTCCGCGATTATGGCATATGGATTTATGCAATTTTATTCCTGATTATTTTTGTCGAAACAGGTCTGGTCGTCATGCCCTTCCTACCCGGAGATAGCCTATTATTTGCAGCCGGTGCAATTGCTGCTTCTACCGGCATGATGGATCCATGGGTGCTGGGTATCTTGTTATTTATTGCTGCTGTACTGGGCGATACACTTAATTATCATATTGGTCGGTTGGTGGGCCCCAAAGTTTTTGAAATCAACTCACGTTTTATCAATAAAGAACATCTGTTTAAAACCCAGCGTTTCTTCGAGCGGCATGGCGGTAAAACTGTAATCTTTGCGCGTTTTATTCCTTTTGCCCGGACTTTTGCACCCTTTGTAGCAGGGGCCGGTAGCATGAACTATAAATATTTTCTAAGTTATAACATTGTTGGGGCCTTTTGCTGGGTTGGATCTTTTATTGCATTAGGTTATCTGTTCGGTAACATGCCTATTATTAAAGATAATTTTACCCATCTGATTTTCGGTATTATTATTTTAAGTATTCTGCCTGGTATTATTGGTTTTATCCGGCAAAAAATTATAAATAGACGAACAGTGGCTGAAAAAAGTTAAGTGCTATTACAACTTTTTTATCATCATTTATACCCTATAAATATAGCCGATCTTTTAAAATGATCGGCTATATTAATTTCAAGAACACATCTGCTTTAATTCAGAAAATTAACATTAACAAGGTATTCAAAAAAAATTATAACGGTTCTATAGTATAATATCCGCCATACATCTTTAGAAGATAGACAACTCTATAACAAGAACCTGAGCTGGATAAATATATCTAAATTATGACCGATCATAATACTGAGGATCTATCGCTTTCTGCTTCAAAATAGCGAGACCCTAAATTTAATATATGGCCGATAATTTATAGCAGCCATAGAGGCACAGTCAGTTATAACCTTTTTCTCCAATACCCATACTCAAAAGTAGAGTTATATAAATATTTTAGCTTAAGTGGTAGCACGTTTAACCAGCCGGATCGGACAGTTTTTAAACTGGGCAGCTTGTGCAATAGCTTCTTGTTCACCCAAAAGACGCGCGGTTTCAGTCCGCTTTGTATTTGAGGACTGCCCCATATTTACCGAAACAGATGGCCCGATTCCCCAGCCGCCACGGCTGCCCCAACCACCTCCAATTCCTACACCTAAACCTACACCTGTACGTGTAGCAGGTGTTACGCCCTGATCGAGATATTGTTGAATACGGTTATATTCACTCTGCAATTGCTGGCAGTTTAATGCCTGATATTGNGTGGGAGAAACATAGCTGGGTTTTACAGGGGTTGCACAGGCACTTAATAACAAAGCCGATACAGCAGCCACAGATAAATAGATTCTTTTCATTGAGAATTCCGGACGCAAAGCTTGTCTCTTTATTAAACAATCTGTCTACCCACCAGGTCAAATCATATTCAGTAAGAAATTCGTGATGAGATGGGATGGTATATATACGTGCTGATTTAAATAAAAAGAAAATCTCTGAAATGAGCTCCTTTAACCAGTCTATAAATTAACCACACCGCTACTCAAGCTGTATATAGCGTGCTAAAAGTTTGGCTTAATGGTCACGAGTAAAATAATGGCAATAAAAGCAAATAAACCAATGGCCAAACCGGCTCGACGCTGTACTAACAATATAGAATCATCCTTGCGAAAAGCCTTCATCAGCGAGGAAAACAGAACGATAAACAGAATAATCTTGGCATAAAACCAAGGCTGTACCATAAACTGATTCATCACTAATAAAATAATACCTGTTAAAATGATCAGGCTAAAGGATAAGTGCTGTAGTGCGACCAGTATCTTACGTCCGATGGGGTTTGGCTGGTTGCCCTGTGTTCCGATAAACAGGGTCAGGCCACGCAGCACAAAAACAATCAGAGCTAGTGTGGCACTGCTCATATGTATAATTTTTAAGAACAGATGAGTATCCATGTATAATTTATACTCTTGTTAAACTTTAGGTGCATGGGCGCATTCGGGACTTGCAGGTGCAATCCCCGGCCATTCAGTCGGTAAGTAAGCATGAATAGCCAAGGCATGGATATTGCCAGGACTCATCAAATCTGCCGTCAGAGCATAAATTTTCTGATGACGCTGTACCAATCGCAGGCCAATAAAAGACTCACTGACAATAATAACTTTAAAGTGTGTTTCTTTACCCGGGAAATAACCGCCATGACTTGAAGATTCATTAACTACCTCAAGATGAGTAGGTGACAAAGTCTGTAATCGTTCAATCAGTTGCTGTTCTAGGCTCATAACTAGTCCTCTGAGTGATTATTGGAGTGGAATTGAAGTATACGTGTTCCTCAGCCAGCTTACCTTAGTAAAATCTTTATGTTTTACATCTTTTTATAGTTATACCTCGATATAAAACCAACTACCTTGTGCTGAATGGCAAGGCAAACAGGCTAAAAGATGATAAAAGTTGAATTTAAATAGCTTAAAATGATTTTATTTTATGCAATCAGTTCAATATTCTGTAGAAAAATGTTGACCGGTATCTTCCATAATGTATTATAAGCGGCACGCGGGAATAGCTCAGTTGGTAGAGCACAACCTTGCCAAGGTTGGGGTCGCGAGTTCGAGTCTCGTTTCCCGCTCCAGATTTTTTAGTTCAAGTTTTTATAAAAACTGCTCAATATGCGGGAATAGCTCAGTTGGTAGAGCACAACCTTGCCAAGGTTGGGGTCGCGAGTTCGAGTCTCGTTTCCCGCTCCAGATTCTAAAAAGCCTCAAGTTGAACTTGGGGCTTTTTTAATGCTAATCGAATATATTGTTTTTGAGTTAAAATCAAAAAGCTGAAGCAAAATTTATAAGTTTAAAAATAAGCTATCCTTAAAATCGTATTGTTAATAAAGTCATATATTTGTGGGTATAGAATCATACCAGTCATAAGAACATTTCAGCCAAGGAAGCCGTGCTACTGGTAAAATGAGTAATGTTCACTGGCCCTATAATAAATATATAAAGACTTACCAAAAAATAAGAATATAGCTGCAGCAGGTAAAACTACCTGAATTATGGATAAGTAAGATCTTTAATTTTTATATAATGCTGTTTTTATTTAACTGCTAAAGACAGGTTATATATTCAAGTTTAATTTACTTTTATGTTCTTTATTTTTTGTAAGCGTAAGTGATTGATACTTAGAATAACTTTTCGAAGGTCTATAATAAGATCCATCTTTATAAAAATTGATCATCACTCATGACTGTACTTACCTGCTTTAAAGCTTATGACATCCGTGGCAAGCTCGGAACAGAGCTGAATGAAGAGATTGCTTATAAAATTGGCCGTGCCTATGGACAGATTTATCAGCCTCAGACTGTGGTAGTGGGGTGTGATATTCGTCTTAGCAGTGAATCTCTAAAACAGGCCACTATTCGCGGCTTAAATGATGCCGGCGTTAATGTACTGGATCTGGGTATGACTGGAACCGAAGAAGTTTACTTTGGGGCTTTCCATCTAAATGTACAAGGTGGAATCGAGATTACTGCCAGTCATAATCCGATGGATTATAACGGTATGAAACTGGTCCGTGAAAATGCACGCCCCATCAGTGCAGATACGGGTTTAAAAGATATTCAGGCTTTAGCTGAGAGTGAAAACTTTACACAGGTACAAAAACCAGGAACTACCCAGTCTTATAATATTCTGCCAGAGTTTGTTGAACATCTGATGAATTATATCGAACCCGGCAAGATTCGCCCGCTTAAACTGGTCGTTAATGCCGGAAATGGTGCGGCCGGACATGTAATTGATGCTATTGAGACTAAATTCCGGACCTTAGATATACCGATAGAGTTTATTAAAATTCATCATGAGGCCAATGGGCATTTTCCGAATGGTATTCCCAATCCGATTCTGGTTGAAAATCGTGATGTTACCCACCAAGCAGTACTGCAACATCAGGCAGACCTGGGTATTGCTTGGGATGGCGACTTTGACCGCTGCTTCCTGTTTGATGAAAAAGGGCAGTTTATTGAAGGATATTATATTGTCGGATTGCTGGCACAAGCATTTTTGATTAAACAGTCGGGTGAAAAAATTGTGCATGATCCGCGTCTGGTATGGAATACCCTAGATATTGTCGAGCAGTACCATGGTGTTGCAGTCCAGTCCAAGTCTGGTCATGCTTTTATTAAAGATGTTATGCGGGAACACAATGCTGTGTATGGCGGCGAAATGAGTGCTCACCATTATTTTCGTGATTTTGCCTACTGTGATAGTGGAATGATTCCATGGTTACTCATTATTGCCCTGCTGTCAGAAACCGGCCAAACACTCTCGAGCCTGGTTGAGCGTATGATTGAAAAATTCCCTTGTAGTGGTGAGATCAATTTTAAGGTTGAAGATACTCAAAAGACGATTGAAAATATCTTGGCACATTATCAATCACAACAACCGCAAATTGATAAGACTGACGGGATCAGCCTGAACTTTGGAGAATGGCGTTTCAATGTTCGTGCTTCAAATACTGAACCTTTGCTACGCCTGAATATTGAAATCCAGGCTGAACGGACTGCGCGACCAATGCTGCACTATATTGATGAACTGACCGCACTTATTCAGGGAAGTTAATATAAAAGATTATAAAAAACGGAGTATTGACTCCGTTTTTTCTTTTCAGGAATGATAACCTTGCGGATTTTGCTGCTGCCATTTCCAGCTATCTTTTAACATATCTTCCAAGGTATATCGTGGCTGCCAGCCTAATTCAGCCATTGCACGCGAATTATTTGCAAAGGATATTGCAACATCACCTGTACGGCGAGGAACAAACTCAAATGGAATCTTGACTTGATTCACTGCCTCAAATGCATCTTTCACCTGTAATACCGAAGATCCTTGACCAGTACCGATATTCCAGGCACGACATCCCTGTGAATTTAAACGGTTATTTAAGGCACATAAATGGGCATTTGCCAAGTCAACCACATGTATATAATCACGGATACCCGTACCATCTACCGTATCATAATCACTTCCATAGATCGACAATTTTTCACGGCGACCCACTGCTACCTGGGTAATATACGGCATTAAATTGTTTGGAATACCTTGTGGATCCTCACCAATCTGACCACTTTGATGGGCCCCAACCGGATTAAAATATCTTAATAACGCAATAGACCACCGCTCATCCGCTATAGAAAGTTTCTCTAAGATCTGCTCAACCATTAGCTTGGTGTAGCCATAGTTATTGCTTGGCATACCTGTTGGCATTTCTTCTTTTAAAGGAGAGATATTGGCTTCGTCATAGACTGTAGCAGACGAGCTAAATACCAGCCGATATACCTGAGCTTTCTGCATCGCCTGAACCAGAGCTATACTGCCTGCAATATTGTTATCAAAATATAACAGCGGTACCTGCTGGCTTTCCCCAACTGCTTTCAGTCCAGCAAAATGAATAACGGCATCAATTTTATATTCATCAAATATCTGGTCAAGCACCTGATGGTCTCGTATGTCACCCTGAATAAAAACCAGTGACTTTTGTGTGAGCTGTTGTACTCGATGCAAAGCCTCTTCTGAACTGTTACTTAAATTATCAAGCACAATTACTTCATGTCCGGCTTGGAGTAACTCTACACAGGTATGCGAGCCAATATAGCCGGCTCCACCTGTGACTAAAACTTTAGCCATAATATTGACCTAATAACACTTTAATTAAACCTTGGGTAGAAGCATCCAGCTGAGAAATATTTTCCTGCTGACGATTCAGTATGGGGAGCAGTTCATTCGCAATCTGCTTACCCTTTTCCACTCCCCATTGATCGAATGGGTTAATATTCCAGATAACTGACTGTACAAAAACTTTATGTTCATAAAGTGCGATCAGCATTCCCAGACTAAATGGATTAAGTTCTTGTAACAGCAGGGTACTGCTTGGCTGATTACCTTCATACTGCTTATAGATCGGCAGTTGTGCGGACTCTTCCTGATTCAGGGCTGCATTGCCAAATGCCAGTAAACGCGACTGCGCCAGACAGTTAGACAGAGCGAGGTGATGCTGTTCTACCAAGGCTTCAGCATTCTGGATATAGGTAAACTGATTAGCATTATAACGCTTGACTGGAGCAATAAAATCACAACTTACCGCTTGTGTTCCCTGATGCAGCAACTGGTAAAACGCATGTTGTGCATTTGGGCCTACCTCACCCCAGATAATAGGACAGGTATTATAATTTACCCGTTCGCTATTGCGCTGTACAGATTTGCCATTTGACTCCATTTCCAGCTGCTGCAAATAAGAGGCAAAATATTTCAGGCGGCCATCGTAAGGCAAAATGGCATGGGTCTGTATTTCCAGAAAATTACTGTTCCATACCCCGAGTAAAGCCATCAGTACGGGAATATTTTTATGTAGTGGAGCTTCCTGGAAATGCCGGTCTACTGTGTAAGCACCGCCCAAAAATTGTTTGAAGCCTTCAATTCCAATGGTTAGGGCAATCGGTAGACCAATACAGGACCAGAGTGAATAGCGTCCACCGACCCATTCCCATAACAGTAACTGGTTTTCAGGCACGATCCCCCATTCTGTCATTTTTTCAGGCTTGGTAGAGACTCCAATAAAATGACTTTTTAAAATATGGGGGTGCTGGCCGAGTTCTTTTTCTAGCCATTGCCGTGCAGTCTGGGCATTTGACAGGGTATCGATGGTACTAAAAGATTTTGATGAAATAATAAAGAGGGTGGTTTCAGGACGTAACTGATGCAGTAGATCTGATAGCTGACTACCATCAATTGTGGAAACAAAGTGGACCCCTAGAGATCTGCGGCTCTGAACCTTGAAATCACCTAATGCATAACTGGTCATCAGAGGACCAAGATCTGATCCACCTACTCCAATATTTACAACATCCCGTATTACTTCACCAGTCGCACCGCGGAACTGTCCAGCATGGATTTTCTCGACCAGCCCATACATACGCTGTAACTGTTCATGGACCTGTGCTGCCAGATCAGCATGTTTTACTTCATTTTCAGGCAACCGCAAGGCCCAGTGCATAGCTGCACGCTGCTCGGTGTAATTAATTTCCTGCTCAGAAAATAATGCATGAATCCATTCNGGTAACTTCTGCTGTTCAGCCAATGCTACCAGCTGTNCNATGACATCCTGATTTACCCGATGCTTGCTATAATCAAAGGTCAACTGTTCAATATGAATAGAATAATCATTGAAGCGGTCTGGTTCATTCTTAAATAGATCATTTAAATGCTGGGCTTTGAGTGCCTCAGCCAACTGTTCCAGCTTCTGATAGGCCGGCATATTTTTGGGAAACTCTGATGTCTGTTGTATATTCTGGTTCATATGCGCCCCACTCCTTCATAGGCAAAACCTTGGGCTCTGACATAAGCTGGGTCATAAATATTACGGCCATCCAGAATCATAGGATGTGCCATTAACTGTTTTAAACGGGAATAGTCTGGACTCCAGTAGGCTTTCCACGCTGTCATCAGACATAGGGCGTGAGCATCCTGTACCGCTTCATAAGGATTACGGCAGAGAATCAGGTCTTCACGCTTACCATAATAGTTTTCCAGATCTGGTAAAGCAGCCGGGTCATGCAGTTTTACAGTCACCTGCTGCGCCCATAAGGCTTCCAGCATGGTATGCACTGGAGAATTAATAGTACTGCTGGTATTTTCCTTAAAAGCCGCACCCCAGATTGCAACCGTTTTACCTTGCAAGTCACAGCAGTAATAATTCCATAATTTACGGAAAAGTATTTCCTTCTGCTGCTCGTTAATCTCCCAGACCTGCTGTAAAAGGCGACTGTTGGTACCACTACTCGACATAGTTTCTGACAGGGTCAGAATATCCCTGGAGAAATTATCGCCCCCGAATCCGACTCCCGGTTGTAAATAGCTTGAACCAATCCGGCTGTCAGCACCTAGGCCCAAACGTACATTTTCAATATCAATATGCAATTTTTCTGCGACCTGGGCCAAGTCATTCATATAGCTGATACGAGTGGCGAGCATGCCAGAAATACTCAGCTTGGTAAATTCTGCATCCAGTATGGGCATGAACAGATACTGCTGGCTCAACGGAAAAAATGGTCTCAGCAGCTCACGGGTCTGGGTTTGGGCAAAATCATAATATTTTTCATCAATACCAATTACGACTTCACGTGAGTGAGTAAAACTCTCGGCCGACTTGCCCTCCTGAATCATGTCAGGCAAGTAAACCCAGGCATCTTTAGCCAGAATTTTCTGTAGTGAAGCTGTACCCTTCAAACCAAAAGTAGAACCATTAATCATTAATTTCGGGTGGATAATGGGTTGACGGCTTAAATGCTGGACAATATCTAAGGCTTCCTGAAAACAGGAGGGATTAAAGCCAAAAAAATAGACATCAATATCTTCTTTTAAACTGCTTAAACTGGTCTCTTTTAAATTCCCCAAGTGTTTTTGCCGGCTCAGAAGCTCAAGTAGCTGGGTATCCAAGGTAAGACCTGGTGCACAGGTTTCTTCAAGCCCCTGACACCAGTAGACCTGGTGGCCTGTCTCTGCCCATAAAGCACTCATTACCGCGGCTTGTAAGGTTGCGCCAAATACCGCAATTTTCATAGTGCCTCCTGCTTTAAAAATCGAATTCCTGAATTAATGCCTTAAAGTCTGTACCCAGCTGCGGATGATTAACCCCATAATGTAACACTGCCTTGAGGTAACCCAACTTGCTACCACAATCAAAAGTCTGTCCCTGCATCCGGTAAGCTTCTACCACCTGTTTCTGCTGTAGAAGCGCAATCGCATCCGTTAACTGAATCTCATTACCGGCCCCCTTGGGCGTCTGCTCAAGCAGCTGCATAATCTCTGCCGGTAAAATATAGCGGCCAATCACGGATAGATTAGAGGGCGCTGTACCAACTGAAGGTTTTTCAACAATTCCCTGCATGGCTACACTTTGCCCTGCTTCAGGTAGAAGAGAAACATCAACAATACCGTATTGATCCACTAGCTCATCGGGTACGGCCTCTACCATGATCTGGGCAGCCTGTGCAGTCTCATAGCGCTGCATCATTTGTGCCAGATCATTTATACCCTTCTCATTTTTCACCAGAACATCAGGTAGCAGAACAGCAAAAGGTTCATTCCCTACCACTGCTTTGGCACAGAGCACAGCATGACCCAGCCCGAGTGGCTGCGGCTGGCGTACACTAATGACACTAATATGAGAAGGAATAATTTCAGTAATTTCTTTTAACAGGTCAAACTTCTTTTTTTGTTCTAACGTGCTTTCGAGTTCAAAATTACGGTCAAAGTAATTTTCAATAGCTCCCTTAGATGCATGGGTTACCAGAATAATTTCTTCAATTCCAGCCTCTACTGCTTCACGTACCACATATTCAATCGCCGGGCGGTCAACAACATTTACCATTTCTTTAGGAATAGACTTACTGGCGGGTAAAAAGCGGGTTCCCAGTCCCGCTACCGGAAGAATCGCTTTTTTAATCTGCATATTATTTCCAAAGTTTAGTTTACTGAAACAAGTCCACTGCGTTTATAACCATCAACATAATATTCAAGCTGGCCAAGTGCCCAGTCAATATCAGTCTGAATAGCTGTCATGTTATTAATACGTTCAAATACAGGTAATAGCTCGTTAAAGGTATAGTGTTTTTCAAATGACCTTAAAATACGGCTATGTTCTGTAATTTGTGTATTGTCATGATCAATCAGCAATTCTTCATATAATTTTTCACCTGGGCGCAGACCACTATAGCGAATCTCTATATCGCCTTCGGTTGTATCTTGTTCACGAACTGTTAAACCACTTAAAGATACCATCTGCCGTGCCAGATCCTGGATCCGTACCGGCTCCCCCATATCAAGTAAAAATACATCGCCACCTGTACCGAGTGCCCCGGCCTGAATCACCAGCTGCGAAGCCTCAGGAATAGTCATAAAATAACGGGTAACCTCAGGATGGGTCACAGTAATCGGACCACCTTTAGCAATCTGCTGTTTAAACAGAGGTACTACTGAACCAGATGAGCCCAATACATTACCGAAGCGCACGATACTGATCTGGGTCTGGGTCTGTTCTTCTGCCATTGCCTGACAGTATAGCTCTGCCATGCGCTTGGATGCCCCCATTACATTCGTCGGGCGGACTGCCTTGTCGGTTGAGATCAGTACAAAGGTTTCCACACCCTTTTTAATGGCAGCATTCAGACTATTGGCCGTACCAATGGCATTATTTTTAAGGCCGGCAATTGGGTTACATTCGACCAGTGGCACATGTTTATAGGCTGCAGCATGGTAAACCGTCTGTACTGCGTACTGCTCAATTACCCGTTCCAGTTTCTGCTGGTCGAGCACGGTCCCGAGAATTGGGATAATCTCGCATTGGGTCGCCAGACGCAGTTCTTTATCAATACTGTACAGGGCAAACTCGGTTAATTCATAAATTACCAGACGTAAAGGCTGGTTTTTAATAATCTGGCGGCATAATTCTGAGCCGATTGACCCACCTGCCCCAGTCACCATAACTACCTTATTATGAATGTTTTTAGCCAGAAGGTGATCAATTGGCGGCACAGGATCGCGGCCAAGCAGGTCAATAATATCTACTTCACGGATATCGGCGATTTTAATATCACCATCTACCAGTTTGGTCAGACCCGGAAGCTCGGTAATTTTAAGCCGTGACGGTTCCAACTGTTTAATAATTTCGCTTTTACGGACCCGGCTAGCTGAAGGAATAGCAATTAAAATCTCTTCTATATGATGTTTTTTAAGAAGCTCAAGTGCCTTTTGAATAGAATAGACACACAGGCCTCCAACAATATGACCCTGCAAGTTTGCTTTATCATCTATAAAAAATACAGGTAAGTGTTCATCTGAACGAAACAATGCTGCGGCAATCTGCTGGCCAGCATAACCAGCTCCATAAATCGCAATACGTTTACGTCCCAAACCAGATTGTAAAGCACCTTTAATGACAAAACGGATGATTGCCCGGCTAAACCATACCCAGCCAAACATCATAAAGCCGAACATAAAAGGAATAGACATTGGGATAAAAGCAGGAGAAAAATAGGCCAAGGCATAAAGTGTGCCAATCATTAACAGCATGGCAAGTGCCAGCTTGACCATAAAAAACTCATTGAAGGTACGTACAATAAAACGGTAAATACCGCAAATCGCCAGACAAATGACTCCAATAATGCTTACCAAGAAAGCGCCATGATCTAGGCCAGGTACTACCTCAACACTCAGGTCAAATTGGCGAATGGCATAACAGAGCCACAGGAGTACCGGGAAGACAATTAGATCCAGTAAGACTAGAAAACCCTGTTTAATAAGTCGGGGAGCTGATGCAAGTTTAAAAATAAGTTGTTTCACGATGATCTTCTAGTATGAATTATTTCATCAAATGCAAATCTTTATACGCCTTTGCTTTTGATAAATAAATATTTTTTACCCGAGTACTACAATAAATATGAAATATGAAAACAAAAAAGAGCCAATATGTGCGCTAATTTCATATTGGCTTCAACAATAGTCAGGTATTCATCATTTTTATAACTTTTTGAATCACTTCAACTGTTTTAACTAAACTTTCAGTGCTTAAAGTCGGATGCACTAAAAACATTAAGCTGGTCTCGCCCAACTGCTTTGCTTGTGGAAGACGCTCAGCCGGTCGCCATGGTGTATGATCAAATGCATGTTCAAGATACACTTCTGAGCATGAACCACTAAAACACGGAACGCCTAGGGTATTAATTTCNTGCATGATCCGGTCNCGGTCCCAGCCTTTTGGCANGTTTTCTGGCTCCACCTGTACATAGCATTTATAGTAAGCATGTACAAACTCAGGTGGTAGATTCGGTACAGAAAAATACTGACTTTGTGCACAGGTATCTAGAATTTTCTGAGCATGTTCAGTTCGCTTCCTGGTCCATTCTGGCATTCTTTTTAACTGGATCCGGCCAATGACTGCCTGCATTTCCATCATGCGCCAGTTGGTTCCAAATGAATCATGTACCCAGCGAAAGCCTGGTGGATGCTGCTTATGATAAATACTGTCAAAATTCTTGCCATGATCTTTATAAGACCACATTTTTTTCCATAACGCTTCATCATTGGTGGTGACCATACCGCCTTCACCCCCTGTGGACATAATTTTATCCTGACAGAATGACCATGCCGCAATATGACCGATTGAGCCGGACGGACGGCCTTTATACTGTGCACCATGTGCCTGTGCACAGTCTTCAATTACATATAGTCCTTTATCAGCAGCTAGTTGCATGATGGGGTCCATGTCACACATCCAGCCTGCCAGATGCACACAGATAATTGCTTTGGTATCTGGTGTTAGAACAGCTTCAATCGTAGCACGGGAAATATTCTGTGAATCCAGCTCGACATCGGCAAAAATAGGATTAGCACCAGCTGTGACAATTGAACTGGCGGAGGCCAGAAAAGTGCGTGAGGTAACAATTACGTCATCCCCCGGTCCGATACTTAAAGCTTTTAATGCCAGATCAAGTGCGACCGTACCATTGGCGAGTGCAACTGCATATTTGGTGCCGGTATATTGTGCAAATTCTTTTTCAAATTCCCGGCATTCTTGGCCTGTCCAGTAATTGACTTTATTGGAGAGCAAAACTTGAGAGACGGCACTGGCTTCTTCTTGAGTAAAGCTTGGCCATGGTTCAAATGCAGTATTTAGCATGGTACGACCTAAAATTAAATGATAATAAAAAAGTAAAAAAATTATTTCTTTTCAAGTATA
>JGI24770J26754_10000481_pt1 | contig 28211 bp, 13 predicted proteins | sample LakOneMetagenome_FD_26754 | JGI IMG/M metagenome (IMG submission 26754) | reverse complement strand
TGGTAAATCTTTTACCCTTCCACCCCTAACTAATACTATCGAGTGCTCTTGTAGATTATGTCCTTCTCCAGGGATATACGCATTCACTTCATTACCATTTGTCAAACGTACACGCGCAACTTTACGCATTGCAGAATTTGGTTTTTTTGGTGTAGTAGTGTAAACNCGCGTACAAACCCCTCTTCTTTGAGGACAAGAATCTAAAGCAACCGATTTACTCTTCTTAGTTATCTGAGTTCTTCCTGTTCTTACTAATTGTTGAATTGTTGGCATAATTAATACTAAAAATATATTATGATTTTAATTTTCCCGCTTTTTACGGGGTTGCAAATGTAATACTATTTTTTTTCTAAACAAATCTTAATTCATTAATTTTTATACGAAGTAAATATTTGTTTCTTAAAGGAATATAGAATAGCCAATCGTGAATTTGTTGCAACAGCACAACCATTTCCCAATCGCTATTTCAAACCTATTCTTCAACATTTTGATTTTTATAGTAAAGTGACTTTTTTTGCGTTACTTTTATCCAAAAAGAGATCCGATTTGAAACGCATTATTTATTTAGTCTTTTTTATGTTGCTGGGATGGAATGGTTCGGCACAAAAACAGTATTTAAAAATTAGCAGTATCCTGTCCGATGAAAGAAAGACAATTGACTCTATCGGATACAATTCCGAGCACTTAAACACAAAATCCGTTCAAGACGAAGTGAATCTGTTTTCTCAAAAATTAGCTACAACTGGTTTTATAGAATTTGAAATTGAAAAGAATCAAAAAATTAACGATTCAACTTTTCTATATCAATTTAAATTAGGACATCATTTTACGTCATTACACATATATATAAGACAAAATGCTGAAGTTAAGAATCTTTCCTTGTTTGAGAAAGAAAATGACACTTTAGTTCTTCCTTACAAATCTGCCGAATCTTTTTTAAAAGAAACCTTAAGCAAATTAGAAAAGAGTGGATATGCCATGTCAAAAGTTCAACTACAAAATGTAGAACAAAAAAACGGATTCTTGGTAGCCAACTTAAACATCCAACTCGGAAATAAAAGAAAATTAAATGCCATCGTGATTAATGGCTACTCCAAATTTCCTGACAGCCACAAACGGAATTTAAATCGACTCTACAAAAACAAAACATTCAACCAAGAAAATTTAAAAAAGATCTATTCCGATTTTGAAAAATTTCGATTTGTAAAACAAGTCAAATATCCCGAAATACTTTTTACTAAGGACACCACCAAAGTTTACGTCTATATAGAAAAAACAAATTCGAACAGTTTTGAAGGATTTATCGGATTTTCAAATGATGAAGCTAAGAAAATCACCATAAACGGATATTTAGATCTATCTTTAAATAACTTGCTAAACACTGGAGAATCCTTTTCATTGTATTGGAAAAGTGACGGTAAGAATCAAAAAACGTTCAACACCACCATTGAACTACCGTATATTTTTAATAGCCCTCTCGCTCTAAAAGCGCAATTAAACATCTTTAAGCAAGACAGCATTTTCCAAAACACAAAGACCGCTTTAGATTTAGGCTACTTTTTCAACTACAATACCCGCTTCTATCTAGGATATCAAACCACTGAATCTAGCGATATCCAAAATCAAAATACATCAAAAATAAGCGACTTCAACAATTCATTTGTAACAACGAATTTTGAATACACGAATTACAAATCAGAGGAATATCTTTTTCCCGAAAAAACAAGAATAACTTTCAAGACGGGGCTTGGATCGCGAACAGCAAAGCTCANAACCGATAGGCAATCTTTTTTTAATCTAGATTTACGTCACAATTTCTATCTGAATCCGAAAAACGTAATACAAATCAAAAGCCAAAATTATTATTTAAACAGTAGTGACTATATTCTCAATGAGCTATATCGTTTCGGCGGCATTAATTCCATTCGAGGTTTTAACGAAAACAGTCTTCAAGCCAATCTTTTTTCTAGCCTATTAGCCGAATACCGATACATCCTAGCGCCAAACCTTTACGTGCACACTATCACCGATTATGGATACTTCGAAGATAGGGTAAATAATACGGAAGGAACTCTACTTGGGCTAGGCGTTGGATTTGGACTGTTAACAAAAAATGGTTTTTTTAATTTAATCTATGCGAACGGCAGTGCAAAAAACCAACCTATAAAGGCCTCAAATTCAATAGTTCATATCAGTTTTAAAACCAATTTCTAAAAAGATTAACAAAAAAAGTGAATAAAAAGTGGGAATAAGATTAGGAATCTTAACAATTAATTATGACTTTTGAGGGAACTAATTCAAAATAATTTAAAATGAAACTAAAGTTTAATGGATTTTTAACACTACTACTAGTGTTAATGGCGCAGATTACTTTTGCGCAGGACATTGCTGTAACAGGAACTGTTACGGATCAGGCTGGTTTACCGATTCCTGGTGTTAATGTCCTAGTTAAAGGATCGTCAAACGGAACGCAAACCGATTTTGACGGTAAATTTAAACTCAATGCTAGTCAAGGACAAGTATTGGTATTTACATTCTTGGGAATGAAAACTCAAGAAGTGAAAGCAACTGCAAAGATGAATGTTAAATTAGCTGACAACGCTTTGGAGTTAGAAGGAGTAGTAGTTACTGCNTTAGGGATTTCTAGAGAGAAAAAATCACTAGGGTACGCAACACAACAATTAAAAGGAGATGAATTAAAATCAGGCTCAGCAAACGGAAACTTCTTAAACGATATTTCTGGTAAAGTAGCTGGGGTTCAAATTAGAAGAAACAACAACTTTGGAGGTTCTACCAACGTGGTTTCTAGAGGGGTTAAGAGTTTAACCGGAAACAACCAAATGCTTATCGTTATTGATGGTATTCCAATTAACAATTCAAACACCAACTCAACAAGTCAAAGAAATGGTCAAGGAACTACCTTTGACTACGGTAACGCAGCAAATGATATCAATTCAGAAGACATTGAATCTGTGAATGTGTTAAAAGGAGCTGCTGCAAGTGCTTTATACGGCTGGCAAGCAGGTAATGGAGCTTTGATTATTACAACAAGAAAAGGAAAAAGTGGAAAAGGAATTGGTGTAACCATTTCTAGTGAAGCTAATTTTGGAAGTATTGACAAAAGTACTTTCGTAAAATACCAAAATAAATACGGTGCAGGTTACGGTGCCTACTATGGTGTGGATGGTACTGGATACTTTGATCAATACGATATCAATGGCGACGGCATCCTTGATGATGTAGCCCCAATGTATGAAGACGCTTCTTACGGAGCTGCCTTTGACGGTCATCCGGTATACCAATGGGATGCTTTCACACCTTATTCTCCAAATTACGGAAAACAAACGCCATGGTTGCCTGCGAAAAACGGACCTATTTCATTCTTCCAAACACCCGTATCTTTAAACAATACGGTTTCCTTAGAAGGTAGCGATGACAAATCAAACTATATTGTTACGTTTTCTCACTTAGACCAAACGGGTTTATTGATTAATAGTTCGATTAAGAAAAATAATATTAGTGCTAAATTCAATCACAATTTTTCTGATCGTTTGACAGGTACTTTCTTTTCAAATTTCATCCAACAAAATACGGTGGGTAGAAACTCAACAGGATACAACGACAACATCATGTCTAACTTTAGACAATGGTGGGAAACTAACGTAGACTTAAAATCATTAGAGCAAGTATACAATGCTTCCGGTGGTCAAAACGTAACTTGGAACAGGACGGCCTATGACAACGCTTCACCAATATTTTGGGACAACCCTTATTTCCAAAGAAATAAAAACTATGAAAGCGATGTTAGAAACCGTTTCATAGGTTATGCTAAATTGGATTATAAAGTAGCGGATTGGTTTACAACCACTGTGAGAGTTTCAACAGACACCTATTCTGAATTGCAAGAAGAAAGAAGAGCGGTGGGATCTGTGCCTGCTGATTTCGGAATCAATAGATTAACAGAAGGTTCAGGATACCAAAGGTTTAACAGAAACTATGCTGAATACAACTACGACTTATTACTTAATTTCAAAAAAGACTTATCTAAAGATTTTAATTTAAGTGGTCTTTTAGGAGGTACTGTAAACAGAAATAAAACAAATTCTATCCTAGGCTCTACTCAAGGTGGCTTAGTGGTTCCTGATCTATACAGTTTAGAAAATTCAGTTACTGCTGTTCGTCCAATTGAAACTGAAAGAACCGTAGGTGTTAATAGTTATTATGCACAAGCCTCTTTAGGTTTTAGAAACTTTTTATTTATAGAAGGTACTGCAAGACAAGATGCTTATTCTGATGTTAAAGAAGGAGCTAATAAGCTAAAAACCACATCAGTTTCTGGTAGTTACGTTTTCTCTAATAATTTGGATCTAAAATGGTTATCATTCGGTAAATTAAGAGCTGGTTATGCTGAAAATCCATTGGGAGGCTCTGGGCAGTTCTTGGAAGACACGTACACCAAATTCGACCCATTCGGTAATGCGCAGTTATACTCTGTTAACACCGTTAAGAAAAACCCTCTATTGTTACCTACAAAATCAAAAACACAAGAAGTTGGTTTAGAAGCATCATTCTTTAATAAAAGAGTAGGATTTGACTTTAGTATGTACAAATCAACAAACCTAAACCAAATATTCCAAGTTCCTTACTCTACTGCTACAGGAGTTTCTTCTCAATTTGTAAATGCTGGATCTATTGAAAACAAAGGATTTGAAGTACAATTCAATGTTTCTCCAATAAGAACGACCAATTTCGAATGGGAAGTTATTGCTAACTGGTCATCCAACCGAAATGTTGTTCTATCTTTACGAGAAGGTATTGAAAATCTACAATTAGGAAGCTATCAAGGTGGAGTTACCATTAACGCTGCCGTTGGACAACCTTATGGTATTATCCGAGGTACTGATTTTACTTACCTAAACGGACAAAAAGTGGTTGGTGCTAATGGGCGATACACAATTAACTCTAGTTCTAACAACATCATTGGTGATATTAATCCAGATTGGATTGGTGGTGTCCGAAACAGAGTTACTTACAAAAACGTTTCCATGAGCTTCTTAATTGACATGCAAAGAGGTGGAGATATTTTCTCCTTAGACCGCTCTTATGGTTTAGCTACAGGACTTTATGAAGAAACTGCGGGAACTAATGATTTAGGAAATCCAATAAGAAATACAATCGCTGATGGTGGTGGTGTAATTCTTCCTGGAGTTCAGGCTGACGGAACACCAAATACAGTAAGAACACCAGCACCTAACTTCTTCGGTAACGTAGACGGATACAGAAGAAAACCAAACAGTGCGTTCGTTTATGACGCTTCGTATATTAAATTGAGAGAAGTGTCTATTAGCTACAAATTCCCAACCAAATTATTGGAAGCCATGCACATTCAAGATTTGAAATTTAGTTTGGTAGGAACTAATCTTTGGATTATTGAAAAAAACCTTCCTGATGCAGATCCTGAAAGTGGTTTAGGTTCTGGAAATTTATCTGCTGGTTATTCAGTAGGATCACTTCCAACCACAAGAAATATTGGTTGTAACCTAACATTAAAATTTTAAATTATGAAAAAGAGTATCATATTATTAGGTGTTTTTGCGCTCTTGATTTCCTGTACAGCGGATATCACTGGACTCAATGTAAACACAAAAGAGCCAACAAAAGTTCCTTCTGCGTTCCTATTTAGTAATGCAGAAAAAGCGATGGTAGACCAAATGGTAAGTACCAGCGTAAACTTCAATGTTTTCCGTCTTTTCACGCAACAGTGGACAGAAACGACTTACACGGATGAAAGTAATTACGATGTAGCCACTAGAACTATCCCTGACAACCACTGGAGAGTTCTATACAGAGACGTTTTGAAAGACTTAGTAGAATCCAAAAAAGTACTACAATCTGAACCTGCTGCGGGCGCCGATGAACTAGGAGCTAAAGCAAACAAGGAAGCGATAATCGATATCTTAATTGCTTATAACTATTCTATTTTAGTAGATACATTTGGAAATGTTCCTTACTCTCAAGCCTTAGATGTAGAAGTGAACCCTACTCCAAGTTATGATGATGCAGAAACGATTTACAAAGATTTGATTTCGAAACTTACTGTCGCTTCTAGTACTTTAGATGCCGGTTATACCAGTTTTGAAGATGCAGATATCATTTATGGAGGTGATGCTGCTAGCTGGAAAAAATTCGCAAATTCTTTGCGTTTGAAATTAGCAATAAACATGGATGATGTAGACCATACCTATGCCTCTGCGGAAGCATTAGCTGCGGTTACTGATGGAGTATTCACAAGCGCTAGTGACAATGCTGCACTAAAATACTTATCAGCACAACCAAATACAAATCCAATTTATGTGGATGTAATTGCTAGTGGAAGAAATGATTTTGTTCCAGCTGACACTTTCGTAAACGCAATGAACGCTCTAAACGACCCAAGAAGAGATTCTTATTTTACTCAAAAAAGCGGTGGCTTTATAGGTGGTGTTAATGGAAGCAACAATACTTTCGCTAACTTTTCTCACATCGGCCCAACATTGTTAGACCCTACATTTGAAGGACTTATAATGGATTACACCGAAATTGAGTTTTTACTTGCGGAAGCGGTAGAAAGAGGTATTGCCGTTGGTGGAACTGCTGAAGATCACTATAACGCAGGAATCACAGCATCTTTTGCTTATTGGAATGCTCCGGGTGTAGCCGCTTACTTAGCACAACCTTCCGTGGCTTACGCTACAGCTGGGTCTAGTTGGAAAGAAAAAATTGGGAATCAAGCATGGCTTGCATTATACAATAGAGGTTTTGAATCTTGGACGTCATATAGAAGACTAGATTTTCCAGTCTTAACAGCGCCATCACAAGCTGCTTTGACAGAAGTTCCTAAAAGATTTACTTATCCAGCTAATGAAGAAACTTTAAATGGATCGAATGCTTCTGCTGCTTCTGCCGCAATTGGTGGAAACACTTTAACAACTAAATTATTCTGGGATAAATTCTAATTAGATAATATCCTTTAAATTCTAAAACCATCCCAAATCGGGATGGTTTTTTTATATCTTTGCACCATGGAAAAAGAACATTTAATATTTGGTATTCGAGCAATCATCGAAGCCATTCAATCAGGTAAAGAAGTCGATAAAGTATTCATTCAAAAAGAAATTTCGGGTGAATTGATGAAAGACTTGATGAAGGTCATGAAACGCGCCAACGTAAATTTTTCCTATGTTCCCGTAGAAAAATTAAACCGACTAACACCTAACAATCACCAAGGTGCTGTTGCTACCATATCACCAATTGGATTCATAGATATAGAGTCTTTGGTAGAAGCCACCTTAGCATCAGGAAAAGTACCTTTATTTTTGATCTTAGATCAAATTTCAGATGCCCGAAATTTTGGAGCCATTATTCGAACTGCAGAATGTACCGGTGTTAATGGCATTATTGTTCAAAAAGCGGGGTCAGCTCCAGTGAATGGCGATACCGTTAAAACTTCAGCTGGCGCGGTATTCAATGTGCCTATTTGCAAAGTAGAGCACATCAAAGACGCCATCTTTTACTTGCAAGGTTCTGGTATCAAAACCGTAGCGGCTACAGAAAAAACGGATGTAAACATATATGATGTTACTCTAAACGAACCTGTTGCTATTGTCATGGGGAGCGAAGATCGCGGAATCAATCCATCAGTCCTAAAAATTGTGGACGAAAAAGGAAAACTACCAATGTTTGGTTCAATTGGATCGCTAAACGTTTCAGTAGCTTGCGGTGCTTTTCTATACGAAGCATTAAGACAGCGTAGCTAAGTTAACCTTACTCTACTTTCTTTTTAATAATATACTTGTTTTCCGACACGTCATAAACGACGTAATATTCAGTATTCGAAAGATTCATATTGGTCGGATTCATTTCTTCAATAATTACAATTTCAGGTTCTGGTGGTGGTAGATTGACGAAGTTTCCATGCTCGTCAAAGCGTTGCATGAACTTGTCCTCTTGCGGATTATAGTCAGGTCGTTCCCAATCATAGCGAATTAATTTCTTGTATTCTGGCGTTTTGAAAGTAATGGCAAAAGCGAATCCAGTGATCAATCCCGCTAAATGCCCTTCCCAAGAAATGCCTTCCTCCACATGTGGAAAAATATACCAAATCAAACTCCCATACACCATAATAACCACCAAAGACAAAGCTACTAAACGATAATATTTGGTCCGCATACCCTTAAAAAAGATAAAACTTACCAGCAAATAAACCAAGCCACTAGCGCCAATATGGTAGGATTCTCTTCCAATGATCCAAGTTATGGCACCCGTAATCAGTAATCCAAAACCCAAAACCGCATACGTTTGTTCCCTATAAAAAAAACGAAGTGCCGCAATCAAAATAAGCAACGGAATAGAATTATTATACAAATGCTCTAAACTACCATGGATAAAAGGGCTAAACAAAATACCCCGCAATCCTTCTACCGTTCTTGGGTAAATTCCATAAGTCTCCAAATTTAACTGAAATCGGATTTCAGCCCAAAAGACAATCCATAATGCCAACACGGATAAGAAAGGGAGCGCGATAACAGAGGGCGAAAACTTGAAATGATGGTCTTGCATTTTGGACTTACGAGTTATGATATACACTTTTCGATTGGTCAAAAATGTGACCAAAGGTAATTTAGTGCTATTTTGTCAGANTATAGCATTTTCATTTTGGAATCAGACTCCAAATAAAAATACCAATAAAAAAAATTCTTTGGTGGATAATCTTTAAATTTACAGCTTGTGAATTTTGAATTCGAAATCCCAATATGGAAGCACCTCTAGCGGAGCGCATTCGCCCTCAAACCTTAGAAGAATATATNAGTCAGGCGCATTTAGTAGGCCCCAATGGCTCGTTAACACTTCAAATTGAAAAGGGAATCATTCCTTCGCTGATTTTTTGGGGCCCTCCCGGAACAGGAAAAACAACCTTAGCCCAAATCATAGCTCAAGAATCGAAACGCCCATTTTATGTATTGAGTGCCATTAACTCCGGCGTAAAGGACATTCGAGAGGTAATCGAAAAGGCAAAGCAAAGTGGTGGCTTGTTTACTTCAAAAAACCCCATTTTGTTTATTGATGAAATTCANCGATTCAGTAAGTCACAGCAGGATTCNCTGCTNGCNGCGGTCGAAAAAGGTTGGATAACACTTATTGGAGCCACCACCGAAAATCCAAGTTTTGAAGTGATTCCCGCATTACTGTCGCGTTGTCAGGTTTATGTGTTGCANCCGTTTNCTAAAGTCGATTTAGAAATGTTACTCGAGCGAGCAATGACCAAAGACGTACTGCTGAGAGAGAAAAATATCGTTTTACAAGAAACCGAAGCGCTGTTGCGACTTTCTAGCGGCGACGGACGCAGACTATTAAATGTTTTTGAATTGGTCGTAAACGCCTCGAATGAAAGCGAAATTCGGATCACTAACGAACGGGTTTTGCAAATCGTGCAACAGAATACCGTTTTATACGACAAAACTGGAGAACAACATTATGATATCGTTTCTGCTTTTATCAAATCGATTCGAGGTAGTGATCCTAATGGCGCAGTATATTGGTTAGCCCGAATGATTGAAGGTGGCGAAGATGTTAAGTTTATAGCCCGACGAATGTTAATTTTGGCCAGTGAAGATATCGGAAATGCCAATCCAACGGCTTTCATCATGGCCAACAATACGTTTCAAGCAGTGGCCATAATTGGCTATCCTGAAAGCCGGATTATCTTGAGCCAATGCGCCATTTATCTCGCCACTTCACCAAAAAGCAACGCGAGCTATATGGCCATTAGCAAGGCCCAACAATTGGTCGCTGAAACGGGCGATCTGCCAGTACCTATTCCGCTCAGAAATGCACCTACCAAATTGATGAAAGAATTGGGTTACGGAGAAGAGTACAAATACTCTCATGACTTTGCCAATAATTTTGCAGAACAGGAGTTCTTACCAGTAGCCATTTCAAATACAGCCTTTTATGTTCCTGGAAACAATTCGAGAGAAAATGGCACACGGGAGTTTTTAAAAAACCGCTGGAAGGATAAATATGGATATTGAGTAAATTGCGAACTGCGAATTTAGAATTTAAGAGCAATAGGTTTCGATATTAGTTTGTCATTTTCGTAATATTCGAAATTCCATTGATCGTTGTTATTTAGGATAACACCCGTGAGAAGACCCTTTGTTGCAATAAATACAGCGGGATTAGCAGTTTTTAGCATTTTGAAGACCAATTTTGGAGATTGATCAACCAATTGAAAACCATTGGTGATGGGCTGTGCATACAGAGTTCCCTTTTCAAAGGCTGCCGCCAAAACAACCGTTTCTTGTGTTGCAGACTGATTATTAGTTGGATTTTTGATTGCATTTGAAGGTTCGTAGTGATAATTCAGCACATCAAAAGATTCGAAGGCTGCTCGCAATGCTTGGTTATATACTTTCTTAAACTCTTTTTCTTTGCTCTTTCCTTCGGCAGTTTGGTATAAAATATTGCCTCTACAATCCTTTAAAACAACAACAAGTTTGGTGACGATGAAATTCCCATTCTCTACAACATCGGCATACAATTTAGTGCAATTGGAGTCGAATACTGCATCAGGTAACTTTTCCGTATCCAAATAGGCAAGAAAACCGTACTTCTGTAAAAGCAACTTGGTTATCGTGTTCAGTCGATACTGATCTTTTTCCTGGAGAAAGCTGAATTTAGTCGGTACGATAACATATTGATACTTGTCGACTGCTCTTTGAGCGCATACNAAATTGGCTACCAAAAGCAAAAGAATGGGAATAAGTTTCTTCATCGTTAAAAAATTAATTTAAGTTCTGCTAAAGTAGTAATTTGAATCAGGTCGTCCCTTACTTCGATTTGATTCGGATTAAAAAAAATCGCGTCCATTCCGAAATCCTGAGCGCCTTTCACGTCGGCATCGAGACTATCACCAATCATGATACTAGATTCTTTCTTCGCATTGGCCAAATGCAACGCATGTTGAAAAATAATAGGATTCGGCTTTTTAGCTCCTGCCATTTCCGAATTCGTAATGGTCTTAAAATAAGCGGTTAGATTGGCATTATTAATTTTTTTGAACTGAACTTGCGCAAACCCATTCGTAATGATATGCAACTTATACCTGTCCATCAAATAAGCCAAAACTTCGATCGCGTCTTCAAACAAATGGTTAAATTCGGGCAGGAAATTAATATAATCCTGAGCCATTTGTTCAATTTGAACGTCGGTAATAGCATACCGAATGGCGTCGAAAGATTGTTTGAGTCGCTGATAGCGCAATTCGTCATGGGAAATCGCATCCACTTGAAATAGCTTCCAACACGCTTGATTAATCGGAATGTACTTTTCTAAAAAAACAGCCGTATCAATACTGGGATGATCTTTTCTAAAAATCTTATCAAAAGCCAAACCCGAATTGGTATCAAAATCCCAAAGCGTATGATCTAGATCGAAAAAAATATNGGAAATGCGTGTTTTCAAAGGCGTTATATTTGGTGAACAAAAATCGGAAACTTTCTGTGGATTCTTAGTTAAATTTAAAAAAGAATTCCAGCATCTACAAAACTAAAATAACTCGATTCCGTTACAATCACATGATCGATAATCTTAATGTCTAAATTTTCTCCCGCCACTTTCAATTTCCTGGTAATTTGCTTGTCCGATTCACTAGGCTGCAACGTTCCAGACGGATGATTATGACAAAGAATAATCCCAACGGCACCTAGTTCTAAAGCTACTTTAAAAACCAATCGAACATCCACCAGAGTTCCAGTAATGCCGCCCTTGCTAAGTTGTGATTTAGAGAGGATCTTGTTCGCATTATTGAGATAAATAATCCAAAATTCTTCGTGTGGCAATTCGCCAATTATAGGTTGCATGATTTCAAAAATAGTTTGGCTGGAAGTAATTTTATGCAATTCCGAGGCCTCTTCTGCCCTACGCCTTCTACCCAATTCCATAGCAGCAATAATCGAAATGGCTTTGGCTTCACCAATTCCTTTGAATGCTAACAGCGCGGTTATGGTCAGTTTTCCTAAGGTATTCAAATTNTTGTCGACACTGTTTAAAATGCGTTTACTCAAGTCGACAGCCGATTCATTACGGCTTCCGGAACCAATAAGAATAGCAATTAATTCTGCATCGCTGAGTGCTGCTTTGCCTTTTAGTAGTAATTTCTCGCGTGGTTTGTCGTCTTCAGACCAACTGCGAATCGGGAAGAATGTGTTTTCAGACATAGTGTATGGCGTTTAAATCGAATCACTAATTTAAACAAAAAAAGCCACAAACAATTGCGGCTTTTTAAAATCACTACGTTTTTTTTATTGAATTAGGTTCTTCACTTCATCAAAATTCAAACCACCATAATTTCCAGAACTCATGAGTAAAAGCGCTGAATTCTCTAAATTTAAATTAAATAGATAGTCTTTAAAATCTTTAGGATTGGTGTAAATAATCAAGTCTTCTCGGTTAAAAGATTTAGCAATTTGCTCATACGTAACTTCTTCCAGTTGTTTTATTTTTACCGCGTCGGGCGAGTAAAACACCACCGCTACATCGGCATAGTCCAAAGCACCTTGGTATTCTTTCAAAAATTCCGCATTCAAACTACTATAGGTATGCAACTCTAAACAAGCCACAACAGTTCTAGTGGGATATTGCTCTTTTACAGCTTTGGTAGTCGCAGCCACTTTACTAGGCGAATGAGCGAAATCTTTATAAGCAACCTTGGTTTTGCTCTCCGCAATTTTTTCCAACCGCTTCGAAGCTCCTTTGAAAGAAGCAATCGCTTGGTAGAAGTCCGCTTCATCAACTCCCATATTTTGACAGATCCATTTCGCACCAGCCAAATTGTTCAAATTGTGAGCACCAAAAACTTCAATAGGCATATTACCCTCAGGAGTTTCTAACAGCGTAATGCCGTTTTCTACTTTATATTTTGGAGTAGAATAAGGCAATTTGCGAATCGGATTGGTAGCCGCTTCCGCCACACGTTTGACTTCAGCATCGTCTTCATTGTAAACCAAGATTCCTCCATTGGTAATCAATTGGATAAAAATCTCAAACTGCTCAACGTAATTTTCATACGTAGGAAATACGTTAATATGATCCCAAGCAATTCCTGAAATTAGAGCAATATTGGGTTGGTAAAGGTGGAATTTCGGACGGCGATCCATCGGTGACGACAAATACTCATCCCCTTCCAAAACAATAAAATCATTCTCTTCCGTGAGATGCACCATAGTCTCAAAACCTTCCAATTGAGCACCAACCATATAATCAACTTCAATATTGTGATAGTGCATCACATGCAAAATCATCGACGTTATCGTAGTCTTACCATGCGATCCTCCAATAACTACTCTAGTTTTGTTTTTAGATTGTTCGTATAGAAATTCAGGGTACGAATAAATTTTCAACCCTAATGCTTGCGCCTTTAACAACTCAGGATTGTCTGCTTTCGCGTGCATCCCAAGGATAATAGCTTCAATATCCGCTGTTATTTTCTCCGGAAACCATCCCAGTTCTTCAGGTAATAAGCCTTTCTTTTCTAATCGGGTTTTAGAAGGTTCAAAAATCGCATCATCACTTCCGGTGACCTGATATCCTTTTTGATGTAAGGCTAAAGCGAGATTGTGCATGGCACTTCCGCCAATAGCTATAAAATGTGTACGCATTTATGATTTGTTTTTTTCGTTATAGGCCGCTAGCAACTGCTTGGCTTTTTCGGGTTGGTCCATTTTGTTCTTGTAGAGATTGGNTAATTTTTGATACGTGGTCAAGGAATTTCCAATTTCTATCGCTTTTTTATAATTCTTTTCAGCAGCCGAGTACCTCCTGAAATACTCCTCTACATGTCCTTTAGCCAAATAGCCGTCGACAGGTGAAATTCTTAAAAGTTCTTCCGCATATTTTTTTGCTTTTCTCTCGCTTCCACCAACAATGCCCGGCAATTGAATATAGATCTCCAATAATGCCCATCGTGCTCCAATATGGTTTCGATCCAGTGCAATGGTCTTTTCGAAACTGTCAATAGCATCATGTATTAAAGAAAGGGCACTGAATTTATTAGACTCTTTCGCAAGCATAGCAGTGGCCCCACCGAATTTATAAAAATATTCTGCCTCCGAAGGTTTAACCTTCATTAGTTTTTCGTAGTACGGAATCGCCTGCTGCCAATTCATGGAGTGGCATTGAATGTCTCCCAAATACTCGATGGATTTTAAATCGGATGGATTTTGTTTTAGGCTCTTTTCNAATTGAACTTTCGCCAACTCCCATTTCTCCAACTTGAAGTAGTTTTCCCCTTTTTCAAAGGAGGTTTGTCCCAAGAACGTGAGTGGCAACAACAATAGAATTCGAACTAAATACTTCATCGCTAAGAATTGAAATACAAAACTAATGAAAATAAGAATGATTTCATTACAATGCACAAAAGGATTTTTGTAAAAAAAAACACTACAAAATGCAAAAAAATGCGATGAAATACGCTGTGTAAAATTAACGTAAAGTCTTATTCAGCAAGGTTTTATAAGAGTTTTATGAATTTCTAATTTACAATTTGCAGTTCATCGAGTATTAAGGTTAGTTACCTATTAAAATAGTAAAAAAAGAACTTCAAAAATATCTTTGTAGAGCCTAACAAACTCGCTTAAACCAGATGAAGAAGAATTACAGCCACAGCATCTCAATGCAATTAACCACAAGTAAATGGACAAAAATCGTTTTTTTGTTGCTCTGTTTGCTTTCGAATTTTCTAGTCGCAACCTCACTAAACGCGCAAACTACGGTCTCCTTTACTAGTTCCGCTACATGGCTTTGTCCCGCTGGAGTTACTTCCATTCAGGTGGAGGCATGGGGAGCCGGCGGTGGCGGTGGCGGTGGTGGTACCGGAAATAAAGACGGTGGCGGTGGCGGTGGCGGTGGCGCATACATTGCTAATAATGCTGTTAGTGTTACACCTGGAGTCACTTATACGATTACAATCGGTAATGGTGGTGCCGGAGGGGTAACCAATACCAATGGGTCACCAGGTAATACAACCTCTGCAACCTTTGATGCCATAACCATCGCACCCAACCCAGGGGCAGGTGGATTTGGTTTTTCTAATGGGGCTGCTGGTGGTGCTGGTGGCGCTGCAGGAACCTGGAACGGCGGTAACGGCGGAAAAGGTGTAAATAATACCCGAAGTGGCGGTGGTGGTGGTGGTGCAGGATCTTCTGCTGACGGGACCNGCGCTTCAAATGCGAATACCACTGCGGGTGCTGGGGGTGCAGGAAACTTAACTGGAGATGGTGGTACNGGTTCTACAGTAATTTCGGCAGTCGGAGCAGCAGGAGGAATTATTGGAGGAGGAGGAGCCGGCGGAACAAAAAACAGTACCGGAGGCGCTGGAGCAAGAGGCGAAATTGAAATAACATNTACCTTGCCATGTGTGGCTCCTGCAAGTCAAGCTTCAAGCTTTGTTCTGGGTGCTGTCACTGCTACTGCTGTTCCTGCAACCTTTTCAGGTACTGCAAACGGCTACTTAGTAATTCAATCGCTAACCAATACGATTCCAGGACAACCAACAAACGGAACACTATACAATGCTGGAAACATTGGAACTTTAGGATCCGGCCTTACTTTTGTACAAAGCGGTCCTTCCACCAGCATCCCGGGCACGGGTTTGACAGGAAATACAAGATACTATTACTTCATATTCGCATACAATAACAACTCCTGCGCTGGCGGCCCTGTATATGCTACAGCAAGTCCGTTGACAGGAAACGGAATTACTTGTCCAGATATCCCCAATTCGGTGTCAGTATCAAGTATTACCAGTAGTGGATTTACAGTAGCTTGGGCTTATCCTAGCGGCGGTTCCTNCTCAGCGATAACGTATACACTTCAAATTACAACTAACGCTACTTATACTGCAAATATTCCTGGGTCACCTTTTACGATTGCCAATCCAACAATTTCAAAAGTCGTGACCGGCCTAGCTTCTAATACCATATACTACTATAGAATTCTCGCCAGCAATGGTTGCACTAGTGCCTATGTAACTGGAAATGTAACTACACTTTTAACACCATGCGTCGCACCTGCAAGCCAAGCATCTGGGTTTGTACTAGGCACCATCACCTCAACAGCAGTACCAGCAACTTTTTCTGGTACAGCCAACGGTTTTTTAGTNATCCAATCACAAACCAATACACCGCCAACGTCACCTAGTAATGGGACNATTTACAGCGCAGCAAATGTAGGTACTTTAGGAAGTGGACTAACCTTCATTCAAAGTGGCGCTGCAACAAGTATTCCAGGCACAGGATTAAATGGCAATACAAAATACTATTATTTTATTTATGCCTATAATAACACTTCTTGTTCCGGCGGCCCCATCTATAATGCCTCCGCACCTTTGACAGGAACCGGAACCACATGTCCAGCCGTTCCTAATACGGTGGCTATCGCAAGTACAACTCCGAACGGATTTACCGTAAATTGGGCATTTCCTACAGGTGGATCTTCATCTCCCATAACATACACCTTGCAAATCACAACTAATGCAACTTATACTGCTAATATTCCAGGATCACCATTTACGATAGCAGATCCAACTAGTACTAAAGTAGTAACCGGATTGGCTTCAAATACCATTTATTACTATCGAATTCTAGCGAGTAATGGCTGTAGCAGCGCCTATGTTACTGGAAATACAACAACGCTATTTCCTGCTTGCGTCGCTCCTGCTGGTCAAGCGAATAATTTTGTACTGGGAACCGTAACTACTACTTCCGTTCCTGCTACTTTTTCAGGTACTGCCAATGGGTATTTGGTGATTCAATCACTATCCAATACAATTCCAACCCATCCGGTAAGCGGAACCCTATATAGCGCCGCAAACATCGGTACGTTAGGTAGCGGACTAACTTTTATTCAAAGTAGTGCTGCTACTAGTATCCCAGGTACTGGTCTCTCAGGCAATACCAAATATTACTACTTTATATATGCATATAACAATACGTCTTGCTCCGGTGGTCCCGCATACAATGCAGCAGGTCCACTGACCGGGAACGGCACAACTTGTACTGCAATTCCAAATTTAGTAACCGTTTCTAGCAATTCTTCCAGCGGATTCACTCTAAATTGGGTATACCCAACCGGTGGAAATGCAAATGCCGTAACCTATACGCTTCAAATTACCACCAATGCCGCCTATACCACTAATATACCAGGCTCTCCCTTTACGATTGCCGATCCTACGACTACAAAAGTGGTGACTGGTTTGGCATCGAACACCATTTACTACTATAGAATTCTTGCCAACAACGGATGCAGTAGCGCTTATGTAACGGGATCCGTGACCACTTTGCCTCCCAATTGCGTAACTCCTGCAACTCAAGCTTCAACTTTTGTACTAGGAACTACTTCAACTACTTCAGTTCCAGCTACATTTTCTGGAACAGCCAATGGCTTTCTAGTGATTAGTTCACTAACCAATACAGCGCCTGCACAACCCGTAAACGGGACTACATACAGTGCTGCAAACATTGGTACTTTAGGAAGCGGATTGACTTTTGTTCAAAGTAGCGCCTCCACAAGCATCGCCGGAACTGGCTTAACAGCTAATACCAAATACTACTATTTTATTTATGCATTCAACAACACATCTTGTTCTGGAGGTCCTTTATACAATACCTTAGGGCCCTTAACCGGAAATGGAACGACCTGCCCTGATGTGCCAAATTCCGTGACTACCTCTGGCAACACAACTACTGGATTCACCTTAAATTGGACAGCACCCTCAGGTGGAAACTCAGCAACAATAACCTATACCATTCAAGTAACAACGGATGCGGGCTATACAACCAATATCAGTGGATCTCCCTTTAGTGTCGCGAGCCCTTCTACTAGTTTAAATGTCACCGGATTGACCGCGAATACAACGTACTATTACCGAATTCTCGCCAATAATGGTTGCTCAAGTGCCTATGTGAACGGGAATACGTACACCGGATATTGTATTTCAACAGGAGCTTCAAATACCGATTATATCAATAACTTTTCTACAACAGGAGGAATAGCAAACATTACCAATAACGGATCCGGATACTCCGCGACTGGCTACGGAAACTTTACAGCAAAAATTGTAAGCCAACAACCCTACGGAACCGTAAACTTCTCTTCTGCCTATACTGGAGGAACTTTCGGATTTAATATTTGGGTCGATTGGAATAACGACTTAGACTTTGATGATATATCCGAAAAAGTATACGGATCGGGCGGTTACAATGCAGCAAATACAGGAAGCTTTTCCGTTCCCGCTTTTGCTTCTGTCGGCAATCATCGCATGCGAATCAGAGCCGATTATTGGGCTTCTAACCCATCATCTTGCGGAGCCATAACCAATGGTGAAACCGAAGATTATACGTTTACCGTAGTAGCCTTGCCCTGCAGCGGAAACCCTTCAAATTTGACAGCAAGTGCGGTGAATTACAACACGGCAACTATTAGTTGGACAGCAGCAGCGCCAGCATCTGCAAGCGGGTATCAATACTATTATTCTACGTCAGGGACTTTGCCCGTTCCTGCAACAACACCTTCGGGTTCAACAGCAGCCGGAGTAATTACCGCCAACCTTGCCGGCTTGGCATCCGGAACGTATTTTAACGTTTGGGTCCGTTCCAATTGCGGCGCCAATCAAGGCGTGTGGATAGGGCCATTAAACTTTACAACAATTACAGCGCCACCAGTAACCACAGGAGCTAGTTTTTGTCAAGGAGGGAGTGGCACAATTTCCGCCACAGCATCCTGCACCAATTTGGTGAATCTAGGTACAACAATCAATGGAGGTTGGGACGCCAATTCCGATCCTCGTGCCATTCGTCCAATCATTTTCATGGCCAATGCACCAACCTGTCAATTTGATGGGGCTGGTCTTACGTCAAACTATACCGCAGTAGATTTTCAAGTGAGTGTTACTGGTAATTACGTGTTTACTATGGCGCCAACCACTGCCTATGATTCTATGGGATATATAGTGATTAAGCCCTTCAATCCTGGGGTATGCGGCAGTGGAACATGGGTTGTAGGCGATGACGACAGCGGTCCAACAACTTTTGAACCCGAAATGAATGCCACCCTAACAGCCGGAATAACGTATACTTTGATCTCAACGTTATATTCTGGAAGCAATATCACGCTTACCAATACCTTTCAATGGAACGTCACTGCTCCTCCAGGTGGATATATTTCTGGAGTTACCGCAGGCGCTATTCAATGGTATACCACCGCTTCCGGCGGAACACCAATTGGCACAGGTACCCCATTCAATCCCGTGGGTGTGGCAGGATCAGGTTTGACCGACACCAATACCCCAGGAACAACGACTTTTTATGCCGCCTGCCCAAGCAACCCTTCCGTGAGAACTCCAGTAAACTATACCATTAATGGCCCAACCTCAACAATTTCAGGAAATGGAAGCGTTTGCTCCGGTAGTACCAACATATCCATTGCACTGACCGGAACGTCGCCATGGACTTTTACCTACACCGACGGAACCACTCCAGTTACGGTTACTGGAAATACAACCAATCCCTATGTCTTTACCGTTTCGCCAACGGTACCTACCAACTATACGGTCACCGCTCTAAGCGACGCCACTTGCACGGCTTTAGCCATAAACAGAACGGGAACAGGAACAGTAAGCGGTTCAAAAACATGGTCAGGAACCACGGATTCCGATTGGAGTAATCCGTTAAACTGGGCGCCCAACGGAGTACCGGCGGCTACCGACTGCGTAGTAATACCTAGCGCAACGAACTCGCCTATCATTTCTGGTAGTGGCTACAATGCCTATTGTAATAATTTAACCATTTTGAGCGGCGGTATTTTACTCTTAAATACCACCAACAATTTAACGGTAAAAGATTTTGTAAACGTCGACCCTTCAGGACAGTTCTATATTAAAGATTCCGCCAGTTTGATTCAAATCAATAATGTCAACAATACCGGAAATATCGATATGGAACGCATTACACAACCCATGTACCGCTTCGATTATACTTATTGGGGAACTCCAGTGACCTTGGCATCCAATTTTACTTTGGGGAACTTATCGCCCAATACCTTATCGGACAAATTTTTCAGTTGGACTCCAACCGTCGGAGGTAGTTTCGGAAATTGGTTTTACGAAAGCGCAGCTACCGTAATGAACCCAATAAAAGGCTACATCGTCAGAGCACCTCAAACTTTTTCACCAACGCCAGGTACCAAAATCCCCTACACAGCAAATTTTGTGGGAACACCTAATAACGGAACCATTGCTTGTCCTATTTATCATGGAACTTTGGGTCTCGGAAACAACAACGACAAATACAATCTTCTAGGAAATCCATACCCTTCCGCAGTAGACGCGCAAGCATTCTTAACAGACCCAAGTAATGTCCCTGTTATTGATGGAACGATATATTTTTGGACGCATAATTCCGCTCCAAGCTCCTCGTATGTCGACCCATTTTACGGAGATTTCGTCATCAATTACTCCTCGAGCGATTATGCCTCATGGAACAGTTTAGGATCAGTGGGTTCCAGAGGTTCCGCGGCACTCTCAGGCGGTTCCACTCCAAACGGCTACATTGCTGCTGGACAAGGTTTCTTTACCAAAAGTACAGGAACTGCTCCTAGCGGCAACACCGTCGCCTTCAAGAATACAATGAGAGTCGCAAGCAATAACAGTCAGTTTTTTAGAAGTAATTCGACAGCTACACCAGTAGCAACCGCTAGCACGACCAATTATGAAAAACACCGAATTTGGTTGAATTTAATCAATAACGGAGGATCCTTTAATCAAATTCTAGTTGGGTATACGGAAAATGCAACCACAGATTGGGATCGAGATTTTGATGGTGTGAGCATTTCTGAAAACAGCCCCATTGCATTTTACTCCCTAATTCCAGACAAAAAACTGGTAATCCAAGGAAGACCATTGCCGTTTGTGGATGCTGATTTGGTGCCTCTTGGTTTTAAAACCAATGTCCAAGACACCTTCTCGATTCGAATTGATCACTTTGACGGATTGTTTGAAAACCAAAACATCTATATCGAAGACCGGCTTCTAAATAGTATTCACGACCTAAAACAAAGTCCGTACCTATTTACTTCGGAAGTAGGAATTTTTACAGATCGTTTTGTTTTGCGGTATACCAATGAAACTTTGAGTATCAAAAATAATGTGATTACTACTGGAGTGATTTCATTCATAAAAAATGAGAAATTAGTAATACAAGCCGCAAACAAAATAAAACAAGTTGACGTCTATGATATCACAGGAAAATTAATAGAAACCCTCGATATTTCGAAACCAACACCAACTATTGAAACCAATTTTTACTATGCGGAAGGCGTCTATATGCTTAAAATCAAATTCGAAAACAATAGTACGGCCACCAAAAAATTAATACACCAAAGGTAAATACGTGCTAATATTCTCAAATTATTATTTTTGTTAAAATTCCTAATATGCTGACGTAATCCTACAATTTTAAACCGTTCGTCGTGTTTTAATCAAACATTAATAATTTTAACAATCATATTGTCAATTTCTTTTAAAAAAATATGCTAATTTTATAGCCCTAGTTTTTTTAAGAAATACCACTATGATCAAAAATTACACGTTACAAAAGAGGCTTTGTAAGTTGGCTAAGTTGGCCAGAACTAGCTTACAAACACCCAAAATTATAGGCAATAGTCGATTTACCGCTTTAGTTTACAGCATGCTTTTCTTCTTTATTTTAGGAAAAGTGCAGTCACAAACCACCGAAATTAACCCCGCTGGCGATGGTGGTTTCGAAACAGGTGCCACTTTAGCAGCTAACAATTGGTCAGCCACTACCGGTACCGCCACGCAAAACCAATGGACTTGCAGTACTGGAGCAACTGCCGGTTTCTCCGGAACGAATGCGGCATACATCACCAACAATACTGCGGGCACACCGCCGCCACATACGTACACCTTAACCACGGCCTATGTTTCGCACTTGTATCGTGATGTTACAGTTCCAGCCTCAGAAACGATAATTACACTAACTTTTAATTGGATTGGTGTCGGTGAAGGAACAACGTTAGACCGACTTCGAGTATGGCTTGTACCCACTTCATTTACGCCTGTTTATGGCACTCAAATAACAGCAAGTGGAACAGCTCCAACCGGGAATATCGCAGCAGGCCTCGCAAATTACAACGCCCAAGCAACCTGGGCCACGGCAAACATTACCATCCCAACATCGTATGCAGGCACCACTTTTAGAGTAGTTTTTGAATGGAGAAATGATGGTAGCGTCGGAACACAACCTCCCGGAGGGCTAGACAACATTTCGCTAACCTCCATAGCTCCGGCCGCTTGTATCGCTCCAAGCAAGCCAACTACCTTTGCGCTAGGAACAGTGACCTCAACCACCATCCCAGCCAGTTTTACAGGGACCGCAAACGGATATCTCATAATTCAATCCAACAGCGCTACCCCACCTACACAACCGGTAGATGGTACCACATATGCTGCCGCTAATATCAGTTCTTTAGGAAGCGGTCTAACATTGGTACAAAATAGTGCCGCCGCCAGTTTTAGCGCTACAGGTTTGAATCCAGGAACGCTTTATTATTACTACATTTTTGCCTATAACAATACCGCCTGTTCTGGCGGACCAACCTACAATACTTTAGGCCCCTTAAGCGGAAGCGCCACAACAACAGCGGGCTTAGCAAACGACAACTGTGGGGGAGCAATTGCCCTAACAGTCAACCCAACATTAACCTGCTCCACAACAACTTCTGGAACAACCGTTACCGCAACACAATCACAAGCTGCTTGCGCCGGAACAGCCGACGATGATGCATGGTATACCTTCGTGGCGACTGCAACGTCTCATATTGTAACAGTGACTCCCGGGACTTTATCCGATGCCGTTCTGCAAATCTTTAGTGGAACCTGCGGCGGAACCTTTACTAGTCTAGCTTGTGTCGATAATACCGTTGGTGCCGCAACTGAAACCACTACTTTGACAGGACTGTCAATCGGAACCACATACTATGTAAGAGTATACAGTTACGCTTCCGCCTCCAACCAAGGTACTTTTACCNTGTGTGTAACCACTCAACCAGCATGTACCGCTCCCACCCAAGCAGCTACTTTTGTTCTGGGCGCCACCACAACCACAACCATTGCAGCTACATTTTCAGGCAGTGCTAATGGCTATTTAGTGATACGATCGCTAACCAATGTCGCTCCGGCACCTCCTGTGAATGGTACCACCTACAGCGCCGCCAATATAGCAACCTTAGGCGCTGGGTATACTTTTATTCAAAGTGGAACTGCCACCAGTATCGCCGATAGTGGCCTATCACCAAGTACAACCTATTATTATTTTATTTACGCCTACAGCAACACTGCGTGTACCGGCGGCCCAGCATACAATACCGTAGCACCACTGACAGGTACTGGAACAACAGTAGCGACGCCTGCTAACGACAATTGTTCCGGAGCTATTGCCTTAACGGTAAATCCAACATTAACATGCACTACTACAACAGCGGGTACTTCCGTAAACGCCACCCAATCGCAATCAGGATGCCTCGGAACTGCCGATGATGATGTATGGTATCGCTTCGTAGCAACCACCACCTCCCATATTGTAACCGTTACTCCCAATACCTTATCCGATGCCGTTTTACAAGTCTTAAGCGGTACTTGCGGAGGTACGCTAACCAGCATAGCTTGCGTCGACAGCACCGTGGGGTCAAACCCAGAAACCACCACTTTAACAGGTCTAACGGCAGGAACTACTTACTATGTTCGAGTTTACAGTTATTCTAGTAGCGCTAATCAAGGAACTTTCTCCTTATGCGTAACCACACAACCACCTTGCAGTGCTCCCAGTGTAGCAACAGCCTTTGTTCTAGGAACACCAACATCTTCTACTTTACCAGCAAGCTTCTCTGGCACAGCCAACGGCTATCTAATAGTAAGCTCTTTAACGAATACACCCCCAGCTACCCCAATAAATGGTACAATCTATACGGCTGCCAACATCAGCAATCTAGGTGCTGCGTTTACTTTTGTTCAAAACAGCACTACTACAACCTTTACCGCAAGTGCATTGGCAGGGAATACTAAATATTACTATTTTATTTTTCCATACAATACCACGGCATGTTCNGGCGGACCAATATACAATACAACGCCACTATCGGGNAACGGAACCACCTGTAGCGCCGTTCCCAATACCGTATCCAATTCTGGAAACACCACCAGTGGTTTTACNATAAATTGGACCGCTCCTACCGGAGGCACTGCCGCNCCCGTAACGTATACCCTACAAGTAACCACCGATGCAGGATACACCGNNAATGTCGCCGGTTCACCTGTTACCGTAGCCGCTCCAATTACAGCACAAAGTTTTTCAGGCTTAACTGCAAATACCACCTATTACTACCGAATTCTAGCCAGTAACGGATGCAATAGCGCTTACGTAACCGGAAGTACCTTTACAGGCTACTGTTCTTCAACATCAACCTCTTCAACATACTATATTTCGAATTTTTCAACAACCGGCGGAACAGCGAACATTACCAACAATGCCTCAGGATACTCAGCCACAGGATATGGGAATTTTACAGGGCAAGTAGTAAGTCAAATCAATTACGGGTCCGTGAGTTTCTCTGCAGCAATGTATAACGGGACCTACACCTATGGCTTCAATATCTGGGTCGACTGGAACGATGACATGGATTTCAACGATGCGGGCGAATTAGTATACGCTAGCGGAACTTACGTTTCTTCTGCCACAGGATCCATTACAGTCCCTGCAACAGCAAGCGTAGGCAATCACCGTATGAGAATTAGAGCCAACTACTTCTCGACCAATCCTGATACTTGCGGTTCTATTTCAAGCGGAGAAACCGAAGACTATACCTTTACCGTACTGCCTCCGTTACCTTGCTCAGCAAACCCAACCAGCATCGCCGTAACAGTGACGTCTCAAACAACAGCAACCGTAAACTGGACAGCTCCCGCAAGTCCCCCAGCGAATGGCTATCAATATTATGTTTCCCTTTCTAATGCTACTCCAAGCGCAACAGACATTCCAACAGGAAGTGTAGGCGCCGGTGTAACCACAATTAGCTTAACAGGCTTGCTTTCGGGTAGTTCCTACTCCATTTGGGTGCGTTCCAATTGTGGAGGTGCATTGGGTCAAGGGGTGTGGGTCGGACCTGTCAGCTTCCACCAACCCAATTGCAACGTAGGAAACGGAACCGGAACTACAAACTTGCCCTGCCCTGCCGTAGTATCGGGTGGATTAGGACTAAGTGGCGCCGATCCCGCTCCAATCAACTCTTGTATCGCATCGGCGTGCGTGGACTTAGAAGCAACCTATGTTCCTTTGTCTCAAACTACTGCCTACACTGTCTCCTCAATTCCTTATACACCACCTTATCAATTTGGTTGTTTGCAGAATCCCGTTAGTATCAATGTGGATGATATTTGGTCACAACCCATCAACCTCCCATTCAATTTTTGTTTTTACGGAAACAANTATAACCAATGTTTGATTGGCTCNAATGGNGTCATCACTTTTGATCAAACCAACAATACAGCAGGAGGGTACTCTACTTGGTCTTTTGCCAATAATATCCCAAACGCTACCTTATTTAAAAATACCATTTTTGGCGTCTATCATGATATCGACCCTAGTGTGGGCGGAGAAGTAGGCTGGGAATTAATTACACTAAACACCGGCTGTCGGGCATTAGTAGCTTCTTGGAGCAATATTCCGATGTTCTCTTCAACATGCAACGCACAATTGTATACGGGAATGATGGTTTTATACGAAAACACCAATGTCATCGACGTCTACATCCAAGAAAAAAATGTTTGCGGTACTTGGAACAGCGGTAATGCTATTGTCGGCATTCAAAACATCGATGGAACGCAAGCCGTTGCCGCCCCCAACCGAAATGGCTTAGATACCGATTGGGCCATAACCAACGAAGCCTGGCGTTTTACGCCNTCNGGACCTTCAATCGCTTCNATTAGATGGCACGAAGGAGCCGGAACCAGTGGCCCTGTAATAGCAACCACCAGTAACATCACCGTTTGCCCTGTCGCTACAACCATATACACCGCCGAAGTTTCTTACGCCCTATGCGATGGAAGTAAAGTGAAAGAAACCGACCAAACTACCGTTACCGTTACTGGAAATAAAGTGTGGAACGGTTCCGTTGATACCGATTGGAACAAAGCCAACAATTGGACGCCAGTCGGAATTCCAAACAATGCCGATTGCGTAGTAATTCCAGTGACTGCCAACAATCCCATAGTTTCCAGTACTGGCTACAATGGTTTAGCGGGCACGCTTTCTGTTTTAAACGGGGCCATCTTAACTGTAAACCCACTCAATAGCATTACCGTAACCAATTGGGTGAATGTACAAGCGTCCGGAACATTCCAAATCGAAAATGACGCGAGCCTAGTTCAAGTAAACGATGTATCCAATACCGGAAATATCAAATACAAACGCGATGTGAGTATCCGAAAATTAGATTACGTCTATTGGTCGTCACCAGTGGCCAATTATAATGTAAGCAATATTTCAGCACCAATCGTCTCCGGTCCAATTTACCAATGGAACACCACAGTGGCAAACCCAAATGGCGGCCAAGGCAATTGGGAATCCGCTACTGGCGCTACCATGCTAACCGCCAAAGGTTATATTGTCAGAGGTTCAAGCAGCTTTAGTCTTAGCGCCCTCACCACCTTAAATGCCAGCTTTACAGGCGTCCCCAATAACGGCCCGTATTCGATTCCAATTTATAGAGGAAGTGACCAAAATACCGCCTACCATGCCGGTTTAAACGGCACCGAAATCAATAATTTTAGCGATAACTTCAACCTACTTGGAAACCCCTACCCATCCGCTATCAGAGGTAGTCAGTTCCTATTTGATAACAATGCCAAAATAGAAGGAAACATCAAATTATGGACGCACGGTGCGCTTCCTGCCGTAATCACAAGTCCGTTTTATGAGTCTTTCGTCTACAACTACAACCTCAACGATTATTTAACCTATAATTTTACGGGAACGAGTTGCTGCCCAGCCGCTAGCGCCGAATTATACGTAGGTGCCGGTCAAGGTTTCTTTGTCCAAATGAAAGACGGCCCCACCGGTTCTGACGTTGTTAATTTTACCAACAGCCTAAGAAGTGCTTCCTACGACAACAGTATTTTCTATAGAACTACAGACCATCACACCAGTAGCAATCTAGTAGATCTCGAAAGACACCGCATTTGGTTAGACCTTATCGATTTTAACAACCAATCCGACCGAACCTTAATTGGCTACGTGGAAGGTGCCACTATGGACGCCGATAGTTTCTTCGACGCTGGTACCCTAATTACAGACGCGATGACCATCTACTCGCTTATTGGAACTAATAAATACACCATTCAAGGACGAGCAATTCCATTCAGTAAATACGATACGGTGCCCATTGGTGTGAAAATTCCAGCCGCTGGACTATACAAAATTGGAATCAATGCCGTGGACGGTTTGTTCGAAAATCCATCGCAAGGCATCTANCTAGAAGATACCCAATTAGGAATCATTCACGACCTGCGTCAAGAACCTTACAGCTTCGAAGCAGTCATTGGAAGTATAGAAAACCGATTTGTGCTGCGATACGTTGATGAAGCACTACATACCGAAACCTTCACAAACAGTANCGACATTCAAGTAGTATCCAATGAGAAAGCCACCGTATATGCCACCGGCAAAAAATTAAAAGAGATTACCGTATACGATCTTTTAGGAAGAACATTGGCCAAATACACCAATATCAAAAAAGCAACCTTTGAAATGGCCACTCTAAAGAAAATGAACGCCNGCTTGTTGCTGAGAATAACACTAGAAGACGGAACGGTAGTCACTAAAAAGATGATCTACTAAGAACCAAGCGTCAAGCAAAGTTGCTGCTAATGCTACTATAAAACCCAATAAAAAATCCGTCTAGCACAACACTAGACGGATTTTTTTTGAATTAATAATAGAAGTTGTTCTATTTCACCAAAGTCATTTCATCCACTACATGTTTAGCGCCTGAGTATTTCTCAATCACCCACAATACATAACGAATATCCACATTAATAGTTCTTT
>JGI24770J26754_10000474_pt1 | contig 28392 bp, 24 predicted proteins | sample LakOneMetagenome_FD_26754 | JGI IMG/M metagenome (IMG submission 26754) | reverse complement strand
GGCAGCCGGATCAGCTTGTGGCGGACGACGTCGTCCGCGAGACGGAGGAAGCGGTCGATCTCATCGAGGTTGGGGGCCTCAGTGACGATCTCGAGGACGGTGTAGACACCCTCGTTCTTCTTGTTGATCGGGTAGGCGAACCGGCGTCGTCCCCAGTTGTCGACGTTCGGGGTGGTGCCACCATCGGCCGCCACCATCTCCTTGACCCGCTCGATGACGGCGCGGTTGGCGGCGTCATCGACATCCTGATCAACGATGATCATCAGTTCATACGCGCGTGTCGGCACGTGGGTTACCTCCCTCTGGACCTGGACCCATCGGTCCCAGGGTCCTGCGATTTGCAGGACAGGGCACCCGACCGAAGCCGGGCTCTTGTGAATGACCGTGAAAGTGTAGTGCCACCCGGTGCTTCCTCCGCCAGCCGGCCCCGTCGGTGGGGTCCGAACAGAGGTTCGCGCGGCCGTGTGACAGTGGGCCGTCGATCCGGAGATCNGCCGACGAGGTCAGTCGGTGGCGGCGCCGTACAACGACAGCGCCTCGGACTGCTCGGCATCGAGGTGGTAGGTCTCGGAGTGATCCGGAAAGGCACGGCTGCGCACGTCCGCGACGTACTCGCCCATCGCGGCGACCGACGCCGAACGAAGATCCGCGTAGCGACGTACGAACTTGGCCGGAGTGCGATCTTCCAAGCCCAAGAGGTCGTGGTACACGAGCACCTGACCGTCGCAGTACGAGCCGGCTCCGATGCCGATCGTGGGCACGTCGACGGCGTCGGTCACCATCCGGGCCACCTCGTCGGGGACGCCCTCCAACACGATGGCGAAGCAGCCTGCGTGCGACAGCGCCTTGGCATCAGACACCAACGCGAGCGCTGCTTCGGACTGCTTGGCCTGGACCCGGAATCCGCCCATCGCGTGCATCGACTGCGGCGTGAGNCCCAAGTGCCCCATGACGGGGATCTCAGCGTCGACGAGCGCCTCGATCATCGGGATGCGCTTGCGCCCGCCTTCGAGCTTCACGCACTGCGCTCCCGCACGGATGAGCTGCGCAGCGTTGCGAACCGTGTCCTCGGTCGACACGTGGTAGCTCATCCACGGCAGGTCGCCGACGATTAGCGCCGAGGGCTTGGTCCGGGCCACCGCAGCGGTGTGGTGCGCCATGTCATCGATCGTCACCGACAGCGTGTCGTCGTAACCGAGCACGACCATGGCGAGCGAGTCGCCGACCAGGATCATGTCGACACCGGCATCATCGGCGATGCGCGCGCCCGGAGCGTCATACGCGGTGACCATGACGAGCGGATCGTTGCCCTCACGAACCTTCCGAGCGCGAACCCACGGCACGGTGATCCGCTTGGGACGCGCTGGAACCGGCTCGCCGGCCGGAGCGTTCGTCGGAACGTGCAGAGCAGCTTGCTGATGAGCCATGAGCCCACCTCCTGGTCAGGTCCAGCGCCCCGTGGCTGCCGGCCGTCTGACACGAACGGTACGACAGGTCACCATCCGTTGAAAAGCCCCAATTTCGGTGCGTTCACCCAGATCTGAGATCCGCTCCCGACCGTGACCAGCCTGTGCGCTCGATGTGACGACCGAGGTTGGCGCTACTGGCCGACACCCGCACCACCACCGCCGCCCGTACCGCCAGCAGCCGCGGGCGCCGCGGTCGTGGTCGTGGCTTTGGGGGCCGAGGTGGTCGTCGTCGGCTTGGATGCCGTCGAGGTCGTCGAACCACCCGGGGTGCTCGTCGTGGTGGCACCACCCGGCGCTGTCGTCGTGGAGCTCTTGGGCACCGACGTGGTCGACGTCCCGCTCGACAAGGCCATCCCGGAGTTCAGGATCTTCTTGCCAGCATCGGTCGGCGGGAACTTGCACGCCGCGTCGCCGGCCGTTGCCTTGCTCATGAAGTCACGCCAGATCCGAGCCGGAAAGGTGCCGCCCGCCACGGACTGACCCTTGTAGGACTTCATCTCGGTCGGGGTGTCGTAGCCCATCCACACCGACGCGGTGAGGTTGCACGTGTAGCCCGAGAACCAGGCGTCCTTGGCGTCGTTGGTCGTGCCGGTCTTGCCCGCCGCGGGCACCTTCAGTCCCGCGGCCGAGCCCGTCCCGTTGAGGATCACGCCCTGGAGGACGGTCGTCACCGTGTCAGCAACTTCTTTGCTGATCACCTGCTGCGCCTGCACCTCGGAACTGGCGTCGAACAGGACGGTGCCGTCGGTGTCCTCGATGCGGGTGATCACGTACGGCTCGATGTGCTTGCCACGATCGGCGAAGGTCGAATACGCGGACGCCATGTCGAGCACGGAGACCTCCTCCACACCGAGGACCAGCGAGTACACCGGTTCGAGCTTCGCTCGCACGCCGAGCCGCGTGGCCATCTCGGCCAGCTTGGGGGGAGTGATCGTGTCGACGATGCCGGCGTAGACGGTGTTCGTGGAGTCCCACGTGGCCTCTTCGACCGACTGCACTCCGTGGTCGGCCTTGTCGTAGTTCTTGGGCGACCACAGCTTGCCGGGTGTATCGCCGTAGACGTTGGGGAACATCGTGGTCGGCGGGGCCCGGAACTTGGACTTGGTGGAATACCCCTGTTCGATGAAAGCAGCGAGAGCGAACGGCTTGAAGGTGGATCCAGGCGCTCGACCCGAGCCACCGCCGGCGCTACCGAGCGCCAGGTTCACCTTGCTCTTGTCGTAGTCACGACCGCCGTACATGGCTCGGACCCGACCGTCGGCATCGATCGCGACCAGTGAGCCCACCGGGCCGTCGTCCTGATCGAGGGTCTTGTTGACGGCGTCGACCGCGTACTTCTGCAGCTTCGGATCGAAGGAGGTGTAGACGCGCAATCCCTTGGTCTCCGCCCCTTGACCCAACCGCTCACGCAGTTGTGAGCGAACCCACTCGACCCAGAACTGCGAACCGAGTTCCTTGTACTTCACGTCGCCCAGATCGGAGTGTTCCGAGGACCGCTCGAGGATCGTGACCTCCTGCGGCAGGCCCTTGTCGGAAGTCGGCGCCGTGTTCCACGGCATTTCGTCGGCGGCCTGCTCCTTGGCCTTGGAGATGTAGCCCTGTTCGACCATCGCGTGCAGCACGGTGCGGCGGCGACGCGTCGCTTCCTTCGGGTCACGGGTGGCGTCGGCCCGCTCCGGAGCTCGGATCAGCCCGGCGAGATAGGCAGCCTGCGGCAACGTCAGGTCCTTGACGCTCACGCCGAAGTACGCCCTCGACGCGGCCTCCACCCCATAGGCACCCCGTCCGAAATAGATCTCGTTGAGGTACCGGGTGAGGATCTCACGCTTGTCCAGCGTCTGCTCGAGCTTGACCGCGAGCACCGCCTCCTTGAGCTTTCGTGTCAACGTCTTCTCTGAGCTGAGGTAGACGGTCTTGACGTACTGCTGGGTGATCGTCGAGCCACCCTGCTGGGACTGGCTTCCACCCAACACGTCCTTGACCACCGCACGAGCGATGCCGACGGGGTCGACTCCGTTGTGATCGAAGAACTTTCGGTCCTCGGCCGACAACACGGCCTGCACCAGCACCGGCGGCAGGTCGTCGTAGCTGACCACGACCCGTTCCTCGCTCGCCGAGAGCTTTGCAATGGAGTTGTCGAACCCGCACTGCCCGGCCGGGATGTCGATGTCNCANACGAAGGTGGTCTCGTCCTGCGGTTTGGCGGGGGGCAGTTGGATCGTGTTGAGCACCGCCCAGATGCCCCCGATCGCAACGACCGCGAGGACGAGCCCGGCATAGGCGAAGCGGCGCCACCGCCAGAGGAACCCACGCTTGCGGGGACCCGTCGGCGGAGTGGCTTCGCGCGCTGACGCGCTGCGACGAGAGGAAGAGGGAGCGGTCGGCATCGGAGAGGTCCGGCACGGCAGGACGCCGATGCGGGTCTCGACAGTCTGGCGCGTGGGGCACCACCGGGTCCCGCGGGAACCTGAGAACCGTCGAGTGCTGCAACAACCGATCGGTTCCGCTCGACCCGATCGCTGAACAGCGATGTGGCCTCAATCAGCCGGTGGACCGCCGACGGGAGTGATGTCAAGAAGGTGGTTCCAACGGCAGTGGAGGCAGACCTCGACGGTGAAGCACCGCAATCCGTTGGTCCGGGACCGTTCGGCCAGCTTGCGCAACTCGGTCCGGCTGGCCACCACCCGACCACCCGGTGGCATCCGGGGACCGAACACGAACCGGGCCAAGCGCAGCTCGTGCTCCCCACACACCGGGCAATCGTTGCGGGCCCGCTGCGCGCAGTTGGTGCCCACCCTCAGCAACTCGTGCTGGGCGTCGCACACGTCGGCCCGGGTCAACTCGCCCGCCCGATACCGATGCAGGAGCCGGCGGCGCGCGAAGCGGTAGTCCACCGATCCGGGTGTGGTCCCGGGGCGTCCACCGGACTCCGGCGCGAGAAACGGCACAGCCACCAAGGCTACCGCCCTGTCCCCTGATCGGTCGGCCGGGCTCGGCAGGTCCACGATCCGAGTGGGCGGCTCCGCCAGACTGAGCACCGATGGGTACCTCCGCCTCCGCGACCGACAACCCCCGCCATCCGTCCGCGGGCAACCTCAACGCGCGCCCCGCGCTCGTCCGCAACGAGACCGCCCCGCACCAGCTCCCGGCAGCGAGCTTCCCTCATGGGGCGGACCCCGGGCGCGACCGGATCCGACTGGGACCGGACCTCGACGATGAGGCGCTCGAGCGCCTCATCGGATCTGTCGACAACAAGCGCGTCCTCGACCTCGGTTGCGGTGCCGGTGCCGCGACCATCGCGCTCGCACAACGCGGCGCCCGAGTCACCGCTGTCGAAGCATCGACCGCGCGCCTGGCCCAGGCCCGCGCCGCTGCCGACCTCGCCGAAGTGCGCGTCGAGTTCCACCACAGCGACCTCGCAGATCTCGCGTTCGTCCGCGCCGACACCGTCGACATGGTGATCGCGGTCTACTCCCTCGCCGGTGTGCAGGACCTCGCTCGGGTGTTCCGACAGGTGCACCGCGTGCTCACTCCCGGCAGTGCGCTGCTGCTGTCGCTCCCCCACCCGTTCACCACGATGCTCGACGACGATCACGACCAACCGTCGCCGTACCTGACGCGCACCACGTGGTCGGCCTCACCGCTCGCATGGCGAGCTGCGGGCGACGAGGGTGTGACCCACGTGCACCAGATCGGTGACGTGTTCACCACGCTGAGCCGATCGAACTTCCAGGTCGACGCCCTGATCGAACCCGAGCCCATGTCGGGTGCATCGAGCATCCACACCTCGACGCTCACCGAGTGGGTCCCACCCACCCTCGTCGTGCGGGCCCGCAAGCTCGGCATCTGAGCCTCGGCGCCTGCACGGCACTCAGGTCCGAGCGGCCCACCATGCGTCGAGGGCAGCAAAGGCGTCGGACTCGTCGAGCGGGCCCTGATCGAGGCGGAGCTCCATCAGGTGCGCCAGCGCCTCGCCGATCTCTCGCCCTGGTCCGATCCCCAGGTGTGCCATGACCTGCTGGCCGTCCAGGTCGGGCCGCATGGAATCGAGCGCCTCCTGCGCCTGCAGGTCGGCGATGCGTTGCTCCAGATCGTCGATGCGCCGGTCCAGCGCTTCGGCCTTGCGCTTGTTGCGGGTCGTGCAGTCCGCCCGCGTGAGGGCGATCAGTTCAGGGAGCAGCGCTCCGGCGTCGCGCACGAAGCGGCGCACCGCAGCGTCGGTCCAACCCATCTGATAGGTGTGGAAGCGCAGGTGCAGGTAGACGAGCTGGGTCACATCCGACACCATCTCGTTGCTGAACTTCAGCGCCTTCATGCGGTCCCGGGTCATTCGGGCGCCGACGACCTCGTGGTGATGGAAGCTCACCCCGTTCCCGCCGATCGATCGGGTCTTGGGCTTGCCGACGTCGTGGAACAGCGCCGCCAAACGAACCTTGAGCTCGTTGCGCGCCTTGGCCACCACGGCGATCGTGTGGCTCAGCACGTCCTTGTGACGATGGATCGGGTCCTGCTCCAGCCGCATCGACGGCAGCTCAGGGAAGAACATGTCCGCGAGCCCCGAGTCGTGCACGAACCACAACCCGGCGGACGGATCGTCGACGGTCACGAGCTTGCACAGCTCGTCACGGATCCGCTCACCGCTGACGATCTCCAGTCGTTCGGCGCCGTTGCGTACCGCTGCGACCAGGTCATCGGTGGGCACCAGTTCGTACTTCGCGATGAACCGAGCCGCTCGCAGCATCCGCAACGGGTCATCGGAGAAGCTGATCTCCGGATCCAGCGGCGTCCTCAGCACGCCGGCGGCCAGATCAGCGAGCCCACCGAACGGGTCGATCAGCACCGGTGCCGCGTCGGTCACCTCGAGCGCCATGGCGTTGACCGTGAAGTCCCGCCGCGACAGATCGACCTCGATGTCGGTGCTGAACATGACCTCGGGCTTGCGGCTGTCGGAGGTGTACGCCTCGGCACGATGGGTCGTGATCTCGTAGGTGCGATCGCCGATGGTGGCGCCGATCGTCCCGAACCGCTCGCCCTGGGTCCACAGCGCATCGGCGATCGGGCCGATGATCGCCTTGATCTCCGCCGGCTCGGCATCAGTGGTCAGATCGATGTCGTCGCCGAGCGGCTCGCTGACAGCACCATCGCTGACTCCATCTTCGGCGGCTTCGGTGTCGGCAACGAAGAGGTCCCGCACGACCCCGCCCACCAGGAAGATGCGGGCATCGGCCGCAGCGAAGCGGTCCGCGAGCGGACGGACCTCATCGAGCAGTTCACGGGCGCGGGGCGGAATCACGGTTCGAGGCTAGCGATGCGCTCACGTACCGCCGTCACGCGTTCGATCACGTCGGAGCCTGGACCCCCGCTCGTCGGCCGTTCCGGATGCAATCGCTCACCGAACAACGCCGACACGGTCGCCGCGGTGCAGGTCGCGATCGCTTCGAGGTCGTAGCCACCCTCCAGGAACATCAGGCGTCGGCCGGCCGGTGCCAACGACACCACATCCAACAGCAGATCCGCGTAGTCGCCCGACGTCAGGCCCAGGTCGGTGAGCGGATCGTCCCGATGCGCGTCGAACCCCGCCGACACCAGCACCCAAGTGGTCCCGTGCGCTTCCACCGCCGGAGCGACCAGGTCAGCGAACGATGCCCGGTAGTGATCGCCGGTGGCACCCGACGGCATCGGAAGGTTCCACGTGGCGCCGTGCCCCGCACCCGATCCGACCTCGCCGGCCATGCCGGTGCCGGGATACAACGGGTGCTGGTGCCAGCTCACGTAGAGCACATCGGGCTCCCGATAGAAGATGTCCTGGGTGCCGTTGCCGTGATGGGCGTCGATGTCGATGATGGCCACCCGTTCGCCCACAGCCGCCAGCGCCGCGGCGGCAACCGCCACGTGGTTGAACAAGCAGAAGCCCATCGCCCGGTTCGCCGTTGCGTGGTGTCCCGGAGGGCGAGGCGCCACGAATGCAGCATCGGCCTCTCCGGCGCGAAGTCGCTCGATCGCGTCCAATCCGGCGCCCGATCCCAATCGAGCCACCTCGGCAGAACGCTCAGAGACGATCGTGTCGGCATCGATGTCGGTGCGCCCGGATCGGCAGAACTGCTCGATGCCACGAATGAACGCTTCGGGATGGACCCGGAGGAGCTCCTCATCGGTCGCCGGTCGCGCCATCGCCCGAACTACGGCGTCGTCGACTCCGGCGAGCACCAGACCATCGGCGACCGCCGACATCCGACTGGGACGTTCCGGGTGGAACGGCCCGGTCTCGTGCTCCACGAACCGCTCGTCCGTGTACACGATCACTGCCACACACCGAGCGTACCGCCGAGCTCGGAGCCGGACCTCGGCAGGTACGGCGACCGCCAGCGGATCGGGCCTATCGTTGGTGACCGCCCGAGCCACGGGGCCGGCTACACGCGGCCCATCTACTGACCGGAACCACCCGAGATCCGTCTGGAGCCATTGCAGGACCATGACCAGCCGTCAGCTGCTGAGCGTCGGGGACGATCGCTTCCGCGTCGGCCCCTGGCACGCTGATGAGCGCATCGCGTACCTGGCACTGCAGCCGCTGCTCGGCCGCCCCTCGGTCGAAGGGCTCCGGGGCTGCCTGCACCGCTTGGCCGAAGCGGGCTACTCGTCGGTGATCACCTCCGCACTGCACCCATCGGAAGCTCGCTCCTTCAACGAGGCCGGCTTCGTCGAGTACGACCGGCTGCGTGTGCTCTCCCACGACCTCCGGAACATCAGCCCACCGCACCGTCCACTTGCAGCACCGGTCAGACTGCGTCGCGCTCGTCGCCGCGACAAGGTGTCGGCTCTCGTCGTCGACGCCAGAGCGTTTCCTACCTTCTGGCGGCTCGACCGAACTGCCATGGCCGAGGCCGAGCAGGCCACACCCGCGACTCGCTTTCGCGTCGCGGTGAACCCAGCTGCCGGGTCATCAGACGGGCGAGTGGTCGGCTACGCGATCACCGGCCGGGGCAGCGGGCAAGGCTTCCTCCAGCGCCTGGCGACCGATCCCGACGTTGCCGGCAACGGTATCGGCACCGCACTGGTCCTCGACGCGCTGCAGTGGGCGGCGCGCCGCCGTTGCGGCCGGCTCCTCGTCAACACCCAGCGCGAGAACCATCGTGCACTCGCGCTCTACGAGCATCTGGGCTTCGTCGCCACGACGACGGACCTGGTCGTGTTGAGCCGACCAGTGCCATGACCGAACACCGCACCTCCCGCCGCCTGATGTTCGCTGCTCTGTCGTCGTTGTTGGTGGTGCTGCTGCTCGCCACCGGTGCTGCCGACGCAACCATCAGCGTCCCGACTGGAGGCATCGCCCGAGAGCGACAGAGCTCACCGAACATCGTCGTCACCGCGGTCACTCCTTGGGTGCAGCCCGATGGGAACTTCCGCGTCGAGTTGCACGTCGATGGCCAGCTGCCGTCCGATGCGACCATCAGCTCCCTGGTCCACCAGCGAATCCGACCGACGTCGAGGACATCGCTGCGAGCAGCGCTCGACGCCGTGCTCGCCAACGACAGCGTCGGCGATGCCCTGCAGTCGCCGATCAGCCAGCCCATTGCAACCCTCGGCGACCCAGCGGTCGGCATCGTCGTCGACCTCCCGGTCCGGTCGTCGCGCAACGGCGACGATGGGCGAGTGCTGCTACCGAACCCCGGCATCCACCCGGTGACGATCACCATCACCGACGGCACCGGTGCCCCGCTCGCGACATCGACGGTCTTCCTCAACCGCCTGCCGTCGAACGCGCCGCCCACGCGCGACGGGTCGGCGCCGCAGCTGTCGGCCACGATCGCGATGGTGATCGACGGCCCGCCTGCGTTACGTCCGTCGGGCGAGCCGGACCTCGACGAGGCATCGTTGCACTCGATCGACGCAGCCAGCCGAGCCATCGCGGCGGCTCAGGGTGGCCCGTTCACGCTCGCCATCCGCCCGAACCTGCTCGCCGCGTTGGCACGGTCGAAGGACACAGCGGAGCAGTCGACGCTGGCGGGGCTGCGCGAAGCGGTCACGACCCAGGCGGCGACGGTGACGATCGCTCGAATGCCATATGTGGACGTCGACTTCGGCGGACTGATCGATACAGAGAACGGAGGCGGTGAGTTGCTCCGACAGATCGCACTCGGCGACACCACGACCTTCGATGCGACGGGCGTCCAACCGAACCCGTCGACCTGGTACGACGGCGACACCATCACCAGCACCAGCCTCGACATGTTGGCGGCCCTCGGTGCAAAGAGAGTCAGCCCTCCTGCTGATCGGTTGACCGTCACCAACGCCAGAGTCGACGCCAAGGCCGTCACCGCGACCGCGGTCGCCCTCCCGCCATCGGAGCTCACCGCGACCAGTCCCGATACCGACATCGCTCGGCAACTGCTCGACCAGCCCTCGACTCGGTCCGGTTCGGGTCCGGGCATCCAGGCGAACCGTGCGATCACGATGCTGATGACCGAGTGGTTCGACGCAGCGACGGCGTCCGACGGTGCACCGCAGCGCAGTGAGTTCCCGGGACCGAGCTCGGTGATCGACGTCGACCCAACCACCTCCCCGGCAGCGATCGGAGCGTTCTACGCGGCGCTCGCGACACCCGGGCCCACAGCCGGTCCGATCACCCTCGATCCAGCGGCGGTCCCGAGCTCCGCTGGACTCGTGGCTGGCAAGGAGCTCACCGGTCAGCTGCCGTCACGAAGCGGGGGCGATCAGAGCTCCGCCGTGCGCGCCATGATCGAAACCCGCGCGACCATCGACGGGTTCCGGACGCTTGCGCCGACAGCGACCGAACCCGTCGCCGAGTGGGGCCTCATCGACGCACAGACCCTTGACCGATCCATGTCGGGTGCCCAGCGCGACCGGTACCACCAACGGGTCACCAACGACATCCGTGCACTGACGGCTCAGGTGCGGCTCCCTCCGGAACGTCGGGTCGTCATCACCGCTCGCGACGCCACGATCCCACTGCGATTCCGCAACGACCTTCCATACCCGGTGCAGGTCCAGCTCTGGATCCGCTCGGTACGCCTCGACATCGAGGGTGGCGACCGACGACTCGTCACCCTGCAACCCGGTGACACCGTGATCGATCTCAAGGTCACCGCACGAGCACCGGGCGGAAGCCTCTTGCGGATCGACGCCACCTCCCCTGACGGCCAGATCGTGCTGCCAGCCGTCGCGATCCCTGTCACGGCATCGGTCATCTCCGGCGTGGGAGCCGCGCTGTCGGTCATCTCCCTGCTGTTCCTCGCCGTCTGGTGGAGCGTGTCCATCCGCAGGGACCGACGCCGTCGCCGATCCGATCGTCACGACGAACTGAACGACAACTCCCGCACCACTGACGATGACTCCCTGCCTTCCGACGAAGAGATCGTTCACACGAGGTCCGTCGCTCGGGAGCTCGACGTCGAACCGGGCACAGACCGGGCCGATAGCGTGGAACCCAGTGGATGAGACACAGGTCGGCGCTGATCCGATCGACCTCACCCTGACGTCGATCCCGGGCGGGTCACTCGCCGGCACCACGCTGGGCGGGCGATACCGACTGATCCGACTCATCGGTGCGGGCGGCATGGCCCAGGTGTGGGAAGGGACCGATGAGGTCCTGAACCGCAACGTCGCCATCAAGGTCCTGCATCCGCACTTGGCCAACGACGAGTCGCTCGTGCGCAGGTTCCGTCAAGAAGCCATCGCTGCCGCACGCTTGAACGATCCCGGCATCGTCGGCGTCTACGACACCTGCAGCGACGGCGGTCATGAAGCCATCGTGATGGAGCTCCTCCAAGCCACCACCCTGCGCGCCCTGATCGACGAGCGCGGCACGATCGATTCCGACACCACCACCCGGATCGGGCTTCGGCTCCTCGATGCCCTCGAAGCGGCGCACCGTGCCGGGCTCGTGCACCGCGACGTCAAGCCGTCGAACATCCTGCTCTGCGACGACGGACGGGTGAAGATCGCCGACTTCGGCATCGCGAAGGCCGACGACCACACCGAGTTGACCCGCGAGGGGTCGCTGCTGGGCACCGCTTCCTATCTGGCACCCGAGCAGCTCACCGGCGTCGCCGTGGATGGGCGCGCCGACCTGTACGCACTGGGCCTGGTGCTCTACGAGTGCCTCACCGGGAGAGTTCCGTTCGACGGTGACACCGGTGCCGCGGTCGCGCTCGCCCGGCTGCACACCGCTCCGGTCGACCCTCGCCGCATCCGATCCGACATCCCGCCGCGCCTCGCCGCTGCGCTGATGCGAGCGCTGGAACGTGACCCCGACGAGCGGTTCAGCTCTGCAGCGGACTTTCGTGCCGCGCTCCTCCAGACAGACCTCGACATCCCCGCGCCATCGGTCGCCCCTCCACTCGAAGAACCGACGACTGCGGTCACTCCGGAGGTTCCCAGCTTCGGTCGGTCCGAACGCCGCTGGCTGCTCCCCGCATTCGTCATCCTGCTCATCGCTGTCGCGGTGATCGTCGCCGGGTTGCTGTTCCGTGAGTCGCGCGCCTCGCTGTCGTCGACGACCACGTCGACGACCGAGGCACCGGCGACACCATCACCTCTGACCGTGACGTCCATCGTGTCCTACGACCCTCAGGGCAGCGGAGCTGCGGGTGAGAACGACTCGATGGCCGACCGAGCAGTCGACGGCAACGACCGAACCGCTTGGCGGACCGAGACCTATGACCAACCGAACTTCTTCGGCGGCAAGACCGGCGTCGGCCTCGTGTTGGAGCTGGAGCAACGCTCCGTGCTCGACAGCCTCCGGATCTCCGGATCACCCAACGGCTGGTCCGCGAAGATCTACGTGCTCGACGCACCGCCAGGCCCCGACGGCGTCGACGGGTTGACCCCGGCCGGCAGCGTCGACGGCGTCAAGGGCCACGTGAGCGTGGACCTCTCACGTGCGGAGGGTTCCGTCGTGTTGTTGTGGATCACGAACCTCGGCACACCGGTCGATGGCACAGGGCATCGAGTCGAGATCCAGGAGCTCGTCCCCGTCGGCCATCCAGCGGATGGCTGAGCGCGTCGTTCGAGCCCATCCCGATCGCCTCAACGACGAAGCGTTGGTGGGCGCCGCCCAGGCCGGCGACCGCGCCGCCCTCGACGCGCTCCTCCGTCGCCATCACGACCGTGTTGTTGCGATCTGTCGACAGTTGTGCCGCGATCGGTCCGATGCCGACGACGCCGCACAGGAGGCGCTCATCGCGATCGTTCGGGGCTTGGACCGCTTCGATGGGCGCTCCCGGTTCTCGACCTGGGCGTACCGGGTGACGACCAACTGCTGCATGGACGAGCTGCGTCGCCGTCGACGACGTCCAGAACCCGTCGACGACGCCGCGTTCCCCGGGCTCGCCGACGACAACCCTGGGCCGCTCGACCATGCGGTTCGCTCAGATGACCGAGCCTGGATCTCGGCCGGGCTCGAGGCGCTGCCCGAGGAGTTCCGAACCCCACTCGTGCTGCGTGACGTGGCCGACCTCGACTACGCGACGATCGGTGAGATCCTGGATCTCGCCCCTGGAACCGTGCGATCCCGCATCGCCCGTGGGCGAGCCCGGCTCGCCCGTCTTCTCGACGGGAACCAATCGGATGGCTCCGACGTCGTAGAGGAACCGAACCGATGACCACCATCGGACGAGCCAGGCTCCTGACTTCGCAACCGACGACTGCACGCACGCCATGACCGACGACCACCCACCCGACGCCACCACCGATCTCGGACCACACGACCCTGCACTGCAGGCAGGCGACAGCGCCGATGAGGTCGTCGGCGCAGTGCTCGACCAGGAAGCAACCGACGACCAGAAGGCAGCAGTCAAGGCCGATCCGGGACTGACCGCGCGCCTCTCCGCATTCCGATCCGTCAAGAGCGCCCACCTCGCGGTCGCATTCGACGCGGCCCGATCTGATGCCGAGGCGGTTGACCGACGGATCGCTGCTGCCCTCGATGCGTCACCGTCCACGACGACCGCACAGGAGACGGTGCCCGAGACGACAGTGCCATCGACGGCGCCCCCAGCGGCAGCGACGGTTGCAACCTTGCGAACCGAGCGGTCCGAGCGTCGACAGCGCTCACTGCCGATCTTTGCTGCTGCGGCTGCTGTGGTTCTGTTGATCGGCATCGCAGCGCTCGCGTTCACGACCAGATCGAACGGTGACGATCAGTTCGAGACCGCGACAGCGGAGCACACGAGCAGCACCGCCACGCCGTTCGCTGACGTCGGCGGTGACTCCGCATCGAACTCGGCAGCTGGCTCTGGCGTCGCCGCCGACACTGCCGGGTCAGGGGCAACATCGGACAAGGCAAGCGCGACGCCGACGGCAGCACCTGACGAACGCTCACTCGTCGACCTCGGTGACTTCTCTTCGTTGCCCGACCTGCTCGCGGCCGCCGTCCACACCCCGAGCAGCGCTCCTTCCAGCCTGCCGTGCCCATCACCGTTCCCGCCTGGCACCACGCTGCACGTCAGCGCGGCTCGACTGCTCGGCCAACCGGTGGTCGCGATGATCGACGCCGATTCGGGCGACACGGCCCGTTCGTCGAACGGACAGTCAGCCGTGGTGGTGCTCCATCGGTCCACGTGTGCGCCGGTGGCCTGATCACCGGTACTGCCGCTGCCGTACAGACCTGGTCCTGCCGGTACTGCGCCCTACCCCACCGCAGTCGGCCGCCGACCATCGTTCGCAGCAGCACTAGGCTGATCAGCCATGAGCGAGCCGACCGCGCCCTCGAATCCGACCAGCCAGCCGGTCGCGTCGACGTCCAGCGAGGGCGACTGGACCGATCAGGTCACCGCGCTCATCGTCGACACGATCGACAAGGTGCGCTCCAAGACCACTGGACCGATCCTCGAGGTCTCCAAAGGGATGGTCTACGCAGTCGTCGCGCTGATGCTCGCGGTGCCGATCGTGGTGTTGTTCCTGGTCGGAATGGTTCGGGTGTTCACGCTGTTCATCCCAGCCTGGGCGACCTACCTGCTCTTCGGATCCACCTTCGTGATCATCGGTGCCGTCCTCTGGTCGAAGCGCGGTCGCGTCCCGTCCTGAGGACCTGACGCACCAGCCCACCAGCGCCGAACCAACATCTCGAAGCGGCGCCGTCGTCGCACCCGAACGGAGACTCGCAATGCCTGACCTTCGCAACGTCGTCATCATCGGTTCCGGACCGGCCGGTCTGACCGCGGCCATCTACACCGCACGAGCGGATCTCGAACCGCTCATGATCGAAGGGGAGCCCTCTTCCACCAGCGACCAGCCCGGCGGACAGCTCATGCTCACCACCGATGTCGAGAACTTTCCGGGGTTTCCCGACGGGATCATGGGTCCCGAGCTGATGGGCAACTTCCGCCAGCAGGCGCTGCGGTTCGGTGCCCAGATCCAGACCGCAAGGGTGTCTCGCGTCGATCTCACCGAGCAGCCGTTCAAGGTCTGGGTCGGAGACCCCGACGCTGTTGAGCCCACCTACCTCGCCCGATCCGTGATCGTCGCGACCGGTGCCAGCGCTCTGATGCTCGGGCTCGAGTCCGAACGACGCTTGCTGGGCCACGGACTCTCGACGTGCGCCACCTGCGACGGCTTCTTCTTCCGCGACCAGGACATCGTCGTGGTCGGCGGCGGCGACTCGGCGTTGGAGGAAGCCATGTTCCTCACACGCTTCGGGCGCAGCGTCACGATCGTGCACCGACGCAAGGAGCTGCGAGCGTCGAAGATCATGCAGGACCGGGCGTTCGCGAACGACAAGATCACCTTCGTGTGGGACAGCGTCGTCGAAGACATCCTCGGCGAGACCACCGTCGAAGGGATTCAGGTGCGCAACACCGTCACCGATGAGGTGAGCGTGCTGCCGGCATCCGGTGTGTTCGTCGCCATCGGACACCGTCCCAACACTGACTTGTTCGCCGGTCAGCTCCCACTCAAGGACAACGGCTACCTCATCACCGAGGGTGCCACCTCCCGCACCGCTGTCGACGGCGTGTTCGCCTGCGGCGACGTGCAGGACGACTGGTACCGCCAGGCCATCACCGCTGCCGGCTCCGGTTGCGCTGCCGCCATCGACGCGGAGCGATGGCTCGAGGCGCAGGACCACCTCGGCTGACCCACCCGCTGCGGGGTGTCAGGGAATGGGCCGAGCATCTTGTCCCGTTCACTCTCACCGCGGCACAGCACTCCAACAGACGCAGCGGGGCGAGTGACCAAAGGCTGGGCCACCACTTGGTGACCCGCTGGTGCTGGAATGGAGCACCCGACCTCGTTGTTGCACCACCTACAACCCCGACCACACCGGAGGAGAGCCAGATGGGCTCCATCACCCAACTCACCGAAGCCACCTTCGAAGAAGAGATCGGCAGCGCGACCGAACCCGTGCTCGTCGACTTCTGGGCGGAGTGGTGCGGCCCGTGCAAGATGATCGCACCCATCCTCGAAGAGGTTGCGGACGAACAAGCCGGCAAGGTGCGCATCGCCAAGGTGAACGTGGACGACTCCCCCGGCCTCGCGACCAAGTTCAATGTGATGAGCATCCCCACAATGATCGTCTTTAAAGATGGGGTCGAGGATCACCGGATCGTCGGTGCCAAGGGCAAGCCGGCCCTGCTCGAAGACCTGACGCCGTACCTCTGACGGGCACTTGCCCGTTCGATGGTGCAGTGAGCGCCCCGCTACCATCGGCGATGAACCGCCGATGGGGCGGTCTGTGACTCCGGGAGCCACCATCACTCTTTCTGCCCTCCCCCTGCGGGCCGGCACCAGCGGCCCGGCTGTCGCCGATCTGCAGCGGCGCTTGGCTGCCGTCGGTCACGCATCGACCGACCCGGCGGGTGAGTACGGCACCGACACGGCCAGCGCGGTGATCAGCTTTCAGCGTCAGGCCGGCCTGCATGGCGACGGTGTTTGCGATGCGTCCACTTGGGCGGCTTTGGTGGAATCGGAGTTTGCCCTCGGAGATCGACTCGTCTGCCTGCGCTCACCGATGATGCGCGGCAACGACGTTGCGGATCTCCAACTCCGACTCGGAGCACTCGGATTCGACGCGGGGCGAGTCGACGGCATCTTCGGACCGGCGACCAGGGCAGCGGTTGGGGACTTCCAGCGCAACGCCGGGCTCATCACTGACGAAGTGTGTGGACCCGACACGGTCGAGGCACTGATCCGGCTCGAAGGACGCGCTGGGCGCGCGACCGTCACAGCTGTGCGTGAACGCGACCGTCTACGACGGTCGCTCCGCTCCCTCCAATCGCTCCGTGTCGCAGTGGGTTCCGACGATGGGCTCCGTCACCTGGCAGTTCGCCTCGCTGCAGCCCTTCAGGACGGCGGGGTCACGACCATGCTCCTGGACGGTGACTGGTCCACCCAGGCCGATCGCTCCAACCACTTCACTGCAGATGTCTACTTGGGCCTGTCCCTCGCAGAGGGAACCATCGTCGAAGCCAGCTACTTCGAGGTCCCCGGCTTCGCTTCGTCAGGCGGACGTCATCTTGCAGAGCTCGTGGTCAAAGAGCTCCCCGCTAGCCCGGGCTGGGAGATCGGCGCCGTCACAGGAATGCGGCTTCCGATTCTGCGAGAGACCCGCAGCTCAGCGGTCCTCGTCAAGCTCGGCAACGACGACGTGATCGACCAGAGCAGCGAGCTGGTGATCGCGTCGCTCCAGCGGGCCTTGGAGGCGTGGGCCACCGACCCCACCGACGAGACCGATCATCAGTCCGGGACGCCATCGGCCCCCTTGCAGGGCTGACGAATCTCGGCGCTAATCGGTCATCTCTCCGTCACGGGCCCAGACACTGCCTCTCCCGGTACGAGAGGTCGAGGGTCAACCTTGATCCTGCACTTCAGGTTCGTGTTTCCCCAGCCTTGTAAACAGGCTGTGGACAACGGGTCGGCCTGCTGTTCAGGCTGACGTTGATGGTGGGTCAGTCGATGATTCGCCGATAGATCCGCTCGAGGTCTTCCAAGTTGGCGAAGTCGATCACGACCTTGCCGCGCTTGGCCGTCATCGTGATCGACACCCGCGTGTCGAGGTGATCGGCCAGGAGCTCCTCGAGCTCGAGCAGCCCGGGAGGACGCAACGGCTCCGGAGAAGAGCCGGCTCCTCCGTCAAGCCCCGTCGGCGCTACGGCGCCATCTGGGGCCGCTGACGAATCAGCCGGTGGAGTCGTGCTGGCGGCGAGTGCCGCTTCGAGGTCGAGGCGTTCGCGAACCATCTGCTCGACGTCCCGCACGCTCAGCGACTCAGACACAGTTCGGGAGGCCAGGGCCTCCTGGTACGCGCGATCCGGATGGCCCAGCAATGCCTTGGCATGGCCGGCACTGATCAGCTGGTCCCCCACCAGGCGCTGCACCGCTGGGGGCAACTGGAAGAGCCGGAGAAGGTTCGTCACCGCCGAGCGGCTCCGACCCACACGCTGTGCCACCTGATCCTGGGTGTAGGAGAAGTCTTCGATCAGCTGCTGGTAGGCAGCTGCCTCCTCGAGTGGGTTCAGGTCCTGCCGGTGGAGGTTCTCTACCAGCGCCTGTTCGAGCGAGGCCTGGTCATCAGCAGTGCGAATGACCACCGGAACAGTACGGAGACCCGCGCGTTTGGCCGCACGGAGGCGTCGCTCACCCGCGATCAACTCGTAGCCATCGTCAAGCGTTCGAACCAGCACTGGCTGCAGGATGCCGAGCTCCTTGATCGAGTCCGACAACCCCTCCAGCGTCTCTTCGTCAAAGGCCCGTCGAGGCTGATAGGGATTCGGGCTGATCGACTCGATCGGTACCTCAGTCAACCCAGTGGCGACCGACGCTTCGGGATCGTCGCCCGCACCGGCCGGAATCAACGACGTCAGACCTCTTCCAAGTCCCGACTTACGAGCCATCACCGCTCACCTCTCGTGCAAGCTCGCGGTAGGCAACCGCGCCGCGAGAACTGGGATCGAACGTCGTGATCGGCTGCCCGTAGGAAGGTGCCTCAGAGAGCCTGATGTTGCGAGGAATCATGTTCCGGCAGACCTTCGCTCCGAAGTGCCCCCTCACTTCGGAAACGACCTGCTCGGCCAGGCGCGTGCGCCCGTCGTACATCACCATGACGATGCCGCTGATCTCCAGGCCAGGATTCAGGTTCGTGCGAACCAGATCGACGTTGCGAGTCAACTGCGCCAATCCTTCGAGGGCGTAGTACTCGCACTGGATCGGCACCATGACCTCGGTGGCGGCAACCAGTCCATTCACCGTGAGCAGCCCCAACGATGGGGGACAGTCGATCAAGATGAAGTCATAGTCATCAAGGATCCCCGCCACAGCCCGCTTCAGTCTCGACTCGCGACTGAAGGCCGGTACCAGCTCGATCTCAGCACCGGCGAGGTCAAGACTGGCCGGAGCGACGAACAGGTTCCGCACCTCTGTTGGTTCGATGCAATCCTCCAGCGCAACGTCGTGGAGGAGGACGTCGTACATCGTGTGATCGAGCGTGCGGTAGTTGATCCCCAAGCCGGTCGTCGCATTGCCCTGAGGATCCAGATCGATCACAAGTGTCCGGTGATCGAGCTCCGCCAGCGCGGCGCCCATGTTCACCGTAGTGGTCGTCTTGCCGACTCCGCCCTTCTGGTTGGCGATGGCAATCACGCGGGGGAGCGGTCGACCTCCGACGCCGATCGGTGCCTCGGATCGCGCCTCGGGAATCGGCGCGTCCGCAGGTGTGGCCACGGTCCGCTCGGGCTGCGGAGGCGCTGATGGTGTCGTCGCACCACCTGAGCTGCGGGACCCACCGTCCCGTCGTTCCTCATCAGATGGCGCCGGGGCCGCCGGAATCGATGACGAGCCGCTGGTCGCCGATGACTGGAAGGAATCACCACCAGCCTCATCCACCGTGTTCAAGGGCGCAGGCGATGGCGTCGCGTTGGCGGCGTGGTCGGGCTCGACGACAGGGAGACCACTCGGCATCGATGGTTGGGCGGGTGCGCCGTGGTCGGGTGACAGATCAGACATCCAGAACTCCCATGGAGGAACCGTTCACCCGAGTCAGCGAATCGCGCCACCCACTGGTCGACTCTTGCTCGATGATGAAGACCGTATGGACGGTCCGCCCATCCTTCCGTTCGCGAGGGCGCTGGTCAAGGACCCTCGGTGGGTGGCGCGACACCGTGGTCGTGCGCACCGTCGTTCCACGCGGAGATGTCGCTCCGTCGAAGCGTGCCGGGTGTTCCACGTGGAACTACCCATGATCCACGTGCGTTGGTGGAACAGGTCCGTTCATGCGCTGGCTCTCGACGAGCTGGCAAGCCACGGGCGTCCTGATCAACCGGCATGAAGGTCCGAGCGTGTGGTTCGATCGTCGTGAGACCAGGACTGCGGTGTTCCACGTGGAACGCTCAACGTCGAACTGGGAGGCACATCATCGCAGATGCCGAGGTTCCCCGACTCCACGACTGCTGACCACTTCTGCCTCGAGGGGTCACATGGTCTTCGTCTCGGACCATGGACACGGGCGGATGCTGTGGGTCTACGTAGAGGTTCCACGTGGAACACCCCGTCGCTACGTCCCGCTGCTACTAGGGGCGGCCCTTCGAGAACAGCGGTCGTCGTTCAGGAAGGCCGACTCGCCGGGGGAGCACGTCGGGGCAAGGCCCCACCACATCGAGGGCCTGTACCGTGGTTCCATCCTGGTGCCAGACCTCCCCAAGCCGGAGGCCCATCTGAGCCAGCGGCTCCGCCGGCCAACGATCCGGGTCGGTCTCAGGTGGCTCACTGATCAGAAGACGCGCGCCCACACCGGTCAGGAACCCCACCGCACATTCTGCGGTTGCAGACGGAGCCGCAAAGCTTCGTGCAGTGACCACCGCAGCCGACCCCCGGAGCCGGTCTGTTCGAGCGAGGTCTTCGGCGCGGCCCCGCTCCACGAGGACGCGCGTGCCGATCCCAAGCCGATCGACGGCCCAGTTGAGAAACTCCGTTCGGCGTTGTGCCGCATCGATCAAGACGATTCGTAGGTCCGGACGTAGCGTCGCGAGGACCAAGCCTGGAACCCCACCGCCGGAGCCGAGGTCGATCATGATGAATCGCCCAGTGTCGCCGAGAGGTCGCTCCGCCAGGGTCTGGTCGATGCCGGGCAGGAAGGCAGTGGCGTTGCGGATGTGGGATTCCACCTCACCGGGACCCAAGAAGCCGAGCTCCCGTGAACGCAACAGCACCATGGTCAGATCCGCGCGACCAGACCCCGGCAAGTTGTCGGCGTGGGGTGTCGTCATCGTGTCGTCCTTCTTGTTCGAGCTCCGGCCGCCCATACTCACGCGCTGATCCTGGGCCGGATGGGTCACTCATGCCGCTCAGTCGGGGCCAACAGCCGCTCACTGTTGCCAAGGACCGTACTTTGGTCCAAACGCGACACGGGCACCCCGGAGGGTGCCCGTGTCATCACTCGAGTCACATCAGATTGCACTGAAGTGCGGCTGCGTCACTGGTCAGGCTGGCTTGAGCACCACTCGACGCCGCGGATCCTCGCCAACGGATGCAGACTGCACACCAGCGATGTCGGCAACGGTGTCGTGGACCACCTTGCGATCAGGGCTGGACATGACTTCGAAGGTCACATCCACGCCGTCATCGACGACCTGCTGAGCCGCATCGGTGACGAAAGCAGCCAGCTTGTTGCGCCGAAGCTCCTTCACACCAGCGATGTCGAGGACCACCTTCGCGTACTCACGTCCCTCAGCCTGGCGCTGAAGGACGTTGCGGACGATCTCCTGGACCGCCTCGAGTGTTCCGAGTCCCGGGCCGATGAACAAGCCGACCTCACTGCCGTCGATCGATGCCCGGAGCACACCACCGTCGTCGATCGATGCGGATGACGTCATCTGCAGCCCGAAAGCCGCACCCAGTCCATCGAGGAAGGTCGTGACCGCCTCACACTGCTCTGCCTCGTCCATCAGTTCTCGCTCCTTTTGGGCGGCCGCCGGGCGGCCAGCTTCCTTGCGCTGGCTCGCTCCAGCAGTGGAATCCGACCGATCCGAGCCCTTCGAGCTGGCGGAACGGCTTCGTTGACGGGGCGCCTTGGCGGCGACTGCGTCGGATCCCGAAGCGTCCGGAGTGTCTCCATCAGCGCCGGCTGTCACATCGAACTGACCGTTGCCGGTTTCGGAACGCGCGGGGCGGTCGTTGCGGGAACGACGCTTCCGTTCCGGCTTGGGTCGCGGGGCTCGAGGAATGACCCGGGCACGCACGCGCCCTTCGCCCCTCGTACGCCCGAACAGACCTGATCGCGGTTCTTCGATCACCTCGAACTCTGCGTCCTGCTCATCGACGCCGAGCTGATCCAGCGCGGCTTCCTTTGCCTCTTCGACCGTCTTTCCGGTGGTCTCAACCCATTCCACGTGTCCCACTCACTCCTTCTCGCCGCTATCGGCTGCTGTGTCGTTCGTGGAGCCCGGTCGCGGGCCCCTGCTGCGCTGTTCACCTGATCGACGAGGGTTGACAGACCGCTTGGCGGTCGTTCCTGATCGACGTCCGGCCGCGTCACCAGCGTTCTCGTTCTCGCGGGCCTTCTGGCTCTTCACCGACGAACCGGTGGCTCGATCAGTCGCGTTCGGCGTGGTGCCCTTGTCGCGGCCGCCCTTGGGAGGAGCATCACCATTCCTGGATCCCGACTTGTCGGACCCTTTGGAGGAGCCTTTCGACGAGCCCTTCGATGACGCCCCCGCCTTGCCCTTGTCGGTGGCGGTCGTCTCGATCGGACCCTTGTCGTGCTCACCCTTGTAGACGCTACGGGTGATGTAGGCGTTCGTTCCGATCCGACAGAAGTTCTGAGTTGCCCAGTACAACGCCAGGCCTGACGGGAACCCGAACGAGAACACCGGCAGGAAGAACGGCATGACCTTCATGATCATCTGCTGCTGCGGATTGACCGCCGTGTTCTTGTTTCGGGCCTGGAGCTGACGGTTCTGGTAGATGCCGGTGATCAAGATGATCACCAACAAGACCAGATACGGGATCGCGACGATCAGGCCGATCTTCATGGCTTCCGCAGCTGAGAGCGCCAGGTCCATGCCGAAGAAGTTCATCGTGTTGGTTGTCGACAGCGACTTGTACAGGTCAGTCGAGTGGAGGAGGTGCTCCGGCCGGAAGTACTGATCGGTGAGGACCCACGGAGTGAGCTCCGAGCCGTGCTGCACCTGACCGGCGATGTGGCCGATTCCGGATCCCAGACCGCCTTCACGCACGGTGAGCCCACGCAGGAGTCGATACATGATGATGAACACCGGCATCTGGGCCAGGAGCGGCAGGCACCCGCCAAGCGGGTTGATCTTGTTCTCCTTGTAGAACTTCATCAGCTCGGCGTTGAGCTGCTCTCGGTCGTCCTTGTACTTCGCTTGGAGCCGCTTCATCTCCGGCTGCATCCGCTGCATCTGCAGCATCGACCGGGTGCTCTTCACGTTCAGCGGTGTGATCAGCAGCATCACCAGAACCGTGAGCAGCATGATCGAGATGCCGTAGTTCGGCACCAACGTGTAGAAGAAGTTGAGGACGCTGCCGAGCGCCTGGAAGAACTGTTCGAACATCAGGTGGCCTCCGCCGAGGTCGGCTTGGGGGTTGCTGGGGAACCGAGTGGGTCGAACCTCGGTCCACAGGTCACGGTGCACGGAATCATCGTCGCGCCTTGGGTTCTGGCACAGGGTCGTAGCCGGATGTCCCCCATGGATGGCATCTCCCGAGGCGCTTGGTCGCGAGCCAGGCACCCCGGACGGCACCGTGTGCCGCGAGTGCCTCCACCGCGTAGGTCGAGCAGCTCGGGATGTGACGACACGGTGACGGACGACCGGCAGCGGCGTACTGATACGCCCGCACAACTCCCGTCAGGCCTCTTGCGACAACGGACTGCTTGGTCGGGTCCTCGCCGACGTCGCCTGTTCCCGGGTCCACCTCGCTGGAAGGTGACGTCACAGAAGGATCATCACCATCACCGGGTAGCGAGCAGCGCTCCGCCGTCATCGTCGGACTCCTGCCCGTTCGAGCAGTTCATCGAGCGCCGTCCGCAGCTCGTCGTAGCTTCGGCCCCGAGCCGAGGGGTGTGCAATCACGAGGTACCAGCCGTCGGACCATGGGCGAGCGCAGTCGAGGTCAGCAGATGCCGCACGCAACTGGCGGCGAAGCCGGTTCCTGACCACCGCTGGACCCACCTTGCGGCTGACGGCCATCGCGAGCCCTGCCCCCGTTCCCTCACTCTGAGCGCGCGGCGCGACGACCAGCGTGAGAATGCCGGAGCGGTGGCGGGGTGTCGGCGGTGCAAAACCTGCGAACACCGAGCGGTGTGTGATCCGTTCCAGCACCGTGTCGTTCCGACGACGGGCGTGGGCACGATCGGATTCGGTCGGCTCAGGCCGACAGCCGAGTACGACCGCGACGGCGACGAGCCTTCACGATCGACCGGCCGGCACGCGTCGACATGCGGTGCCGAAAGCCGTGCTTGCGGGCACGACGGCGTGTGTTGGGCTGATAGGTACGCTTCACCTTGACTCCACGAGACTGCAGGATCGACCGGAACGTCGTCGGCCTAGAACCACCACATCACATGGTGTGCCCGAATGGCGCAGTTGCACGGTCGTCGGGACCATCGGTGCCAACAACCCGCCGAAGCCATCGCCTCAAGTGGCGACGACGACAGCGGCGAGGGCATCCGACGGCCATCTGACCCGCTCACGCTAGAGGCTCCACGATGCGGGCGCCAACCGTGGTGCGTGAACCGTGGAGGGGAAGGCCTTCACGTCAGGCCCATCCGGGTCTTGTATGAGACGTCAGTCACATGTACGGGTTGCGGTTCCATGACAACCATGGCTACGGTCCCAAGCGGTCGGACTGGCCCATCGCTGCGCCTCGATCACCGATCGTGCTATCCACAGATGTGGACAGGTTGTGGACAACTCGCAACCGTGCGTTGCAGACGCCAACCTCATCGCAGGGAATCCGAGGAGAGCCGCGTGACGGCGGAGGGAACAGTGACGGCTGACGCAGCAACGGTGTGGCAGCACACCGCAGCGGTGTTGATCGGTCAGGTCAGCGATGCCGTCTGGTCCTCCACGTTTCAAGATGTCCACGCGATCGGGCTACACGACGACGTCCTCACCGTCGCCGTACCGAGCCAACTGATACGTCAACGCATCGAACAGCGCTACATCCCATTTATCGAAGCAGCGCTCAGCGACGCCGGCCACGCCGGCATCCGACTGATCCTCGAAGTGAAGATCGACGATGTCCGGCCTGACTTCGAACACGACGTCACCGTCGATCTGACACGTTCGACGTCAGAGGACCCGGCAGATGTACGAACGGCCCCGACTCGGGTAGCTGCCACACCGGAACCCGTCGGCGGCCTCCGCTACACCTTCGACTCGTTCGTCATCGGACCGTCGAACCGATTCGCTCACGCTGCTGCGCTCGCCGTGGCTGAGACTCCGGCTCGTAGCTACAACCCGCTGTTCGTCTACGGACAAGCGGGACTGGGCAAGACCCATCTGCTCCAAGCCATCGCCCAGTACGTCCGGGACAACTACCCGACCTACCAGGTGCGCTACATCTCCACCGAGACACTGCTCAACGAGTTCGTCGACGCCATCCGCAAGAACGAGCAGCCGGAGTTCAAGCGGCGCTACAGAGAGATCGACGTCCTGCTCGTCGACGACATCCAGTTCATGGAAGGCAAGGAGCAGCTCCAAGAGGAGTTCTTCCACACCTTCAACGCCCTCCACGAGGCACAGCGTCAGATCGTGTTGTCTTCGGATCGCCCACCGGACAACATCGCGACGCTCGAAGATCGGCTCCGGACCCGGTTCAAGATGGGTCTCATCACCGACATCCAGCCCCCCGACTTCGAGACCCGCCTGGCCATCCTGCGCAAGAAGGCCGAACAGGCTGCCAGCTTCGTGCCGCCCGAGGTCCTCAACTACATCGCCGAGCACATCACCTACAACATCCGTGAGCTCGAAGGCGCGCTGATCCGCGTCAGCGCCTTCGCGACGTTGAACCAGGCCGAGCTGACGGTGCAGTTGGCGTCGGAGATCCTGGCGGACACGATCAAGTCCACCAAGCCTCGCCAGATCACCCCCGAGATCATCATCGCTCACACCGCCGAGTTGTTCGGTCTCGACGTGGAACAGGTCAAGGGCCGCAGCCGCACCCGCAACCTGGTCCACGCCCGTCAGGTCGCCATGTACGTCTGCCGAGAGCTCACCGATCTCTCCTATCCGCAGATCGGTCGCGAGTTCGGCGACCGGGATCACACCACGGTCATCCACGCGTACGAGAAGGTCGCCAAACTCATGCANGAGAAGCAGGAGACCTACGACGACGTCACGGCGCTGATCCAGACGCTGCTCGCCGAGCGCTGAGACGCCAGGCTTCACACGGTGGTGCAGATCACATCGTTGTGGATGCCGTCGCCCTCTTCTGGGGAGAAGCCGGCGGTGGGAGGTGGATCGCGATGGGGAGGGGAGCGGGGTCGCGCTGTGGGTCGTCGCTCCACCGGAGGTGGTCATGCACAGACACGCGTGGAACTACACCGCTGTCACGGGGACAGCACTGAACTCCTGTGGGTGAGACATCCGTACTGTCACAAGGCCTGCGCTAGGTTTCCCACAATCCACAGGCCCTACTACTACTCCCACTTGTTTCACAACGAACACGGCAACAGCGGTGGGGAAAGCGAGACACGGTGAAGTTCCGCTGCGAACGAGATGTCCTCGTGGACGCGTTGGGCACAGCTGGTCGTGCCGCGACCAGTCGGGCAGCCTTGCCGGTCCTGTCCGGCCTGCGGCTTCAGCTCGCCGGTGACCACCTGCGGATCACCGGCAGCGATCTGGACCTGACGATCACAAAGGAGCTCCAGGTCGCAGGTTCTGGCGATGGTGTTGCCGTGTTGCCGGCCAAGTTGGCCGTCGACATCGTCCGCAACCTCGAGTCGGGCGCCGTGGAGGTCGACACCTCCGGTGACCGGCCCAGCATCCGAGCGGGTCGTTCCGAGTTCTTCCTGAACGCGATCCCCGCCGACGAGTACCCGAACCCGCAGGAACCCGACGGCGAGTCGGTCACACTCCAAGCAGGTGACCTGGCCGACGGGCTTCGCCAGGTCGTCGGAGCGGCAAGCTCGGATGAATCACGTCCGATCCTCACCGGTGTGCTGCTGGCCGCCGAAGAGACCGGCATCCGTCTGGTGTCGACCGACTCCTATCGATTGGCGTATCGAGACCTGCCCGGAACATCGCTCCTCGAACAGGGCCAGCAGGTACTCGTGCCGTCGCGAGCTTTGCAGGAGCTGACTCGGGCGCTCAGTGGCGACGCTGACGTCACCATGGTCCTGTCCGAGCAGATGGCGAGCTTCGCCGTCGGTGACCTGCACCTCAGCACCCGGCTGATCAAGGGCGACTTCCCCGACTACCAGAAGCTCATTCCGACCGACATGCCGAACACGCTGACCGTCGAACGTCAGACCCTGAGTGACGCGATCCGTCGTGTCCGACTGATGGCACGTGAGAACAGCCCGATCCGGCTCACGATGGGACCCGATGGACTCGAGCTCCGCGCCATCACCCAGGACGTCGGAGAGGCCGTCGAACAACTTGACGCCAAGTACGAAGGCACCGAGCTGACCGTGGCGTTCAACCCGGAGTACCTGATGGATGGCCTCGAGGTCACCACTGGCGATGAGGTTGTGCTGTCGACCCGGGATGCCCAGCGACCGGCGGTGCTGCGTTGCACCGAGGGCGACGACTTCTTGTACCTGCTCATGCCGGTGCGGGTCTCCTGACCCGCACTCGTCGGCTGATCTCGGCCGCTTGACGTGCAGTTGCAGCAGCTCTGGCTGAGCGAGTTCCGGTCCTACGTCACCGCAGAGGTCACTTTTCCCGCCGGATTGACCGCGGTGTTGGGTCCGAACGGCCACGGGAAGTCGAACCTGCTCGAGTCTGTCGGCTACCTGGCGACGCTGCGATCGTTTCGTGGTGTGCCGACCGACGCGTTGGTCCGAACGGGTGCGGAGCGAGCGGTCGTCCGCGGACAGGTCATCACTGACGGTCGCGAACACCTCGTGGAAGCGGAGATCTCGCGGACCGGTCGCAACCGAGTGCTGCTCGACAAGCAGCGACTCCCTCGTCAGCGCGACCTGCTAGACGCGGTCCGCGTCACAGTCTTCGCTCCGGACGATCTTGACCTGGTGAAGGGAGGCCCGGGTCTACGCCGCGGGTATCTCGACGAGTTGCTCGTGGCGCTGCACCCTCGCCACGACGGTGTGCGTTCCGACTGGGAACGCTCACTGAAGCAGCGCAACGCACTGCTGAAGCAGATGCATGGGCGTCCCGACGACTCCGCCTTGCTGACCCTCGAGGTCTGGGATCAGAAGCTGGCGGCAGCTGGCGACGAACTCGCCCGGCTTCGTGACGATCTGGTGGCGCGTCTCGCACCGACCGTTGCGGCCGCGTATAGCGACGTCGCTGATCAAGAACTGGACGTGTCGTTGCGCTACGTCGCGCCGTGGCGTGAGGTCGGTCTGGCCACCGCGTTGGCGAGTGCCCGTTCTGATGAGATCCGACGTGGGCTGACTCTCGTCGGCCCTCATCGAGACGAGCTCGAGCTCCAGCTGCGGGGTCTGGCGGCCCGAACGCATGCATCCCAGGGAGAGCAACGATCCCTGGCGCTCGCGTTGCGGCTCGCGTCCCATCGAGAGCTCCTGGAGGCCCACGGGAGTCCCCCGGTGCTCCTCCTCGACGACGTGTTCTCCGAGCTCGATCCGAATCGGAGTGCCGCGCTGCTACGGTCCCTTCCCGAAGGACAGACGCTGCTGTCATCGGCGTCGGGATTGCCTGCGGGGATGGATGCGGAGCTGATCCTCGACGTGGCCGACGGGCAGTTGATGGTCCGCGACAGGTGATCGGTTCGTTCTGTTGCGCAGAACCGCGGGGTTCTCCGCGGTTCT
>JGI24770J26754_10000473_pt1 | contig 28426 bp, 29 predicted proteins | sample LakOneMetagenome_FD_26754 | JGI IMG/M metagenome (IMG submission 26754) | reverse complement strand
CATGTTCACCAAGATCCTCATCGCCAACCGTGGCGAAATCGCCTGCCGTGTCGCCGCCACCGCGCGCCGCATGGGTATCCGCACCGTCGCCGTGTATTCGGAAGCCGACGCGGGCTCGAAGCACGTGGCGGTCTGCGATGAGGCGGTGCTGATCGGCCCGGCCGCGGCCAAGGACAGCTACCTCCGCGGCCAGAAGATCATCGAGGTGGCGAAAGCCCGAGGGGCCCAGGCGATCCATCCCGGTTACGGCTTCCTGTCCGAGAACGCGGAATTCGCCGAAGCCGTGCAGGCCGCCGGCCTGGTCTTCATCGGCCCGCCGGGCTCCTCGATGCGCGCGATGGGCTCGAAGTCGGCCGCCAAGCAGCTGATGGAGACTGCCCGCGTGCCCCTGGTGCCGGGCTACCACGGCGACAACCAGGAGCCGGGTTTCTTGCGTGAACAAGCGGATCGCATCGGCTATCCGGTGCTGCTGAAAGCCAGCGCCGGCGGCGGCGGCAAGGGCATGCGCGTGGTCGAGCGCTCGGAAGACTTCGAAGCCGCGCTGGCCTCGTGCAAGCGCGAAGCGATCAGCTCCTTTGGCGACGACAAGGTGCTGGTCGAGAAATACCTGATCCGCCCGCGCCATATCGAAATCCAGGTGTTTGCCGACACCCATGGCAACTGCGTCTACCTGCACGAGCGCGACTGCTCGGTGCAGCGCCGCCACCAGAAGGTGCTGGAAGAAGCGCCGGCGCCCGGCATGTCCCAGGACCGCCGCGCCGCCATGGGCGAAGCGGCGGTGAACGCCGCGCGCGCGGTCGGCTACGTGGGCGCCGGCACGGTGGAATTCATCGCCAACCAGGACGGTTCGTTCTACTTCATGGAGATGAACACCCGCCTGCAGGTCGAGCACCCGGTCACCGAGATGATCACCGGCACCGACCTGGTCGAATGGCAGCTGCGCGTGGCCGCGGGCCAGCCGCTGCCGAAGAAGCAGCACGAACTGGCCATCCACGGCCATGCGATCGAGGCGCGCGTCTACGCCGAGAATCCGGAAAAAGGCTTCCTGCCCTCGATCGGCACCTTGCGCCACATGGACACTCCGGACGCGGTGGAATTCCAGCTCGGCGCCGATGGGACCAACCCCGCCGCCGTGCGGGTCGACTCGGGCGTGCGCGAGGGCGACGCGATTTCTCCGTTCTACGATCCGATGATCGCCAAGCTGATCGTCTGGGGCGCCGACCGCACCCAGGCCCTGGCGCGCCTGTCGCAGGCACTGAGTGAGTTCCAGATCGTCGGCCTGGCGACCAACATCGCCTTCCTGAAACGCCTGGTCGAGGGCGACGCTTTTTCGACCGCCGACCTGGACACCGGCCTGATCGAACGCCATGGCGCGACCCTGTTCCCGGCCCCATCCGCGGCACCGCTGGGCGCCCTGGCCCTGGCCGCGCTGGCGCTCAGCAGCGGCGAGACCGTGCGCGGAGCCGCCAATCCGGCCGATCCGTGGGCCCGGGCACGCGGCTGGCGCATGAACAGCGCCTACCGCCGCGTGCTGTCGTTTGCCGACGAGTTCAGCGGCGAAGCCGGCTACCAGGTCGGCCTGAGGTATGAAACTGCGGGTTCCCACGGCTGGGAAATCGACGCGGGCGGCGAGCGCCAGCGCCTGGAGCTGGTGCGCCACGAAGGGGCGGAACTGACCATCCGCCTGGGCGAGACCTCGCTGCACGGCAGCGTGCGCCGCGACGGCGCTTTGTTCCACGTGTTCACCGGGGGCCGTCACTTCACCCTGGCGTACAATGACCCGATGGCGCACGCCGGCGAGGTGGAAAGCGCGGGCGGACGCCTGACCGCGCCGATGCCGGGTAAAGTGGTGGCTGTGCTGGCCTCGTCCGGCAAGGAAGTCAAGAAGGGCGAGCCGCTGGTCATCATGGAAGCGATGAAGATGGAACACACGATCTCCGCGCCGAGCGACGGCCTGGTGGAAGAAGTGCTGTACCAGGTCGGCGACCAGGTGGCGGATGGGGCGCCGCTGCTCGCTTTCAAGGCGGCGTAGTACAACCAGAACAAGAAAACGAGGGGGAGAAATGCGCATACTCCTGTACCGCGGAGACGGCGTGATCGAGCCGTGGGCGCGCGAATTCGCCGCCGTCATGCCGCAGGTGGAGACCGTCGCATGGAAAGAAGGCGCGGCCCTGCCGCCCTGCGACTACGCGGTAGTGTGGAGCCCGACCCCGGACCTGCTGGACCAGCTCGCGCACGTGCGCGCGATCTTCCTGATGGGCGCCGGCGTGGACGCCCTGCTCAAGCTGGGCGAAGCCCTGCCGCCGGTGCCGATCGTGCGCCTGGGCGACGCCGGCATGGGGGTGCAGATGGCTGAATACGTGGCGCACGCGGTGCTGCGCTATTACCGCCATTTCGACGACTACGAACAGCAGGCGCGCCACGGCGTCTGGGATCCGCTGCCGCTCACGCCCAAGGAAGACTTCGTGGTCGGGATCATGGGCCTGGGCCGGCTCGGCCTGCCGGTGGTCGAGGCGATGCGCCTGTTCGGCTTCCCGGTGCGCGGCTGGAGCCGCACTCCCAAGGACATCCCGGGCGTCGAATGCTTCCACGGCATGGACGGGCTGGACGCCTTTTTGCGCGGCACCCGCGTGCTGGTCTGCATGCTGCCGCTCACGCCCGATACGGCCAACCTGCTCGACCGCCACAACCTGGGCAAGCTGCAGCAGGGCGCCTACCTGATCAACGTCTCGCGCGGCGCCATCCTGGCCGAGCCCGACCTGATGACCCTGATCCGTTCCGGCCACATCGCCGGCGCCACCCTCGACGTGTTCCGCCACGAACCGCTGCCGGCGCCGCACCCGTTCTGGAACGAGCCGCGCATCAGCATCACCCCGCACATCTCGGCGCTGACCGTGCGCCATGACGCCGTGCGCCAGATCGTCGACAAGATCGCGAAGCTGGAGAGCGGCCAACCCGTCGACGACGTCGTCGACCGCGATCTAGGATACTGAAAGAATGAATTCGCAAGCCACCCTGCCGAAAAAGGTCAAGATCGTCGAAGTGGGGCCGCGCGACGGCCTGCAAAACGAGAAAGAGGCGCTGTCCGCCGCGGTGAAGATCGAGCTGGTGAACCGCCTGGCGCGCGCCGGCTTTGCCAACGTCGAGGCGGCGTCCTTCGTGTCGCCCAAATGGGTGCCGCAGATGGCCACCAGTAGCGAGGTCATGGCCGGCATCGAACGCCTGCCCGGCACCATCTACTCGGCCCTGACCCCGAACATGCAGGGCTTCGAGGCGGCGCTGGCCGCCAAGGCGGACGAAGTCGTGATCTTCGGTTCGGCCTCGGAAGCCTTCTCGCAGAAGAACATCAACTGCTCGATTGCCGAATCGATCGCGCGCTTCGAGCCGGTGGCAAAGGCGGCCAAGGCCAACAACCTGCGCCTGCGCGGCTCGATCAGCACGGCCTTCGGCTGCCCCTACCAGGGCGAAGTGCCGTTGGAGAGCGTGGCCGACGTGGTGCGCCGCATGCGCGACCTCGGCTGTGACGAGATCGACATCGCCGACACCATCGGCGTCTCGACCGCGCGCAAGACCCAAGCCGTGATGCTGGCGGCAAGCCGGGAATTCCCGCTGCAGCAGCTGTCCGGCCACTTCCACGACACCTATGGCCAAGCGCTGGCGAACATCTACGCGGCGATGGAAGTCGGCGTGGCGATCTTCCACTCGTCGGTATCGGGCCTGGGCGGCTGCCCGTATGCGAAGGGTGCGACCGGCAACGTCGCGACCGAGGACGTGCTCTACCTGATGAACGGGCTGGGCATCGAGACCGGCGTCGATCTCGACCAGGTGGTCGATGCCGGGCAGTTCATTTCGCAGGCACTGGGCCGCAAGGGCGTGAGCCGCGCCGGCAACGCGCTGCTGGCCAAGCGCGCCGGCTGAACTCCGGCGTCGCCCACGCGCTTTTCGCGACTGTTGGAAACCGGCGTATGATCGACTGCCGGTTACCCAACAATCAATGAAAGGACGGGGATGACACTCAAACACGAGATTCAGGCAGCACAGGACCGCCTTGCGGAGGCGATCGGGATGCGCGACGCCGACGCCGCAGCAATGCTCTATACCGAGGATGCCGGCCTGATCCCGCAAGGCGCGCCGACCTGCGCCGGCCGCAGCGCGATCGCCGCCTTCTTCGCGGGCGCGATCCGGAACGGCATCGGCAAGGCGCGCTTCACGACCGATGAGGTCGAGGGCGACGATTCCCGCGCAAGCGAGACCGGACGCTACGCCTTGTATGCGACGCCTCCTGGCAGCGACCCCATCCTTGCAGCCGAAGGACGCTACCTGATCGTCTGGCACAAGGTCGACGGCGCATGGCGCATCTACCGCGACATGTTCAACACGCTCTGACTCTGGGGCAGAAACGAAAAAAGCCGACAGTTTCCACTGTCGGCTTTTCTCTTGATACTGGTCGGAGTACAAGGATTCGAACCTTGGACCCTCTGGTCCCAAACCAGATGCGCTACCGGGCTGCGCTACACTCCGAGAAGAAGGATCATACCGCGCCCGGGTGACCTGGTCAAGGTTTAAGGGGAAAATAAGCCACGGTGTGGCATTCTTCGCCCATGATCAAGCGGGAAACATTGTGAGTTTCGCAGCACCATACCGCGTCAATGCGGGCGCCGATGCGGACGAAGTCCAGGGGAACAAACGCTTCCTGATGGGCGTCGGCCTGTCTGTCGCGTTGCACGCCTTGCTGATGTTCGCCTACCGCGGCCATGGCCCTGCGCTGCCGGTCGCCGAACCCGAGCGCTCGACCCCGATCGCGGTCCGCATCCTGCCCCCGGCGCCACCGCCGCCGGCGCCGCGCGCCGAGCCGCCGTCAAAGCCGCGTGCCGCGCCCGCAGCGCCGCGCAGCGCCCGCAAGTCGACGCCGAAACCGGTCATCGCCGTGCCGAGCACGCCGCAACAAGAGGGGGCACCCGACAGCTTCAGCGTGCAGCAGGCCGAGGAGCAGGTACGGAACGAACCATCGGAGGCGCCGCAGTTCGACGTGAACGCCGCCAGGCAAACGGCGCGGCAACTGGCTGGCAGGACCAAGCTGGGCCGCGAAGGAAACGCGAACGCGCAATTTCCCGATCCACCTCTGGAAACCGAATCGAAGCTCGCGAAAGCCATCAGCAAGGCCAAGCGCCGCAACTGCAAGGATGGCATTCCGGGCGGACTGCTAGCCCCGCTGTTCCTGATGATGGACAAGAAGGACCACGGCTGCAAATGGTAGGGCGATGAACTCCCGGCCGCCTGAACGCGTGGGCAAGAAACTTGCCCACCCTACGGCTCGCCTTATTCAGCCTTGATCTGCAGCGCGCGCTCGTACAGCGCATTCTTCTTGCGCCCGGTAATCTGGGCCGCCAGGTTGGCCGCCTGCTTCACGGAACATTCCGTCAGCAGGATCTGCAGGATGCGTTCGGCTTCCGCATCCTGCGCATCGGTCGCCAATGTCGCGCCTTCCACCAGCACCACGAACTCGCCGCGCTCGCGGTGCTGGTCGGCCGTGACCCAGGCCCGGGCTTCGCTCAACGGGCAGCGGTGCACTTCTTCGAACATCTTGCTCAGCTCGCGTGCGAACACCACCTGGCGGGTCGGCTCGAAGGTCGCCGTCAAGCCTTCCACGCACTCGACGATGCGGTGCGGCGCTTCATAGATGACGAGGGTCGAGGTCTCGCGCGCAAGCGCCATCAGGGCCGCTTCGCGCTGCTTCGATTTTGCCGGCAGGAAGCCGACGAAGTGGAAACGGTCGTTCACCAGGCCGCTGGCCGACAGCGCCGCGATCGCCGCGGACGGTCCCGGCAGCGGCACCACGTTCAGCCCGGCTGCGCGCACGGCATCGACGATACGCGCGCCCGGGTCGGACACGGCGGGCGTGCCGGCATCGGACACCAGGGCCACGCGCTGGCCACTTTGCAGGCGCTCGACGATCTTGTCGGCCACCTCGCGCTCGTTGTGCATGTGGGCCGCAATGGTTTGTTTATTCAGGCCAAAACGTTGAAGGAGCGCACCGGTCTTGCGGGTGTCTTCGCAGGCCACGACGTCGGCCAGCGCCAGCAGGTGCAGCGCGCGCAGGGTGATGTCGGTGACGTTGCCGATCGGTGTAGCCACGACATACAGCGTTGCGGTAGGATAGGACTGCTGGGCCGCTTCGCCCATGACGGGTAGCCGGGCGATGTCGATGGTCTGCTGTTCTGTCATAAGAGGTTCCGATGCTGAAGAAAAAGAATATCAGGGCGCTGCTGGACACGGCCGCGCTGGCGCTGCTGGCTGGCGCATTGACTGCATGTGGTAGCACGCCGCTGCCGCCCGACACCGGCTGCGGCGTACCGGGCGGATTTTGCGCGCCCGCAGCGCCGAGTGCAAGCCCGCCACCTGCCGAACCCGGCTATACACCGCCGCCGCCGGCCGAACGCACCCGCACCAACCCGATCGACCTGCCGCCCGGCAGCGACGGCCGTCCGCTCGACGCCGACCTCAATCGCGCCGGTGTCCCCGGCACCCGGATTGCGCTGCTGCTGCCCCTGCAATCCGGCGCCCTGGCCGAGCCGGCCGAAGCGGTGCGCGCCGGCTTCATGGCCGGCTACGAACGCGACCGCACCGGCGTGACCGTCAACGTGATTCCCACCGGCGACTCGGCCCAGGCCACCCTCGACGCCTATGCGCGCGCGGCCGAGCAGAACGACATCGTGGTCGGCCCGCTGGCCCGGCCCGCCGTGGCCGCGCTGGCAGCAAGCGGCGCCGTCACCAGGCCGACTATCGCGCTCAACCATCCGCAGACGAACGGCCCGTTGCCGCGCGGGATGCTGGTGATCGGCCTCGCGCTCGAAGACGAAGCGCGCCAGGTGGCCGACTGGGCCGCGGCGGAACAGCCGGGCGGACGCGCCCTGGTCATCACCGGCAAGACAGCGTGGCAGCAGCGCCTGTCCGGCGCCTTCGCGGCGCGCTGGAGCCAGCTGGGCCTGAATTACGGCACCGTCGAGCTGCCCAGCAGCGAAGGCTATGTCGACGCCAACGCGCTGGCCGAACTGCGCACGCGCATGCAGGTCGATCCGCCGCAGCTGGTGTTCGCCGCCCTCGACGCGGTTCAGTTGCGCCAGGTGCGCAGCGCCATCGGCACCTCGCTGCCGACCTACGGCACCGCATCGATCAACCCGGGCCGCGATCCCGCTACCTCCGCGCCGGAACTGGCCGGGGTGCGCATCCTCGACCTGCCCTGGACCGTGCAGCCCGAGCACCCGATGGTGGCGCGCTATCCGCGCTGGAACGGCAGCGGCGAAGGCTTCGACATGCAGCGCCTGTATGCCCTCGGCATCGACGCCTTCCGCATCGCGCGCGAGCTGGCCCTGCGTCCCGGCGGCAGCTTCGAGCTCGATGGCGTCACCGGACGCCTGGTGATCGACATGGGCAACGGCGGCGCGGGCTTCCGCCGCGTCGAGACCGGGTCGGTCTACCGCGACGGCGCCTACGAAACAGTGGCCTTCGGGCGCTAAATGGCGCTGCACCTGTCACCAAGCCAGGCCCAGGGCCGCGACTGGGAGCGGACCGCCCTGCTTCATTTGAAACGCCACGGCCTGCGCCGGGTCGAAGAAAATTTTCGCTGCAAGGGCGGGGAAATCGACCTGGTCATGCTCGATGGCGCTACCCTGGTGTTCGTCGAGGTGCGCCAGCGCGCCTTTTGCTCCCATGGCGGCGCGGCCGCCAGCATCACCCCTGCCAAGATCCGGCGCCTGGTACGGGCGGCCCAGTTCTACCTGTTGCGTTTTCCCGTGACGCCGCCCTGCCGCTTCGACGTGGTGGCCATCGATGGCGACCGGCTCGAGTGGTTGACAGACGTGATCTCACTGAGTCATTGAAATGTAAGCAATTTTTACGGTGGTTGCCCGACCCGGGTTGCCACTGCACTATAATCCCCGGCTATGAATACTCAACGCATCCTCGCTCACTTCCAGGAGAGCGCCGATCTCAAGATGAAGTCGGCGGCAAGCCTGGCCCAACCCATTTCGCAGGCTGTGGAGCTGATGTTCCATGCCCTGTCCAACGGCAACAAGATTCTGGCCTGCGGTAACGGCGGTTCCGCCGCCGACTGCCAGCACTTCGCTGCCGAGCTCGTCGGTCGATTCGAACGCGAGCGCTTCCCGCTGCCGGCCATCGCGCTGACCACCGACACCTCGATCATGACGGCGGTCGGCAACGACTACAGCTTCAAGGAGATCTTCTCGAAGCAGGTGCAGGCCTTCGGCCAGGCTGGCGACATCCTGCTGGCGATCTCCACCTCGGGCAATTCGGCCAACGTGCTGGCCGCGGTCGAGGCGGCGCTGGAGCGCGAGATGCGCATCGTCGCCTTCACCGGCAAGGATGGCGGCGCGCTGGCCAAGCTGCTGACCGACGCCGACATCCATATCAACGTGCCCCACGCACGCACCGCGCGCATCCAGGAAGTCCACCTGTGCGCGATTCACTGTATTTGCGACGGCATCGACGTCGCCCTGTTCGGAGGAGAAGAAGAGTGATCAACAAGTTGTCCAGGATCGTCCTGGCTGCCGCGCTGGCGGCTTCGCTGTCTGGCTGCGTCGCCGTCGCCGTCGGCGGCGTCGCCACCGCCGCGCTGTCGGCCAACGACCGCCGCACCATCGGCATGCAAACCGAAGACAAGGCCATCAACGTCAAGGCCGAGATCAAGATGCAGCAGCTCACCGGCGAGCACGGCCACATCAACGTCACCAGCTACAACCGCAAGGTGCTGCTGACCGGCGAAGTGCGTGACGAAGCCATGAAGCAGGCCGCCGAGCGCGAAGTGCGCGCGATCGAGAACGTGGTCTCGGTGATCAACGAACTGGAAATCGCCGGCCCGTCGAGCTATACCTCGCGTTCCAGCGACGCCCTGATCACCACCAAGGTCAAGGCCAGCCTGGTCGACAAGAAGACCATCTCGGCCACTTCCGTCAAAGTCACCACCGAGCGCGGCGTGGTCTATCTGCAGGGTCTCGTCACCCCGCGCGAAGGCAACATCGCGGCCGACGTCGCCAAGGGCGTCTCCGGTGTGACCCGCGTGGTCAAGATCTTCGAGTACATCGCCGAGGAAGACCCGCGCGCCCAACAGGCTGCACCAAGCCAGAGTTAATGCCAACGGCAGGACTGCGGTCCTGCCGTTTTTCTATCCGCTTCCGCCATGACCGCTTCCACACCCACCCGTTCCTGGATCAAGCCGGCCGCCGCCTGCGCGGTGGTGCTGGCGCTGGCCGGTATCGGCTACGCCTCGTTCAACAGCGCCACACCGGCGCCGAACGTCACCTTCATCAGCATCACGGGCGACAAGGTCTCTACCGAGTCCCTGCGCGGCAAGGTGGTGATGGTGAACTTCTGGGCGACCTCCTGCGCCACCTGCGTCAAGGAGATGCCGCAGATGGTCGAGACCTATAACAAGTACAAGGCACAGGGGCTGGAGTTCGTGGCGGTGGCGATGCAGTACGACCCGCCCAACTACGTGCTGAACTTTACCGAGACGCGCAAGCTGCCGTTCAAGGTGGCGATCGATTCGGCCGGCGACATCGCCAGGCAGTTCGGCGACGTCAGCCTGACCCCGACCACCTTCGTCATCGACAAGAACGGCAAGATCATCAAGCGCTACGTGGGCGAACCGGCCTTCCCCGAACTGCACAAGCTGCTCGAGAAAGAGCTCGCCTCTTAAGCTTTAGGGTAAAGAATCATCTGGGTGCAGCGGAACAGGGCGATGGTCTTGCCGCTGTCCTTGTCCGTGACGATCGCATCCCAGACCTGGGTCGTGCGGCCCAGGTGCACCGCGGTCGCCACGACCGCAATCGTGCCCTGGCGCGCGGTGCCCAGGTGGTTCGATTTCAACTCGATGGTGGTGAAGCTGTTGGCGCCTTCCGGCAGGTGGGCGACGCATGCGTAGCCGGCCGCGGTATCGGCCAGGGTGACGACGCTGCCGGCGTGCAGGTAGCCGTTCGGGGCCAGGTGGTGGGGCTGGATGGGGAGTTCGGCGGCGACGCGGCCTTCGCTAACTTCCGTGATCCGGATGCCGAGGTGGCCGGGGAGGAAGGATTTGCCGAAGTCGTTGAAGGATGCGGGGGTGTAGTTGGGGTTCACGGTGTTGTCGCTTTTATTGCAAAGGCGGGATCGTACACTGGGTGTAAGGATTGTGCAGGCTTCGGGATAAAGGCTGAGCGACGGAATTGGGTTCCCGCCTTCGCGGGAACGACGTATTTGCGTATGCGTCCAGAATCCCTTTCGTAGTCCGCGACCTAAAAGCCGTCATTCCCGCGTAGGCGGAAATCCAAGTTCGCACCGCGGCCCTCAGCGCCTGCGCTTGCCCCCGCCACCCGACCCACCCCGCTGCCTTGCCGCCGCATTCTGCTGCTGCAGGATGGAGTCCACCCGTTCCGACGCCTCCCTTGCCAGCTGCTGCGCCATCTCGATGCTCGGAAAATACTCCGGCTCCCGGTACCCCAGCCACGCATAGGCCGAGTACATGCGGCAGGTATCCTCGACCTCCTGCAGGTTCATGTAGAACAGCTCCTGCGGATGCGGCTGCAGCTTGCAGATCTTTTTCTTGGCCAGCGACAGCGCCCAGTGCTCCCAGGCGCTCTGCAGCACCGGCACCTTGGTCGAAATCGGTACCAGCGACAGCATGAACTTCTCCGCCACCGACAGCGGCAAGGTGTCGAGCCACTCGGCGCGCTCGTTCTGCTCTTCCGTGATGCGCGGGTAGAAGAAGCCGTCCGGCACGTCGATGTTGTGCACGAAGCGGCGCAGCAGCTTGACCAGGGAGGTCTCGCCCGTGACCGACGAGATGCGATGCAGCTGCTCCAGCGAAGGCGCCACCGCAAAACCCGTGGCCGGCACTGGCGGAATCTTCTCCTTCATCAGCGCCCGCATCACCTGGTGGGTGTCCTCGTCGTAGCCGGCGACAAAACCTTCCTCATGCACGCCATAGCGCCCGGCGCGGCCGGCGATCTGCTTGGCCAGCGCGGCCGAGATCTCTTCTTCCTCGTAGCCGTTGTACTTGACGGTGGTGGTCATCACGATGCGCGCAATCGGCATGTTCAGGCCCATCGCCAGCGCGTCGGTGCCGACCACGATGTCGGCCTGGCCCTCGCGGAAGCGCTCGGCCTGGGCGCGCCGCACTTCCGGCGACAGGTTGCCGTAGACGGTGGCGACGGACAGCCCCTTCTCGGTGATCATGTCGCGCCAGTTCAAGACGTCGCGGCGCGAAAACGCGATCACGGCGTCGCCGCGCCGCAGGTTGCCGAGCTTGCGCACGGGCGAGGGTTCCATCGCCAGCGGCGCCATGCGTTTCAGGACGTGGACTTCGAGCGGCACTTCGAGCCGCTCGGCCAGGGCCTCGATCGCGCGCCGCGCCTCGGGAGCGCCGACCAGGAACACGGTCGATGCCGGCGCGCCGCACACGGCCGCGGTCCAGGCGGCGCCGCGGTCGCGGTCGGCCAGCATCTGGATCTCGTCGATCACGGCCACCTCGACCGGGGTCCTGGTGTCCAGCATCTCGACCGTGCTGGCGACGTGGGTCGCGTCCTCGGCGATGCGGCGTTCCTCGCCCGTGATCAGGCTGACCTTGATTTCTTTTCCGTGCGGGCGGGCGTTCTGCAGGCGCTCGTAGTTTTCCAGCGCCAGCAGGCGCAGCGGCGCCAGGTATACGCCGTTGGCGGCCTTGGCCAGCGCTTCCATCGCGCGGTGGGTCTTGCCCGAGTTGGTGGGACCGAGCAGGGCGATGAACTTGCGTCCCATCTTGCTGGCGACCTCGAAGGATTCCGGGTACTCGGCCAGGTTGATGCTTTCCTTGGTGCGCGCGGCGTGGCGCTCTTCCTGCTCGCGCTCGACCGCGTGGGTCAGGCGCTGCGAGATGCGCTGGAATACGTATTCGGCCGGCTCCGAGGTTTCCAGCTCGTCGAGCACGTGCAGGAACAGCATCGGGTCCCAGCCGAAGTCATCGGCCTCCTCGGCGATGTCGCGCACGAAGTTTTCGGCCTGGGTCTGCAACCCCTCGATCGCGTCCGGGGTGGCGCGTTCGGCCAAGAGGTCGCGCCGGGCCAGCATGTCCATCTTGCGCCACTTGCTCGGCTTGGCCAGCACGCCGCGTGCGGGAACGAGGCGGTAGGGCACGCGCAGGCCCTCGTAGCGCACCTCGCCGGAAAAGCGCAGGAAGACCCGGCCTTCCATCTTGACCAGTTCGATGCCGCGCTCGGCGAAGTCGAGCTCGCGCTCCAGGAAAGCGTCGTCGTGTCCGCTGTCGTCGTCGGACGGTGGGTGAGGATGGTTCATGGATACGTGAAGTGATGTCTTGTTGTCATGACTATATCGCAGCGGGCCGGCATGCACGGCTCCGGTACGCCTGTGCAAGCCCATGCGATTGTGACATCAGTGTGTGTCGAATCCGACAAAATTGAGGTCGCCGGGTGTCTTCGCCAAAATTATATTTTCCTATGAGAACTTTTTAATTATAGTGGACCGTCTGTCATTGCCGGTTCGTCATCCGGTCGCCAACCCTGCCCACCGGCCCCGTGCCGGCTTATCGCACAACCGTCAATACGCCAACATGAAGAACAACCGGATTGGCCTGATTCTCGTTGCTTCGTCCCTGGCGATCATCGCGCTGGTGGTGGCCCTGCTGCTCGAGCGCCAGCAGGACACGCTTGCGGCCCAGGTGCGGATCCAGGGGCTGGGCATGGTGCGTTCACTGGGCGCCTTGCCGGCGCCGGTTCTGACCGAGGCCCAGGGACGGAGCGTGCTCGAATCGGTGCTGGCCTACCGCGACAATCCCGACTTCGCCTACGCCGCCGTCTGCGCCGAGAACGGCCGCAACCTGGCCGAGGTGGCCAGCCCGGGGGTCCTGATCCCGCCGGCCACCCCGCTCGCCCTCACCGGCTTCGACGAGCGGCTGGTCGGCGCCGGCCAGCAGCAGCGCGCGATCCGGGAATTCCGCGGACCGCTCGCCAACGCCGACGGCAGGCTGCAGGTGCGCATCGGCTATTTCGAGCCGCGCGTCCTGGCCGGCATGCAGGACCTGCCCTTCTACGCCATGATCGCGCTGGCGGTGTTCCTGCTGGTGCCGCTGATTTACTTCGTCATCAAGCGCGAGATGGCGCCGCTGGCCGCGCTCGGCGAGCAGCTGCGCACGCTCGGAAACGCGCAAGGGCAGGCCTCGCAGCTCGCCGTGCCCGACCAGGACGTGCGCGGCCTGGTGAGCAAGCTCAATCGCTACATCGACCAGGCCGACGCCCGCATCCGCGAACTGGAACAGGACAGCATGGCGAGCATGGCCAGCGGCCGCCTGCTCGAATACGGCAGCAACAAGATGCAGGCGGTCCTGCACTGCCTGCCGGACGGACTGCTGGTGCTGGACCCGGCCGGCGAGGTGACTTTCGCCAACGGCAAGATCGAGCCGCTGCTCGGCGTGCCGGTGACCGAGGTGCTGTCGCAGCCGATCGAGGCCTGGTGCCGCGATCCGGAACTGCGCGGCATGCTGGGACGCTTCCGCGGCAGCGGCGCCGACAGCCGCAGCCAGGTGACGATCGACTTCACGCCGAGCGGGGTGCCGGACAAGCGCCTGTGGGGCACCGCCCAGACCCTGGCCGGCCATTCGATGGTCTACGGCACCCTGGTGGTCCTGCGCGACGCCACCCGCGAGCACCTGGCGCGCCAGGCCGGCAACGATTTCGTCGCCCACGTCGCGCACGAACTGAAGTCGCCGCTCAACGTGATCGGCATGTATGGCGAGATGCTGGGCGACGCCGGCGCCACCGATCCGGACCTGCGGGTCGAGGCCGTCAACGTGATCCAGGACGAGGTCGACCGCATGAGTTCCCTCGTCAACAACCTGCTCAACATCAGCAAGCTGGAAACCGGCAGCATGCGGCCCGAGCGCCACCGCGTGAAGCTCGACGACCTGCTGCGCGACGCCTGGAACCAGGCGCTGTCGCGCGCCGGCAGCAAGGGCGTCGCGCTCGACCTGCAGGTGCCGCGCGACATCGCCGCGGTGTCGGTCGACAAGGACCTGTTCCGGATTGCCCTGAACAACCTGCTGAACAATGCGATCAAGTACAACCGCCAGGGCGGCAGCGTGGTGCTGTCGGCCGAGGAAATCGACGGCGACGTGGTCATCGCGGTGCGCGACAACGGCATCGGCATGAGCGCGGAAGACCGCGAGCGCGTGACCGAGAAGTTCTTCCGCGTGCGCGAGACCGGCCCCGAGCAGCGCGGCGGCCACGGCCTGGGCCTGTACCTGGCCAACCAGATCATCGAGCTGCACCACGGCCGCCTGAGCATCGACAGCGCGCTCGGCCACGGCAGCGTGTTCTCGATCCACCTCAAGAAAATGCCGGCGCTGGCAGACGGCGCCCAGGTCCTATGAACAAAACCATCCTGATCGTGGACGACGAGCCCCACGTCATCCGCGTGCTGCGCCTGATGCTCGAACGCGAAGGCTATACGGTGGCCAGCGCCGCCGACGGCCACGAGGCGCTCGCGCAGATCGCCGTGCGCCGTCCCGACGTCATGGTCAGCGACATCCAGATGGCCGGCATGGACGGGCGCGAGCTGTGCCGCACCGTGCGCGCGCGCTATCCGGACGAATCCTTCCTGATCCTGGTGATGACCTCGATGACCGCGGCCGGCGAGCGCGAATGGGTACGCGACCTGGCCAACGTCGAATTCCTCGAAAAACCCCTCAGTCCGCGCCAGCTGGTGGCGCGCCTGGCGTCCCATTTCACGCATTGAACGAGCAGGAGAACAGGCATGCAATCCGACGTGACGAGTGACCTTGATTACGCGCGCTATGCGCGCTGGCTGCGTCGCATCACCGGCGCCGAGCATGACTTCGCCGTGTGCGACCGCGCCGGCGCCGTGGTATGGGCCGCTCGCACCGACGGCGATATCGGTTCATGGCTGGAAGCGCTGTGCGCCAGCGGCTTCGCATGGGCCTGCGAAGGCGACGGCATGCAGCGCCACGACGCGGATGGCGCGACCATGCTGTACCAGCCGATCCGCAGCAAGGGCGCGACCATCGGCTACCTGGCGGTGCGCACCGCCGCCAGCGCCGCGCCGCCGGTGGCCTGGGACGCGCTGGCCGAGACGCTCGAGGACATCGCCGCCGGCATCGCCGACGACTGCCGCCTGAAAGGGGAACTCGACCACATGGCGATCGAGCTGTCCGAGCGCTACGAAGAACTGCACCTGGTGTATGCGATCGACCGCCAGGTGCAGCAGCTCGACCCGGGCACCGACCTGTTCCAGCGCCTGCTGCAAAGCTGGGCCGAGCACATGGACGCCGACGTGGCGGCCTTCGTCAAGCCGGGCGAGAACCTGTGCGTGCACGCGACCAACCTGTCGGCGCCGATCCACAACCTCGACCTGGTGCTGGTCGAGATGCGCGGCGACCTGTACCGCTTCACGCACTCGGCGCGCGCGCCGATCGTCATCAACGACAAGGACGACCCGCGCCGCGCCTACATCTTCACCGACCTGCCGTTCAAGCTGCTGTGCTGCCCGGTGATCCACGACCGGAGCGTGATCGCGATCCTGGTGCTGGCCAACCACCTGTCCAAGCCCGACTTCTCCAACAGCGACCGCAAGCTGGGGGAACTGCTGGCCAACCAGCTGTCCGGCCTGTCGCGCATGTACGGCATGCTGTCCGAGACCCGCAAGTTCAACGAGCAGATGGCCAACGCCCTGATCGAGGCGGTCGAGGCCAAGGACCCGTACACGCGCGGCCATTCCGAGCGCGTGCACCATATCGCGATGCAGATCGGCCAGGCCATGAACCTCGGCACGCGCGACACCGAGGACCTGTTCTGGGGCTCGCTGCTGCACGACGTGGGCAAGATCGGCATTCCCGATGCGGTGCTGTGCAAGCCCGGCCGCCTGACGCGCGACGAATACACCTTCATCATGGTGCATCCGGAGCGCAGCTACGAGATCCTGCGCCACATCGACCGCCTCAAGGGCGCGGTGCCGGGCGCGCGCCACCACCAGGAAAAGTTCGACGGCACCGGCTACCCGCACGGGCTGAAAGGGGCCGACATCCCGCTCAACGCGCGCATCATCGCGGTGGCCGACACCTACGATTCGATCACCAGCTCGCGCGCCTACCGCGCCGGCCGCAGCCACGAGGTGGCGATGGCCGAGATCGCGCGCGTGGCCGGCAGCCAGCTCGACCCGGCCGTGGTGCGGGTGCTGGAAGAGATCTGCGCCCTGGAGCCGGAATGGATCGCCCGCTTCAACATCCAGCGCGAGCCGGCGGCCACGGCGGCGTGATGGACGGGGCAGTCACCAGGAGCCGGATCGGCTCGATGACCTACCTGGCGCCGGCCATGGCGCTGGTGGCGCAGGACGCCATCGAGGTGCTGGAGGCGGCGCTGGCGGAATGCATCGCCCAGCACCAGGTCACGATCGTGCTCGACCTCGGCAAGGTGCCGCTGCTGTCGGGGCGCGCGCTCGAGCTGATGATGCGCGGCGCCGCCCGCCTCGGCACGCTCGGCGGCTGGCTCAAGCTCGCCTATCCGAGCCCGCTGCTGCTCGACGTGCTGACAGTCACCGGCGTGGCCGGCCAGGTCGCGCTGTACGACGCGCCGCCACCGCCGCCGCGGCCGGCGCACGCGGGCGCGCAAGCCAAGCTGGGCGACATCCTGGTCGCGCGCGGCCTGGTCAGCGCGGCCCAGGTGGCCGAGGCGGCGCGCCTGCAGGAACAGACCGGCAAGCGCATGGGCTTCATCATGGTCGAGAAGAAGTGGCTGTCGGAAGCGGCCCTGTTCCAGACCCTGGCCGAGCAGCTCGAACTGCCTTTCGTGAACCTGCGCGCGGGCCTGTACGACCCCGCCGCCGTCGCCCTGCTCGAACGCGAGGTGGCGCGGCGCCTGAACGTGATTCCGCTGTTCCTGGTCGAGAACACGCTGACGATCGCCACCGGCGAGCCGCAGGCGGTGCACGTCATCGACGAGATCCGCGCCCGCACCGGCTGCCGCGTGCGGGTGGCGATGGCGGCGCCGGCCGACATCAACCGGGTGCGCGACGACGCCTATGGCGGCACCCTGCCGGAATTTATCCACAGCGAGGCGGACGACCTCGAACTGATCGAAAACCAGATCCCGGACGACTACACCCAGATCGACGAGATGGCCGGCGCCAGCCCGGTGATCAACCTGGTCAATGCGGTAATCCAGCGCGCCATCCACGACAACGCCAGCGACATCCACATCGAGGTCTCGCGCAACAAGGCGCGCATCCGGCTGCGCATCGACGGCATCCTGTACGAAGTGATGTCGCCCAGTGTCGAGATGCACCCGGCGATCGTCTCGCGCCTGAAGGTGATGGCCCACCTCGACATCGCCGAGCGCCGCCTGCCGCAGGACGGGCGGATCCAGGTGATGACCCAGGGCCGCACCGTGGACCTGCGCTTTTCCTCGCTGCCGGGGATCTACGGCGAGAAGGTGGTGCTGCGCGTGCTCGACAAGAACCAGTCGATCCTCGACGTCGACAAGCTCGGCATGAACGGGGACGCGGTGGGCAGCTTCAAGCGCCTGCTCGGGCGCAGCCACGGGCTGATCCTGGTCACCGGGCCCACCGGCAGCGGCAAGACCACCAGCCTGTACGCGGCGATCAACTACCTCAAGAGCATCGAGAAGAACATCGTCACGATCGAGGATCCGGTCGAGTACCAGCTCGACATCATCAACCAGAACCAGGTCAACGATGCGATCGGCCTGAGCTTCCCGAAGATCCTCAAGCACGTGCTGCGCCAGGACCCGGACATCATCATGGTGGGCGAGGTGCGCGACCGCCAGACCGCGGAGATCGCGGTGCAGGCCGCTCTCACCGGCCACCTGGTGCTGACCACCCTGCACACCAACGATACCCTGGGCGCGGTGGCGCGCCTGGTCGAGATGGGCGTCGAGCCGTATCTGCTGTCCTCGGCCCTGATCGGGGTGATGGCGCAGCGCCTGGTGCGCCGCGTCTGCCCCGCCTGCAAGACCGGCTATCTGGTGCCGCCGGACGCGGCCCGCGCCTACGGCTGGAAGGGAGACGGCAACCTGAAGCTGCTGAAAGGCCGCGGCTGCCCCTCCTGCTACGACTCCGGCTACAAGGGCCGGCTCGGCATCTACGAGCTGCTGGAAGTCGGTCCAGACCTGCAGCGCATGATCGTGGCCAACGCCGCCAAGGAAGACATGGCGCGCCAGGTCGCCAGCCTCGGGCACCGCGACCTGTACGCCGACGGCATGGCGCGCGCCTTTGCCGGCGAAACCACGCCCGAGGAAATCGCGCGCGTGGTGCATTCACTGTAAGCGAAAGGGAAGACGACGATGGCGCTCGAATGGGACGACCTGCCGCCGGCCGCCGGCGCGCGCAGCGCGCAGCCGGGGCGTGCGCTGTCCTGGGGCGGCGGCCGGGCGCGCCTCGGCAGCGCCGACCGCATGCAGTTCACCGAGCGCCTGGCGCTGCTGCTGGAAACCGGGGTGGCCCTGCACGACGCGCTGCGCACCCTGCAGGAACAGAGCAGCAAGCCGCAGCTGGCCGCGATCATCGGGCGGGTGGCCGAGGACATCGTCGGCGGCCAGCGTTTTTCGGAAGCGCTGGCGCGCCACCCCGAGCTGTTCCCGCCGACCTACATCAACCTTGTCGGCGCCAGCGAGGCCGGCGGCTTCCTGCCGCAGGTGCTGGTGCAGCTGGTCGACATGGACGAGAAGGAGCAGCGCCTGCGCAGCACCATCGTGTCCTCGCTGTCCTACCCGCTGTTCCTGGCCGGCTTCTCGGTGCTGGTGGTGGTGTTCATCCTGGCCGTGGTGTTCCCGAAGTTCGCGGCCATGTTCGCCTCGATTTACGACCAGCTGCCGGTCACGACCCGCTTCTTCATGGCGGCCAGCGAGCTCCTGACGCGCCACGGCGTGGCAATCGGCTGCGTCCTGCTGGCGCTGTGCGGCGCCGCGCTGGCGGCACTGCGCCAGCCGGGCACGCGCGAGCGGCTCGACCGCCTCAAGCTGCGCCTGCCCGTCCTGCGCAGCATCTTCGTCAAGATCTACCTGACCCGGCTGCTGCGCGTGATGGGCATTTCGCTCGAGCGCGGCGTGACCATCCTGGCCACCCTGAACGCCTGCCGCAACGTGATCCCCAACAGCGAGTTCCAGCACTTCATCGGCGTGCTGGAAACCCAGGTGACCGAGGGCTGCGGCATCGCTGCGGGCTTTCGCGACAGCCCCCTGGTTCCGGCCAGCGTCAAGCAGATGATCGACACCGGCGAGGAAACCGGTTCGCTCGGACGCGTCATGGCGCGAGTAGCCGACTTCTACGAGCGCGACCTGACGCGCCAGCTCAATGGCCTGGCCAAGCTGGCCGAGCCGGTCATGCTGCTGGTGATGGGCATCCTGGTGGGAACCATCGTCACGTCCATCATCCTGCCGATTTTCAAAATGTCGCGCGCCGTCCACTAAATCGCTGTTTTGCACTGAAAATTCGTTTGCAATTGAGCGACGTTAAATTTCCGTGATAACCTTATGTTGCAATTAGTAAATTACTTGTTCCTATCAACATTCCATCCTTTTGCCTGAGACACATGATGAACCGCTCACTCGAACGACTTGTTGCCAAAGGCTTTACCCTGATCGAGCTCCTGATTGTCGTGATCATCATCGCCATCCTGGCAGCGATCGCGATCCCCCAGTTCGCCAACACCACCGGCGATGCCCAGGAGGGTGCGCTCGACGCCAACCTGAAGACCATGCGCTCGGCCATCGAGCTGTACCGCGTACAGCACCGCAATGTCTTCCCGGCCCTCGTCACTTCGGTGCCTGCCACTGCGTCCGCAACGGCCTGCACCACTGCCGGCGGCGTGGCTGGCACCGGCGCGCTGAACACCGAGCAGGCCTTCATCGACCAGCTGACCATGTTCTCGGACGCCAATGGGGGCACCTGCTCGGTCGCGGTGCCGGCATCGGGCATCGCGCTCGGTCCTTACCTGCGCGAGATCCCGCAGGAGCAGATCTCGAACCCGCCGAGCCGCGCAGTTGCCGTCGTGACGACCGTGGCCACGGATACGGCGCCGACCACCGCCACGCCCGGCTATCGCTTCAACACCGCCACCGGCCGCCTGATCGTGAACAGCAACGCCGACGGTCGCCGCGGTATGAAATACTCGGCCTACTGACGCTAAAGCCAGGTAGCTGCCGTGGTGCGTCCTGCTTCGCCCCAAGCCGGCGGGACACTGGTGGAAATCGTGATGGTCGTGGCCGTGCTGGCCATCGCGATGACCATCGCCGTCCCGCCCGTGGACGCGATCAGTCCCGCCGCAGCCGACGCCGCGGCGGGCGAGGTGGCCCAGGCCCTGCGCTTCGCCCGGCGCGAAGCCATGCGCACCCGGGCCTACCACGCGGCCAGCTTCGATCCGCTCCTCTCCACCCTGCGCGTGTACCGCCTCTCCACCGTCGACCGCGGCGTCGAGGACACCGGCCAGCCCGTGCTGCATCCGGTCGACCGGCGCGTCTACCGCATCGCTTTTTCCGAGGGCGCCGGTGCCCAAGCCACGATCGCATCGGCCAACTTCAAGTACGACAAGAACCTGGTCACGCGCTACGCCGTGTTCGGCCCCGATGGCCGGCCGGCCGACGTCCACGGCCTGCAGGTCAAGGATGCCAAACCCCTGATGGAAGCCGGCCTGGTCACGGTCCGGCACGGGCGGGTCGAACGGACCGTGAGCCTCGAACCCGACACCGGCAGGGTGGTTCCATGAGGCGCGGCCTGCACCGGCGCGGGTTTTCCTACGTCGAGATCCTGGTGGCGACCGTGGTGCTGGCGCTGTGCGCGGTGCCGCTGGCCGACGCCGTCAAGAACGGCATCGATGCTTCGCGCATCGGCAGCGCGAAGGCGCAGGAACTGCGCTGCCTGAAGAACCGGATGGAAACCGTGCTGGCCGAACCCTACCAGGACCTGTGGAATGCCGCGCGCGGCCGCGACGTCGCCTCGAGCTATTCGCAGCCGGCCGATGCAGGATGCAGCATCGCGCGCGAGGTCTACATCGCGCGCTACGAGCACGAGTACGGCAAGGCCCCGCGCTTCCTCGACGACAGCGCGGCGCCCGATCGCCTCGAGCTGGCGCTGCTCCACATTACGGTGTCCACTCCGGGCGGCTATGCCTTCACCACCCTGGTGGCGCGATGAAGTGCCGGCTGCATGCGCCACGGCCCCAGCGGGGTCTGAGCCTGATCGAGCTGCTGCTCGGTCTCACCATCACGGTACTCGTGCTGGCGCCCCTGCTGCCAATGCTCGAGACCACGCACGCGGCAGCCCGCATCACTGCGGAGCGCCAGGACCTGGAGCGCTCGGCCGGCTTCGCGCTGGCGCGCATCAGCGCGCGGGTCAGGGCCACCAAGGCGTCGTCCGACCTGGCCGCGCTGCCGAAAAAAGACTGGTTCAAACCGGTCGTCTACCTGCTCCTCGAATGCGGGCCAGCCGCCCCCTGCCAGCCGGTCGACAGCTGCAACCCGGCGGCGACCGCATGCCAGCTGGTCGAACGCGAGGGCACGAGCGACCGCATCCTGGCGCAATCCGTCACCGCCTTCAGCATCGAGGCGCCGGCGGTGGTCGCCGGCCAGCCGCTGGTCGAGATCGGCCTCGCGCTGGCGCGCGGCCAGTCCAGCACCGCCACCAGCGCCAGCGTGCGCATGGGGAGCATCCAATGATGCGCCGCGGCCAGCGTGGCATCCTGCTGCTGCCGGTGGCGCTGACGCTCGCCATCACCGGCGCGCTTGCCTATGCGATGACGCGCGACGGCAGCATGGACGTGGCGGCCATCGATGCGGAATACGACATGGAAGTGGCTCGCTACCTGGCCGAGGCCGGCCTGCAGCTGACCAAGTGGCAGAACGAACGGATCGGCTGCAAAAGCAAGCTGGCATTCGGCACGCTCAGCCTGCCCGGCGGGCAGGTGGTCGCCGACAAGGTGGACGAAGGCGCGGGCCAGCTTACCGTCTCGCTGACTACCACTACCGCGCGCGGCAGCGTCAACCGGGTCACCGACCGCAAGCTCAGGATGCACCGCACCGTCGCGGCCGAGCCCTGGACCAGCAAGGAAGCGGACATCAGCGACGCCTTCATCCGCCAGGGCAGCACTGCCCAGGGCAAGACCACCTACCTGGAAACGACCGACGGCTTCTCGCACGGGTTGCTCAAGTTCGGCTTCCCGGGCGCCATGGACGACGCCGTGGTGCTCAGCGCCGAACTGAGCCTGACGCAGATCGACAGCAAGTCGACCCAGCCGCAGCAGTCGCTGGCACTGCACCGCCTGACGCGCGACTGGCCGCAGGATGGCAGCACCTGGATCGCTCCCTGGAGCACGGCAGGCGGCGACTATGTGGCGGCGCTGGTGGCCACGCGCGCCATCGATGGCAATGCCCAGTACAGCTGGCGCATCGATGCGCTGGTCGAAAGCTGGGTCGATGGCGCCGTGCCCAACTTCGGCCTCCTGCTCAAACCCTCCGGCCTGCTCGAAGCGCGTTTCGCCAGCGTCGAGAACAAGGACTACCCGAAGCCGAAGCTGGTCGTGCGCTACCTGCCGCGCTGCTGACGCCTGGACCACCATGAACAACCACGCATTCTTCGCCATCGAATCGCCCCGGGGGGCCGCATGAACGTGCTGCGCACCCTGCTGCCCCGGGGCCCGGCGGGCGCTGCCGCGCCGATCGGCATCGACTTCGCCGCCCAGCGCCTGAACATGTTGCAGGTGACGCCCTCGCCCGACGGTCCGGCGCTGCGCGCCGCGGTCTCGCTCCCCTACCCGGCCGAGCGCGCCCAGCTGCTGGCAGACCGCGCCATGCTGCGCCGCTTCGTGCGCGCGGCGCTCGCCAGCGCACCCTTCGCCGGCCGCCGCGTCGTCTCCGCGCTGGCGCCGGGCGAGGTGCGCATCCTGCCGCTGACGGTGCACCTCGCCAATGGCCAGAGCGAGGGCCAGGCGGTGGCCAAGGCGGTGCGCGACCAGCTCGGCGCCGCGGCCGCCGACTCGGTGGTCGATTACTACCAGGTGCGCAGCGTCGATGCGGCCGGTCCGGAGCGCCAGGTACTGGCGGCGGTCGCGGCCAACGGCGACGTGCTGGCGTATCTGGAGGCGCTGCGCGGCGCCGGGCTCGAACCGGTGGCCCTCGACATCGGCCCGGCCGCGATGGCGCGCCTGCTGGCAACCATGCAGGACGACGTCGAGCAGTCGGTCCTCCTGATCAACTTCGGCGTCAGGAAGAGCTATCTCACCGTGATCTGGGGCCGGCGCCTGATGCTCGACCGCGAGATCGACTTCGGCGAGTCGCAGCTGGTCGAGCGCCTGTCGCTCGTGCTCGGGCTGGCCTCCGACGTGGCGCTCGGGCTGCTGCGCGAGCACGGCATCGGCACGCCCGCCGCCGCCCTGCCCGGACAGGACGCGGCGCGGCCCGACATCGGCCGCACGATCCGCGAGATCCTGTACCAGGAGTTCGCCGCGCTGGCCGAGGAGCTGGTGCGCACCCAGGTGTACGTTGCCTCGCGCACGCGCGGCAGCGCCCTGAGCCGGGTGTACCTGAACGGCAGCGTGGCGCGCTACGCCCACGTGCGCGAGCGCATCGAGGAACTGGTGCGCCTGCCGGTCGAGGTGCTCGACCCGCTGCGCGCCTTCCGTGCCCGGCCCGGCTTCGCGGTCGACACCGACATGCAGGGCATCGCGCTGGCGGCCGGACTGGCCTTGCGAAAGGACGCCCATGGCTGATATCGACATGATCCCGCGCAGCTACCGCGAAGCCTTGCGCGCGCGCCGCACCCTGGCGGCCTACGGCACCGCGCTGGCGCTGCTGGCCGTGGCCGGCGGCGCCGCCGCGGCGCTGCTGCGCTGGCGCCTGGCGGTCGAAACGCCGCGCCTCGAACTGGCGCGCGCCGGCGCCACCCAGGCCGATGCCGTACGCACCCGGCTGGCCGAGGCGCAGCAGCGCAGGGATGCGCTGGCCGCCGACGTCGGCGCGCTGGCGGCATTGCGCGGCACCGGCGAGGTGGCGGTGCTGGCCCAGGTGCTCGACGGCGCCCTCGACGACCGGGTCTGGTTCGAGCAGCTGCGCTTCTCGCGCACCCGCGAACTCTTGAAGGAAACGCCGGCCCTGCTCTCGCCCGATACCGTACTGGCGCCGGCCGCCGCTCCCGGCGCGCCGCAGGCGTGGCGCCTCGCCAGCCACCTGGAGATCGGCGGCCGTGCGCTGGACCACGCGGCGATGAGCGCCTTCCTCGGCCGGATCGCGGCCGACCCGGCGCTGGCCAACGTGCGTTTCCTGAACAGCAGTGCGGCCGACGAGGGCGGCGTGGTGTCGTTCGGCGTGGCCGCCTCGATGCGCAGGAAGGACTCTCCCCATGAATGAAGAACTGGTGCGCCGCGCCGCCGCCGTCCCGCCCCGGCAGTTGCACCTGGTCGGGATCGGCCTGCTGCTGGTCGTGGCCGCGGCGCTGTGGTTCTACGGCCTGCGCGCGCCGCTGGCCGAGCTGCGCGCGGTGCGCGCCGAGCAGGCGCGCTTCGACAGTGTGGCCGGCGACCCGCGTGCGCTCGTGGCCCAGCTGGCGGCGCTCGGCGCCGATGCCGGCCGGCTCGACACCCGGCTGGGCGCGGCGCGCGGCCGCGGCGCCTCGCAGCAGGTGGTCGAGCTGGTCGCCGACATCGGCGCCCTGGCCCAGGCCCATGGCGTCACGCTGCACGTCGCGACGCCGGCCCCGGAAGAGCAGGTGCTGGCCTTCGTCCAGTCTGCCGTCGACGCCGACGTCAGCGGCAGCTACGCCGCCCTGCTGGCCTGGATGGCGGCCGTCGAGGACGCGCGCCCGAACCTGGCGATTGCCGGTTTCGACATGCAGGCGTCCAAGACGCCCGGCCAGGTCGACATGAAGATCCGCATCGCGGCATTCCGGCCGAAGGAGAGTACCCGATGAAGCAGGTATGGGCAGGCATGGCCCTGCTGGCGCTGGCCTGCGCCGCCCACGCGAACGAACAGCCGCGCGCGCTGCGCGATCCTTTCGCCCGTCCGGCCGCGCCGGTGCGCGCCGCCGGCGACGCAGCGGCGCCGGACGCAACGGAAGCGTCCGAACAGCCGCCGCGGCTGCGCGCGGTCATGTACACGCCCGGGCGGTCGCTGGCCAACATCGATGGCCGCATCCTGGCGCCCGGCGAATGGCTGGGCGAGTACCGGGTGACCGAGATTCGGGAACGCAGCGTCACGCTGGTCCGGCGTGGGGCGAAGCACGAGCTGCAACTGGACCGGACGAACGACAAATGACACAGACCGTGATGAAGACAATCCTCCTGGCGGCGCTGTGCGCCGCGGCCTGCGGCGCCTCGGCAGCAGGATCGCCCGCCCTCGCGCCTGGCGCGGCGCCTGCTTTGGCTGCTACCCCGGCCCAGGTGACGGTGGCGCCGCCACCGGCCATGCCGGCTCCCGGTTCGCCGGTGACCTCCTTCGTGTTCCGCGACACCCCGATCGCCGAGCTGTTCGAGATGATTTCGCGCCACGAGCGCGTCAACATCATGCTCGGCAAGGGCGTGAGCGGCAACGTCGCCGTGAGCCTGTACGACATGACCCCGCGCCAGGCCATCTATGCGATCGCGCAGGCCGGCGGCTACGAGGTCATCGTGCGCGACAACAACTACGTGATCGTCAACCCGGCCCAGGCCGCCCTTGAAGCGCCGCCGCCGGGGCAGATGAAAGTGCGGGCGCTGAAGGTGCTGTATTCGGACCCCCAGGTGGTGGGCGAGATCCTGGCCAAGCACGTCGGGCGCGGCGGCAAGGTGACCTTGCTGGCGGCGCGCCGCATGGTGGTGGTCGAGGACACCCCGGCCGGCATGCAGCGCATCGTGGCGCTGCTGCGCGAGATCGACACCCAGCCGCAGCAGATCATGATCGAAGCGAAGATCCTGGAGATCACGCTGGACGACAACGAGCAGTTCGGCATCGACTGGACCAAGGTGTTCAGCGCCGATGGCGTCAACCGCATCGGCATCGGCGGCCTGGCCCAGCGCACCGGTTCGGGCCTGTTCTTCAACTACGTCAACCGCAACGTCGACGTCTACCTGAATGCGCTCAGCACCAAGGGACGGGTGCGCACCCTCGCCACGCCCAAGCTGATGACGCTGGAACACCAGGAAGCCAGCACCAACATCGGCGACAAGCTCGGTTTTCGCCTGACCACGACCATCAACAACGTCACCAGCGAATCGATCCAGTTCCTCGAGACCGGCGTCATCCTGCGCGTGACGCCGTCGGTCGACAATGACGGACGCATCGCGCTGCGCGTGCGGCCCGAGGTGAGTTCGGGGTCGGTGCTGGGCGGTATTCCATCGAAGAAGACCACCGAGGTCAGCACCCAGCTGGTGGCCGAGGACGGGCAGTCGATCCTGATCGCGGGCCTGATCAAGACCAGCGCCAGCCAGCGCCGCCTCGGCGTGCCGCTGCTGGCCGACGCGCCGCTGATCGGCAAGCTGTTCTCGAACAACGAGGAGATCGGCAGTTCGACCGAGACCATCGTCCTGATCACGCCGCGCATCGTGCCGGCGCGCGCGAGCGGAGAAGAGGCCCGCGTGGTCGAGCGGGTCGAGCACGTCGAGCAGGACCTGCGCGACAAGTTCAGCGAGGGCAAGCGCGCACGCTGAACGCAAGCGCTGCGCGCCTAGGTTCCCTGAGCCAGCGGATGGCCCTCGTCCAGCCAGCCGGCCACGCCGCCGATCATCAGCTTGACCGGCCGGCCCAGGCGCGCCAGGCGCTCGGCGCCACGGTGGGCGCCGTTGCAGTGCGGGCCGGCGCAGTAGACGACGAACAGGGTGTCCATCGGGTACGCGCGCAGTTTGACGTCGACGATCTTCCCGTGCGGGAGATTGAGCGCGCCGGGCACGTGGCCGCGCGCGTACAGGTCCGGACTGCGCACGTCGAGCAGGACGAAGTCGGGCGCGCCGCTGGCAAAGGCCGCGTGCACGTCGGAGCAATCGGTCTCGTAGGCGAAGGCGGCGCCGAAGTGGGCAAGCGCCTGTTCACTGGGCGCGGCGGGTATGGCGGATACTGCTGAAGTCATGGAGAGTCTCCCTGGTTGAAGAGCCTCCAGTGTCGCAGCGGCGGCGCCGTCCCGACAGCCGCCCGCCGGACGGAAACTGGTAACATCGCGCCATGCCCCACCACGTCGCCATCCTCGCCTACGACGGCCTGTGCACCTTCGAATTCGGCTGCGCCGTCGAACTGTTCGCGCTCGAGCGGCCGGAACTCGGCCTGCCCTGGTACAGCCACGTCGTGTGCGCGGCCGAACCCGGCCCCCTGCGCGCCCTCGGCGGCTTGAAGGTAGAGGTGGCGCACGGCCTGGATGCGCTGGAGGTGGCCGACACCATTGTCATCCCCGGCTGGCGCGACCCAGGCGAAGCCCCCTCCCCGCTGCTGGCCGCTGCGCTGCGGCGCGCCCTCGCGCGCGGCGCGCGCCTGTGCACCATTTGCTCGGGCGTGTTCGTGCTGGCCCATGCGGGCCTGCTGGACGGTAAAAAAGCGACAACCCACTGGCGCTACCTGGAGCGGCTGGAGCACGATTTTCCGAAGGTCGCCGTGCAGCAGGGCGTGCTGTACACCGAGGACGACGGATTGGTCACCTCGGCCGGTTCGGCGGCCGGTCTGGACATGCTGCTGCACCTGGTGCGCCGCGACCATGGCGTCGCCGTGGCCGCCCGCGTGGCCCAGCGCCTGGTGATTCCGGCCCACCGCGACGGCGACCAGGCGCAGCTGGTGGTGCGTCCCCTGCCCGCGCCCGGCGCCGACGGCATCGCCCACCTGATGGATTGGGTGCGCGAGAACCTGCGCGCCGTGCACACGGTCGAGTCGATGGCGGCGCGGCTAGCCATGGGGACGCGCACCTTCCAGCGCCGCTTCAAGGAGCGCACGGGCCTGAGTCCGCTGGCCTGGCTGATCAGGGAACGCGTCCTGCTCGCAGCGCAGATCCTGGAGACGCGGCCCGGCCTGCCGATCGACGCCATCGCGGACCTGTCCGGCCTCGGCTCGGCGGAATCGCTGCGGCGCCACTTCCGGCTGCAGGGCCTGGCTTCGCCCGCGCGCTACCGGCGCCAGGCCCTGCGCGCTTCCTAAAGCAAACCGGCCGGCGCCGCGGAGTGCGGGGCCGGCCGGTGTCAAGGAATGGGTGCAGCTTACGCTGCCACGCCCGCCTCGTGCGCCTGCTGGTCGGCGTGGTAGGACGAACGCACCATCGCGCCCACGGCGGCGTGCACGAAGCCCATCTCGTACGCTTTTTCTTCGAACATCTTGAAGGTATCCGGGTGCACGTAGCGGCGCACCGGCAGGTGCGAGTTCGACGGCGCCAGGTACTGGCCGATGGTCAGCATGTCGATGTGCGCGCGCATGTCGCG
>JGI24770J26754_10000472_pt1 | contig 28432 bp, 19 predicted proteins | sample LakOneMetagenome_FD_26754 | JGI IMG/M metagenome (IMG submission 26754) | reverse complement strand
GGCTGGGGCGAATGTTCGCTTAACGGTTGGGAGCCTCTGCAACGCGAATATGCCGCGCAGCTTGCTGTGGCCGTTGCCGGCACACAGATTGATTCGTTGGCCAACGTCGCGACGCGATGCCGACTGCACCTGCATTCGCCCGGCGGCCTGATCGAACACTCCATCAAGAGCGCCAGCGAACAGGCGCTGCTGGACCTGCTGGCGCAGAACGAAGGCGTGCCAGTGTGGCGGTTGTTTGGNGANGCACGGCGTTCGAGCGTTGAGNTCTACGCCAACATCAATCGCGCGACACAACCGCGTAACCCCGAAGGCTTCGCGACGAGCGCGAAAGCGGCAGTCGCTGCGGGGTTTGCGGCAATCAAGCTTGCGCCTTTCGATGGCGTGTTGCCAGCGATTGCAGAAACCGANGCAGCGAGCGCGCTGATTGATGCCGCCCTCGCCCGCGTCCGCGCCGTGCGTGAAGCCGTTGGATTTGATGTGAAAGTCATGGTCGACTGCCACTGGAGGCTCACGCCGAAAACGGCGCGCCGCGTGCTCGACGAACTGCGCGACGTGAACCTGCACTGGCTCGAATGCCCGATCAGCGAACAGGCGCAATGGCATGCCGACATCCGCGCGATTCGCGAGTACGCCAACGCGCGGAACATCCGCCTGGCGGGTGCCGAAATGCAAGCGGAGGTCGAAGGATTCCGTCCATTCATCGAGGCAGGTCTGTACGACACGATCATGCCGGACGTGAAGTATTGCGGCGGCGTCAGCGCGCTGTTGCGTATCGCCGAACTGGCAGCAAAGCACGACGTGCAAACCGCACCGCACAACCCCACCGGCCCGATCTGCAATATCGCGAGCCTGCATGCATGCATTGGCGGTGCGGCTTGCGCTTTTCTCGAGCTTCAGGTGGGCGAGAGCGAGCTGTTCACCTCCTCCGTTGGGGGCGACAAGCCGACGTTTGCGCAGGGCCGTTACTCCGCGCCGACCTCGCCCGGACTCGGCATGGAACTCAATGCAACGGTACTTGCCGCGCATCCGTATGAGCCGGTGAGCGGCGGACTGGATGCCTCGCTCGGCTAGTGGCGGCGGGCTCCCGCTCGCTGGCTACCACCTCACCTCGCTGGTGCGCGTCGTTGCTGCGATTGCGCGCGGAAATCGCGACCAAAATTCCGCATGCCGGNCTGAACGCATGTCGATAAATTGACGCGGGCTGACGTAGCGAACGCGAAGCCTCCTCCAAAGGACTCTACCCACCGCAACTCAGACATTGCAAAGAAAATTTTTTCGATGTGTCTTACTTTTTCCGGGAATCACGTAAAGCCAGATGGGCAGAACTGCGCACCGCGCCCTCTGTATCGATCCAACCGGACAAGGAACACACATGCTTTCGACAAAACACGCCATGTTCGCCGCGACTGCGGTGGCATTGACCCTTGCTGTAGCCCCGGTGGCCACCGCACAAACCGCCACGCCAAATATCGATCAACGGCAAGCCAATCAAGCCGCGCGCATTGCCCAAGGCGAAAAGTCGGGTGCGCTATCCGAACGTGAAGCCGCACGCATGAAAGCCGGTCAAGCCAAGGTGGACGGCATGAAGACCGNCGCGGCGGCCGACGGCAAGGTCACNCGTGCGGAGCGCCGTGCGATTCAGCGCGAACAGAACAAACAAAGCCGCCGAATTGCCCGGCAGAAGCATGACGGAAACAAGCGCTGAACAGTTACAGCTTGGTTCGCGCCCGGCGCATGGGCGCGCCGGGAGCCAGTAGATTGAAGCGGTCGTGATCCAGCTTTGACACGGCCCCCAGCAGGATCACTTATCTCTCCATCGACGCAGGCAGCGACGCTGGCAGCGCCATTGCGCTGCACCCGGATGGCATGATCGTGCTCACGTCAAATAGTCGCAGCGGAACCGATGATCACCTCCGGATCGCCCGCCTCAACCGCGCCGTTGCGATTGACAAGTTGTGCGGCTGACATCAACGGTGATGGAAAAGTGCTCGCAGCCATGAGGATGCCAACCAACGCACGAGATTACGTCACTGGTGTTCTCGACGTTTTGTTTGTAAATCAGACTCAACAACTGCGGGTGCGTCGCCGGCAAATGGCCGTGCAAGAAATCCGAGCGCTACAGCCGCCTCGCCGGCCATCAGAAGGTACTCGAGCTGGGCAATGGACTGGCGCAAGGCCGCCGTCGTCGATGCCACCGGCTCACTCGCGGCCGGGCCAGTAGACGCCACATCAGTGTCCACAACGGGCATTTCTGCTGTCAACAAATCGACTGCCGCGAGCAAGGCCTGCCACCGGGCGGGCGTTATGAGACGAAGCGGGTTTCCCGCGGGCGCGTCGGGCCGCGTACGGCACAGCGGTTGCGCGGCATGAGAAGGTGTTGGATACAGTGGATCAGACATGGCAAGCCCTCGCATTGCGTTACGCGATTCCAATCTGGAATCGGACATGGCCGCTGGCGCCCCGTAAACCGGGCTCTGCTAGTCCTTCATCATGGTGTACAGGAAAAGCCTCGCTTTTTCCCAATCACGCCCCACCGTGCGCACGGTAACGCCCAGCGCTTCAGCGATTTCGCTATCGGTGAGACCGGCAAAATAGCGCATTTCCACCACGGCGGCCATACGCGGATCAACCGCCTCCAGTTTGCCAAGCGCATCGTGGACGTGCAGTGCTTCTTCCGATTCCCGATCCGCAGCGGATTCGGCAATCTGGGTGTTGAGCGTAAGGTCAAATTTGCCACCACCTCGCCGCTCGGCATTCGCCTCGCGGATCAGATCAACGATGACTGATCGCATCACCTTCGACGCATAGGCAAGAAAGTGCCCGCGCCCGCTGACATCGACCGACTTCGCCTGTACAAAGCGCAGATAGCTGTCGTGCACCAGCGCCGTGGTGTCGAGCGACACGCGGTCGCCGCCGTGTCGCAGTCGGCTGTGCGCGATACGCCGGAGTTCGGGGTAGAGCGCAGCATAGACGTGATCCGCGGCACCGGGTTCACCGGCTCGGGCCCGAGATAGCAGTTGGGTAATTTCACTCATCGGCTGCGCCCACCGGTCAACAGGTTGACGATTGCAATTGGCTTCATTGCTGCGCTGGCCCCCCGTTGAGCAATTGGCGCCCCCACGCCAGCGACCGGCTACCCGTGAAGTAGTGCTTCTCCATGGTATCCACGGCTGCACGCAGCAACGGCTTGGCGGCCTCGCCGCCGCGGCGCAGCTCGGCCTCACCTAGCAACAGCTGCAGATCAGTACGGTAGTTGATTGGCAACTCGTATGGTGAATCGGCGCGCAGCCACCCGGCGCAGGCGTTTCGCACGGTTTCCCAGTCACGGCGCGCTGCAGCGGCGCGCGCCCGCCTGATGTCGCCCGTTAATCGGGCCAGTGGCGTAGCTCCGTCGTCGCCGCGCGCCTCCGGGGCTGGCGATGAGTCCGCCGTCGGGGATATGGTCGCTGGCGCCGCTGCGACGGCGCTGTCGTCTGGCGGCGTCGATGCGTTCCGCACGGTTCGTCTCGCAGCAAGTTCAGCGCTAACCCGGGCAAACGACATCGCAGTTGCCGTCGGCAACCCCTTTTCGTCGCGGATCTTCCGGGCTGTTGCCAGCGCCGCGTCAGCAATATCAAATTCGCGCGCCGCCACCGCGTTGGCGGCGAGGCTCACTGCGTCCGCTGCAACCAGATTGCCGTTGCGGGCATCTCGCTCGGTCAGCGCACGCTGCGAATACTGCAACGCCTGACGGGAATCACCGCGTGCCCCGGCGATCGTCGCAAGTGCACCGCTGATGCCTGATCGCAGGTTGGCGGCGGCGGCATCCCGCCCGTCGACCGCGAGATGCGCCGTTTCGAGCGAGCGCTGGGCTGCATCCATGTCGCCGCGACCTGCGCGCAGCAATAACAGGCCCCGCCCAAAAACCGTCGCCTCCGCCGGATAGCGGTGGTACGGACGCAGGAGCTCAACGGCGCGAGCCAAGGACCGCTCGGCTTCGGTCAATCGCAACAGCTGTCGCTGGGTCATGCCGACGCCGGCCAGCGCCTGCGCAAACTCCAGACTATCGTCGCCATAGAGCTGCGCGTAGAGCGTCGCAGATCGCTGCAGCGCGGCAAGCCCCGCCTCGTAGTTGCCCGATTCGCGTTCTGCGAGCGCGAGCGCCGTCTCCGCGTCAGCCATAAGCCTTTGTTGGCCCGGATGCTGGCTCAAGATTCGCAGGGCTTCGCGTGCGGCGGCCAGTTTTTCCTGGGGCCGCGCGCGATCCGCTGTGCGAGCCTCAATCACCCAGGCGCGTGCAAGTGCCGGCCCTCCGGGCGCCCGGGCGAGCAGTATTTCCTTCGCTTCACGCACCAGCTCAGCGCGTTTTCCCGGAAGGTCGTGCGCCTCCACCCACGCNAGATCGAGGATCGCGTTCGCATACTCAACCGACTGCTTGCCATGACGATGCATGGCGCGTTCGATCGTTTGTTCGCGCAGTCGCTTCGATGTTTCAAATTCGCTGAGGGTTTCATAGAGCTTGCCGAAGAGCATGTAGAGCGTGTCGTCGACACTCGGATCGCCAGTGCCGACGGCCTCGAGACGCGTGGTACCCCGATCGAGCAATTGCTTGGCCGTCAGTTTGCGCACTTCAATTGCATTCTTTTGATCGTTGCTGCTGGCGCCGAACAGGTCGACCATGAAGCCATGTACTGACGTGGCCCGTTGCGTCTCACGCGTCGCGATGGCGGCCTCGCGGTCAGCGCGCGCTGCAGCTTGGCGGGCAGTGATCGCGGCTTCCCTCGCCTGACGCGCGGCGCGGAGCGCCGCAGCTGCTTCCGCATCAGCGCGTCGCGCGCTGGCATCGGCACGCGCGGCGTGGGCGACGGCTACCTGCGCCTCCCCGTCGGCGCGACGCGTCTCGTTCCTGGCAAGCGTCGCTTCGGTGTCAGCGCGCATTTTTTCGGCGCGCGCAACTGCCGCTTCATTGTCCGCTCGCGCCGCTTCGTTTTTGGCCACATTCGCTTGCCACATTGCAGCGGTAAATCCACCCAAAAGCGCCGTCAGCACGGCGGCGGCCGCTCCCACCGCGAGGCGGTTGCGTGCTATGAACTTGCCCGCCCGATAACGCCATGAATCCGGCCTCGCCTCAACCGGCAAACCGTCCATATGACGCTGGATGTCCTGCGCGAAAGCCGCGACGGTTGCATAGCGCTGCTGCGGATCCTTCCGTATTGCATGAGCCACGATGGTGTCGAGGTCCCCGGTCAGCATCCTGACCAGACGCTCTGCGTTGGTGCCGCGCTGCTTCGCGGACGCCGCGCCGGTGTCCGGGGCGCGACGGATCGAATCACTCATGCGTACCGGCACAGCGCTGAGAATGGCCTCCTCCAGCTCGGCGCGGGTGCCACGCTTGAGCAGATAAGGTTTCTGTCCAGTCAGTAATTGATAGAGCACCACGCCCAGGGAATAAACATCGCTGGCGGTGCTGATCGCCTGCCCGCTTACCTGTTCCGGGCTTGCGTAGTCGAGCGTCAGCGCGCGCCCGGCGAGCATGGTCAGCTCGCTCTCGGCCGCTGGTGCCGTCGGATCATCGAGCAGCTTGGCAATGCCGAAATCGAGCAGATGCACCTGACCATCGCTGCTGACCAGAATATTGCCCGGTTTCAAATCGCGGTGGATCACCAGATTGGCATGCGCGTACTGCACGGCATTGGCCACCTGCAGGAAGCGCTGCAAGCGTTCGCGCAACGGCAACCGCACGCTGTCGCAATGTTCGGTGATCGCTTGGCCTTCGACATATTCCAGCGCAAGGAACGGCTGCCCGTCGTCGGCAACGCCGGCATCGTAGAGTCGCGCGATGTTCGGGTGCGTCAGCGAGGCGAGGATGTCGCGCTCACGCGCAAAACGCTCCGCCAGCGCCTGAGTGCGATGGGTTAGCGGCAGCTTGAGGGCGACCTTACGGTTCAGGGTGCCGTCGGCACGATACGCAAGCCAGACCGCGCCCATACCACCCTGGCCAATCTCGCGATCAAGTACATACGGTCCGACCCGGTCGCCGGCGCGCAGTGTTTCGATGCTCCTGACAACAGGGACCGACGCGCCAGCGGATGGACTCAGCAGGAAAGCTGTCTCCATGTTCGCCTTGTGCGCCAGCATGTCGGCAAGCACGGGGTGAAGTGCCGCATGTGGTCCTGTGGCCACTTCGGCAAGCCATTGCGTTCGAGTGTCCGCATCCAGATCGAGCGCATGATCCATCAGCTCGGACAGCGTCTTCATTGCCTGCAGCGTCAGTTCCACACGCGCATCCCCCGCAACCCCTGAATTGAAAATCGGCACCCGGTGCCGGTCAAAACTGCTGCACACGCAGTGTAGCGGTGCCCTTGCAGAGACGGGGTCGACGGCTCATTTGTGCCAACGCCTATTGTGCGGCAAATGTGACAAATCGTTACCGATGTCTGAGCCGCGTCTGATTACGCGTAAAGCAGGACAAGGCTGATTGCCGTTGCGCCGTATGCGTGACAGCGCAACGGCTGTTCAGGTTATTTGACTCGCCCAACATCAACACAAGGAGCACATCATGTTGAAACTCTCCCGCTTTCTCGTCCTCTCTGGACTCATTCTCGGCGCCGCGCCAACCGTGTCATTCGCTGACTGCAGTCCCGCGTGCAGCGGCGGCGACATCTGTCGCTACGACTCAACACGCAGCCCTCAGTTCTACTGCGCAGCGCCCAAGTCGAAGTCCGTCGCCGGACCACGTGCGCCGGTCGGCGCCGGAAGTGCCGGCGCTGTGCAGAAGGGCGCGCCGATGTCCGGTGCCAACGCGCGAACATCCGGCCCCGGCCCGAAGCCGGCATCGCAATACTCGTGGGGCGCCACGAACAGCGGCAGCATGGTGAAACAGGGCAACACCGCGCCCAAACGCAGCATCCAGTCTCCGCGCGACGTCGCTTCCGGCCAGGCGACCGGACGCAGGCAGCACAAGCCTTAGCCCGCAGGAAGCGCTTTGCGGCAGCGGCCATTGACCGAACGGACAATGGTCGCGACGCGAGCGGAACATTGGTGCTTGACTGACCTCGTCGAAGTAAACAGCTTTTCCACGAAACGTCCATTCAATGGGGGTCAGGCGCGCAATTTTCTAAGAGTCGACATTTTGCTGAAATAGTGCTCAAGCCCTTATCCAGTCGACTCTCGACGGAATAGCTGTTTCCTGAAAATCCCATGCAGTAGCCCGCTTCCGATGTCGTTTTCCGGTGCGTCACGCCGTAAAGCAACATAAGCCCCCGCGCTGTTTTGCTCATTTTCTGCGGGGGTTCGTTTTTCTTCCGGATAACGGCTGTGACTCTCTAACCCACTCAATGCGCCTGCTGCCCGCTTCCCGCAACACCGAATACCGCACGCGGCAAGCGCGCCGGCGGTGGCGTGTCTGTGCGCTTGTCGCCTTGAGCACGGGTTGGTTTATGGCCAGCGCCTCGATCAGCATGGCCGCAGCCCTGACGAGTAGCGAGGCGACAGCAGCGCTGCGTGCGGAACTGCGCGCCGAGTTGCGCACACATCTGAAGAGTCCCGAATTCAGCCTGGACCGCAAACCGGAGTTCGTCGTAACCGATCCGGCCATCGTCGAGCCCGCGATTGATCAGGCGCTTAAATACCTTGACTGGGCGAAGGCGCTCACCACGAATGAGTACGACGACATCAAACGGCGGGCAGTCAGCGCCTACAAAAGCGGCCTCGCGACGCCAGTGGGTCTGCGCATTCTCGAAGGCTTGGTAGCAGAACGCTTTGCGCATCCGCACATCACACGCGAGGCCAACCCGGATGGCCAAGGCNCTTCCGTGACACTTGATTTCGGACGCATGCCGGGAACGCTACGCGCAGATTTCTTCGGTCCCTACCTCGCCGCCGATGGTCCCGAATTTGATCGCGGATTGCCTACCAGCGTCTTCCTCGCGAGCATGGTAGCCAACGCCGCCAGCACGCATCCTGCGGCCGCGCGACTCGTGCTCAATATTGCCCTGCCTTTGCACCGGCGAAACGGCAGCCTCACGCTCACCTACGCGCGTGGTACGCCGGTGTCCGGTTACGGCAACATCGGCGTGCGCGCGCAACGCGTCGCCGGGCTCGCCGGCCCCTATGCAACGCGCGTGCTCGACGATGACTTTAGCCCCTACACCAGCGGACGCTTCAGCATTTATGAGAACTGCGCGGAACTGGCCTGGCGCCCGCAGTCATCAGCGATGGTGGAGCGACTGCATGCACTTGCCAGGAAGTGCAGCGGCTACAACGACCCAGGGCGTTTGCCATAAAACACCCGGCACAGACTCTTTTTTTGACCCACGGAGGAAACAGCCATGACCCAGCCATCCCACGCGTCTCTCCTGATCCGGCACCTCGCCACACCCTTATTACGCGTCGCGCTTGTCGCGTTGGCGATCACCTGCGTCCTCGCCAGCGTTGGCGCGAACGCCGCAAGCAGCACCAGCAAGACCTACAGCAGCTCGGGCAAGCAGGTGTCGAAGTCAACCACAAGCGGCAACACAACGAGGCACACATCAACCACCGGTCGCTCGCTCGGCAAATCAACGACCACAGGCAACACCACGCGTCATGTCAACGCCTCGGGCAAGTCCGTCGGCAAATCGGTCACCTCGGGTAGCACCACGAAAACCTACAACGCGCAGGGCAAGCTGGTCGGCAAGTCCACCACGAGTGGCAACACCACCACGCATCACGACGCGTCGGGCAAGAAAACCGGCACGAGCAAACGCAGCTAGCGTTCCGGCATGTCCGAATTGCGCGCCGGCTGCCGTTAAACAGGGAGCGGGGATGGCCACGTCCCCACTCAGGAGCCTGTATGAATAATTTTGTGAAACTCGCGCTTGCCGGTCTGTTGCCTATCGTCGCGGCACTCGCGGCAATGCCGTCCTTCGCCGACTGCAACCCGCCGTGCCGTAACGGCAAGGTATGTCGCTACGACTCGACGCACAACCCGCAGTTCTTCTGCCGCAAGCCGGCGACGGCGCAGGCCGCAGCCGCTCCCTCGCAATCGCCCGCGGCGCCTGCGAAGCCTGCGCCACTGGTCAGCGAGATCGGATTTCCGAACGCTAAATCAACTGCGTCGCCACAGCGAGCGGGNCGCAATGACGCTGACAGCGCGACGCAGAAACGAAGCAAATGGCAGCCGTCGGAATTCGACGCGTCGGCCAGCAAACGGCCAGCGCGCCCATAGCAGGCAGCGCGCCGCTCTCAGCCCAAGCTAGCTGCGGAGCTCGCCAAGCGCCGCGTCAAAACTCGCTTTGTCCGCGAGCGACAGGCATTTCACGTCGGGCGCGATGCGCTTCACCATGCCCGCGAGGACTTTGCCGGGACCGCATTCGACGATGTGCGTCACGCCCTGTTGCGCCATCTTCTCGACGGTCTCAATCCAGCGCACGGGCTTGAAGAGCTGATCGGCGAGCACCGCGCGAATCGCGGCGGCGTCCCCTGNAACATCAACCGTAGCGTTATGAATCACGGCGATCTGTGGCGGCGCGAATTGCGCTGCATTGAGCGCCGTGGCGAGTGCTTCGGCGGCAGGGCGCATGAGTTCACAATGGCTCGGCACGCTCATGGGAAGGAGCATCGCGCGCTTGGCGCCCGCTTCCTTGGCTAGTACGATGGCGCGTTCGACGGCGGTCTTGTGACCACCAATGACGATCTGGCCAGGCGCGTTGAGATTGCAGCACGACACGACCTCGCCCTGACTGGCTTTTTCGCAGACTTCTGCGAGTGGGCCCGGCTCGATGCCGAGCACGGCAGCCATCCCGCCAATTCCGGCGGGAACGGCGTCCTGCATGGCTTGTGAGCGCGCCTTGACGAGTCTCATGGCGGACGCGAAATCGAGCGAAGCGGACGCGACCATCGCGGCGTATTCACCGAGACTGTGGCCGGCCACCAGCGACGGCATCGGGCCGCCGGCTGCGAGCCACGCGTTCCAGACGGAAACGTCAGCGGCAAGCATCGCGGGCTGCGTGTTGGTGGTGACGTTGAGGTCCTCCGCCGGACCGGCCGCGATCAACGCCGTGATCGGTGCGCCAAGTGCAGCGTCCGCCGCAGCCATCGTTGCATCAATCTGTGCGAGCCCGGCGTAACCGGCCATCATGCCCACGGACTGCGACCCCTGACCCGGAAAAACGAATGCGATTTTCATAATGGCTTTTCTCTGAAATCCCCGTTGCATAGGGGCTGGTAACGAATTAGGCGTATAGTCGACTTGACGAAATTCATCGGTTTAGCCCTTATTGAACAAGGCTTCCACCAAAAAGCTACCAGCGAATGAGCGCGCTGCCCCAGGTGAATCCGCCGCCCACGCCGACCGTCTGCACGACGTCGCCTGACTTGATGCGACCGTCGCGCGCGGCAGTGTCGAGTGCCAGCGGAATCGACGCGGCGGAGGTATTGCCTTGCCCCTGCACGGTGACGACGGTCTTCTCGGGCGCGACGCCGAGCTTCTTGCCGGTCGCGTCGATGATGCGCACGTTGGCCTGATGCGGCACCAGCCAGTCGATATCGGCCGATGTCATGTTCGCCATCGCCAGTGTTTCGTTACAGACGTCCGCCATGACGTTCACCGCCATTTTGAAGACCGCTGGTCCGTCCATGTGCACGTAGGGATCGCCGTAAACGACCCCGTTTCGCACATGACCGGGCACATTGAGGATGCTGCGGCGGCTGCCGTCGGAATGCAGCTTCGTAGCGAGGATGCCTGGTGTTTCCGAGCGCGTGAGCACCACCGCGCCAGCGCCATCACCGAACAGCACACAGGTGGTGCGATCTTTCCAGTTCAGGATGCGCGAATAGATTTCGGCGCCGATGATCAGCGCGTTTTTGTACTGGCCGCTGGCGACCATCTTGTCGACAATCGACAATGCGTAAACAAAGCCGGAGCACACCGCCTGAATGTCGAATGCCACGGCGTTCTTCGCGCCGAGCTTGTCCTGCACGATGCATGCGGTGCTCGGGAAAATCACGTCGGGTGTGGTCGTCGCGACGACAATCAGATCGATATCGGTCGCTGCCAGACCGGCGGCATTCAGTGCGCGCGTTGCCGCCATGACAGAAAGATCGCTGGTCTCTTCGCCTTCGGCCGCGATATGGCGTGAACGGATCCCGGAGCGCGTGCGAATCCATTCATCTGACGTGTCGACAAACTTCGACAGCTCGTCATTGGTGAGAATTTTCTCCGGAAGGTAGCTTCCGGTAGCGATGATCTTGGTGAACACGGGCGCTTTGCTGTTTACTACGCTGTGAGACTTGATGATTTAACCAGCAATGCGTCCGATGCAGAAACGCACGACAAGAACCACCCAACAGGGCCTAACTGTCGCTAACAGCAACCGCCGGTGAAGCCGGGCTCGCGGCACTCAGCACGGCGACTCGCTCCGTCAGTTCGGCAATGAGATCGTGTCGGGCTTCTTCGTAAGCGCGCTCAATCGCATTGGCAAAGCCCATCACGTCCGTGCCGCCGTGACTCTTGACCACGATGCCGCGCAAGCCGAGCAGCGTGGCACCATTGTGCTGTGACGGATCGACGCGCGCCTTGAAGCGCTTGAGAATCGGGTAGGCAAACGCCGCGACAAGCTTGGTAAATACGTTGCGCGAGAACTCTTCGCGCAGCATCTGTCCCATGAGTTTGGCAATGCCCTCGGAGGCCTTGAGCGCGACATTGCCGACGAAACCGTCACATACGACGACATCGGCAGTGCCACGAAACACGTCCGTGCCCTCAACGTTGCCGATGAAGTTAAGATCAGTCGCGCGGATCAGCTCGGCGGCCTCTTTGACGATGTCGTTGCCCTTGATTTCCTCTTCGCCGATGTTCAGCAGCGCCACCGTCGGGCGCTCCTTGTCGGTAAGCGCAGAGGACAGCGCGGCGCCCATGATGGCGAACTGCCGCAGATGCTCTGCCGTGCAGTCCACGTTGGCGCCGAGATCCAGCATCAACACGCCGCCGTCGCCGTCCTTGCCGTGGCCTTTGTGCGTGGGCAGCAGCGAGGCAATCGCCGGGCGATCAATGCCGGGTAAGGTTTTCAGGACGAATCGCGCAGTGGCCATCAGCGCACCGGTGTTGCCTGCGCTTACGCAGGCGTCCGCCTGATCATCTTTCACGGCATTGAGCGCGAGACGAAGGCTGGAATTTTTCTTGTTTTTGAGCGACAGTGCCGGCGAGTCGTCCATGCCCACGACTTCGGACGCAACGACCTGTGTTACCCGGTCCGAAACGGACGCAGGAATGGACTTGCCAGCTAGCGCCAGAGATGACTCAAGGCCGACGAGCAGCAGATGCGCGTCGGGGCGTTTCGAGAGAAACAGTGCGGCGGCGGGCAGCGTGACTGCCGCGCCATGATCGCCGCCATCGACGTCAATCGCGATGCGCACCATTTGCGCACTCATAGCCGTTGACGCCAGAGAGCGATCTACTCGTCAGCTTTGGTCTGAACGACCTTTTGTCCGCGGTAGAAACCGTTCGGGCTGATGTGGTGACGACGATGCACTTCACCCGTCGTTGGCTCGAGGCCAAGATGCGGCGCGGTGAGGAAATCGTGGGCGCGATGCATGCCGCGCTTCGAAGGGGATTTTTTATTCTGCTGAACAGCCATGATGGACTCCTAACGTACTTTTCGTAACTTCACTAATTAAATTCGTGAATGCGAGGCGAGTTGTCCGCTTCGCACTTCATGCATCTCGGCACGTAAGGCACCGAGAGCAGCAATTCGTCTTCTACCAGCTCAAGCGCCGAGGTCTTTTCACTGGCCTCAATGCACTCAAACGCTTCGTCTTCCCAATCCGCAAGCTCCGCAGCGCCTCGCGCCACGTGAATGACAGACTGCGAATCTACCGCCTGATCAAACTCAACACCACAGGACTGACAGGTCAAACCCACCGATCCCGCCGCCGACACCAGAAAGCCGGATCGACCACCGGCGCCAGCATCCAGGCTCTGCACCGACCCCGACATCGTGCCGACATTCACTTCACCTTCCGCGCACCGCCGAAGCAATGAAGCCGAAAGCGGTCCCTGAATCGAATATCCTTGTCGGGCAAATTGTGACGCGTTCTGGCGAAAATTCCAGTCCGAGTCAGTCACTTGCTTGTTATCTTTGAGCGCCAACTTTTTCAACGGGCTGCTATCTGGAAACTTCGGAAAGGTATTTCCGAAAATCCGGGGCCGTTCTCAACAAAAAGCCTTGGAAGTCAGAGAGTTAGCCGGAAAGACAATAGCCCACGATTATAACTATTTTCGGCGGGCAATGCCAGAGCCCATGCCCCGCCCCATCATTCTTGCCTCCACCTCCCGATACCGCCGCGAACTGCTCGAACGGCTCGGCCTGCCCTTTTCCGTTGAAAAACCGGGCGTCGACGAAACCCAAAACGCCGGTGAATCGCCACTCGCCAACTGCCGGAGACTGGCGCTGGAAAAGGCTTCCGCCGTTGCCGCAGGGCATCCGGATGCCATTGTGATCGGGTCCGACCAGGTGCTCGACCTCGACGGCGAAGCGCTGTCCAAGCCGGGAGATTTTGCAAACGCCCTGACCCAGTTGCGGCGCTGCCAGGGACGGACGATTCATTGCTACACGGCGCTTTGCGTGCTTTCTCCGGGGTCACAGCCTTTGATTGACGTGGTTGCGACCGGGATCACCTATCGGTCACTTCCGGATTCGATGTTGATCGCTTATCTGGACCGCGAAAAGCCGTTCGACGCGGCGGGCGCCGTCAAAGTCGAGACTGCGGGTATTACGCTATTGAAAGCCGTGCGCAGTGACGACCCCACGGCCATCATTGGCCTGCCCCTGATCCGCCTGACCGACTTCCTGCAGCAACTGGGCGTTGTACTGTGAGCGGCACCCTTTTTCTGGTTCCCAACCTGCTCGGCGTCGCAGCGCCGGACGACGTACTGCCCTCACGCACGATCGCTATCGCCCAACGTCTGTCACACTTTGTCGTTGAAACACCAAAGGTCGCCCGTGCCTATCTGAAGACGCTTTCCCCTGGCCGTGTCATCGCGGACATTGCGATGGTGCCGTGCGATCCGCAGGAGGCCGCCACCCAACAGTGTTCTGCGTGGCTGCGGGCAGACATCGACGTAGGCGTCATCTCGGACGCCGGCTGCCCCGGCATGGCCGATCCCGGTGCCGTCTTCGCCTCTTTGGCGCACCGGATTGGCGCGCCGGTGGTCCCGCTGGTCGGGCCATCGTCCGTGCTGCTCGGCCTGATGGCGAGCGGTTTTGACGGCCAGCACTTCAGCTTTCACGGTTACCTGCCAAGCAAACCGGCGGAGCGCGACGCCGCGCTGCAGGCGCTCGATCGGCAGGTGCGGACAACCGGCGCGACGCAAATTTTCATCGAAACGCCTTACCGCAACGTCGGCATGCTCGCCGCGATCCGTGCGGTTTCGGGCGGCAAGACGCACTTGTGTGCGGCGCAGAACCTCACTGCGAATAATGAGACGATCTGTTCAAAGGCCGTTGCTGACTGGACAAACGACGACGCCACCCGTTTTTCGGGCAAGGCGCCTACGCTTTTTCTCGTGGGCGTACCGCAACGATAACGGCTCGAAGTGGTCCCCGCCGCGCGTGACACCTTTTTGTCACCTGCTCCAGCTTGTGCCGGACCAGTGCGAAGCGCAGAATAAGTGACGTTCCGATTGGGGCCGGGGTTTCGCAATGACAACACTGTTTTCGCCGGGTCGGCTTGCCCGCCCCGGCATCTGGCTGGCTGCCATCTGCTTCGGTTGGCTTACAGGCGCGGCATGCGCCGACCCTGCTGACCCGTCTGACCCTCGAGTGCAAACGCTTGCCGCAAGCCTCGGCAACAATCCGACCACCATTTTTCAGTACGTTCGCGACAACGTCGGCATCGAGATTTACGTTGGCAGTCTGCGCGGCGCGCGTGGCACGCTGGCCAGCAAGGCAGGTAACGCGCTGGATCGTGCAAGCCTGACCATTGCCCTGCTGCGCGCAGCGAATCCAAACATCGAAGCGCGTTACGTTCAGGGCACGCTCAGTAACACGGACGCAGCGACAGTGGTGGCCCGAATGTTCACGGACCCGTCGCGCATTCTTGGGTGCGATAACCCGGCACCACAGCTGAACCCGTTCAACCTGATACCGGACACGCAGAACCACACCTGGGTTGAATACCGAGTGGGTTCGAGTGGTGCTTACACAGCCCTCGACACCGCCTTCGCAGGCGCGGCTGTGAATCAGACCTTTGCGACGGCAGGCCAGACGTTCACCAGTATTCCGGCCAATCAACGGCACACCACACGCGTCCGTCTGGAAGTTGAAACGTTCACTCAAGCTGCCGCCGCGTTTGGACTGGGCTTGGGCGCAACAACCGTCCTCGATCAATCATTTGACAGCGCTGACCTCGTCGACAAACCTGTCACCGTCAGCCAGTTCGTGAACGCCTTCTCACCGCCGGCGCTCGCGATCGGCGCGACCCAGAACACTTATTCGCCCTATCTGACAGTCGGCGACAGCCGATCCAGTGTCGCGAACTATGACGTAATCCGCGGCAGCGATTACAGCGAAATCATTACCAATTTTCCGCTGGGCAACATTCTCGTCACTGGCGTCTTTGTCAACATCGACATTGTCGATCCATCAGGTCAAACGCAGACCTACCGACGTCCTATGTTTGATCGGATAGGCTTCGCGGCACGAGCGCTGGGCGGTTCAATCAGCGTAGATCCCGCAAGCTTCTCGCAACCAGTCCTCAGCGTGCTGGACTCGATGACGATCTCGATTTCTCCGTCACGTCAGTCCCTTGACGATTTCCCGGCTCGCAAGACACGTCTGCAGGCGTTGCAGGCACAACTGGCCATACTACTGCCGCAGGTGCAGGCGCTGCCTCCCCCCGCGTTGCGCGACCCTTCACAGCAGGCGATCGCGAGCAACGCAATCATCACCAATCGCTATGCGATGATCGCGGCACAGGAGATGGCGCTGGCCACCTTTCTAGGTGCCGCTGATCGTCAAATCGACGATCATTCGGTACGCACTCTGGTGAAGGCGTATCTGGCGTCTCCGCGAGTGACCATTGCGCAATCTAAGCTCAAGTCGGGTGCATTTGTGCTCTCGCTCGACATTCGCAAAAACGACTTGCGCGTGCTGCCGCTGCCGGGCATCTCTCTTGCCAACGGCAAAAATTTTGAGCGCATACGCGGACTCGGCGAATCGGTGCTCGAAGGCGACGTCCTGTCGAAGCTGACCGGCGATCCTGATCGATCCATAGCGAGCGTCTTCACCGGCCTTACTGACAGCTCGCGCTATTTACCTATTGCCGGCGGCAACCTCGACGCCGCCAACGATTTGAATCTGTCCACTGAAGCGCGCCTGCGCATTCAGGAGGCCGTACGAGCCGGTCGCGTCGTGTTGGCGCCGATGGACGTGGTGAGTGTGCAGGGCACGCCAGTAACCGCGTGGCTTGAGACCGATCCGGTAACTGGCTACACCATCAGCACCATGGAAGACGGCTCGCACGGTGCCTTTGTTGAATATGCGTTCAATTTGCTCGGCGTTCTCAATTCTTCATTTGAGGACATACCGGCGCAGTTCATTGGTCGTGTCAACGCTATTGGAGTGTTTGGCGTCGCGTTAATGTCTGCGGTTATTGACTCAATCAGCAACGCAAATGCGTTTGGCGATTTTGGGGCGCGAGTAGGCGACATTATCAGGCCAATCCTGAAAGGCATTCTCGGTCAGATCAAAGCCGAGATCACCGGTCTCGGTCTCCTCAATATCAACGTTTCCGGTAACGCAAGTCTCGTGGTGGGTCTGATCAGCGGACTGCTCGATGGGTTGGAGCAAATGAGCAAGGCGTTCGCGGGCGAAGGTGGCGATCCACCGCTGCCGCCGCTGCTATTTTCGTCGGCCGTTCCACCTTTACCGGCGCCAGTTACACCGGGCGCCACAGCCGGACTGACAATTTCCGCGAGCCTTGATCCGCGTTTCACGGTACCATTTCTTGGTTCAGAATTTCCCTCCGTCTATCTGGTTCGGGCAGTCAACACCGGGCCTGCCGCAGACTACTTTCGCTTCGACTCTACCGGAAGTGGCCCAAACCTGTACGTAACAGACGTTCGATATGTGTGGCCAGTGGTGCGGATTGCGCCGGGCGCCACCTTCGAGTTCCATGTCTGCATCGCACCTGATCGTGTTGTTCCTGCTGTGGGGGCTACTTCCTACCTTCAAATCTCGGGCACCAGCATAACCGCGCCTGCCGTCACGACGACATTTTCAGGCAGCTTCGTAACGCCCGCAACGACCGCGCTGTCGATGCGCGTCCTTCCCAATCCGCAAGTCGCTTTGCCGGGCACCGTTCTTCCGCTAACGTTAACGGTGGAATCTCGCGGCAACCAGGCGACCAACGTCTCGCTGACCACCCAATCATCAGCCGGCCTCTCGGTCGCTGGTGTGCCGGCCGGCGTGAGCTTGGCGGCAGGCGAGAGTCGCTCTTTCCCGCTTACTGCAACCGTAGGGCCGGGAGTGGCACCGGGCAGTGATCTCAGCGCCCTGGTCACCGCAAACTTTGGCGCAGCCTTTCCGGTGCGAACAGCGATGAAGGTGTCTGTGACCTCAGCGGTTACCCAGTGCCTCGCCCCGGCATCCATCGCCGCTGCGCGCATTGAGCGCACCAATCTGGCGAGCGTTTTGGGCGCCATGACCAACGATGTTGATCAACTTGCCGCACAACCAGGCTCAGTCTCGTTGCGGCAGCAGGTCCTCGCCGAACTCGACAACACTATCGGCCAGTTGACCGCGCCCTTCATGACGACACTGGTGCCAGGATTTGCGGCGGCGCGGGCTGCGCTCGCCGCTGCGAGCACGGCGACCGTCGGCGCAGCGCTGAGCAATCTGGACACGCAATTTTGCGCGCTTCGCGACGCGCTCAACGCTGCGTACACCAACGCCTTCCGCGTCTACCTGTCACCCGCAGTCGCAACGTCGTTGCCGAATCTCAGTACTCGCGTCAATGTGAACGTTTACAACGACACGCCAAATCCGCGTGCTATGAACGTGTCGATCACCGGCGTGCCGTCTGGCGTAACGGCAACGTTCAACACCACTCGCGTCGTCGTGCCTGCGAATTACCGCACTAACTTCAGTCTTCCAGAGCTTTACGTGACCTTCGACAGCGGCGCGGCGGCTCAGGCATTCGAATATCAAATTGTTGTGACGCCAGAGGATGATCCGGCGAGCGTGAAGACGACCATCGGCCAATTCAGCGTACGGGCTGAAATCGTACGTGTTGTTGATGTGATCATGAACCCGACGTATGGCAACTCGGGCACCAGTTTTGCGCCAACAGTAAGGCTTCTGAGTGCGGTCAACGATTCGCGCGTGGTCTACATGCGCTACGTGGTCAGGAATCGGAATGGACAAGCCGTAACCTTCCCCTCCCCCATCTCCACGATCACATTTGCTCCCGGCGACAACGTGCAGTCGATCGCCATGAATGCGTTCTCGACGACTGGTTTCCCTGATGGCCCATATACCGTTGTGGTAACCGCCACCGACCCGTCGGAAGACCCCATTCCCGGCGCTACGGGCACGGGAACGATATTTGTCGGCCAGCCGTTCGCGGCCGGACTCACGGTCACGCCGTCGCTGCTGGCACCGGGCACCAGCACGGTTAACGTTGCCCTCAATCTGGATCGAAGTCTGGTCGCGCAACAAAGCCTGAAGCTGCGCAGTACGCTCGGCCTGGCCGCCGGCCCGCTGTCTTTCGCACAAAACGGCAACTATCTTTACGTCTGCCAGAACACCGCCGTCACCATCGTCAACGTCAGCAATCCGGATGCGCCGGTGAACGCAGGCACCTTTGCCAGCGCGGTGCTCACCAACGGCGCGCCGAGCGGCTTTGAGAGCGTGGATTGCAGCGTTTACAACGGTCGGCTGATCGTGGGTTTTGACAAAAAAATTCCCGAGCGCTCAGGCTCGCGAACCTTGGCCATCTTTGACATCAGTGGTGCCAATGCAACCAGCCCGGTGCTCGTTACACCGACGCCCATCGACACCGGCAAGAAGTATGGCAACGGTCTGCGCTTTGTCGGTTCTGACGGATACATGACCACGTCTTTGTTCGTCTACAACCCATTCTCGAACTTCATCTTTGAGCAACACGGCAATCTGCTGAAGTTTGATTTCTCCTCACCCAACGCACCGACGTTCACTGGCAATCTCTATCCCGCCGGCGCGGGCAACCCACCGGAAAATCAGACCGAGACGGGCGGTCCCCATTATGTTCAAGGCGTCGCGCCGCACACCGGCAACCGCGCACTCGTCGCGACCACATCAGGCACGGGGGATTTTTTTAACGGCGTTGGGCGACTGTTGACCATCGACACGTCACAACTCTCTACCAACTGCCCCGGACTGAGCAATCCCTGCATCGTCTCAACACTCGATATTCCGCAAGCTCGCCTGCTAATCGGCGTCGCCTCGCAAGGCGCAGCAGCAGTGGCAACGGGCGACACACAGGGCTTTTACGATCTGAACAGTGGCTACACCGGCAACCTCACGCTATCCGCGGTGAATCTCACCAACCCATCCGCGCCCACGCTCAGCAGCACGCTGGTCACCCCGCTCGTGCACAACGAGACGTACGCCTGCAATCAGGCGGAGCGCAAGGGCTTTTCGTCGATGCAGGCGTTGACCAACAACTACTACGCTATCGGCGCTTACAACCCGACCTCATGCACCTGGGTGCTGGTGCTGATTGACGCCAACGATCCGGCGAACATGCGCTTCATTCCGTATGATGTTCCCGACAGCATTCGTGGTTTTGTGCTGAACGGCAACCTGCTCTATGCCGTCACTGCGAGCTCGGTGCTGGTGTTTGACTATACCGGTATCGTTGGACCTTCAGTCACCGCGAATGTCGTTGTGCCGAAAGGTACGGGGGTCGCGCTGGTGCCGGGCTCGTTCAATCTCGCGCCGTCGTCCATTGCCAGCACTGCCGCCGCGGACACTTACACATGGCAGCAGCCGACCGTCGCGCCGATCACGTGGCAAGCCACAGTAAGCAATATGCAGCCGGGAAGCGGTCGCCCGGTCGCCAATGGCGGGTCAGTTGCCTTCACGTTGCCCACGCTGGGCTCAGGCACGCTGCCGCTTGCCCCGGCAGTTGTTACCGCCAACCACATCATCGCGGTGTCAACCTCAGTACCCTTCCCCATTGCCGTGGGCGCGCCCGGCACCTATGTCGTCACACTAACCAACCCGAGCACGACCTCAAGTGTGACCTACGCCTTGAGCACCGAGGGCATCCCGGCAAGCTGGGTCAAGACGCTGGCACCCAACGTCACCGTGCCCGCCAATTCCTCTGCGACCACTCCGCTCGTCGTGCAAAGCAACATCGGCCAAAGCGGCGGCAATATTGACTTCCGTGTAGTGGCAACTGCCGGAACCGCGAGCGACGCCGCCGTCGCGACCCTCGCCAACTATTACAACCCTGATCTCGGCCCCGACCCGTCGGCCACCATCGTCGATTCCATTTATTCTGTAACGCCGAACCCATCCATCGGAACGAAAGGCAGCACAACCACGATCACTGTCCGCGTCACTAACACTGGCACTCTCACCCAGGATTTCGGACTCAGCAGCGACAACCTGCCGAACGGCTGGGCGACCACGATTCAACCGGCGGTGGTCACCATTCCGCCCGGTGAGTTTTATGACTACAAGGTCGCGGTAGCCATCGCTCCGCCGCCCAATGCCGTGGTCGGCACGAACACCTTCACCCTGTATCTCGATGCATCTAATCAAGGCCGACGCGTGCTCTCGGCATCGGTCAACGTGCTCGACGCCGGCGTTGGCGTGAGCNTGTCACCCAACAGCGGTACCGCCAGCACGCCCTACNTCGCCACGATCACCAACTTCGCGAGCACGAGCGACACCTTTGATCTCTCCCTCACCGGTCCGCTTGGCCCTACGGTGACGCCAGGCACCAGTGCCGTGACGCTGGCCGGAGGCGCATCCACCGCAGTCAGCATGAACGTGGGCAACGCTGCCACGTTCGCACGTCCCGGTAACAGCAGCTTCACGGTAAACGCCACCTCGCAGACCAACGCCAACGCGTTTGGTCGGGGCAGCGCCACGGTGGTCATTCCCTCGTCCTCGTCGGTGAGCGTTCTCGGNCAGCCTGCCAGCTCCACCGTTTCGTCCACGCCAACCACGCGAACCGTCAACGTGATCGTAAAGAACCTCGGNAATGTCGANGACCACTTCANTCTGGCGATTGTCGGCAGCACCGGGCCGGTCACGGCCGTGTTGATCGACGCATCCGGTGTCGGTGTCAACAGCGTCGGCAGCATCACCATTCCCGCGTTCTCGACGGCAGCGGTTCGCGCAACCGCAACCATCACNGGCAGCGGGCCGGCGACCGTCACCGTGCGTGCGACCTCACTCACTACGGGCAGCACACAGGCTAGCACCACAATTGCTTTCAATCCGGCACCCGTTTGCAGCTTCGACATTGACGGTGATGGCGTCGTGAACGCGATGACCGACGGATTGCTCGTTGTGCGTTATTTGCTCGGCGTCGGCGGCAATCCACTCATCCAGGGCGCGTACAACCCGGCGGGCACGTATGGCAATCTGGTGAGTATCACGTCACGTCTCGATACGCTCAACAACAATAACTGGCTCGACATTGATGGCAACAATGAGCGCACCGCCGCGACCGACGGCGTCCTGTTGTTGCGCGCCATGTTCGGCCTGACGGGCACTGCCGTGACCACCAACGCGCTCGGCACGCCACCGCAGGCGCGAGCGGACTGGGCGGCAATCCGCAGCTACCTCAACACCACTTGCGGCATGGGACTGCCATAACCGCACGCTGTCAGCAAACACGTTTTGATACGTCGCAGGGCGAATAAACCGCTGCCGCTAGAATTCCTTCACGTCTCTTCATTGCCCGAGTGGTGGAATTGGTAGACACAGCGGACTTAAAATCCGCCGCTTTCCTGCATAAGGGGCGTACCGGTTCGATTCCGGTCTCGGGCACCAATCGCGACCATAGGAGCGATTGGGTCAAGAATGCGCCAGCCAGCGATGCAACCCAGTGCCGTTTCCCAAGCGCGGCCAGCGTCGACACATCGCGGCGATCGGAATCGCGGTGGGCTCAAGCTAACCGGCCAACGCAGAAACCGATCACACCTCAAACCAAGCATGTCATNAGCTTTTTGGTGAAACGACCATTGCATAGGGGTTGCATGCGTTTTTCTTCATAACTCGACTTTTGCATAAATCTGCGTTTAGCCCATAGCGGACAAGCGTTTCCACGAAAAGCCATGAAGGCACCGAACTCGGGTGAAGTGCAAAAACTAGGCGGGCCTGCTCACATCATCCGCAAGATTGGTGATGATCAAAAGCAAAACGCGCCGCGCCGTCGCAACGTCTGCATCCGGTAATCCCTTCACGCTCAGCGAATTGACCTCCTCCGCGAGCGGCACCAGCTTCGCCTTCAGGCAGCGTCCGGCTTCGGTCAGGTAAACGTGCATGTTCTTGCGGTTTTCGGCCATTTGCCGACGCTCGATCCAGCCGCGCGCCTCCATTGCCTTGACTGCGGCGAACGTTGTCGGCTCCATGACCCCGACCTCGTCGCTCAACTGCTTTTGCGTCAGGCCATCGCGCTCCCACAACGCGCGCAGAAACGTCCAGTGACCAAACGGCACATCGTGCTCGGCGAGTCGCATCTGCAGCGAGCGCTGAAATGATCGCGTCGCGTCTTTCACCAGATGCGCGAAACGGTCATTGGGTACGGCCTCCCGCCAATGTTGCAGGATGGTCTGGGCTTCGGCGCTGGAGCGGAGTTTTCGGCGTATCGGCATTTCCCGATTATCGCTTCCACGGTATTTGATGCTTTAGTGTGATCTCTCGACCTTCGCGGGCCGAGGCTAGGATGGCGAGACTCGCCTCCGTGGTCGCGCGCGCCCATTCGCCACTGTGCCTTGCTGCAGCGCCCTCGCGAACGACCGACCACAATTCATCGATCACTTCTCGACGCGGAACGTCTGGCGCAGGTACCGCCTCGAATTGGCGGACCGAGTCGCCATAGACCCAGACACCGTTGGCTGCGACGCGCAGATCACCACGTTCGCAGCTCACCACGATAGGGCCGAAGTGCTGGTGCGCGACGGCTGATGCCGCCAGCTGAAATGCTGCGCCGCCATAGTTACGTGCAGCTTTAAGCGCCATCTCGTCCGCCGCTGATTGCAATGCGCTCAGCCGCCGTCGCGCAGCGCCATAGTCGTCGGGATTTTTCGCAACGCCTAGTTCGCCGATCCAGTCCATCTGCTCATCGGAATCGTAGTGACCATAGCCGCTGTAGGTCAGGCTGGCGAATGCGCCTGATTCAAAGTCGATCAGCGCGCTGAACGCGCCCTCGGTCGGCCGCGCTGGGTCCCAGCGCCCGACGTGCGCGCGAACCGAGCGCGCGAGCCCGCCAGCAAGCAGGCGCACGATGTCCATTTGATGGGCCGCCTGGCTGTGCACCACGCCACCGCCCTCTTCAGTACGCAGTTCTTCCGGTCGTCGCGCGCGATACAGGAAATCGGTGTAGTTCATGGCGTGAATCATGCGGACCGCGCCAACCTCACCGCTATCGATGATTTCGCGAGCCTTGAGCACCGGCGCATCGAAGCTGTGACTGTGACCGACGATCAACGCACGCCCGGCAGCTTCCGTGCGCACGATCATGTCGGAGCATTCGTCGATGGTGAGTGCCATCGGTTTTTCAAGCAGTAGATGTTTGCCCGCGCCCGCCGCGAGCGCCACGTGCGAGGCGTGAAACTGATGTGGCGAAGCGATGTAGACCAGCTCAACGTCACGGTCTCCACACAACGCTTCCGCCGTTTCGTAAACGTGACCGCCAAAATCACGCGTGAACTGATCGCGTGCTGCGGCCAGCGGATCGCACGCCGCTACCAGTTGCACACGNCGATCCAGCTGAAACGTNGGNAGCATCAGCGTGAACGCCCGACCGAGGCCGATCACGCCGATCCTGATNGGNGAGTCACTCACAGATCGAGCACCAGTTCGGCAGACTTCGCCCGCGAAACGCAAACCATGATGTGATTGGCTCTCTCTTCGTCGGTCAGCACCATATCGCGATGATCCACATCACCAGCGATGAGCCCCGTCTTGCAGGTGCCGCAGGTGCCGCTCTCGCACGAACTGCGGACTGCATGTCCGGATGCACGCAGCGCTTCCAGGATTGACTGCTCCTTGCTGACCAAGACCGTCTGCGCCGATTTCTCAAGTTGCACCGTGAACGCGGTGTTCTCGTCGAACGCACGCGCATCTACGCCAAAGCTTTCGAAATGTACCGAACCCGAAGGCCAGTGCCCGGACATATCGGCCACGCTGTCCATCAAACCTTTCGGGCCGCAGCAGTAAACGTGAGCAGCTGTTGGTGATTCCAGCAGCGGCCAGAAGTCATACGCCTGATTCGCGTCGCCATGATCATGATGCAGCAGCACCAGTCCGGGGAATTCTTTCTGCAAGACATCAGTAAACGGCGTGTTTTCGGCGTCCCGGGCACAGTAGTAGAGTTTGAAGTCCGCGTTGCCGGCTTCGCGCAAATGCCGCATCATCGAGAGAATCGGCGTGATACCGATGCCCCCGGCGATGAACAGGAACTGCTTCGCACGTGTCGTGAGCTCAAAGTTGTTGCGCGGTGGACTGACGTTGAGCGTGTCACCGACCGCAACGTCGTCAACCATGCTGATTGAGCCGCCGCGGCCACCCGCATCCCGCTTGACCGCGATTTCGTAGCGGCTCAAGTCAGACGCTCGTCCGCACAGGGAGTAGTTGCGGCGTGCGCCTTTCGGTGTCACCACCGTCACGTGCGATCCCGGCGTGAACGGTGGCAGCATCGAACCATCGGGCGCTACCAGCGTGAAGGCGCAGACCTCGCGCGCAATCTGCGTCTTCAAAGCTACGGTGACCATGATGAAGTCAGGCGTTTCGGTTTCCACTGTCTGTATTTCGCTGGGCAAGTCGAATTTTGGGCGAGTGCATCATCACCACGCGAAGCATGTGTTGAAATCGGTCTGCAGCGACAGCAATCTTAGGTTCCTAAGTATAATTTCACAGGATGATTGATCCGAATCAAGTGACGGAGCACCGCGAATGTTGACACAGGAAGAAAACGAGTTGCTTTGCCGCGTTGAGGGCGCAGCGCCGATGGGCCAGATGATGCGCCGACAATGGACGCCGGTCTGTCTCATTGAAGAAGTCACGGAGCCCGATGGAACGCCCGTCAAGGCGCGCGTGTTTGGTGAGGACCTGGTGGTATTTCGCGACACCGAAGGTCGCGTCGGTGTCATGGATGAATACTGCCCGCATCGTCGCGCTTCGCTTGTATTTGGCCGCAACGAGAACTGCGGGCTGCGTTGTCTGTATCACGGCTGGAAGATGGACGTGAAGGGCAACGTCGTCGAAATGGTGTCGGAACCCGCCGCCAGTGTGATGACGCAGAAGGTCAAACACAAGGCCTATCCGGTACAGGAGTGGGGCGGCTTTGTCTGGGCGTACATGGGCGCGGACCACGGCACCGCCACCATGCCCGCGTTCAGTCCGCCGGCGTGGGCGCCGACGGCCGACGTGAAGGTAACGATTGCGAAAGTCCTGCTGCCCTGCAACTGGGCACAAATTCTCGAAGGCGCGATCGACTCGGCACATAGCTCAAGCCTGCATTCTTCCGACATGGTTCCGGCACGCGTCGACAGCGCAAAGGCAACTGATTCCCTGTGGCTGCGACCGTCGACTGATAAGGCGCCGCGCCTGCAGGTAGAGCGCACGCCCTATGGCTTTCGCTACGCCGCTATCCGGCGCCCGATCGTGAATGCCAGCGTCAATGACTACGTACGCTCGACCGTGTTCGTCGCGCCGGCGACTGCGCTGATTCCGCCGAATAATCTTTACAACGTGGCGAACATCAATGTGCCGATGGACGATACCAATACGGCGTTCTATTTCATGGCCTGGGGGCATCCGTCACAGACACCGGACACCGCGACATGGCGCAAATTTCTCGGGCAGACGGTCGGTGTCGACCTCGACGCGACGTATCGTCCGCTGCGCAATCGCGAAAACAATTTCTGGCAGGACCGTGCGGCGATGAAAGCCGGTAACTTCACCGGCATCACGGGATTTCCGAATCAGGACGTCGCGATGTGGATCACCATGGGCCCCATCGCCGATCGTACGCATGAGCGCCTCGGTGCGAGTGATCTCGCGATTGTGGAGTTCCGCAAGCTGATGCTGGATGCGCTGCACGCTTTTCAGAGCGGCGGCAACGCGATCGGCACCAATGAATTGACCGTTCCGCCATCGGTCTGTGCGTTCCAGGCCATCATTCCCAAGACGACGGACTGGCGGCAATACGAAGCAAAGCCTGTCTGGGACAACGCGGAGCCCGCGCTGGAACCATCATACTCAACGGCAGCGCAATAGCGCACTACTGCGGAATCACTTTGTCCAGACTCAAACTCTCCTTCGCCTGCTGGAACTACGACCGTACCCGCGCCCTGATGGACGGATCGGTACGACCTGACGGCATCGATCTCAACTACCTCAACCTTCCAGTGGAAGAAACGTTCTTCCGCATGGCGCGGCATCGCGAGTTTGACGTTGCCGAGATGTCGTTATCGTCGTACTGCGTGTCACTCAACCGGCCGGAAAAGCCCTTTGTCGCGCTGCCGGTATTTCCGTCACGCTTCTTTCGTCATTCTTCCGTTTACATCAACGCGAACTCCGGCATCCGCGAACCAAAGGATCTGATCGGCAAGCGTATTGCGAGCCCGGAGTACCAGATGACCGCGCCGGTCTGGATACGAGGCATCCTGCAGGATCACTATGGCGTGCCTGTCGATGCGCAGCCATATCTGTTTGGTGGCGAAGAAGAAACCGGCCGTGTTGAAAAGCTGAAACTGGAGCTGCCACCGAATATCAAATTGCAGGCCATTGGCCCGACGCAAACGCTGTCGCAGATGCTCCATGACGGCGAGCTGGATGCNCTCTACACGGCGCGTGCCCCCTCGTCCTTCAAGCGCGGNGACGGCAAGGTCAAGCGGCTCTTCGAGAACTACGCCGAGGTCGAACGCGCGTACTGGCGCGAGACCGGCATTTTTCCGATCATGCATGTCATCGTGATGCGTCGTGATGTGTATGAAGCGAATCGCTGGATCGCGCAGTCGCTGACCAAGGCGTTCTTTGAGGCACAGCGTTGCACCTATGACGACCTTGCCGAGACGGCGGCGCTCAAGTCAATGCTGCCGTGGCTCGTCGCGCACGTCGAAGAAGCGCGTCGCGAGATGGGCGAAGACTGGTGGCCATATGGGCTCGAGCGCAACCGCAAGACGCTCGAAACATTCACGCGCTATCACTTCGAGCAGGGCCTGTCGAAGCAGGCGCTCTCGCCCGACGCGTTGTTCGCACCCGAGTCGCTGGAAGCATTCAAGATCTAGGTTCCGCAAAGATCCCACGATAAGGCAGTTGGGCAGTCATCAGCTTCAGGCTACAACCGCCGTTCAATATGGGCTCGTAGCCGAATATCCGCAAAGTCGACTTTATTCACTTTTTGCGCTCAAACCCATATGGATAAAGGCTTTCAATAAAAAGCCATGCTCACGAATTCCCGTGCGCGGCGCGAGCTGATGCCGATGCGATGGACTGTAAGGCAACGCCCTGACAAGACGACAAAGCGCTAAAACCGTAATCGGCGCAGTCCCGTAGGCTGCTTTGGGGGCCTTACGGCCAAAGAGCGCACATGAAATCAAAAATAGCACTGCTGTTTGTCATCGCAGCAGCCATCGGGGCCTTCTTCTACTTCGATCTGGGGCAGTACCTGAGTCTTGAGGGCTTTAAGGCGCAGCAGGCGACGCTTTCCGCCTACGTTGCGGAAAACCCCTGGCAAAGTGCGCTCGTGTTCTTCGCAGCCTATGTCGCCGTAGCGGCGCTGTCGTTACCCGGCGCAGCGATCATGACACTCGTCGCGGGTGCGATCTTCGGGTTCAGCAAGGGCCTCGTCGTCGTCTCGTTCGCCTCGTCGATTGGCGCGACACTCGCGTTCCTTTCCTCGCGCTTCCTGTTGCGCGACTGGGTGCAGGGTAAATTTGGCGACCGCCTGAAGCCGATCAACGAAGGCGTGGCCAAAGACGGGCCGTTCTACCTGTTTGCGCTGCGGCTGGTGCCGCTGTTTCCCTTCTTCGTTGTCAACCTGTTGATGGGCCTGACGCCGATCAGGACGCTCACGTTCTACTGGGTCAGTCAACTAGGCATGCTCGCGGGCACGGCCGTATTCGTGAATGCCGGAACACAGCTTGCACAGATCAGTTCGCTCAAGGGCATTGTTTCACCTGCAATTCTCGGGTCGTTCGCGCTGCTCGGCATCTTCCCGATCATTGCGAAGAAGATTCTCGACG
>JGI24770J26754_10000461_pt1 | contig 28701 bp, 32 predicted proteins | sample LakOneMetagenome_FD_26754 | JGI IMG/M metagenome (IMG submission 26754) | reverse complement strand
CCGCCGCCGGGTCGGGCATCCCCCAATGCGCCGACATGGGCTGGCCCGGCCACACCGGGCACATCTCGGCGGCGGCGTTGTCACAGACGGTGAATACAAAATCGAGCTGCGGCGCGCCGGGCACGGAGAACTCTTCCCAACTCTTGGAGCGCAGGTCGTCCGTCTTGAAGTTACGCAATTTCAGCTGCGCGACAGCGCCGGGATGGACCTCCCCCTTGGGAAAAGAGCCCGCCGAATAGGCCTTGAAACGGCCGGCGCCAATCCGGTTCAGGATCGACTCGGCCATGATGGAGCGCGCCGAGTTTCCGGTGCACAGGAACAGGACATTGAACGTCTTGGGGGGTTGATCGGTCATCAGCACCTGCCTCCAGCACAGGCTCGCTCGGCGATTTCCACCAGCGGTCCGCAGATTTCCGCCGACCCCGAACAGCAGTCCTCCATGAGGAAGGCGATGACCTCGCGCATGCGTTCGTAGTTGGCGGCATAGATGATCGAGCGCCCCTCGCGCCGGGCCCGGACCAGGCCCGCCGCGCTGAGGATGTTCAGGTTCGCCGACAGGGTGTTGGGCAAGGCGCCGGTCTGGCGCGCGATGTCGCCGGCGCTGACGCCCGGCGTTCCCGCCCGCACCAGCAGGCGGAAGGCGTCGAGGCGTCCGGGATGGGCCAGGGCCGACAGGGCGGCGATGGCGGCGGGCTGTGCGATATCCATTCCATATTTCTGGAAGTATCGAATGCTACCGTCAAGCCCGCCCCGGCCATGCCGGCCGCGTCCGCGAGGATGCGCGCGGCGTTTGCGAGGATGGCGACGGCGTCCCGGGCCATGCGCAACGCCGCCAGGCGGCGTCCTTTCGCCCTGGGCAGGCGGCGCGGGCGCCCCGACGGGCCTGTTCCGGCGGCCATTCTTGGCCCTGTTTTGCCTGTTTTCCGGCCCTGTTATTCCACCGCCCCGGACCCCGCATTCGGGGCTTTCCAGGCGGCGGTTGACCGCGCCGGCCGGATCAACGGACCATAGCGGTCGATCGGGGCCAAACCGTTGCCTTAAAACGGGTTGCGCCCTGTCCTTGCAGGCCTGGGCGGGCGAAGGTCACCCTCGCCCCGGCCCGCCGTCCGGTCTTTGAAAAATGAATCGCAAACCACGCCCTGTTCGCGGAACAGGAAAAACAGGCTCAGGCCGCTTCCAGCGCCAGCTTCTCGAGCCGATCGGCCAGCTTGTCGATCGCCGCCACCGCGGGGCCGAAGTCAGCCTCCGCCGCCTCGCCGCCCTGGACGCGCGTCAGTTGGCCGCGGATGTCGGCCAGCTCGTCGCTGACCAGCAGGGCCGCCATCAGGAATAGGCGCAGGTCGCCGACCTGGCCGACGTCGCGGGCGATCTGGCGCACGTGGTCGTCGAACTGGCGCGCCAGCTGGCGGACCCGGTCCTCCTGGCCGTCGGAGCAGCCCACGCTGTAGGGCCGGCCGTTCACTTCCACCGTCACGGTCGCCATGGGTCAGGCTCCTTCGAGCACGGCGCGGATCTCCGCCGCCGCCTTGTCCAGCGCCGCCGAGGCCTCGGCGGCGGCCGCTTCCAACGCCGCCTCGCGCGCAGAATCACCGCCGCCGGCGGCGAACAGGTCATCGTCCGCGCCCCGGGCCGGGACTGAGTCGGCCTTGGCCTTGAGGTCGCGCACGCGCGCCTCCAGCCCGCTCATCACCTTGTTTAAGCGGGCAATTGCGCCATCGAGGTCGGCCGCGGATGCGCTCATTCTCACCTCCGGGGGGAGTGCGTCACGAATCCGTATAGAACGCGACCCGCGCGTCAGGTAAAGCGCCCGCACTTCTCCCCGAACGTTTTTGGAGTCCCGATGGCCCTCGCCCCCGGAACCACCGCCTCTACGCCCCAGCAAATGGCCGACGCCATCCGCGTCCTGTCGATGGACGCGGTCCAGGCCGCCAACTCGGGCCACCCCGGCATGCCGATGGGCATGGCCGACGTCGCCACCGTACTGTTCACGCGCTTTTTGAAGTACGACGCCGCCAAGCCCCAGTGGGCCGACCGCGACCGTTTCGTGCTGTCGGCGGGCCACGGCTCGATGCTGCTCTACTCGCTGCTGCACCTGACCGGGTCAAAGGCGATGACGTCGGAACAGCTGTCGAAATTCCGCCAGCTGGGCTCCATCACCGCCGGCCACCCCGAATACGGCCACACGCCCGGCGTGGAGACCACCACCGGCCCGCTGGGCCAGGGCCTGGCCAACGCCGTGGGCATGGCCATGGCCGAGCGCCACCTGAACGCGCGCTTCGGCGACGAGCTGGTCGACCACCGCACCTGGGTCATCGCCGGCGACGGATGTTTGATGGAGGGCGTCAGCCACGAGGCCATCTCCCTGGCCGGCCGCTACAAGCTGAACCGCCTGTGCGTGCTGTGGGACGACAACCGCATCACCATCGACGGCGCCATCGAGCTGTCGGAGACGGGCGACCAGCTGGCCCGCTTCAAGGCCGCCGGCTGGGCGGTGAAGGCCGTCGACGGCCACGACTTCGGGCAGATTCGCCGGGCCATGGCTTGGGCCGTGCGCCAGGACAAGCCGACACTGATCGCCTGCCGCACCAGGATCGGCGAGGGGGCCGCCACGATGGCCGGCAGCCACAAGACCCACGGCGCGGCGCTGGGCGAACAGGAAGTCGCCGCCACCCGCATCGCCCTGAAGTGGGACCGCCCGCCCTTCGTCATCCCGGAAGCCATCGCCACGGCCTGGAAGAAGGCCGGCCGCAAGGGCGGCCGCGCGCGCCGGCAGTGGGAGGACCGCCTCAAGGCCCACCCCGACAACGACAACTTCACCCGCGCCATGGCCGGCGACCTCCCCTCCAACGCCTTCGAGGCGCTCGACCAGCAGATCGTGGTCCAGACCCAGGCCAAGCCGACGGCGGCGACGCGGGTGTCATCCGGCGCGGCGCTGGATGCCTTGTTCCCGTGGATTCCCGAGATGGTCGGCGGCTCGGCCGACCTGACCGGCTCGAACAACACCTTCGTAAAGGGCACGGCCGTCTTCGACGCGCCCGACTACGCCGGGCGCTATGTGAACTGGGGCGTGCGCGAGCACGGCATGGCCGCGGCCATGAACGGCATGGCGCTGCACGGCGGGGTGATCCCCTACGCCGGCACCTTCCTGGTCTTCTCCGACTATTCGCGTCCGTCGATCCGGCTGGCCGCCCTGATGGGCATCCGGGTGATCCACGTCCTGACCCACGACTCCATCGGCCTGGGCGAAGACGGCCCGACGCACCAGCCGGTCGAGCACCTGGCGGCCCTGCGCGCCATGCCCAACCTGATGGTCTTCCGCCCCGCCGACCAGGTGGAGACGATGGAGTGCTGGAAGCTGGCGCTGTCGACCAAGACCACGCCCTCGGCCATGGCCCTGTCGCGCCAGAACACCCCGGCCGCCCGCACCGAACCGGCGTCGGAGAACTTCTGCGGCAAGGGCGCCTACGAGCTTCGCGCCGCCGAAGGTGAGGCCCAGGCGACAATCTTCGCCACCGGCACGGAAGTCGCCCTGGCCATCGCGGCCCGTGACCAGCTGCAGGCCGAAGGCATTCCGACCCGCGTCGTCTCGGTTCCTTGCTTCGAACTCTTCGAGCAGCAGTCGCCAGCCTATCGCAAGGCCACCATCGGAACCGCCCGCGCCCGCGTCGCCGTCGAGGCGGCGGTGAAGCAGGGCTGGGAGCGGTTCGTGGGCGAGGACGGCGTCTTCGTGGGCATGAACAGCTTCGGCGCCTCGGCCCCGGCGCCGGCCCTTTACAAGCACTTCGGCATCACCGTCGAGGCGGTGGTGGCCGCGGCGAAGGCGCAGCTGTGAGCACGCACAGCCTGGTCGCCGTCAGCGTCGTGGTGCCCGACTACGACCAGGCCATCGCCTACTACACCGGCGTGCTGGGCTTCGAGCTGACGGCGGACGAGGCGCGCGAGGGCGGCAAGCGCTGGGTCACGGTCCGGCCCCGGGGATCGGCCTGCGAACTGCTCTTGGCCCGCGCCGCCAGCGAGCGCCAGCAGACCCGCATCGGCGACCAGACCGGCGGGCGCGTCGCCTTCTTCCTGCACACCGACGACTGGGCCCGCGACCACGCCGCCTGGAGCGCCAAGGGCGTCCGCTTCGTCGAAGGCCCGCGCCACGAGCCCTACGGCACCGTCGGCGTCTTCGAGGACCGCTACGGCAACCGCTGGGACCTCATCCAGCCACAATAGGCCGGCGGAGGAAGCGCGTTGTTTCAGGTCCGAAATTTCGCTCTTCTACAGCTGTGTTAATGACTCCGAATTAATTGGCGCGAGGTCCGCCCGGGGGCCAGCGTGGCCGCGGATTTTCGGAGTTCCCATGTCCCGTCTCGCCCTCGTCCTGGCCGCGGTCCTTGCCGCCGCCGCCCCGGCTGCTTTCGCCCAACCGGCCCCCGCTGCCGCCGCCGCGCCCGCGCAGCGCCTCACTCCCCGCCAGGCTGCGGACGCCGTCGCCGGCGCCATCGAGGCGCTCTACTTCGACGCCGCCAAGGCCAAGACCGTGGCCGACGGTCTGCGCGCCGCCGCCGCCAAGGGCGACTTCGATCGCTTCACCGATCCGCGCGAACTGGCGGTGGTGCTGGGCAATTGGCTGCGGCCCCACGACGCGCACTTCTCGGTGGTCTGGTCTGCCGACACCCCGTCCCCGCCCTCCGGCGGCCCGGGCGGTCCCGGAGGCCCCGGCGGTCCCGGCGCAGGTCCACAACAAGGTCCCCCGCCCGAGGCGCTGCTGGAGGCGAAGCGCGCCAACTACTGGATCCGCCGCGCCGAAGTGCTGCCCGGCAATGTCGGCTATCTCGACATGCGCCAGTTCGCCGACATCGATTTCGACGACGCCAACGATCCGGCCCGCCGCGCCATCGACGCCGCCCTCGCCTTCACGGGCGGCGCGGACGCCTTGATCATTGACCTGCGCGACAATGGCGGCGGATCGCCCGCCATGGTGGGCTACCTGACCAGCGCCTTCACGCCCAAGGGCGCCGACATCTTCAACACCTTCCACAACCGGGAAGGGACAATCAGCGAGGCGCCGCCGGTGACCTACGCCAGTCCCAACCTGACCGTGCCGGTCTACATCCTGACCAGCGGCCGCACCGGCTCGGCCGCCGAGGCCTTCGCCTACACCATGCAGTCGGCCAAGCGAGCCGTCGTCGTTGGCGAGGCGTCGGGCGGGGCCGCCAATCCCGGCGGCCGGATCCCGGTCGGCGGCGGCTTCGCGGTATTCGTCTCCATGGGCTCGCCGGTTAACCCGATCACCCACCGCAACTGGGAGGGAACCGGCGTCGCGCCCGACGTCGCCGTCCCGGCGGCCCAGGCGCTGGCGCGGGCCGAATCGCTGGCGCTGGCGGGTGCGGCCAAGGGGCTGCAGGGCCCGTTCCTGACCGAGAACCGCTGGGCCGCCGAGGCCTTGGCGCCCTCGCCGTACCAGACGGATCTCGCCCCGTACCCCGGCGCCTACAACGGCGTGAGCATCGAGGCCCACGACGACGGGCTGCACTATGTCCGCGACCGCCGTCCCCACTGGGTTCTCTACCCCATCGCGGCCGACACCTTCGCGGTGCGCGGCGATCCGGGGCGACGCATCCACTTCCAGCGCGACGCCGCGGGCAAGGTCGCGGCGCTGGAAGTTCTGACGCCCGATGGGCCGAGCGGGCTTTATCGCCGGGGCGGCTGAGCTATAGGGCGTGCATGAAACTCGGCACGCCCCTCTCCCCCTCCGCCACGCGCGTCATGCTCCTGGGCTCCGGCGAGCTCGGCAAGGAGGTGGTGATCGAACTGCAGCGCCTCGGCGTCGAGACCATCGCCGTGGACCGCTATCCCGACGCGCCGGCCATGCAGGTCGCCCACCGCGGCCACGTCGTCACCATGACCGACCCGGCCGCCCTGCGCGCCGTCATCGAGCTGGAGCGGCCGCACCTCATCGTGCCGGAGATCGAGGCCATCGCCACCGAGGTCTTGGCCGCCGTCGAGGCCGAGGGATTGGCGACGGTGATCCCCACCGCGCGCGCCACCCAGCTGACCATGAACCGCGAGGGCATCCGCCGCCTCGCCGCCGAGGAGCTGGGAATCCCCACCAGCCCCTACGCCTTCGCCGCCTCGGGGGCCGAGCTGGCGGCGGGCGCGGACAAGGTCGGCTACCCCTGCTTCGTCAAGCCGGTGATGAGCTCCTCCGGCAAGGGCCAGTCCTACGTCGAGGGGCCCGCCGACATCGCCGGGGCCTGGGACTATGCGCTGGCCGCCGGGCGCGTCGAGCAGGCCCTGGTGATCGTCGAGGGCCGCATCGATTTCGACTTCGAGATCACCCTGCTGACCGTGCGCGCCAGGACGGCGTCAGGTGAAACCGAGACCCGCTTCTGCGAGCCCGTCGGCCACCGGCAGGTGAAGGGCGACTATGTCGAGAGCTGGCAGCCCCAGCCCATGAGCCCCGCGGCGCTGGCCGCATCGAAGGACATCGCCGCCAAGGTCACCGGCGCGCTGGGCGGATTGGGGCTCTTCGGCGTCGAGTTGTTCGTGAAGGGCGACCAGGTGTGGTTCTCGGAGGTCAGCCCCCGCCCCCACGACACCGGCCTGGTGACGCTGGCGACCCAGACCCTGTCGGAATTCGCCCTGCACGCGCGCGCTATCCTCGGACTGCCGGTGGACACCTCGCTCAGGAACCCGGGCGCCAGCGCGGTGATCTACGGCGGCATGGAGGCGGTCGGCATCGCCTTCGAAGGCGTGGCCGAGGCCCTGGCGGTCGAGGGCGCGGACCTGCGGCTGTTCGGCAAGCCGGAGAGTTTCGAGCGCCGCCGCATGGGCGTGGCCCTGGCGCGCGGCGCTACCGTCGATGAGGCGCGCGCCAGGGCGCGGGAAGCGGCGGGCAAGGTCCGGCCAGTGAAGGCCTAGCCGGGTCGCGACGGGGCGGCGTTCACCGCCGCCACCGCCGCGTCCATGGCCGGATCGCGCCCGGCGCGGCGGTCGGCCAGGGTGGTGAAGGCCTCGACGTTGGGCGAGACGCCGCGGTGCTCCAGCCGCGTGCCGCTGGCCAGGCTGACGTCCTCGACGCTCATGTTGAAGCGGCCGCCGTCGGGCAGGCGCGTCTCCATGGCGATCAGCACCGCGCCGGCGGTATGCCGCCCGACGATGACGGCGCGCCCTTGCTCCTGCAGGGCGCCGGGCACCAGTTCGGCGGCGCTGCGGCTCGAGCCAGAAACGATCACCGCCAGGGGCCCGTCGAACGGGGTGCAGCCGCCCCCGGTCTTGAGCGGACGCTGCCCTCCGGAGCGGGCGCGGTACTGCGCCCAGATCTGGCCCTTGGGCAGGAAGCAGCCCAGCACCGAGCGCGCTTCCATCACCAGGCCGCCGCGATTGCCGCGGATGTCCAGGATCAGGCGCGTGCCGGGCGGGGCCTTGTCCAGCGCGTGGTCGATCCAGCTGGTGGTGCCGAAGTTGAACTCGTCGAAGGTGAGCGCCAACACCCCCGGCGCCACCCAGCGCGCCTCGCGCCGCACCGGAGCGGCCATGAGCTGCGGCGTGATCTGGACCGGGTGCAGCGTGCCGATCGCGTCGACGAATTCCACCGTCACCGGCATGCCGGCGGTGAGCTGCTGGCCCGGCACATAGGGCCGCCCGTCGAAGCTGCGCACCTCCCAGCCCAGTTCGATCTGGGCCTGCTCGGCGGGCGAACCGGGCTTCACGTCCTCGAGCACGAAGCGTTCGTTCTGCCGCAGGATCTGCAGGCCCAGCAGCGGCCGCGCCTCATCCCGGCGGGCCTCGTAGCGCGCCAGGGTCGGCGATTGCGCCGCCGCGTGGGCGTCGTCCAGCTGCTCCAGCATCTGGTTGATGACCCGGTAGAGCTCGCTTTCGCTGGTCGCGGCCAGCGCCTGGGGCCGGTACTGGTTGCCGACGGAGACCCAGTCGAGCCCATGGAAGGTCGGGTCGAAGTAGTTGTTCTTCACGCGGTTCCACACCGCGTCGAAGACCCGCCCGTTCAGCGATGCGCGACTGCGCTGGGCCTGCTCGACGGCGGCGGCGGAGGGCGTGGATGTCCAGGTCAGGGCGAACGCCGCCTGGGCCGGCGCCGCGACGCTCAGGGCGGCCAGAGCCGCAATCAACAAACGCCGCATGCACGCCTCCACTGGGAGGAGCGACGCTATCCCCGCGCAGGCGCGGTCTCAAGCGGTGTGAGCGGGACGCGTGGTCGCGTCAGCGCGGCATCATCGCGTTTGCGATCAGCCAGGCGAAACCGGCGCCCAGCAGCAGGAAGCCGATGACCAGGGGTGTGATGGCCCCCCAGGCATGCATGCGGCGCTTGCTGCTGAACTGGGCCACGGCGGCCAGCGACATGACCGCCCCGGTCGCGAAGATCGCCACCAGCACGTACTGGCCGGTCTCGGGCACGGGATTGGATTCCTGGGTGGACTCGAAGACCAGCCAGGCGGCGCCGAGGAGGGCGGCCAGGGCCGCGAGGTTCAGTCCCACGAGGGTCAATCGCATGAGGCGACTCCCGATCTGCCAAAGGCCCCGCGCACCGGGGCCTTCTAGGTGGATACTCCGGGTAACAAGGCTCGGACTCAACCCTTACTGGCCGAGCGAGGCAAAGAACAACCATCCGAACCCGACGGTCAACAGCACCAGCCCCAAGCTGAGCAGTAAGACGCCGCGTGTGGGATCGGCGCCACCCCCCTTGGCCGACAGCTTGGCCATCCCCGCCAGGGTCGCGGCCGAGCCCAGGCCGAACACGCCCACGAAGGCCGGCAGGTTCATGCCGGCGCCGCGCATCGACGAGAAGATCAGGAAGGCGGGAACCACCAGCGTGGCCAGGGCCAAGGCGTTGAACCCGAACAAGGTGAGGCGCATGCACGCTCTCCAGAAGGACCCGGGCGAAGGATAGGCTGCCCAGCTTGACGGTTGGCCCAACATCGGCCCCACAGGTAAACGCTCGGTTAGGATTTTCGGCTCCCACGCGGGAGCACTTTCGGACCCGACCGCCTCATCCATACGTTCCCACCCCCATGCAGGATCAACTTGTCGCCGACATCATCAGGCTGGGCGTGGAGCGCACCCGTCTGGACGAAGACCAGGTTCACCTTTCCTTGGCCGGCGCGCTGGGCTTGCTGGACAAGCACGCCGCCGCCGAACCCATGGCCGCGCTCTATCAAGCGGTGCCCGGCGCGCAGGCGCTGGCGACTTCGCCTGAGGGTCGCTCGAAATCCGGCGGCGGCCTGTTTGGCGGCATCATGAAGAGCGCGGGCGGCGTCTCCGGCGCGGCCATCGCCGACGCCATGGGCCTGTTGTCACGGCTGCAGAAGCGCGGCGTCGAGAAGGCGGACCTGAAGACCCTGCTGCCCGTGGTCGAGGATTGGGTGCGCGTGCGCACCGGCCGCGACCTGCTGCGCGAGGCCCTGGCCAGCGTGCCGGGCGTGGGTCCGCTGCTGGACGGCCGCAAGGGCGTTCCGGCCGGCGGATCGACAAGCTGAGCAGGATTTCGAAACCTCAGTTGAACCCCCAGGGGACCTCCCGGGGTTGACTTGGGGCCCCCCGGGGGCGAAACGCGCGGCCATTCCGCCTTTTCCTCCGAGCGCGCCCGCCCGCGCCGCAAGGACCTATCGACCCAAGGAACCAGCATGACCCTTCGCGTCGCCATCAACGGTTTTGGCCGCATCGGCCGCCTCGTCCTGCGCTCTATCGTCGAACACGCGCGCCGCGACATCGAGGTCGTGGCCATCAACGACCTGGGTCCGGTGGAAACCAACGCCCACCTGCTGCGCTACGACAGCGTGCACGGCCGCTTCCCCGGCACGGTGACGACCGGCGAGGACTGGATCGACGTCGGCACGGGCAAGATCAAGGTCACGGCCATCCGCAATCCGGCCGAGCTGCCCCACAAGGACCTCAACGTCGACATCGCGTTCGAGTGCACCGGCCTCTTCACCTCCAAGGAAAAGGCTTCGGCCCACCTCGAAGCCGGCGCCAAGCGGGTGCTGGTCTCGGCCCCGTGCGACAACGCCGACCAGACCATCGTCTACGGCGTCAATCACGAGGCCCTGTCGGCCAAGGACCTGATCGTCTCCAACGCGTCGTGCACCACCAACTGCCTGGCCCCCATCGCGCGCGTGCTGCACGACCTGTTCGGCATCGAGCGCGGCTACATGACCACCATCCACGCCTACACCGGCGACCAGCCGACGCTGGATACGATGCACAAGGACCTCTACCGCGGCCGCGCCGCCGCCCTGTCGATGATCCCGACCTCCACCGGCGCGGCCAAGGCCGTGGGCCTGGTGATGCCGGAACTGAAGGGCAAGCTGGACGGCTCCTCGATCCGCGTGCCAACGCCGAACGTCTCGGTCGTCGACCTGAAGGTCGTCACCGGCCGCGACACCTCCAAGGACGAGATCAACGAGGCCCTGACCAAGGCCGCGACCTCCGGCCCGCTGAAGGGCATCCTGGCGGTGACCAACGATCCGATCGTGTCCATCGACATCAACCACATCGCCGCCTCCTCGACCGCCGCCCTGCCCCAGACCCAGGTCATCGAGGGCAAGCTGGCCCGCGTGCTCAGCTGGTACGACAACGAGTGGGGCTTCGCGACGCGCATGAGCGACACCGCGCTGCACATGGCGAAGTTCCTCTAAGGGCGATAGTAGGCATGTCGCTTCCAGTCGGTTTCGATGCTTCCGAGTTCTGGAATGACTCCGACTACGCTCGCAAGGACTACGTAGACGAACTCCTGACTGACGAACTCGTGGCGCGGGTGGAGCGTGAACTCGCCTACCGGCTTCCCCGTGCCTACGTGGAACTATGCCGAACTCAGAATGGCGGCCTGCCGAGGCGGACGTGTTATCGCACCGCTCAAGCCACAAGTTGGTCGGCTGACCACGTGGCAATCACGGGAATCAAGGGCATCGGATTCTCGAAGATCTGGTCGCTTTGCGGTGGACTGGGTCACCAGCAACTGATCGACGACTGGGGCTATCCCAAAATTGGTGTCTATTTCGGAGATTGCCCTTCGGCCGGGCACGACATGTTCTGCCTCGACTACCGGACCTTGAACGCTCACGGGGAGCCCAAGATCGTCCATGTCGACCAAGAGTTCGAATACGCCATTACGCCAGTGGCTGAGAGTTTCGAGACTTTTGTGAGCGGCCTAGAAACCGAAGACGCCTTTCCGTTCGACTGATCTCGCCAAAGTCCATATTGACCGTACCCCCATGACCTTCCGCACCCTCGACCAGGCCGACGCCGCCGGCAAAACCGCACTCGTGCGGGTGGACTTCAACGTGCCCATGCAGGACGGCGAGGTCACCGACGACACCCGCCTGCGCGCCGCCCTGCCGACCATCGCGCGGCTGCGGGACGCCGGCGCCAAGGTCGTGCTGCTGGCCCACTTCGACCGGCCCAAGGGCGAGCGGGTGCCGTCCATGAGCCTCCAACCGCTGGCCGAGCCGCTGTCGAAGCTGCTGGGCGCCCCGGTGCGCTTCGGCGCCGACTGCGTGGGCGAGGAGGCGAAGGCCGCCATCGCCGACACCCCCAAGGGCGGCGTGGTGCTGCTGGAGAACCTGCGCTTCCACAAGGGCGAGGAGAAGAACGACCCCGCCTTCGCCAAGCAGCTGGCGGAACTGGGCGACCTCTACGTCAATGACGCCTTCTCCGCCGCCCACCGGGCGCATGCCTCCACCGAAGGCGTCGCCCACCTGTTGCCCGCCTTTGCCGGCGAGAGCATGCGCCGCGAGCTCGACGCGCTGGACGCCGCGCTCGGCAACCCCCAGCGGCCGGTGATCGGCATCGTCGGCGGGGCCAAGGTCTCCACCAAGCTGGAGCTGCTGGAAAACCTGGTCGGCAAGCTGGACTACCTCGCCATCGGCGGCGGTATGGCCAACACCTTCCTGTTCGCCCAGGGCCACGAGATCGGCCAGTCGCTGTGCGAAAAGGATATGGCCAAGACCGCCCGCGACATCCTCAAGAAGGCCGAGAAGCAGGGCTGCAAGATCATCCTGCCGGTGGACGTGGCCGTGGCCGAGTCCCTGGCGCCCGTGATCCACCAGCGGGTCATCGACCTGGCCGACATGACCGCCGAGGACCGCATCTTCGACGTCGGCCCCGACACCGTCGCCGCCATCGTCGACGCCATGGCGTCTTCCAAGACCCTGATCTGGAACGGCCCGCTGGGCGTGTTCGAGGTGCCGCCCTTCGACGCCGCCACGGTCAAGGCCGCCAAAGAAGCCGCCGTGCTGGCCAAGGCCGGACGCATCATCGCCGTGGCCGGCGGGGGCGACACCGTTTCGGCCCTGCACCACGCCGAGGTCGCCCAAGATTTCACCTTCGTCTCGACCGCAGGAGGCGCCTTCCTCGAATGGATGGAAGGCAAGGCCCTGCCCGGCGTCGAGGCGCTCCGCAACCAAGACTGACGAGGACCTACGATGGATCTGCAAGCTCTCAACAAGGTGGCCGAGGCCATGGTCGCGCCGGGCCGCGGCATCCTGGCCGCCGACGAATCCACCGGCACCATCAAGAAGCGCTTCGACGCCATCGGGGTGGAGAACACCGAGGACAACCGCCGCGACTACCGCGAGCTGATGTTCCGCTCCGCCGCCATGAGGGACTACGTCTCGGGCGTCATCCTGTTCGACGAGACCATCTGGCAGAACGCCGCCGACGGCACGCCGCTGGTCAAGCTGATCACCGACGCCGGCTCGATCCCGGGCATCAAGGTCGACAAGGGCGCGATCCCCATGGTCGGCTTCCCCGGGGAGACCATCACCGAGGGCCTCGACGGCCTGGGTGAGCGGCTGGCCAAGTACTACGAACGCGGCGCCCGCTTCGCCAAGTGGCGCGCGGTCATCGACATCGCCGAGGGCATCCCCACCTGGGGCGCCATCAAGGCCAACGCCCATGCGCTCGCCCGCTACGCGGCGCTCTGCCAGGCCAACCAGATCGTGCCCATCGTGGAGCCGGAAGTGCTTATGGACGGCGCCCACGACATCGACCGCTGCGACAGCGTCACCCGCCTGGTGCTGAAGGTGGTGTTCCAGGAGCTGTTCGAGCAGCGCGTGGCGCTCGAGGGCATGGTGCTGAAGCCCAACATGGTGATCAGCGGCAAGAAGAACGCCAGCCGCGCCGGCGTGCAGGAAGTGGCCGAAAAGACCGTGGCGGCGCTGAAGGCCACGGTGCCGGTGGCCGTGCCGGGCATCGCCTTCCTCTCCGGCGGCCAGTCCGACGAGGAGGCCACCGCCCACCTCGACGCCATGAACCGCATCGGCGGCTTCCCCTGGAAGATGACCTTCTCCTACGGCCGCGCGCTGCAGGCCGCGCCGCAGAAGGCGTGGGCCGGCAAGAAGGACAACGTCGCCGCCGCGCAAGCCGCCTTCGGCCACCGGGCGAAGATGAACGGCCTGGCCTGCAAGGGCGAGTATGACGCGAAGATGGAAGCGGCCTGAGTCGCCTGAAATTCCAGTTCGAGGGCCGCGGTTCGCCGCGGCCCTTTTGCTATGCGCCGAACAACAGCGCCCGGAGCCCATAGGCGACCAGCACGGTCACGGCCGAGCTCGCCAGAGCCAACCCCGCGAACCAGGCCAGCTTGCGCCACAGCGGCCGCGGCTCAGTGGTCATAGCCGCTCTCGGCGGTGACCTTGCCGCGGAACACCCAGTAGACCCACGCCGTGTAGGCCAGGATCAGCGGCACGGCGATGGCGGCGCCGACCAGCATGAAGGCCAGCGCATTGTCCGGCGCGGCGGTCTGGTGGATGTCCAGCGCATAGGGAACCGTGTGCGGCGCGAAGCCGACGGCCAGGCCGAGATAGCCCGACAGGAAGACCAGTAGCGCGCCTCCGAACGGCCAGCGATGCGACTTCCACGCCAGGCCCAGGCCAATGGTGGTCAGGCCGACCAGGCCCAGCAGCGGGATCGGCGACAGGGGCAGAAAGCGGTCGAGATGCAGGCCGCCGTCCCAGCCCCAGCGGCTGGCCACCTGCGGGTGGGTCATCAGGGTGGCCAGGCTGACCGCGCCCAGGAAGGCCGCCACCAGCATGGCCAGCCAGCGCGCCCAGCGGCGCGCATCGCTGTGCAGCTTGGTCTCCGTCTTCCAGATCAGCCAGCAGGCGCCCAGCAGGGCGTAGCCCGCCATCAGGCCAAGGGCGACGAGGATCGTGTACGGCGTCAGCCAGTCGAAGGCGCCGCCGGCGAACTTGCCGTCCACCACCTTCACGCCGTTGATGAACCCGCCCAGCACCAGTCCCTGGGCCAGGGCCGCCAGGATCGAGCCGCCGGCGAACATCTGGGTCCAGAAGGTGCGGCCGTGCTTCCTGCCCTTGAAGCGGAACTCGAAGGCCACGCCGCGCATGATCAGCCCGGCCAGCATCAGCAGGATGGGCAGGTAGAAGGCCGGCATCAGCACCGAATAGGCGCCGGGGAAGGCCGCCAGCAGCCCACCGCCGCCCAGCACCAGCCAGGTTTCGTTGCCGTCCCAGAAAGGGGCGATGGAGTTCATCATCACGTCGCGGTCTTCGCGCGAGTGGGCGATGGGAAACAGGATGCCGACGCCCAGGTCGAAGCCGTCCAGCAGCACGTAGAACAGCACCGCCATGGCGATCAGGCCGGCCCAGATGGTCGGCAGGTCCAAACTCATGGCGCCTCCTCCTCGGGCCCGGCCGCAAGCGCCGAGCCGGGCGCGCGCGGCGCCTGGTCGGGCGTTTCACGCGCCAGCTTCACCGGCCCGTCGCCGATCATGCGCAGGATGTAGATGACACCGGCGCTGAACACGACGGCATACAGGATCAGGTAGGTGAGCAGGGAGAAACTCACCTGCCCCGCGCCCACCGGCGAAACCGCGTCGGCGGTGCGCAGCACGCCATAGACCACCCAGGGCTGGCGTCCGACCTCGGCGACGATCCAGCCGCACAGCACCGCCGCGAACCCCGACGGCCCCATGAGCACGGCGAAGCGCAGCAGCCAGCGGTCCTGCCCCAGCTTGCGCCGCCACGCCTGCCAGGCTCCCCAGAACCCCAGCGCGATCATCAGCACGCCCAGTCCGACCATGGCGCGGAACCCCCAGAACACCGGGAATACCGGCGGCCGGTCGCGCGGCGCAAAGCTCTTCAACCCCCGCACGTCCTGGTCGGCCGGGGCGACGATGACGCCCAGGCCGGGAACGGCGATCTGCAGGTGATTGGTCTCGGCCTTGGCGTCGGGGATGGCGACGAGGTTGAGCGGGTGGTTGCGCCCGGTCTCCCAATAGGCCTCGATGGCCGCCAGCTTGGAGGGCTGGTGAGTGCGCACCACCTCGCCCGACCAGTGGCCGGCGAGCAGCTGCAGCGGCGCGGTGATGGCGATCATCCCCACCGCCATGGTCAGGGCCAGACGGCTCTCGGCCTGGTCGCGGTTCTTGAGCAGCTGGTAGGCCGAGGCGGCGCCGACGCACAGCGCCGTGGTCAGGTAGGCGGCCAGCACCATGTGCAGCAGCCGGGCGGGGAAGCTGGGATTGAAGATCACCTGCACGAAGTCGGTGGCCTGATAGCGGCCGTCGGCCAGCACGTCGAAGGCTTGCGGCGTCTGCATCCAGCTGTTGGCCGCCAGGATCCAGAAGGCCGACATCAGCGTGCCGAGCGCCACCAGCAGGGTGGCCAGGAAATGCAGCCGGTTGCCCACCCGCGACCAGCCGAACAGCATCACCCCCAGGAACGAGGCCTCCAGGAAAAAGGCGGTCAGCACCTCGTAGCCGAGCAGCGGCCCGACCACGCCCCCGGCCAGGCGGATGAACTCGCTCCAGTTGGTGCCCAGCTCGTAGCTCAGCACCACGCCCGAGACGACGCCCATGCCGAAGCTGACGGCGAAGACCTTCACCCAGAACAGGAACAGCGTGCGAAACGCCTCGCGCTTGGTGACCAGCCACAGGCCTTCGAGCACGGCCAGATAGCTGGCCAGGCCGATGGTGAAGGCCGGGAACAGGATGTGGAACGCGATCGTGAAAGCGAACTGCAGTCGCGACAGCAGCAGCGCGTCGAAGTCCATGGGAGGGCGGCCTCAACCGGTACGGCGACGGCCTACGCCCGGCGCGCGCGAGGCGCAACCCGTTTAGCGTGGGAGCCTAGTCGACGGCCTTCAGGTCGATCCAGAAGCGCGCGCCCTCACCCGGCTTGCTCTCGAAGCCGAGCGTGCCGTCCTGCAGTTCCGCCAGGCGGCGCGCCAGGGCCAGGCCGATGCCGTGGCCTTCCATTGTCGTTTTTTCCATGCCGAGGCGGTTGAATGGCTCGAACAGTTCGGACTGTTTCTCGGGCGCGATGCCGGGCCCCTTGTCGATGACCTCGATACGGGCGACGTCCGGCAGCGGGCGCGACAGCTTCAGGATCACCACGCCGCCCGAGCGGCCGTATTTCACCGCGTTGGTCACCAGGTTGGACAGCACCTGGCCGAGCCGCACGGAATCGGCGACGGCGACCAGCTTCTCGTTGGGCGGCGAAACCACGCTCCACTTCAGGCCGGCGGCCTCGGGCTTCACGCACATGGCCTTGCGCACGTCCTCGACGACGCCGAGCAACTCCACGGGGCAGAGGTTGACGGCGACCGAGCCGGCCTCGGCGCGGGCGACATCGAGCAGATCGTAGGCAAGCGCTTCGATCTGGCGCGCCGTGCGCACCAGCATCTCGCTCATCTCTTCCTGCATGGCGGTGACAGGACCGAGCTTGCCGGTAGCCCAGAGTTCGCCGATGCCGATGATGCCGCCGATGGGCGACTTGATCTCGTGGCTGACATTGGCCAGCAGGCGCGACTTGCCCTCGCTGGCGGCTTCCGCGCGGCGGCGGTGGCGCGCCAGTTCGTCGGCGAAGCGGTCGCGGTCGCGCAGCACCGCGGCGACCGGAAGGGTCGAGAGCCCGACCACGGCCAGGTAGAGCTGCAGCCAGTAGATGCGGGTCTGGGCGTCCAGGCCCTGCAGGTCCGCCAGCGGCCCCTCGCCGGCGATGGTGAAGCCCAGGGCCACGGCCGCGACCGTGACCGCCGCCCCGGCGGCGCCCAGCACGCCGAAGCGCAGCGAGGCCAGGATCAGCAAGGGCGTGAGCAGGATCAGGTTCAGCAGGTCGGACTTGTCGGCGAGGTCATGGTGCTCGCCGATGATCGCGCCGTGGCCGAAAACCCAGACCGCGCAGGCCAGGATCACCAGCCAGATGCCGCCGGCCTCGAGCCGGCGCTTGAGATCCAGCGCCGCGACCTCGCGCACGCGCAGCGCCAGGCCGAAGGGGGCGATCAGCATCATCCCGAGCGCATCGGCGGTGAAGGAGTCCATCCACAGCTTGAACATCGTCTGGTGCTGGCCGAGCACTTCGGGGATGGCGGCGAACACCGGGGCGGTCAGGGTGGCGGCGGCGGCCGGGGCGATGATCGCCGAAGCCAGCAGGAGTTTGGTCAGGCCGCCCAGGCCGGTGACGGCGCTGTCATTGCCGATCCAGGCTCGGGTCAGCCAGGCGGCCAGGGCGATCTCGAGGATATTGCCTACCGTCACGAGCATCACCGCCCACAGCGGCATGCCGCCCAGCAGGAGGGGCGCGGCCAGGGCTATGGCGACCACGCCGAGCAGGCGCGCAGCGCCCGAGCGCGACCAGGGGCTGCGCATCAGGGCGACGAAGGCGATGGCGTTGGTGGGCCAGATGGCCGTCAGGGCGTCAAAACGGCTGAACTGAACCGCCATGACGGACACGGCGAACAGCAGCAACCCCAGGCCCACAAGGCCCGCGGCTTCCATGAAGACGGTGCGCGTCGCCCGGCGGGCGGCGGTGTCGACCGGCTCGTTTGCGGCGTAGGCCAGGGTCACGAATGCGTCCGTGCAAAGCCTGCGAACCCCCCGAAGGTCCGCTTCTCAGCCCCGGACCCTAGGCCCCGCCGCCTAAGAACTCGTCAACGCGAGCCGGAATCCTGCGCCGCCGCGATGGCGCGCTCAAACGCCTGCACGGCCGCGTCCGGGCCGGCGGCGTGGCGCCACACGGCGGCGCTGACCGCCAGGAAGTCGGCGCCGGCCCGCACCAGGGGCGCGCAGTTGTCCGGCGTGATGCCGCCGATGGCGACGCAGGGGATCTGCATGGTCTCCTGCCAGATGGACAGGACGTCCGGCTCCGGCTGGTGCGTCGTTGCCTTGGTGTCGGTGGGGAAAAACGCGCCGAAGGCGACGTAGTCGGCGCCCGCCTCGGCCGCCTCCATCGCCAGATGACGGCTGTCGTGGCAGGTCGCGCCGATCATGGCGTCCTTGCCCAGCATCCGACGCGCCTCGGCTACCGAGGCGTCGCCCTGACCCACATGCACCCCGTCGCAGCCCAGCTTGCCGGCTAGGTCCGGCCGATCGTTGAGGATCACGGCGACGCCGGCCGCCTGGACGATGGGCGCCAGCACCTCGACCGCGCGGGCGATCTCGGCGTCGGACGCGGGCTTGAGCCGGATCTGCAGGGCGGCGACGTCGCCCGCGCCCAGCGCCGCGCGCAGCTGTTCGCCGAAGGCGTCCAGGTCGGCGATGGCGGGCGGGGTGATGAGGTAGAGACGGCAGGCGGGGGCGAGCGGCATGGCGGCGCTTCTATCAGAGGCGGGCGTGGGCGCGCACCGGAAAGGTGCCCATGCCGGCGATCTTGGGCGGCACGGCGGTGAAGCGGAATCCGCTGTCGGGCAGGGCGCCCAGGTTGGTCATGTGCTCGACGATGGGGATTTCAGCCCCTAGCAGGGTCGTGTGCACCGGCCGCTCGCCGCCGGAAATGTCGTCGATGTTGAAGCTGTCGATACCGACCAGGGCCGCGCCGGCGTCGCGCAGGCGCACCGCCGCCGCTTCGGTCAGGAAGGGGTGGCCCTCGAAATACTGGTCGGTGCGCCAGTGCCGGTCCCAGCCGGTGTGGACCAGCACCGCGCGGCCGGCGATCCCTACGCCGTCGAACGCCTCGGGCCCGATGGCCCGGCCCTCGCCGGCAATGCGCACCACCACGCCCTCGACGTTGGAGATCCGCGCCAGCGCCAGGCCGGCCAGGTCATGGCCGTCGGCGTAGCGATGGAAGGGCGTGTCCATGTAGGTGCCCGTATTGGAGACCATCTCGATGCGGCCGATCTGGAACTCGGTGCCCGGCGCGTAGATGGCCCTGGACGCCTCGCGGCTGAGGTGGTCGCAGATCAGGGGCGCCGGCAGGCCCTTGTAGGTGACAATGCCGTCTTCGATGGTGTGGGAAAGGTCGATGAATCTGTCGGTCATGGAATCTCCCTCCCCTTCTGGGGAGGGTGGCCCGAAGGGCCGGGTGGGGCAATGCCGCACCCCGCCCGTCTCGCGCACCTGGCCCGCGATCCACCCTCCGCAAGCGGGGAGGGAGACCGCGAATGCGAACCGTTTGCAAGTTTGCGACTCCGTGCTACATGAGAACGGTTCTCAGTCGCGAAGAAATCCGAGCCGCCCGTGTACGTCTGCAACTGCAATGGAATCCGTGAGCGTCAGGCTCGCGCGGCGATCGAGGCCGGCGCGACCCGCCCCGCCGACATCTTCCGTCATTGCCAGGCAAGGCCCTGCTGCGCCAAATGCGTGTGCGACATGCGGCAGATGATTCAGGAAACCCGAGAGGTTCTTGCGCTCGCCGCCGAATAGGAGCGCGGCATGAAGGGCGATCCCGGGATTATCCAGCTGCTCAATGCGGTGCTCACCAACGAGCTGACTGCGGTGAACCAGTATTTCCTGCATGCGCGCATGTTCGAGTCGTGGGGTTTCCACCACCTCGGCGGCATCGTCTACGAAGAGTCGATCGGCGAGATGAAGCACGCCGACAAGCTGATCAAGCGCGTGCTGTTCCTCGAGGCCCTGCCCAACCTGCAGGACCTGCACAAGCTGCGCATCGGCGAGACGGTGCTGGAATGCCTGACCGCGGACCTGGAGCTGGAAGTCGGCGGTCGCGCCACCCTGGTGAAGGGCATCCCCCAGTGCGAGACGGCCGGTGATTTCGTCAGCCGCGACATCCTCACCAGTATCCTGCGGGACACCGAAGAGCATATCGACTTCCTGGAGTCCCAACTCGGACTGATCCGGGCTATGGGCGAAGCCAATTACCTGCAGAGTGCGATGCATGAAATCCAAACCGACGCCTCCGCCACCGGCGGCTGAGACGCCCGAGGCCCAATCGGAGGCCAGGACCGAAGCGCGTTTTCGCAATCTGCTGCCCGGCGACCCGGCGATCTTCTTCCGCGCCCGCGCCGCCACCAACCCGACCTTCAACTTCGACACCGTCGCGGGCCGCTATGTGCTGCTGGCCTTCGTCGGCTCGACCTATGAGGGCTCGGGCGCCAAGTCGGTGAAGGCGCTGGAAGCGCTCTCCGGCGTGCTCAACGGCGACAAGATCATCGCCTTCGCCGTCAGCGTCGACGCACGCGACGAGAAGGAAGAGCGGATCAAGCCCAACCCGCCCACGATGAACGTCTTCTGGGACACCGACCTGAAGATCAGCCGGCAGTACGGCGCGGCCACCATCGACCCCTCGCCCGACGGCCAGGAAGCCTACCGGCCGCTGTGGTTCCTGCTCGATCCGCGGCTGCGGCCCATGGCCGTCTTCCCGCCGCCGGCCGACGAGGCGGCGATCAAGCGCCTTCGCGACCGCATCAAGGCCCTGCCCGACCCCGAACTGCACGGGCTGATGGAGGCCCAGGCGCCCGCGCTGTTCATTCCGCGTGTGTTCGAACCCGAGTTGTGCGAGGCCCTGATCGCCCACTACCGCAAGACCGGCGGCGAGCAATCGGGCTTCATGCGGGAGGTCGACGGCAAGACGACCCTGGTGCTCGACCCCAACCACAAGCGCCGCCGCGACGCCCAGATCGACGACGAAAAGCTGATGAACTTCGCCCGCGAGCGGGTGAAGCGGCGCATCGTCCCGGAGATCAAGAAGGCCTACCAGTTCGACGTCACGCGCATCGAACGCGACATCGTCGCCTGCTACCTGGCCGAGGATTCGGCCCATTTCCGCGCCCACCGCGACAACACCACCAAGGGCACGGCGCACCGCCGTTTCGCCGTCTCGATCAACCTCAATGACGACTTCGAGGGCGGCACCCTGTCGTTCCCGGAGTACTCCAACACCCAGTTCAAGATCCCCGCCGGCGCGGCGGTCGTCTTCTCCTGCAACCTGCTGCACAAGGTGGTGCCGGTGACGCGCGGCGAACGCTTCGCCTACCTGCCCTTCCTCTACGACGACGCGGCCGCCCGTATCCGCGAGGAAAACAGCGTCCACCTGGACGACCGGGTCGGGGCCTATCGCGACGTCGAGGGCGAAGCCGTCAGGGCGGAAGCCAGCAAGCCGGCCAAGGCGAAAGCCAGGCCCGAACCCCGCAAAGGCCCGATGGCCTTCGAGGACGACGAACCGGTGATCTAGGCGCGGGGTCAGGAACCGGCTCCGGCCGTGGCGGTTTTCCTCCCCACGGAGAACGCCATGGCCCTGCTCGACGCCGCCCACGACAAGGCGGAAGACTTCCTCAACAGCCGCGGTCGCGGGCCCGGCCACATCGCCACGGGCGCGGCGATCTGTTTCGCCGCCGCGGCGGTGACGGCGCTGATCGCCTGGAAGCGATCGCCGACCGACGCCAACCCTAGGCTCGAGCGCCAGTTCGACAGGCTGGACAAGTCGGCGCTGGAGCCGCCGAAGTCGGCCTATTCGACGCTGTGGCCGGCGCTGTTCTCGGTCATGACCCTGTCGGCCCTGCGCATCTGGAACGCCCCGGCCAGCCCGCAACGCACCAAGGCCTTGTCGCTCTGGGGCGGGCTGCAGGGGCTGAATGCGCTGTGGATGTGGCTGAGCCCCAGGCAGCGCCTGGCCCAGCTGGCGGCGGCGGCCTCGACACTGGGCGTCACCCTGCTCTACGCCCGCTCTGCGGGGAAGGTCGACGAGAAGTCCGCCACCCTGGTCGCCCCCTACGCCGGCTGGGTCTCCTTCGCCAACCTGCTGAGCACCCAGCTTTGGGCGAAGAATCGCGACAAGGGCGGCCTCCTCTAGGCTTCCAGGCGCCGGCCGAGATGTCCCCCGCTGCGTCCGCGAGCATCGCGAGCGCGTCGCCGGCCATGGCGGCTGCGTCCGTGAGGATGGGGGACGCGTCCCTGAGGATGCGCGGACGCTCCAACACCGCGTTTTCCGGCCGGGCAGGGCGTCGGCGCCCTGTTTGCGGGCCCTTGTTCGAGCGCCGCTCGGCCTGTTCTTGAGCTCGTTTTCGCCCTGTTCCGCGACGCGCCCGCGGCGCTGCGAAACCGCGATTTGACGCCCGCCCCCGGATCAACGGACGCTATCGGTCCTGGCCGCCGCGATCCTTGCGCCACAAAGGCAGGACCCGGGGCTGGAGCGTCGTGCGACCTCCAGCCACGGCCTCGCCACGGGGGCGGCGCCAAGGTCCGGTTCCGCGGCCGGCGTGCTCGAATAACAGGAGGAACAGGAAAAACAGGCCGCGCGCATCCATCGGCAGAGCCGCAGGCAGGCCTCGCGGCCTTGCCAGTCAGGGGCGCGCCCTATAGGTATCGCGCCCGCATTTCCGCGCCCCTTTTCCCAAGACAACCATGTCCAAGATCAACGCCAATTCCATCAAGCCCGGCATGGTGCTCGAATACGAGAAGGGCCTGTGGTCCGTCGTGAAGACCCAGCACGTGAAGCCCGGCAAGGGCGGCGCCTTCGCCCAGGTGGAGATGAAGAATCTGATCACCGGCACCAAGCTGAACGAGCGTTTCCGGTCGGAAGACACCGTCGAGCGCATCCAGCTGGAGCAGAAGGACTTCTCGTTCCTGTACGAGCAGGGCGACGCCCTCGTGTTCATGGACCAGATCAATTACGAGCAGATCGAACTGCAGAAGGAATGGGTCGGCGACGACCGCATCCCGTACCTGCAGGACGGCATGGTGGTGGTCATCGAATTCCACGAGGAACGCCCGATCGGCCTGTCCCTGCCCGACCAGGTCGTGCTGACGGTCGATGAGACCGAGCCCACCGTGAAGGGCCAGACGGCGTCGTCGTCCTACAAGCCCGCCAAGGCCTCCAACGGCCTGCGCATCATGATCCCGCCCTATATGGGCGCGGGCGAGCGCATCCTGGTCGACACCACCACGGGCGAATACGTCCGTCGCGCCGACTGACGTGAGCACGCCCTCCCCCCTCCTGCAGGTGATGATCTCCGCCGTGCGCAAGGCCTCGCGCGGCCTGGCGCGGGATTTCGGCGAGGTGCAGGCGCTGCAGGTGTCCAAGAAGGGCCCCGGCGACTTCGTCACCGCCGCCGACCTGCGCGTCGAGCAGTCGCTGTTCGAGGAACTGGCCAAGAGCCGTCCCGGCTACTCCTTCCTGGGTGAGGAACGCGGCTTGGTCGAAGGCAGCGACAAGACCCACACCTGGATCGCCGACCCGATCGACGGCACCACCAACTTCATCCACGGCATGCCGCATTTCGCCATCAACCTGGCCCTGCAGCGTGAAGGCCAGATCGTGGCCGGCGTGACCTTCAACCCGATCCTCAACGAGCTGTTCTGGGCCGAGAAGGGCCGCGGCGCCTTCGTCAACGACAAGCGCATCCGCTGCGCCCTGCGCAAGGACATGGGCGAGGCCCTGCTGGCCACGGGCATCCCCTGGGCCGGCCGTCCCGGCCACGCCCAGTTCCTCAAGGAGCTGCACCAGGTCGGCCAGCGCGTCGCCGGCATCCGCCGCCTGGGCGCCGCCAGCCTCGACCTGGCCTGGACCGCCGCGGGCCGTTTCGACGGCTACTGGGAGCGCAACCTCAAGCCCTGGGACGTGGCCGCGGGCCTCATCCTGATGAGCGAAGCCGGCGGCATGGCCACCGCCATCGACGAGGGCGACACCGCCATCTCGGGCAATTCGATCTGCGCCGGCAACCTCGACCTGCACCCGCAGCTGCTCGAAAAGCTCCGCGCCTCGGCCTAGCCGGAATGGGGCTGACGGTCATCGCTCACCGCGGGGCCTCGGGCGAGCGGCCCGAACACACGCGTTCGGCCTATCTGCTGGCCATCGAACAGGGCGCGGACTTCATCGAGCCCGACCTGGTGATGTCGAGGGACGGCGCCCTGGTCGTGCGCCACGAGAACGAGATCAGCGAGACCACGGACGTCGCCGAGCACCCCGAATTCGCGGCCCGAAAGACCATCAGGACCATCGAAGGGCGGCAGGTAAGCGGCTGGTTTACCGAGGATTTCACCCTCGCCGAGCTGAAGACCCTGCGCGCGAAGGAGCGCCTGCCGAAGCTGCGTCCGGACTCGGTGCAATACGACGGCCAGGATGAGATCCTCACCTTCGCCGAGGTCGCCGCCATCGCCCGCGAAGCCACGGCGCGCACCGGCCGCACCATCGGCGTCTATCCCGAGCTGAAGCACCAGGCCTGGTTCACCTCGCTGGGCTTCGATCCGGAGACGGCGCTGGTCGACGCCCTGACCACGCTCGGCTGGGTCGGCAAGGACGCACCGGTCTTCGTGCAGTGCTTCGAGGTCGGGCCGCTGGAGAGGCTGAACCGGCGCATCGATGCGCCGCTTATCCAGCTGATGAGCGCCGAGGGCGGCCCTGCCGACCGGCCCGGCCTGACTTACGCCGCCATGGCGACGGCTGTGGGCCTCAAGGCCGTCGCCGCCTATGCCGACGGCGTGGGCGTGGAGAAGACCATGGTCATCCCGCGCGACGCCGAGGCCCGCTCGCTGGCCACCACGGCGCTCGCGGCCGACGCCCACGCCGCGGGTCTGCTGGTGCACATCTGGACGATGCGGGCGGAGAACCATTTCCTGCCGCTGGAGCGCCGCCGGGGGCTGACCGGCAGCTCGGACTACCCGCGCCTGCATGGCGACCTGGCCGGCGAGATCGAGGCCTTCCGGGCCGCCGGCGTGGACGGGGTGTTCGCCGACTTTCCGGCCATCGCCGCCTCGGTCCGCGATCGCTAACACCGTTCTGCGAGCTTGACCTCGGGCGTGGCTTGAGGCGCCCTGTGCGCATGCGCAGCTTCCTCCTCGCGGCCGCCGCCGCCACCGCCCTCTCCGTCGGCCTCGCCGCCGCCCCGGCCCACGCCGGCGGCGCTCCCAACTACGCCAAGGTCCGGCGCGTGCTGGACTCCATGGGGCTGATGGGAAGCTGGGGCGTCGACTGCAATGCCATGCCCAGCTCCACCCAGTGGGAGACCATAGAAGTCACCGACAAGGGCGTGGTCCAGTCCGTCGAGGGCGGCGACGATTCCATCTCCACCTACAGGATCATCTCGGCCAAGCGGCTGAACCGCACCGATGTGCGGATGAAGTTCCTCTACATCCCCGAGGGCGGCACGGACGCCGAAGACGGCGGCGAGCCCAGCCCCGAGCAGGCCACCACCGTCGTCTATCGCGTCGAGGCCAACCGCCAGATGACCTGGTCCTCCGTCGGCCCGGACGGCGAAGCGCTGATCACCGCCGGCGTCTTCGCCGACGGGGACGAACACAGCGAATGGTACAATCGCTGCCCCGCCGACCGGAGCGCCCAATGAGAGGCGCCGCGCTCCTCCTGCTGACGATCGGCCTGGTCGGCTGCTCGGCGCCGGCGGCGACGCCCCAGGTGTCTCCCGCCGACCGCGCCCGGGTGAAACTGGTTCTCGAGGAGTCGGGCCTGGTCGGAACCTGGGGCGTCGATTGCTCCGGACCGCGCGCATCTCCCGATTGGGAGCACATCCAGATCGACGAAGGCGGGCTCGCCAGGACGGTCCTTGGCGCCGACGAATACGAGACCTCCTACACTTTCATCGACGCCGCCAGGACGGCGCCGGGTGAGGTGAAGGCGACGGTGGTCGCGGACGCGCCGGATCGCAAACTCGTCGTCGTCTACCGCGTCGACGGCGACAGGCAGATGACCTGGGCGACCGCCACCACCGACGGTGAACCACTGATCACGGACGGCGTGTCCAAGTCGGGTCGCCACAGTGAATGGTACCACCGCTGTCCGAACGGGATTCCCAGATCATGAACCGACTGATTTCCTTCACTCTCGCCGCCGCCCTCGCCGCGGCCGCGATCCAGCCCGCCCAGGCCGCGGCCCGGGTCGACAAGGCCAAGGTTCAAAAGGTCCTGAAGGCCGCCGGCTTGCTGGGTTTCTGGGCCGTCGACTGTTCCAAGGCGCCCAGTTCCGACAACCCCTGGGAAACCCTCGTCGTCGATCCCGAGGGCTACGTCATGGACGGCGACTACGAAGGGACCGACGGCGAGGAGGCCTATGTCGTCGAGGCCCGGCGCCTCGACGCCCACCACGTCTGGTTCCGCTATGAAGTCACCCTGGGCGAGCCGGAACTGACCCTGGTCTATGAAATCCAGGGCGACCGTCAGCGCACCTGGTCCTCACAGGATTCGACCGGCGAATATCTGATCAAGAACGGCGTCTGGCAGACCGACGAGGAGCCGGGCCAGTCCCAGTGGTACCAGCGCTGCCCCAACCGCTTCCCCGACCAGCCCGCCGATGGGGGCGATCAGACGCCTTCGAACTGAAGCTCGGCCAGGCGCGCGTAGAGCCCGCCCTTCTTCACCAGGGCCGCGTGGGTGCCCTCTTCGACCACCCGGCCTTCGTCCAGCACGATGATGCGGTCGGCGCGCAGGACGGTGGCGAGGCGGTGGGCGATGACGATCGTCGTGCGCCCGCTCATGGCGCGCTCCAGCGCCTCCTGCACCAGCCGCTCGTTCTCGGCGTCCAGGGCTGACGTCGCTTCGTCCAGCAGCAGGATGGGCGCGTTTCGGATCAAGGCGCGGGCGATGGCCATGCGCTGGCGCTGGCCCCCGGACAGCGAGCGCGCCTTTTCCCCCAGCAGGGTGTCGAAGCCCTGCGGCAGGGCCTCAATGAAGCTCAGCGCCTGGGCCTCGGCGGCGGCCTCGCGCACGTCGTCGACGGTGGCTTCCTCGCGGCCGAACAGGATGTTTTCCGCCGCCGAGCCCGAAAACAGGGCTGCATCCTGGGCCACCTTGGCCATGCGTTCGCGGATCTGGCGCGGATCGGCGCGGCGCAGGTCGACGCCGTCGACGCTGACCGTTCCCGATTCTGGATCGTAGAAACGCAGCAGCAGGCGAAAGACCGTGGTCTTGCCCGCCCCCGAGGGCCCGACCAGGGCAACGGTCTCACCGGTCTTCACCTTCAGCGTAAAGCCGTTCAGCGCCGGCAGGTCGGGGCGGCCTGGGTAGTGGAAGACGACATTGTCGAAGGCCAGCTCACCGATCGGCGGCATGGGCAGGGCGATCGGATCGACCGGCGGGCGGATCGAGGGCTGGGCTTGCATGAGCTCGTCGATGCGCTCCATGGCCCCGGCCGCCTTCTGCACATCGCCCCAGGTCTCGCCCAGCGAGCCCACCGACGAAGCCGCCATCACCGACAGGAAGACGAACATCACCAGCGTGCCGTGGGTCATGTCGCCGCCCAGCACCTGCTGGGCGCCCAGCCACAGGATGACGGTGATGCCGCCGAAGATCAGGGTGATGACCAGGGCCGTCATCACCGAGCGCGCCCGCACGCGCTGCAACGAGGTGGTGAAGGCGTTCTCAACCGCACTCGAGAACCGGCGCGACGCTGAACCCTCGCGCCCGAAGGACTGAACGGTCTCGAGCGCATCCAGGCTCTCGCCGGCGAAACCGACCGCCTCGGCGAAACTGTCCTGGGTCTTCACGGTCAGCTTGCGCACCACACGGCCGAACAGGAACATCGGCGCCAGCACCACCGGCAGCAGCAGCAGGACAAGGCCGGTCAGGGTCGGCGAGACGTAAAGCATCAGGATCAGCGCCCCGATCACCCCAAGCAGGTTGCGCAACGCCACCGAGATCGAGGTCGAGACCAGGCTTTCCACCAGCTGGATGTCGGTGGTCATGCGGCTGAGCACCTCGCCGATGCGCATGCGCATGAAGAAGGCCGGATCGAGGGTGAGGATGTGGGCGTAGAGGCTCTGGCGCAGGTCGGCGACGATGCGCTCGCCCAGCTTGGTGACGTAGAAATAGCGCAGCGCCGTGGCCAGGGCCAAGGCGACGGCGACCGCCCCCAGCAGGAAGAACGACCGGTTCAGCTGCGACGGGTCTGCCCCCTTGGCGAAGCCGTTATCCACGACCAGCCGCGCCGCGCCGGTCAGGCCGAGCGTCGCCCCTGTCGAAAACAGCAGGAACACCGAGGCCAGGAAGCCCTCGGCCCGGTGCTTCCACAAATAGGGCAGCAAACGCTTGAGCGGACGGATGTCGCGGCTCTTGCCCCGCCGGCCGCCGGCCTCCGACAGCTTGTCGGCCAGAATCTCGCCCCGGCCGGGACGTCCCTCGGCGACAGGCTCATTCTGAGGGACGGGACCCGACTCAGTCATCAAGGCTCACCATGACTCCGGTCTTGCCTTTCCGCGCCTCTATTTGTATAGACCCGCGCTCGCCGCCGGACGTCCGGCGGCATTTCCATTTTCCGCGACTGACGTTCGCCCGTTCCAGGCTGAAGCCCGATGAAACAGGATACCCATCCCGACTACCACTTCATCACGGTCGTGATGACGGACGGGACCAGCTATCGCACGCGCTCCACCTACGGCAAGCCGGACGCGACGCTCAATCTGGATATCGACCCCTCGACCCACCCCGCGTGGACCGGCGGCAACCAGACCCTGCTCGACCGCGGCGGCCGCGTGTCGCGCTTCGCGGCCAAGTACGGCGGGTTCATGAAGAAGTAGGGTCGCGCACCAGCCCTACCTGTGGCGCCGGCGACCCGATGGGTC
>JGI24770J26754_10000460_pt1 | contig 28732 bp, 26 predicted proteins | sample LakOneMetagenome_FD_26754 | JGI IMG/M metagenome (IMG submission 26754) | reverse complement strand
GGCTTACAGCTTTTAATTATTTTTTCTGCCTCTTCAACCATTGGCCTCATCTTTACGCCAAAAAAGTCGAGGCCAAGTTTGATCGCTTTCTCCCTGCTTTCCTGTTTATAGGCAGTGCCGATGATCTTTCTTTCTTCATCATTGAACAATGGCAGACTGTATGCACCTGGTATATGGGCGTGCTTATATTCACCGGGGCTGCGTACATCCAATACAGGATATTGCGCTGATAAATGAAACAGATCTTCTACTGAAATTTTTTGAATGGACATGTTCGGTCAATGCCTGCTAAGTTACAATAAAGATATGCTGGTGGTACCGGTCATTCGTCTCTTTTTCTACGCAGGATTATCGCAGCATTTGTTTTCAGGTCGGCGCTGAACCTTACTTCATATACCGACTGGCCTTCCCGTACAACGAGCAAACCCGTATTGGGTGGTATCGATCCGAGGTTCTCGGCATACATCACCAGCATTTGAGAGTCGGGTGTATTGCGATCGAAATAAATAGTGTATGAATTTGGTTTGATATCCAGGCCCTTCTTTGCTATGATAACTTTACCGTTCAATAAAACGCTTACCGTGTCTCCGTCAATTTCGCCGTTATCATACAATGTAAGCTGGAGGCTGTCTGATCTGTAATATAGTGATTGCTGGTTGTTGATCGATCTTTTGGCAACATCTACGGCTGCATTGGCCTGCTCCGGTAAAGCATTTTGTTTTGCCACAGGTTGTGCCGGCCTGGTTTCTTTTACAACAGCCGGTTTTGTTACCGGCTTCTCTACTTTTGCAACAACAGTTTCTTTTGGCTTTGGAGGGGCAGCCTGTTTAACAACAACCGGCGCCGGCTTTTTCACTTCAACTTTTGCTACTGCAGGTTCAGGCGCTTTTTCAATTTTTGCAAGCGGGATATTCACTGGCTTTATGGATGCCATTGGCCTGGCTACTGATGCAATCGGCTTTATTGTTTTTTTAGACTGATCTGCTTTTGCAAGATCGGTAAGAATGACTTTGTTAAGATTCCGTTCGGGCTTTTCGGTTGGTTCTTTTGTAAAAGATAATTTATCTGCCAGTGCAAGCTCGTCCAGTTTTTTAAATATGGCTGTTGATCTGTAATCGATCTTATGTTCCATTTGAACAGAACCGCTGGCAGCCAGGTACCTCCTGGTCCTGCTGGTGTTCCAGGTGCCACTAAGCTGCATGGTACTGTCAAGCGTGATCAAAGTAAGTGTCATTGTTTTTTTCACTTCTTTGGGTTGGGAAATGCTGGAAGCTTTTGAGAGCTGGTTGTCATCTTCAATAACGATCGTATTGTCGGTTACCTTGATCTTGTGGTCCCTGAACACCACCTGTTGTATCCCGTTCTCTTCAAAAGCAATGCGAGAATAGCCGCTGTATTTCCCTTTTTCTTCGCTGATGGTGAGTTCAAAGGGGTAAGTCTTTTTAGTTGAATCAACATAGAATTCTCCTTTCCAAACACCGGTGATATTCTTTGAAGGAGTTTGCCCGGGTTGCGCAAAAGCAAACACTGGAAGCAACAGCAGCAGTAGTTGGTATCGTATCTTCTTTTTCAAATGACCGGCATTATTATTTTAAAAATATGTCTTTCTTTTGTTAATCGAATGCTATTGCAAATAAAAAAACCGTTGATCGCTCAACGGTTATATATTTATTTGAGAGGCTTTTTAAATTAGCCATTCATGCTTGTAAGGAATTCTGCGTTGTCTTTTGTTCCTTTCATGTTTTTCAAAAGCGTATTCAATGCTTCTTCCGGGTTCATGTCTGCCATGTGCTTGCGCAATACCCACATGCGTTGGAATGTATCTTTATCCAGCAACAGGTCATCACGGCGTGTTGAAGAAGATACGATGTCGATAGCAGGATAAATGCGCCGGTTGGAAAGTTTACGTTCCAGTTGCAATTCCATATTACCGGTTCCTTTGAATTCCTCGAAGATCACTTCGTCCATTTTACTNCCGGTATCAACAAGTGCNGTTGCGATGATGGTAAGGGAGCCTCCAAATTCTATCTTACGGGCTGCACCAAAAAATTGTTTTGGNTTTTGCATCGCATTCGCTTCCACACCACCCGATAATACTTTACCGGATGAAGGGGCAACGGTATTGTGTGCCCTTGCCAAACGGGTGATCGAATCAAGCAATATCACCACATCGTGGCCGCATTCTACCAGGCGTTTTGCTTTTTGCAAAGCCATGGTACTGACCTTCACGTGCTTCTCTGCAGGCTCATCAAAGGTAGAAGCAATTACTTCTGCCTTTACACTGCGTTCCATATCGGTAACCTCTTCGGGCCTTTCATCTACGAGTACGATCATGAGGTAACATTCGGGATGATTTTCTGCAATAGCATTTGCCAGTTCTTTTAATAACATGGTCTTACCCGTTTTCGGTTGTGCCACGATCAAACCACGCTGCCCTTTACCGATCGGTGTAAACAGGTCCATGATACGGGTGCTATAGTTATCCGCTTTTGTAGTAAGCTCCAGTTTCTCGAATGGGAAAAGTGGTGTCAGGTAATCAAATGGCACACGGTCTCTTACTTCTTCGGGGCTTTTGCCATTGATCGTTTCAACTTTCAGCAAAGCAAAATATTTTTCGCCTTCTTTGGGTGGACGTACAGAACCATAAACAGTGTCTCCTGTTTTTAAACCAAATAATTTTATCTGTGATGGAGATACATAAATATCATCGGGTGAAGAAAGATAATTGTAATCACTGCTGCGCAAAAAACCATAACCATCGGGCATCATTTCCAATACACCTTCTCCCAATACAACGCCGTCAAATTCTATATTAAATGCAGGCTGCTCTTTTCTTTGCTGGTAGTGGCGTGCTTCTTTGCCGGGCTTTTCAGGTTCATCCATCATCACTTCGGGTTGCTGGATATCTTCCTGCTGTAACATTTGTGCAATGGCCGGTGGTATGCTGCTGTCTTCGTCGGTCAAAGGCTGTAATTCTTCTTCCTCTTCTTCGAGTTCCGGTTTTATTTTTTTAACAGGTAATTTTTTTTCTACTTCTGCTTTTTTGTGTTTTGGCGCTGCTTCTTTTTTAGCATGTTCTTCTTTCAACGGCTCTGCTGCTGCGTTGCCGGAATCTTTTAAGATGCGCTTGCGTTTTGGCTTTTCGCCATCTGCTGTTTTCTTTTCTTCTGCCATGTGAGATTGTTTTTCCATGATAGTATCTACCAGGTCCTGCTTATTCATTTTTTTCGAATTCGGAATGCTGTATTGCTCTGCTATATCAAGCAGTTCCGGAACGAGCAGTTCGTTCAGTTGTGATATGTTGTACATAAAATATGAGAAAATGCGTTTTTCAAAAATCCCGTCTTAGTTTTCTGTAAAATTTGAAGTTGAAATTTATGCTGATGGAAGTGGTTGAATCGTTGAAGGAATATGACTTAAGGATAATCTTCCCAACCTTTTCCAGTGCAATGATACGCAGATTTTAGATAATAAAAGAATTTTTTGTGCCACTTACCCCTTTTACATATTTACAATGCCTGTTATTTGTTTGCCTTCAACCCTGCGGTACAGCTGCAGTTGCATGCATGATAAAATAATTCTTCACCCCCGGGCAGCCAGGATAAATATCTTTTAAAGATTGCAGGGATTGGCCCATATCCCCCTTTAACCCTTGCCTCATATCCTTTCCATTTACTGTTTATCCGTTAAACACATCATTGGTAATAATCTGTTTTTGAAGCCTTGTATTCTTTCATAGCTTGTATGCCAAAACTAATTGCATGAAAAAATTCATCTCTACCTGCTTTGCATTAGCAGTATTTACGGTAACGGCTTTTTGCCAGTTAACTGTTTTGCCGGATGGCGGAAATAAAAAAGCTTCTTTATCTGAACGCATCGGTATCACTGATGTAACCATTCATTACGACAGGCCCGGTGTAAAGGGCCGTGAAGGAAAAATATGGGGACAGCTTGTGCCCGTTGGGTTTGCAGACCTCGGCTTCGGTTCCAGTAAAGCCGCTCCGTGGAGGGCTGGCGCCAATGAAAATACCACGATAGAATTTTCAACCGCCGTGAAAATAGAAGGCAGTGAATTGCCGGCCGGTAAATACGCTTTCTTCATTGCGTATGACCCGAATGAATGCACACTTATCTTCTCAAAGAACAACAGTTCCTGGGGAAGTTTTTTTTATAAAGAAAATGAAGATGCCCTAAGGGTTAAAGTAAAACCNGTGGCGTTGGATAAAAATATCGAGTGGCTNAAATATGAATTCAGCAATGAAAAAGAGAACAGCGCAACGATCGCTTTACAATGGGAAAAACTGATGATCCCTTTTAAGGTTGAAGTGGATTATATAAAAACNCAGCTGGAATCTTTCCGAAAAGAATTACAGACAGACAAAGGNTTTATATGGCAAAGCTGGAACCAGGCTGCACAATGGTGCCTGCAGCATAATACAAACCTGGAAGAAGCATTGAAATGGAGCGACTCTGCCATCAATGATGCTTTTGTGGGTGAAAAGAATTTCCGGTCACTCAGCACAAAGGCACAGCTATTAGACAAACTTGGGAGAACTGCAGAGGCTGATGCTGTGATGAAAGAAGCAATGCCATTCGCAAATATGCAGCAGCTGCACCAATACGGCAGGCAATTGCTGCAACAGAAAAAAAATAAAGAAGCGCTCGATATCTTTAAAATGAATGCGATGAAGAACCCCAACCAGTTCACAACACTGATGGGATTAACAAGGGGTTATTCTGCAAACGGGGATTATAAGAATGCATTGAAAACGGCTAAGCAGGCATTGCTGCTTGCTCCTAATGATCAAAATAAAACCTTTGTGGAAGGAGCGATCAAAAAGCTTGAAGAAGGAAAGGATATTAATAATTAGCTACTGCCGAAACCAGTTAATAAAAAAGCAGCCCATGGGCTGCTTTTTTCGTGTTCAGTTTTATGGGGTGGCCAATTTTTTCTTCACCTCACTTCTCACCAGCGCATTGCCTACATCATTAAAATTATAGGCTGCCACTTCTTTATACAAAGCCAATGCATTCTCTTTATTTCCTGCGGCCTCATTTGCTTTTGCAAGGAGATATTTATTATAAATGGAATTTGGATCTGCTTTCTCAAAATGTGCGATCGCATCTTTATAGTTCTTTTCCTTTAGGCTTACCAGGCCCATGTCTGCATGATAGCCTTCCAGCTTACGGTCATCTTTGATCGGGTCCAGGGTTGTTTTCATGGCTTCCAGTTTTGCTTTGGCCTCATCCATTTTTCCTTCAGCCAATGCGATCATTGCCTGCCAGCGAAGCGAATCTGCCGCCCCAAATACTTTTACTTCTGCTGTGTTTCCCAGGTCCTTTGTCACCTGGTCGGAAGTTGATCTTATCATGGGCTCAATCTGTTTTAACAATGCGGCATCACCGGTATGCACGGCTATCGCACCAAGCGTAGTGAGCATCGTGTTCAGATCATTGGCCATACTTTCTTTTGAAGCACCACTGGCATTCATTTTGGCAATTTCATCCAACAGGTATTTGTCAGCAGCCTTGGTATCNCCCGCAAATAAATAGGTATAGGCCGTATTTAAAACAGGCCCTGATTTTGAAGCATCATGCATGCCTCCATCTGCATAATTCTTCCGGGCTTCTTCAAAATTTCCCAGGTATATATTTGAATGCCCCAGTTTATAATATGCTTCGGGCCCGTCGGCATTTAACTGGATTGCTTTTGTATAAGCATCTTTTGCTTTTTGAAAATCGTTTTGTGCCCGGTAAACATCTCCCAAAGAAATTTCAGCACCCGGGCTTTTCGGAGCCATCGAAACAATTTTCATGGCATTCTCTTCCGCTTTCTTTAGATCCTTAGGTTCATTAAAAAGATAAGATCCCGCTAAAAAAGCATATCCTCCAACCCAGTTAGGATCCAACTGAACGGCCCTGGTAAAAGCTTCCCTGGCTTTATCAAACTGGTTGTTTCCGGAATAGGCATTACCCAGGTCAACCTGCGCCCTGGCAGCATCCGGATATGCCGCAGCAATTTTTTGAAGTATGTCTAAACCTTTATTCCGGTCGCCGGTCAGGTTCGTGCTCATATAATCTGCAAACATTTTTTCCCAGTTGCTGGCGCTGTCGATGTTTGCTTTTCCACTGGCAATATTGTCTGCATATTCTTTTGCTGATTGAGATGTGTTTGCACGCAGCAGGTAGGCAAGTCCAAATTTTGGATCCAGTTCTATTGCTTTGCTAAAAGCCGTCCTGGCATTCTTAATATCATTCAGGTCATAGAAGGACAGCGCTTCTTTGAAAGCCGCCAATGCTTCGGGTGACCTTGTAGTAGCAGGGATGTCGGTAACCTTTGCATCCGCCGGTTTTTTTTCTGTACTGCTGCTATTGTTGCAGGAAGGGAGAAAATAAAAAACAGCGAGGGTCATCAACGCTAAAAAGAACAATTGCTTTTTCATACAAATAAATTTATGCCTGTATGGCTTGTTAATAATAATTTAGATGTAATTACAATTTTTAGCTGCTGGTTATATTCACAAGATGGACATTGTGATTCTGCGAGGTCTATCAAATTACAAAGAATTTCAAAATAAGCAAGCTTTTCTTTTTACTTTTAAACAGCCTGAAATATTTAATCTCGTTGTGAACTGTGCCGTGGGTGGCAGTTATACAGAAGCCGCCAAAGAATTAAAACCAAAGTTTCAAAAAAAGATTTAGCCGCCCGGGCGAATAAAAAAATGCTCCTGCTGTGATATTTCATCTCCTGCTGCGAATAATATATAAATGAAGCTGATGAACAGAACTGTTGATAAAGAAGCTTTCTTAGCGCTTATCGGGGAGCACCGGAAGATCATATTTAAGATATGTAATTCCTACTGCCCGAATAAAGACGACCGGGAGGACCTTGCCCAGGAGATCATTTTCCAGTTATGGAAGTCGTATGGAACATTTGATACGGGCTATAAATTTTCTACCTGGATGTACCGCATCGCTTTGAATGTTGCGATAAGTTTTTACCGGAAACAAAACCGGGTGGCTCAAACGATTTCGTTCCCCGAATCCATTCCTGATATAGAAGATAAAACCGACGCGACAGTTCATACAGAAGAGAACATCAGCCGCCTCCAGCACTTTATAAACGAATTGAAAGAACTGGATAAAGCATTGATGATACTTTACCTCGAAGAAAGAAGTCAAAAAGAGATCTCCGAGATCCTGGGCATAACAGAAACCAATGTTGCCACCAAGATCAGCCGGATAAAGGATAAACTAAAACAAAAATTCTTAACCATTCAATAGTTTAAAATGGAAGACACAGCATTAAAGAATATGTGGGCAGATTACGGAAACCAAATAGAAGAAAGCAGGATATTGAATATGCAATCATGGGCCCTTAATTTGAAATGCCTGGAAATGATCCAGTCGCAAAAGGCAAAATCCAAATTAAGGATATTAACCGCTGAAAAAATCATAGGCATCATTATAGGAATTGCCTGGGTATGGTTTTTAGGCATCCTTGTATACGCCGTTAATTTTAAGAACCTGTTCTTTTCAATTTCCGTGGGCATCGTTTTTTTATTCAATGTGGTGGCTGTTATAAATTATATCCGGCATCTTATTATGATCGGCCGGATAAATTACAGTGACAATATAACCGACACCCAAAAAAAGTTAGCCGGGCTGCAAACGGCCATCATCAGTAACAACCGGTTTTTATTGTTGCAATTCCCTTTTCACAGTACCTGGTTCTATAACTGGCAATGGATACACAACGACCCGGTATCCTTCTGGTGCATTGCTGTTCCCATCAGCATTGCTCTGGCCATACTCGGAATCTTCCTGTATGTGAATTATTCTGTGAAGAACCTGCACAAGCCCTGGGTAAAAGCTTTAATGATCGGGTCCGGCTTCAGGTCGGTTACAAAGGCGATGGATTTTATAGATGAAATTGATGAATATAAAAAGGATAAACTTTAGTGTGCCGAAAAACAAATGCGCTTGTAAAAGGTTTTATGGATATTGCAGTATAAAACTCATCTGCTATGTTCCTTATCATCCTCGGCATTTTACTTTTAATTGCATCAGCCACTTTTTTAAAACACAACCCTACACTTGCACGCTTTAAAAATACCGGTAGTGTGATCGGTTTTGGATTTATAGCAGCAGGTATTGTTGCTGCTTCCGTTATTCAAATCAATCCCGGGGAGATCGGGATAAAAATCCTGTTCGGTAATATCCAGAAAGATGTGCTGAGCAGCGGGCTTCATTTTGTAAACCCCTTACTGGATATCCAGAAGATAGATGTAAAAACACAGAATTATACCATGAGTGGTGTCAATGATGAAGGGAACAAAGCCGGTGATGATGCCATCCGGGTGTTAACCAGCGACGGGCTTGAAGTTACCATCGATCTCACCGTTCTGTACCGGGTTGTAGCTGCAGATGCGCCAAAACTTTTGAGGGAGACCGGCAGTGATTATAAAGATAAAATAGTGCGCCCTATCACCCGGACCAAGATCCGGGATAATGCGGTTTATTACCAGGCCGTTGATCTTTTTGGGAACAAGCGTGACGAATTTCAGCAGCGCATTTATAAAAGTATCGAGAACGATTTCAAGGGCCGCGGTTTAATGCTCGAACAATTATTGGTAAGGAATATCACGCTTCCGAATTCTGTAAAAGCATCCATCGAATCCAAGATCAATGCCGAACAGGATGCGAAGAAGATGGAATTTGTATTACAGAAAGAAAGGCAGGAGGCGGAACGCAAAAGAGTAGAAGCGCAGGGTATTTCAGATTACCAGCGTATCATTAATACCGGCCTCACCAGCCAACAGCTGCAATACGAACAGATCAAGGCCATGAAAGAATTATCCCTCAGCAACAATGCAAAAGTGATCGTAATGGGCAAAGGCAGCAACCCTATTATTTTAGACACAAAGGAATAAAAAAAATAATCAGTTAATCAATGTTAGCACATACCCACTGATTCAGTGATTTTATGCTACATTTACAAAGTTGCTAATTAAATCTATTCAGCTGATGGAAACAGTGGTGCTGAAGTCTTTTGACAATTATTTTTCTGCAAATATTATTTTAAGCAGGTTACAGCAGTCTGGCGTGGATTGTTATTTGAAAGACGAATATACCGTTACCATCGATCCCCTGCTCAGCAATGCCATTGGCGGTATAAAGCTTGCGGTTTATATAGACGATGTGCCCGATGCATCCAGGCTGCTCCAGGAATTTGAAGAAGAATATTTACGCACTATAGATTGCCCACGTTGCACCGGTAATCATATCACCCATGTATCAAGGCCTGCCGCAAGGAATTTCATCACATCCATTCTCACCTGGCTTTTTAAAAGCTATTCCATAGACCCCGAAAAAATCTACCAGTGCCAGGATTGCAATTACGAAACAAAAAACCTTCCCGAACTAAAGCTTGAAAATAATTAAATGAAAAATCTTTTCGATAGCGCTCCCTATAACGAGGTTGTAGAAAGAATGAATAAACTTTCGCCGGCTTCAGCAGCTCAATGGGGAAAGATGAATGTTGCCCAAATGCTGGCACATTGCAAAGAGGCTTTTAAAGTTCCGCTTAGTGAAAAAAAGATCCCCCGTGCTTTTGCCGGCAGGGTAATAGGCTGGCTGATCAAGAAAAAATTATACAATGACAGCCCGTGGAAACAGAACCTTCCTACCGCTCCCAATTTTATAATAAGGGATGAGCGTGATTACGATCATGAGAAGCAGCAGCTGATGGAATTNGTCAATANGTTTNATAANGCCGGGCCGAATGGCATCAGCAAATATCCCCATCCATTCTTTGGAAAATTCACCCCGGAACAATGGGGAATGAGTATGTATAAACATCTGGATCATCACCTGCAGCAGTTCGGCGTTTAGTTTTTTTACTGCAAAGAAGCCAAGATGCAAAATGATATTTAAACATTAGCGTCTCTGCGCTTTAGCGGTTACTANCCCGTAAACTTTACCAGCCGGTTCACTGCTTCTTCCAGTGTAGATTCTTTTTTTGCAAAACAAAAACGCAACACCTGGTTATTGACCGCTTCTTTATAAAATGCTGCAACAGGTATCGTGGCAACACCGGCTTCTTTTGTAAGCCTTACAGCAAATTCATGTTCGGGCTCATCACTTATTAACCTGTAACTGTACAACTGGAAATAACTTCCATAAGATGGCAGGGCTATGAATTTTGTCTGCTTCATATATTCCGCCAAATGATCCCTTTTTTGTTGCAGGAATTTTCCAAGCTGCAGGTATTGTTCCCTGTCGTTTAAAAAATCTGCCAGTGCATATTGCATGGGACTGTTGCAGGTAAAACAATTGAACTGGTGCACTTTCCTGAATTCTTTCATCAGTGCGTCGGGCGCAATACAATAACCAAGTTTCCACCCGGTGCAATGATAGGTCTTGCCGAATGAAAAACAAACAAAGCTCCTCTCCAGCAAATCAGGATAACGAAGCATTGAAAGATGTGGCTTGTCATCAAAGATCAGGTGCTCATACACTTCGTCACTGATGATGATGATACTGGTATCTTTTACAATGGCACGCAATTGTTCAATATCTGTTTCATCCAACACACTACCTGTTGGGTTGTGCGGCGAATTAAGGATGATGGCTTTTGTTTTCGCTGTCACCCTGTTCTTTACTTCCTGCCAGTTTATTTTATAATCGGGGAAGCTGAGCGGTATTGGTACAGCGATCCCATTATTGATCTCGATATTTGGAATATAACTGTCATAAGCCGGTTCGAACAATATGACTTCGTCGCCTGGCTGCAGGATGGTTGTAAAGGCTGTATAAATGGCGTAGGTGCCGCCGGGTGTGATGGTAATATCTGTATCGGGGTTGATCACCGAATTATACAGAGATCCACATTTAGAGGCCAGACTTTCCCGTAGGACAGGCAACCCACACATGTGTACATACTGATTGTGGCCCTGCAACATGGCTTTGTTCACCAGCCCGGAAAGTTCTTCGTTCATGGAAAAATCCGGGAAGCCTTGTCCCAGGTTTACTGCTTTGTGGCTGGCAGCCAGCGAACTCATAACAGTAAATATAGTAGTGCCTACAGCAGGTAATTTGCTTTGTATGGATGGTAACAATGAAAAGTTTTTTGATGATTAACTTTTCAAAAATAAGGTTTAGGCCGAAAAAACAGGATTAAGATTTGGCGAATAAGGCGGGTTGCTGTTAACGGGTTTCACCGCATGCATTTTACGGCTGCGCTTCCTGGCAAATAAGAAGAACAAGGGAAAACACCATAATATTTTTGAGAGTACGGCTGTGCTGCTTTGAAATAAGCGCACTCTTTGTGCAGGCACTTCATTCACCGGCCCAAAAGTTGCGTTTTCACCATTGCCAAACTGGTAAGATAAGTTTTCATGTTTATTGGCATCATAGTATTTTTTCAGGCTATCATTATTACCATTCCAGCTTTGATGCAACCGCTCTTTTAAATTCATGGTTGGTTCCATATTAGGATCAAAATAATACCAGTTGCCTGCCGAGTTTATTTCTATTGCGTAGTGGTGTGGGAAACCCACTTTGCGATAATCAATATTTTTTCTTTTAAGTATCTCCATCATCACCAATGCCTGTTGAGAACAAGCCGCATCCGGGTGTTTCATGATCTCTTCTGGTTGAACCTTACACGACAATCCGATTCCGGTAATTTTTTCACCAACGGCAGCGATCCAGTTCTCGTTCATTTTCCAGTGAGAAAACCCGTGATAAAACCTGCATGAAATAAAATAGGATAATAACTGGGCGTATTCGGGAGAATGGATATCTATCTTTTTTGCAGCCGCTTCATTGTCTACATATTTTTCCAGCTTATCAATAGAGTTGATGGAAGCAAGTACAGGATGGAACCTTTCAACATGGTTGTAGGGCAGTTGTTCGTTGATATCCTGCTTGATAAAATTGGGCACAGCAAGTATCACCGCAAGGGAAATAAGTAAAGGTTTTACATTCATAGCCAAGTGTTGTTGGTTAAAAATTACAACAAGCTGCTAAATAAAGGATTAATACATTTCGCAATTACCACTAAACGATATAAAAAATTATATATTGTTTGGCAGCCCGGGATTTTTACAGAAACTTATCCCCTTTGCTGCGTTTGATCTCGGCCACATATTCTTTTATTTCCTGTTCCTTATCTTTTTTGCAGATCATCAGCACATCTTTCGTGTCTACCACAACAAAATCTTCCAGGCCCTGTAACAGGACAAGCTTGCGGTTGTCGACGTGTACCATGTTCTTGGTGGCATCTATGATCACCACATTGTCGCCGGCCACTGCATTTTCCAGGTAATCTTTTTCCAATGTTTCATAGGCGCTGGCCCAGGTACCCAGGTCGCTCCATCCAAAAGAAGAGGGGATCACATAAACATTATCGGCTTTTTCCATCACGCCATAATCAATAGAGATATTGATGCATTGCGGATAGATCCGTTCCACTGCCGCAGCTTCTTTCGACGTATTCAGGTTTGATTTTTCGGCATCAAATACTTCATGCATCTCGGGCAATAGTTTTTCAAATGCCTTGATGATGTTCTTTACCTGCCATACAAATATGCCTGCATTCCATAAAAAATCGCCGCTGGCCACAAATGTTTTTGCCAGCTCCAGGTCGGGCTTCTCTGTAAAAGTTTTTACCTTGAAGATATTGTCACTTACTGCCAGTTGCTCATATGTATATAGCCATATCCTGTATTTGGATTTGTTGGTTTGATGCCAAGCGTGAGCAGGGCTTTTATATGCGATGTGAAATGCAGGGCTTCCTGGCAAACCTTTTTAAACCCTTCGTCATCTGTTATCAAATGATCTGCCGGTGCACATATCAGGTTAGCATTGGGATTTTGCTGGTGGAGTTTATAAGATATATAAGCGATACAGGGCGCTGTATTTTTCCGCGAAGGCTCGCATAATATATTGGCTTCATCCAGTTCGGGCAATTGCTTTTTTACGATGTGTTTATAGTTCTCGGCAGTTACTATATAAATATTTTCCAGGGGAATGAAGCGGACGAACCTGTCAAATGTTGCCTGTATCAGTGTTCTGCCACTGTTTAAAATATCCAGGAACTGTTTTGGGTAATCGGTGCGGCTCATTGGCCAAAACCTGCTTCCGATGCCGCCGGCCATTATTGCTACGTAGTGGTTCTTATTCATATAAGCGCTGCTGTTTTGCGTTGTTGCAATCGTATTTAAATTATCCCTTCCCTGACAAGGTCGTGCAAATGTACAATGCCGGCATAGCGGTCATTTTCCAATACAAGCAACTGGCTTATATCGTTGTTCCGCATTATCTCCAGTGCTTCTGCCGCCAATGCATTTGAATGAATTGTTTTTGGTGAAGCACTCATGATATCTTTTGCGGTAAGTACATTTACAGCATCATTTTTTTCAAGCATTCTTCTCAGGTCACCATCGGTAATGATTCCCAATGGCCTGTTGTCATCATCTACTACTGCTGCTGCACCCAACCGGTTCTTTGTGATCTCAACAATGGCTTCTTTTACCGATGATGTTGTTCTTACAGCCGGCTTTTGATCACTGCTGATCAATTCCGAAACCCTTAAATATAATTTCTTGCCGAGTGTACCACCGGGATGGAACTTTGCAAAATCTTCGCTGTTAAACCCTTTCATTTCCATCAGGCATACAGCCAGTGCATCTCCCATTACCATTTGTGCTGTTGTACTGGTGGTAGGTGCAAGGTTATTCGGGCAGGCTTCCTGTGCAACAGTTGTGTTCAGCAGTATATCACAATTACTGGCAAGATAAGAATGAATATTTCCCGCCATTCCGATCAGTGTATTGCCAAAATTTTTAAGGAAGGGAACCAGTACTTTTATTTCCGGGCTGTCGCCGCTTTTACTGATGAGCAATACAATGTCCTCGGATTGTATCATACCCAGGTCGCCATGAATGGCATCTGCAGCATGCATAAAAATAGAAGCGGTGCCTGTACTGTTGAGCGTGGCAACGATCTTTTGTGCAATGATGGCGCTCTTGCCGATCCCGCTCACCACCAGCCTTCCTTTTCCATATGCGATCTTTTCAACAGCTTTTTGAAAATCACTGTTGATGAATGCTTCCAGTCCGCTTATTGAACTGGCTTCCAACTGGATGGTGCGAAGCGCAACCGGTATAATTATTTCGCTGTTCATTTTGAAGCCGCAAACCTACTTCAAATAAGGCATAATGCAAAGAAAGATGATTCTGTAAAGCACCTGGTCTTATCAACCCGAATGTAAAAATTATTCACCCCTTTCAATAAAAAATTGATTATCTTAATAGGCGATAAAAAACTATGTTAAGATTGGCACAAAGCTGCATCCCGTTTGTTTTTGCGGCTATCTTGAATTAACTTCGCTGCCCCTTTATGAAAAAACTTGTTTAAACAACTATGCATTCATAAAACTAAATGTGAAAGAGAGAAAAACGTTATGGCTACAGTAAAATCAAAATCCAATACGGTAAAAAAAACCGCAGGCAAAATTCCACCTGCAAAAAAGATCAGCAATGACCTTTCCGGCCAGTTACAGGAAGAGTTCGGCTTTGATGGATTCAAAGGTCCGCAGGAAGAGATCATCAATACTTTATTAAGCGGCAGGGATACTTTTGTCATCATGCCTACAGGCGGGGGCAAAAGCCTTTGCTACCAGTTACCGGCCATGATCAGCGAAGGTGTTGCCATCATTGTTTCCCCACTCATAGCGCTCATGAAAAACCAGGTTGACCTGGTAAGAAGCTACAGCAGCAAAGATGATGTAGCACATTTCCTGAACAGCACCCTTAACAAGGGCCAGCAAAAAATAGTGAAAGACGACCTGGCTTCCGGTAAAACAAAAATGCTGTATGTGGCTCCTGAAACACTTACCAAGGAAGACAATGTCGAATTCTTCAGATCGCTGACCATTTCTTTTTTTGCAGTGGATGAAGCGCATTGCATTTCAGAATGGGGCCATGATTTCAGGCCTGAATACCGCCGGCTTAAAGAAATAATGGACCAGATCAATCCAAATGTTCCCATCATCGGGCTAACAGCAACCGCTACACCCAAAGTACAAAGTGATATCCTGAAAAATCTTGGGCTTCGCAAGCCTGCTGTTTTTATTTCTTCCTTCAACAGGCCAAACCTTTATTACGAGATACAGCCAAAGGTTAACCTCGACCAGACGAATAAAAGTATCGTACGTTTCATCCAGCAACATAAAAACAAAAGCGGGATCATTTATACACTCAACCGGAAAACAACCGAAGAGCTTGCAAAAATGTTGATGGCAAATGGCATCAAGGCCGTTGCATATCATGCCGGGCTTGACTCCAAATTAAGAGCAGAAAGGCAGGACCAGTTCCTGAATGAAGATGTTCATGTGATCGTGGCCACCATTGCTTTCGGAATGGGAATAGATAAACCGGATGTCCGTTTTGTGATACATTATAATATTCCCAAGTCAATTGAAAATTATTACCAGGAAACCGGGAGGGCCGGAAGGGATGGCCTGGAAGGGAAATGTATCTTATACTATTCTCACAAAGATGTTGCAAAGCTGGAACACCTGATGCGTGACAAACCGCTGAGTGAACGTGAAGTGGGTGCGCAACTGATCAATGAAACCGTGTCGTACGCAGAGAGCAGCATTTGCAGGCGCAAAACATTATTATATTATTTTGGCGAGCCTTATGATGACAAACACAGCTGCGGCCATTGCGATAATTGTTTGAACCCTAAAGAAAAAATAGAGGCCAAAGAAGATGCCGTGACGGTATTGAAAGCCGTAAAGGCTTTGGGAGAACAGTTCACACTGGAATATGTGCTGCAGATATTAATGGGCCATGCAAACCAACAGGTGAAGATGTACCGGCACGAGGAGCTGAATGTATTTGCAAGCGGCAATGACAAAGAGCCGCATTACTGGAGCAGCCTTATCAGGCAAATGCTCCTGCACGGCTTGCTGGAAAAAGATATCGTGGAATATGGCATCTTAAAATTCACCAAAAAGTCGGAAGCCTTTTTGAAGAAGCCGACATCGTTCAAGATAGTACTGAATAATTTATTTGAAGAAGCCAATGCGGATGACGAGGAGGGTGCTGATGCAGCTGCAGCAGACGGCGGCGCTGCCGATGAAAAATTGCTGGCTCTTTTAAAAGAGCTGCGCAAAAAAGTTGCAAAGGAAAAGAATCTTCCGCCCTTTGTGATCTTTCTCGAAACCTCGCTGGAAGATATGGCTACCATGTTCCCGACCTCCATGCCAGAGCTTGAAAAGATCAGCGGGGTAAGTAAAGGAAAAGCGATGCGTTATGGCAAACCTTTCCTGGATGTTATCAGCGCTTATGTTGAAGAGCACGATATTGAAAGGCCGGATGATTTTGTGATGAAGACCGTTGCCAACAGGAACAACAATAAGATCTTTATCATACAAAATGTAGACAAAAAGATCCCGCTGGAAACCATTGCCAAAACAAAGGACCTTCGGATAGAAGAGCTCCTGGAAGAAATGGAAACGATCGTGGCAAGCGGTACAAAACTGAATTTGAATTATGCCATTAACGATATGGTGGATGAATATGAGCAGGAAGAGATCATTGATTATTTCAAAAGCTGTGAAACATCATCCTTACAGGTTGCGCAGGAAGAACTGGCCGGCAGCGATTTTAACTGGGAACAGTTGAAACTGATGCGGATCAAGTTTTTGTGTGAGTATGGTAATTAGATAACACGGATTTTTATATACAATTGCACGAATTAATCAGCCCGGTAGAATCTACCGGGTTTTATTTTTATCTGCAACCATCTGTTCAATCCGCGTTTCTATCATCCGCAGCAGCCTCGCTAATTTATTTTATATAATCCAAACAATTAGTTTTCCATAGTGTTATACAGCTCTAAACTTGACCTCTATGACCAAAGTAAACGCATACGCAGTTCCTGCAGCAACATCGGCATTGGGCCCATTAATAATTGAAAGGAGAACACCCGGCTTACATGATATCCAGATCGAAATTCTATATTGCGGCGTTTGCCATTCAGATATACACCAGGCAAGAAATGAATGGGGAAATTCTATTTATCCCATGGTGCCGGGCCACGAAATCGTTGGGCGTGTATCAGCCGTTGGTGATCATGTAAAAAACTTTAAGGTCGGTGACCTGGCAGGTGTAGGTTGCCTCGTGGATTCCTGCCGTACCTGCAGTCAATGCGAAGCAGGTGAAGAACAGTTTTGTGAGAATGGCATGACTGGTACTTATAATAGCATTGATAAAAATGGCCAGACAACTTATGGCGGCTATTCAACGCAGGTAGTTGTTGATGAAAAATACAGCCTGCATGTTTCTGAAAAATTAGACCTGAAAGCAGTAGCTCCTTTGCTTTGCGCTGGCATTACAACCTATTCACCATTGAGGCACTGGAAGGTTGGCCCTGGACAAAAAGTAGCCATCGTCGGATTGGGAGGACTCGGCCATATGGGCGTGAAGCTTGCTGCGGCCATGGGTGCAGAAGTAACGGTATTAAGCACTTCTGATAATAAAGAAGCAGATGCAAAAAGGCTCGGTGCTACCCATTTTGTAAACAGCAGGAATGAAGAAAAGATGAGCGCTCTTAAAAATCATTTTGATTTTATTTTAAATACCGTATCAGCTCCTAACAGTTATGACAGCTTTTTGCAACTGGTAAAGACAAATGGAGCGATGGTATTGGTAGGCGCACCCCCAGAGCCTTCTGCCGTAACAGGCTTTAACCTGATCATGCAACGCCGTACTTTAGCCGGTTCATTGATCGGTGGTATAAGGGAAACACAGGAGATGCTGGATTTTTGTGCCGAACATAATATTGTCAGTGATGTAGAAATAATACCGATGGATAAGATCAATGAGGCTTATGAACGAATGATGAAGAATGATGTGAAGTACAGGTTTGTGATCGATATGGCAAGTTTAAAGCAGTAAAGAAGTAATTCCGGCGGTATATCTTCTAAAAAACTTTCCTGTTAAGCAAAATCCCCTTATTTTTGCAGCCCCGAAAGGGTAAGCAGGTGCGGTAGCTCAGTTGGTAGAGCAATGGACTGAAAATCCATGTGTCGCCGGTTCAATCCCGGCCCACACCACAGCTTTAAAAGATTCCCGGTAGCAATACCGGGTTTTTTTATCAATAATAAAAACTGGTAGTAACTGAATATATATATGTCGTCCCGATGTGCTATCGGGACCCACACCACAGCTTTAAAAGATTCCCGGTAGCAATACCGGGGTTTTTTATGAATAATAAAAACTTAGAGCAACTGAAAATACATCTGTCGTCCCGATGTGCTACCGGGACCCACACCACAGCTTTAAAAGATTCCCGGTAGCAATACCGGGGTTTTTTATGAATAATAAAAACTGGTAGTAACTGAATATATATATGTCGTCCCGATGTGCTATCGGGACCCACACCACAGCTTTAAAAGATTCCCGGTAGCAATACCGGGTTTTTTTATTTTAGATTATTGTTAGGATTATACCGGGGGTTATTGACCATATAGGCATACAGATCCAATAAGAAAATTTCACTTTGCTCTTATTTATTTGATTATAAAAAGCATGCTCACCCCAGCTATGTGATCTATGCCTATGTGGTCAAAATAATAGTTATTGTCATTTCACCACATCTTCCAACTCGGTATCTGTATATGTTTCGCCCTCATTCAATGCATCCTGGATTGCACCAGCTTCCGCCTGGCGGCGCCCGAGTTGTTTTGATTTTGACCTGTTAAGCATTTCTTCCAGCACATCTATACATGTGGTTACAGCAGTTTCAAAATAAAGGCTGTGCTTTTTCACAAAAGGATCATTACCCGGAACTTCCAGCCTGATCTCGCAATAATCAGCTTCTATGGCCGATCCCGGCCCCTTATACAATGTTACATTTGCCCTTACAATATTATCGTGCTTGAGGCCGTTCAGCTTTTCCCTGATAAATGCTTCCAGGGTTTCACCTGCTTTGAATCCCAGTGATTGAATGATGATGTCCATAAGTTTATTTTAAACAACACTATTATTATGCCAGCAATATGATGTATGCCAAAGCAGGTATTATTATACGTGTACATATCTCCCCGATTTGACTTTAAAGAATAAACCCGCCATCCAAATGCCTTATTGGATACGTATATGAATCATTATATCCCATCACCTGTCGGTCGGCACGAAAAATGTTATGACAGTAACGAGAGATTATTATTTAACAAAATCAAACAGTATGAAACGCATCATCTTATTTTTTGCAACGATCATTTCCCTTTCATCTTATGGCCAGATGGGCAATAAGGACAAGATGGGAACTTTTTTAACCACACAAAGTATTGGCGTAAGCTTTCAAAAATTCGAGGGACTGAACAGCCGGATCGCAGATTTTCCGCAATACAAAACATTGAAGGATCATATGTGGACACTTACGCTGGGTTCTATGAAAGTGCACCGGAATTTTATTTCTTCTTTAAGTGTCACCGGTGCCAGCAGCATGAGTGGCGACCGGGATAAGAAGAGCAGCGCCCTCCGTTCTTTAAGTGGCGGCATCGACCTGGGCTATGATGTGATCCCCGGAGATATGATCATGCTCTACCCGCTTGTTGGTATCGGTGCCGAAGGATACCAGGCACAATTCTACAAAGATAATTCTGCAGTAGATTTTGATGTTGTGCTAAATTCTCCAACCGCACAAAACAGTATCCGCAGTGTCAAATTCACCAATTCCTTTATTACCTACCGGTTAGGGTTGGGCTTTGCACTAAAGTCACCGAAGCATATGGGAGCCATCGGCATCCAGGGCGGTTATACAGGAAGCTTTAAGGACAGGTCCTGGAAAAGCAGTGAGAACCAGTCGCTGGCCGGCGCACCCGTAGACAATTTGAGCCGCTTTCATGTTTCACTCGTAATGATGGGCATGCCTCATTTTATGAAATAAGCGGCAAGATATTTTTGAACGGATCGTTCGCTATACAATAGCTATCATTCACTTTATTAAGAATGATAGCTATTTTTATTTGGCTTATTTGTTGTTGTTGACTGATCATGCCTGCAACATTAAAACTGGAAGCTCCCTGGCCCGAAGTAAAAGAAATGCTTAAAGAGATCAATATAGACCTGACGGATGAGGACCTGTATTATATACCCGGCAAAGAACAGGATCTATTGAACAGGCTGTCTTCTAAATTGAATAAAACCCCTGAAGATACCAAAGCCTGGATAGAGTCTGTTTCTTTTAATAAAGGAAAGGCTTCCTGAAAATTTTCTTATTACAACTGCTTTCTTTAACTTCCTGTTGCAAAATTCATTTTCCCTGGAATTCTTTTTAAGATCTTCTTGCCGGTTACTATTTTTTAATCCCTTCAATTATTGCAGATGAATACAAAATTTCGTCTTTTTATTTCAGCAGCATTGTGCATGCTTTTTTTCAACAGCAACTTTTCAGTGAATGCACAAACAAANACGGTTACGCTTTCATCGCTTACCGACGGGCAAAAACTGGATGGCTTTACAACAAAAGCAATTTACCTGAATGATGCCGGGCAACCCATGGGCGGGCGCTTTATACACGACCGCACCGGTTTTACGCTCGACCTGCTGCAGATCGAATCCGTGCCACAAACTTTTATCTGGGTAAATACATTCCCCGTTTCGGATAAAGGCGAACCCCATACCCAGGAACACCTGTTGATCACGAAAGGAAATAAAGGGCACGAATTAAATACCAGGCAGGGAATGTCGATCACCACTTCCAATGCTTTTACTTCACAGATCCATACGGCTTATAATTTTTATACCGGCGCCGGCGGCAAAGTTTTTTACAGCCTGTTTGAAGGATACCTTGATGCATTGCTTCACCCGGATTATACCGCTGAAGAAGTGAACCGGGAAGTGCGGAACTGGGGTGTAAGTGAGAACCCGGATAAAACATTGAAGATAGAAGAGAAAGGTGCTGTATACAATGAAATGAGCACGAGCATGACCAACCCGTATTCTCAATTGTATGATGTAATGGGCCGCTTTGTTTACGGAAAAGCACATCCCCTTTCTTTTAATTCCGGCGGATTGCCTTCGGGCATACGTGAACTGGGTGCTGCCGAGATACAAAAATTTCACGACGCCAATTATCATCTCTGGAATATGGGCGCCATTACTTCGCTGCCAAAGAATATGACGCTTGGCTCCATCCTTACCGAAACCAATGCCATATTGAACCGCCTTGACCCACACCCGGTAAAACCTGCCAATGCTGATGCATTGAAACTTCCTCCCCCGCAACCTGCCGAGCCAGGTAAAATTGCCATCGTGGATTATCCAAGCAAAAATGAACAGGAGCCGGGAAACATGATGCTTACTTTTCCTGCCGACCGAACCCTGAATGCTACGGAAGAATTATTGCTTTCAAATTTCCTGGCCGTTTTTGCCGGTGATGCCAATACCAACCTGTATAAAAAATTCATCGACAGCAAGACCCGTGAAATTGACCTGGGTGCGCAAAGCTTATATGCTTATGTGGATGATAACCTGGGCCAACCCGTCTTCTTTGTATTAAATGATATTTCAGTTAATAACCTGACCATTGAAAAAGCTACGCTGGTAAGAAAGATGATACTGGATGAGCTTTCAAAGGTTGCGGCTTTTAAAGACAACTCTCCTGAATTAAAAGAATTCAACAGCCGTTTTAAAAATAATCTCACAGATACAAAACGCGGGCTCACCAAATTCATAAACACGCCGCCCAAATTCGGGTTCCGCAATACTTATGATTCCTGGTATTCGCAAATAGAAGAAATGGGTAAGATCAGGGATTTTAAAAAATCCATCATTCTTAAACCCCAGTTCGAAGAGATCGAAAAACTGCTTGCTACCGGAAATAATTTCTGGCGGGATTATCTTGTTAAATGGAACCTTGTTTCAGCAACTCCTTACGTGGTTGTATGTAAAGCCAGCGCATCACTCATCGATAAGAATGAGGCAGAGCGCAAAGAACGGGTGAAAAATGAACTGAACTTTTTAAAAACAAAATACAATGTCACCGATGACCAGGCTGCTATTCTTGCTTATAAAGCCGAGTATGACGCCAACACCGCTGTGCTTGAAAATCTTGAAAAATCACATGCGATGAAGTTCATCGAAAACCCTCCTTTATCAGTTGACCAGGAACTTGATTTTAAAGAAACGATTTTGCCCGGCAATGTAAAAATGGTTGCTTCTACTTTTAATAACATGACAAGCGCCACAACAGGCCTTGCTTTGAAACTGGACGGAGTAACAGAGGACCAATTGGTTTACCTCGCCATGTTGCCCGAACTTTTAAGGGAAACCGGTGTGATCAAAGACGGCAAGCCGGTCAGTTATGAAGATATGGGAGAANTGCTTCGCCAGCAGATACTGTCATTGCAATGCAGTTATAGTACCAACCCTGTCAATGGCCGTGCTGAATTATTGTTGAAAGGATCCGGTAATAATTTAGAAGAGGCCCGGCGCTCTGTGCAATGGATGAACCTTATTTTACAGCACCCGAACTGGAGCAAAGAAAATCTTTCGAGGATACGTGATCTTGTTGATCAAAATCTTGCAGAAATAAGAAAAACCATGCAGGGAGCCGAAGAGAATTGGGTTTGGGATCCAAAAGATGCGTACCGTAGCCAGGATAACCCGGTGTTACTTTCCACGAGTTCCTTTCTTACAAGGTCGCATCATATATTCCGCCTTAAATGGATGCTGAAAGATGGCGGTGATGCAACAAGCAAAATGTCCATGAATGCTTTTCTTATGGAACTTGCTGCTGTTTCGGGCAGCCGGGAAGAACTTCAAAACCTGTTAGGCGCATTGCAGGCTGACACTTCGAAAAAGGCCCTGGTTGTAGCAGGAATGAAAAATATACTCACGGCCTTTGATGCATTACCCGCAACTGCAAAGGAACTGGCTGTTGATGCTGCCAAAGATCTTGAACAGGTATTGACCGAAGTTCCTGATAACTCTTTACAACAGGATTGGGCTTACCTCTGCAGGCAAATGAGCAAAGACCTTTCAAAGGGGCCTGAAAAAACGCTGGCAGAACTGGAAATGCTCCGCAAAAATTTATTAAAAAAATCTGCTGCCCGGATGTTTATGATCGCATCCGGTTCCACGCAACAGCAATTAAATAAAGATATCAGCGAACTCATTGCCGGGTTGGATAATACCGCTGCCGTTAAAACAAACTTTTCAAACACAGGCATCATTGATAGCCGTGTAAATGCAAGGCTTCAAACAAGTGGCAAGCCGGTATTTGTTGGTTTGATGAATCCCAACTCACAAACCGGGGTTTTTATAAATACCGCTAAGCTCGTTTCATATAAAGACACCGATAAAGAAAGCCTGCTTCGTTACCTGGCGGCAGGCCTTTACGGGGGTGGTGGAAAACAAAGTGTATATACAAAAACAACAGGTGCTGGTCTATCATACAGCACGGGTGTTGGCGCACCGGTGAGTGGTGGCTATTTTGTTTATTATGCCGAACGCACACCCGAACTGCCCCAAACATTGCGCTTCGTGATAGATGAAATAAAAAAGAGCGCTGTAGACCCCAGCCTGGGAGAATATGTAATTGCAGGTGCATTTGGAAGGATCCGTTCTGCCAACGATTATGAATCCCGTGGTGAAGCAATGGCAGCAGACCTGGTTGATGGCAATAGCCCTGCTGTTGTTAAACGTTTTCGTGCTGCTATACTTGAACTTCGTAAAATGCCCAACCTGGTAGAAGAACTCTACAAACGAAAAGACATCGTTTATGAAAAGATACTTCCCGGCTATGGCATCAAATCAAAAGATGTAGAAGGCGGTAATTTCTTTGTTATCGGTTCAGAAAAACAAATGGCCGCTTATGAAGCTTATCTTAAATCAGTAGAAGGAACGGATACCAGGCTATATCGTATCTATCCCAGGGACTATTGGATAGTTGGAAAATAAGTTGACCTTCTATATAAAAGCCGGAAGTTTTGCTTCCGGCTTTATTTTATCAATAATTATCTAAAAGTTGAAACTTAACTCAATCCCTGTGTCTGCATAAAACAATAAGGGTCTATTGAATTATAATAATCCACTTCAACCGGCTGTTCGGCCATTTGTAAGGCAAGCAGGTGATGTGCTTCCCGCATTTGCCACAAAAATAGTTTTGCTTCGGAGCCTGTCATAAAAAATATCTCCGGCAACATATCTTTCAGCATCCCATTCCAGCAGGCTTCCCTGAGTTTCTCCTGTTGAGAAAGATTGTTTGAATTCTCGCTGTTATCCTTTTCGCAGTATTGCCTGCTGGCAAACCCGCTCCCGGTTATCAGTAGTATTTCCTGTTGTGTAGAATTGTTTGGCATTGTCGTGGGTTTTGTCCCATCTATAAGACTCAGAAACGTTCAGATGATGATATTTAGTATTTTGAAAGTATTGTTAAAGCTAAAAAAACTGAACCGGGGCATTCCGCTACATAAGCAATCATTCACAGGGATCGGTTTATCCAGCCATTTCCGCAATTCATACAGCCGGGCATTTTAAAAGATGTTTTATGGGAGCATTTTTACAGTACCATTATTTAAAACAAAAAATAAAGAATATGCAACGGTTCAATCCATTCAACATGATCCACAAAGCGCTTCGGGCTATGCTGTACGATACGGCGCTTACATTACAACAAACTTATTTTGCAGACCAGGCAGAAGCTGCTGATGCCATGGAAAAAATGAACGAAGTAATTATTGCTTTTGAGAAACATGGTATGCATGAAGACACGATACTGATGCCGGTGATCGCAGGCTATGACCCGGCTATGATCGCATCTTTTGAACAGGAACACAAAGAAGACCTGAGCCTTGGCAATAAGTTAAGGCACCTGCAAAACATGTACAACGCAACTGAATCTGCCGAAGAAAGGATCATGGCGGGTTCTGTTATTACAAGGGCCTTCCGTGATTACATGATCTTTAACCTCGAACATATGCAGCGGGAAGAAGTTGAGCTGAATAAACTTTTATGGGATCATTATACAGATGAAGAGCTATTGGAAATAAATGCACGCATTGTTGCTACCATTCCACCGGCAGAAATGACATCAGCATCACAATGGTTCATGAGGTCCATCAATAAAGCAGAAGCCAGGAGCTGGCTGATAGCTGTTAAGCAAACAGCACCCGACTTCGTTTTTGATTCCCTGTTTGAATTAACAGCCATTCATTTGACCGAACGTTTCAGGGAAGAAGTAAGAGATGCTGTGCTTGCCTATAAGGTTCCGGCGCTGGTATTTTAGTCGATCCGGTTGTTTAAATGTATAGAAGGGGAATCCATGAAAAATGAATGATCAGAGATCGGCCATCCTTTATGGATTCCCCTATTCACATTAATTGTTTATTGTTGAAAACTTTGGTATAAGTTTAGTAGTTTTTATATAGTATCCTTTCTATCTTTCTATCATAAATAAAACCTCATTAAACTTTTTCAACTTTATACATTCCAATCTGCATGATCAACGCTGCCATTACTAACTCCGAAATCATCAGTAAACATGGATTTGCTGAAATAATTCAAAATACCGTCACCAATCAAAAATCATTGCATGCCCTGGTACCTTTTAAAAAAGGAGAACTGGTAAGTAATTTTTCTGCAGGTGATATTTATATAGAGCCCAATTACCTTACGGTACAACGCGGCATTGATGAACACATCACGCTGAGGCCCGAGTTCCTGCAATACATCAACCACAGCTGCAATCCGAATGTATTCTTTGATACAAGAACGATGGAGATCATTGCTATCAGGGACATTGAGCCGAATGAGGAATTTAGTTTTTTTTATCCTTCTACTGAATTGGATATGGCACAACCATTCCTTTGTTATTGCGGAACAAAGAACTGCCTGCAAAATATCAAAGGGGCAAAATATATTCCAGGTGAAATATTAAAAAACTATAAGCTTACTGATTTTATCAGGCAACAGCTTCAACACAAACTATAGCCTCTTACCCCAATGAAAAAAAGCCACTCATTATTCAAAGGCGCTTCTTCGCATAAATTAAAAGTGTGGGTACTTTCTCCAAGCCTGCAAAGCGAAGATGACAATATTGATTATTATTACGACTTTTCCCAAAGCATTGCCGAGTACTCAAAAGTTTTTGCAGAGCTGAATGTGAACTGGCTATGGCAGCCCGTTAATATGATCAGTTACCGGGAAGTGATCGAAACCATCGAAGCTGAGAAAGAAACCGGCAAGGTCATTCCCGTGGTCCTGAATCTTTGTGATGGCGACGAAGTAAATGGCACACCCGGCGTTTCGGTAGTAAAACTGCTTGAAGAAAAAGACATCATATTCACAGGGGCTGATGAATATTTTTACAATATCACCACCTCCAAGATCCCTATGAAAGCGGAATTCGATAAAGCCGCTGTTCCCAACGCAGCCTGGGAGATCATACGGGATAAAGATATTGATGCAGATGCTGTTTTTGAAAAACTGGGAAGCCCTGTTATTATAAAGCCTGCCGTTTCGGGCGGAAGCATGGGAGTGGGAATTAAGAATGTGGTAGAAAATAAGGAAGACCTTATACAGTTGTTGGAAAAAATGTTCAATGGTTACCGGGGCTGGAATTTAACCGCCGACGGGATCATTGCAGAGAAATTTATAACCGGCCCCGAATATACAACGCTGATCAGCGGTTCATACAATGACCCGAAGAATGCTGTTATATATATGCCTGTTGAACGGGTATTCCATGCCTCGCTGCCTGATAAGGAAAAATTCCTTTCATTCGACAGGCTTTGGGAGATCTATGAAGACGAAACGGCCATGCCGGGAGAAGAGAATTTTTATGAATACCAGTTGCCCCCTGCAGAACTGATCGAACTGATCAAAAAGCTAAGCTGGGATGCCTATTGTGCAACAAAAGGTAAAGGCTATACCAGGGTAGACCTGAGGATGGATGCTGTAACTAAGCAATTATATGTACTGGAAGTAAATGCCCAGTGCGGTATCAGCGAAGATGAAAACTACACTTCTATAGGTGCCATATTGCGCTTTTCCGGTAAACGNTTCTCCCAACTTGTTATTGAGATTTTAAATGATGCTTTTGTTCGTGCTTCTCTAAAAAAACATTCTTATGTTCGTGCAGGCAATAGTGCAAGGGCCTGATCTTTTTACAAATACTTTTTATGAAAGTTTGTGTGTTGCAACCGGATTATTCCACAACTTCTGTTGATTATAAAAATTATGATCCGCCGAGGAATTTGTCTGCGCTCTTACCCGGCGACGAAGTTGATCATGTTTTTTTGAACAAGCTCACTACATATAACCAGCTTAAACAACTCAGCAAAAAAAAATACGACATATTCGTAAACCTCTGCGAAGGATATCTTGAATGGGAAGTGCCCTCGATCGATGTGATATATTTTTTAGAATTATTGAATCTTCCGTTCACCGGGCCTTCTTCTGTTTTATACGATCCTCCAAAAGAATTAATGAAATATGTTGCCTATACAGAAGGCGTTTCCACACCTGCCTATGCATTGATAGAAGAGCTGGGCGATATCGCCAAAGCCTGCAGGCACCTGCATTACCCGTTATTTGTAAAACCTGCAAAAGCCGGTGATAGCCTTGGCATAGATGAGCATTCGCTGGTAAAAACAGAAGAAGAACTTTATAAAAAAGCTGCTGAGATCATTGAAGAATACGGGCCGCTGCTGGTGGAAGAATATATTGAAGGAAGGGAATTCACCGTAATGCTGGTTGCGAATGGCAATGATGAAAAGAAGGTTACCGTTTTCAACCCGGTTGAATATATTTTCCCGAAAGGAAGGTTCTTTAAGACCTATGCATTAAAAACTTCCGAACTCCATCCTGAATGTAATATTGCCGTAGATGATAAAGACCTGGCAGCACAATTAAAAGAAGCTGCAGAAAATATATTCAAAGGATTTGGCGGTGTTGGATATGCACGCCTTGATTTCAGGATGAACAACAACCATGAGCTGTTCTTCCTGGAGATCAATTTTACCTGTTCGGTCTTTTACAGCGACGGCTATGAAGGCTCGGCCGATTATATACTAAAGAAAGATGGTACCGGCCAACAGGTCTTTTTACAAAAGATCATAGCAGAAGGCATTGCCCGTCATAAAAGAAAGCAAAAGAAGTACAGAATGCAGGGTAATGCCATTGCAGGTTTTGGTATTTATGCAACCGGCGAGATCAAACAACATGANCTGATCTTCAAGGGTGAAGAGAAATCTCAACGCATTGCCACCAAATCATATATAAAAAGGACCTGGAATGTTAAGGAATTAGAAAATTTCAAGAAATACGCCTATCCTCTCAGTAATGAAGTATTTTTGCTGTGGGACGAAAATCCGGCCGGTTGGGCACCGCAAAATCATAGCTGCGACGCCAACACTGCTTACAAAGGGCTGAATGTATATGCCCTTCGTGATATAAAAAAAGGCGAAGAACTAACCCTCAATTACGCTTTATTTTTAGATGAACATATGGAACCTTTTATGTGTACCTGCGGCAGTACGAACTGCAAAGGATACATAACGGGCACCCCTCAAAGCTCGGTCACAACCCGGGAAATGGTCAGCAACCCTTAAACCGGCAGCATTTTTTCCAGTCTCATACTTACTCCCATTGACACTTGTGCTATGGCACATTACTGCTTTATCAAATTAAAGAAAGGATTTTTA